>Ga0209415_10000876_pt1 | contig 57052 bp, 54 predicted proteins | sample PeaSoiSIISIP2007_FD_187696 | JGI IMG/M metagenome (GOLD analysis project Ga0209415, IMG submission 187696) | Peat soil microbial communities from Weissenstadt, Germany - SII-SIP-2007 (SPAdes) (version 2) | ecosystem: Environmental > Terrestrial > Soil > Wetlands > Peat | place: Germany... | reverse complement strand
TGCGCCACCGGCTCCGGAGGCCGGTGCTCTATCCGCTGAGCTACGGGGGCGGGTGGGTGATAGGCGGGCGAACGGGCGGGGGCGGTCCGACCATGGGCCCACGCCTGGCACTGTAGTCGCCGACTCCGGCGTCCCCGGGAGGCGCCGGAGCGGCCCGGTAACCTCATGTCTCATGGCCGGCCCGTCCGAGCGTCCTCCCGGGGGTCGCCTCAGTCCGGACGAGGGACCAGTCGGTGCGGAGCTGCTCCCGATCACCGCTGAACCCGGCGTGGACGGTCGGCTGTGTGTCGGCGGCGTCGACCTCGTGACCCTCGCCGATGACCTGGGGACGCCTCTTTTCGTCTACGACGAGACCCATCTCCGGACCCGCTGCCGGGAGGCGGTGACCGCCTGGGGTGAGGGCGTGGCCTATGCCACCAAGGCCTTTCTGTGCTCGGCCATGGCCCGTCTGGCTCACGAAGAGGGGATGTGGCTGGACGTGTCGACCGGGGGCGAGCTGCACGTGGCGCTGTCAGCGGGGGTACCGGCGGCGCGTCTGGTCATGCACGGCAACAACAAGTCGGGCGAGGAGATTGCTCGTGCGCTCGAGGTGGGGGTGGGGCGCATCGTCGTCGACTCGTTCGACGAGATCGATCGGTTGGCGGAGCTGACGGGTGCGATCACCCCCCACGGTGCCCCCGACGTGCTCGTACGCGTCACGCCGGGCGTCGAGGCCCACACCCACGAGTTCGTCCGGACCGGTCAAGAGGACTCGAAGTTCGGTTTCGGTCTCACCTCGGGTGCCGCCACCGAGGCGGTGGCTCGCCTGCGGGCACTTCCGGGGGTCAGGCTGACGGGGGTCCATGCCCATATCGGGAGTCAGATCTTCCGGGTCGAATCCTTCGGCGACGAGGTCGAGGCCCTGGTCGGCTTCTTCGCCCCCCTCGGGCTGGGAGAGTTGTGCGTCGGCGGAGGACTGGGGGTGGCATATGTGGCCGGAGAGAGCGCCCCCACCCTCTCGGAGTGGGCACAGGTCGTGCATGGCGCGTGTCGTGATGCCGGACTCCCCGCCGGCGTCCGCGTAACGGCCGAGCCGGGCCGGTCCATCGTCGCAACCGCCGGATTGACGCTCTACCGGGTGGGAACCATCAAGGAACTCCCCGGCCTCCGTACCTATATGGCCGTGGACGGTGGCATGAGCGACAACCCCCGCCCCGTCCTCTACGACAGCGGGTACGAGGCCTTTCTGCCCCGGGCGCCCGGGGAACCCCGACCGCGGGCCGTACGCGTGGTGGGCAAGCACTGCGAGTCCGGCGACGTGGTCGTGGCCGAAGCCCGTGTTCCGGCCGATACCGCGGTGGGCGACGTCCTGGCCACGCCGGTCACGGGCGCCTACGGCTATGCGATGGCCTCCAACTACAACAAGGTGCCCCGCCCGGCGGTCGTCTTCGTGGCCGACGGTGCCGTCCGGATCGTCGTCCGGCGGGAGACCGACGACGACCTCGTGCGCCTGGACGGCTGATTCCGCCTCGTCGTCGCCCGGAACGGCTCCGCGCCCGGGCCGGCTCCTCGCCCGGATTTCGCCGGGATACGACCACGACGGGCGGTAGCGTGAACGTGATGGAGCGGACGGCGCACGAGACACAGTTGCAGGGCCGTTCCAATGCCGCCGACGAGCCTGTCCGGGTGGCCGTCCTCGGTGCCGGGAACGTCGGGGGTGCCCTCGTCTCGCTTCTCCTGAACGAAGGTGACGCCATCGCCGCCCGCTCGGGTGTCCGCTTCGAGCTGGTCGGCGTGGCCGTCGGTGACGCCTCCCGGGCACGCCCCGGGGTGCCCCCGGGTCTCCTCACGGATGACGCCAAGGGACTCGTCTCCCACCCCGGTGTCGACGTGGTGGTGGAACTGATCGGCGGCCTCGATCCGGCGCGGGAGCTGGTCGAGACAGCCCTGGCCGCGGGCCGGCCGGTGGTGACGGCGAACAAGGAGCTGATCGCCGCCCACGGCGCCTCGCTGGCCGATGCCGCCGTCGCCTCGGGGGTCGACCTCTTGTACGAGGGGGCGGTGGCCGGTGCCATCCCTCTCATCCGGCCCCTGCGGGAGTCACTGGCCGGTGAGCGCATCCGGCGAGTGGTCGGCATCGTCAACGGGACCACCAATTTCATTCTGACGATGATGTCCGAACAGGGTCTGACCTACGCCGACGCCCTCGGCGAAGCGCAGCGTCTCGGATTCGCCGAACGAGACCCGGCGGCCGACGTCGACGGTCACGACGCCGCCGCCAAGGCCGCCATCCTGGCCAGCCTTGCCTTCCGGTGCATCGTGACCGGCACCGACGTGCCACGAGAGGGGATCGCATCGGTTGACCCGGTCGACATCGCTTTCGCCGACCGGCTCGGATACGTGGTGAAGCTCCTGGCCGTGGCCGAGCGGTTCGACGACGCCGGCGGTGCCACCGACTCTCCCGAGATCTCGGTCCGCGTGCACCCGGCCATGCTCCCCCGCACGCACCCGCTGGCCGCCGTGCGCGGTGCCTTCAACGCCGTCTTCATCGAGGGGGCCTCGGCCGGGGAGCTCATGCTCTACGGTCGCGGCGCCGGAGGCCTCCCCACCGCCTCCGCCGTGCTCGGAGACCTCATCGACGCCGCCCACAACCTCCGAGCCCGATCGCCGGGCCGCGTGGTACCACGCGTCGACGCCCGTATCCGTCCCGACGACGACCTGTGGTGCGCGTGGTACCTGAGCATCGACGTCGCCGATCGTCCCGGTGTCCTGGCCGCCGTGGCCCGGGTCTTCGGCGTCCATGATGTGTCGATCCGCTCGATGGAACAGGTCGGCCTGGGGGACGAGGCCCGGCTGATCTTCCTCACCCACGTGGCGCGCGCCGGGGACGTCCGTCTTACGATCGACGGTCTGCGTGAGCTCGACGTCGTCGATCGCGTGGGCGGCGTCCTGCGCATCGTGGGCGATCGGGACGACGAGTAGCCGATGGACGTCTGGCCCGGGATCATCGAGACGTACCGAGACCTTCTTCCGGTGACGCCGGCCACGCCGGTGGTGACCCTCCTCGAGGGCGGGACCCCGTTGCTGCCGGCTCCGAAGTTGTCGGATCGCGTGGGTGCCCGGGTCATGCTGAAGATCGAGGGCCTCAATCCGACGGGCTCGTTCAAGGACAGGGGAATGACCCTCGCCATCTCGAAGGCGCTGGAGGAGGGGGCCAAGGCCGTTGTCTGCGCATCGACGGGGAACACGTCGGCCTCGGCCGCCGCCTATGCGGTGCGTGCCGGACTGACGTGTGCGGTGCTCATCCCCGAGGGTCACATCGCCCTGGGCAAACTGGCCCAGGCCCTCGTCCACGGGGCCAAGGTGCTGCAGGTGCGTGGCAACTTCGACGAGGCCCTCGCCATCGTCCGCCGCCTGGGCGACCACGCCCCCGTCACAGTGGTGAACTCGATCAACCCCTACCGGATCCAGGGACAGAAGACAGGGGCCTTCGAGATCGTCGACACCCTCGGTGACGCCCCCGACGTCCACTGCATCCCGGTGGGAAACGCCGGCAACATCACCGCGTACTGGCGTGGGTACTGCGAATATCGTCAAGCGGGACGGGCCACGCGTCTGCCCCGTATGTTCGGCTTCCAGGCGGCCGGTGCCGCTCCCATCGTCGAGGGGCACCCCATCGAGAATCCGGAGACGATCGCCACCGCCATCCGTATCGGGAACCCCGCGTCCTGGTACGGAGCGACGGCAGCGGCCAGCGAGTCAGGGGGTGCCATCGAGGCCGTCACCGACGAGGAGATCCTCCGTGCCTATCGGTTCCTCGCCTCCGAGGAGGGCGTGTTCTGCGAGGCGGCGTCCGCCGCCTCGGTGGCCGGGCTTCTCAAGGTGGGGGTACCTCCGTCCTCGACAGTGGTCTGTGTCCTGACCGGGAACGGACTCAAGGATCCCGATCTGGCCATCAGCCAGATATCGGTACCCACGCCGGTCGACCCCTCCTACGACGCCGTTCTGGAAGGGCTCGGCCTCTGACGGGGGGCCGCCGGCTCACGACGTGGCCCCGGCGCTCGGGAATGACCGGGGGACCGGAGGCGTTGGGTCAGGCACGGGGTGTCCGAGGGAGGGTCCCCGGTGTTGTTGCCGAGAGGCCCCGGTGTCCGGTATCATGAGTTCACCGCCGCCGCTCAAGTAACTTCTGGAGTGTCGCGGGTGACACGCCTCCTCAGGCGGTCCTCCACGAGCGAACCTTCAAGGGGGGCCTCGGCGGAACGTAGCGGAACCGGTATGCAACGATGCCGAACGCTTTACCCTCTGTCCGGTGTTCTCTGATGCCTGGGCTCACAAACCCGCCTTCGGGGACACAAACTAGCGAGGTGGTTGATGGCTGCAGAGCAACAGCTCGAGCGGTCCGTACTAGAACGTAAAGAGCGCGAGGAGCTTCGGGCGATAGCCGACGCCATGGCGCTCGACACGAATTCCCGGAGCAAGAAGGCCGACATCATCGACCAGATCTTGCGTGCCGCAGGGGTGGACGCCACCGGAGCCGACAGCTCCAACGGTTCCACCCCGGCCCGGCCCCGAACACGCGCCGGCAGTGCGCGGGCGGCGGCCAGCGTCGACGCGGAGCTGACGACCGAGACGACACCGACGAACGGCGACAGCGCCGAGCACAGCCACGCCAACGGGACGGCACCGGCACCGACGGCGAGCAACGGTCGGTCCGAGTCCTCCGAGTCCTCCGGGTCCTCCGAAGTGTCCGAAACCTCCGAGGCATCCGGCGCTTCGGCCGATGCGGCCGGCGAATCGGACGGGACGACGGTCACGCAGGCCGACCGTCCCGCCCCCGCCCGTCAAGGCTCATCCGGTCAGGGTGGCCCGGGCCAGAATCGCCAGCAGGGCCAGGCACCCCAACACGCACAGTCCGGTGGCAATCCCAACGATCCGGCGAACCGGCGCGGACGCCGCCGTCGCGGGCGGGAACGGACGGGTCCCGGCGGCGGCCCCTCCGGCGGCGGCGAGCGCGAATTGCAGGGTGGCGGTCAGGAGGCGCAGTACCAGGGGGAGCTCGTCCCCGTCAGTGGCCTCCTCGACCTTCGTGACGAGGGCTACGGATTCGTGCGGGCCGAGGGCTACCTTCCCAGCGCCCGCGACGTCTATGTATCGATCAGCCAGGCTCGCCGTTTCGCTCTGCGCAAAGGGGACTACATCGAAGGAGCCAGTCGTCCGGCTGCGTCCAACGAGAAGTTCCCCGCCCTCATCCGCATCGACACGGTGTCGGGATTGTCCCCCGACGACGCCCGCGGCCGGCCCCGATTCGAGGACCTGACACCCCTGTTCCCGGACTCGAAGCTCCGTCTCGAGACGCCGGGAGCAGCCGAGATCACCACACGGATCATCGACCTGCTCTCGCCGATCGGCAAAGGCCAGCGCGGGATGATCGTCTCTCCGCCCAAGGCGGGAAAGACGACGGTCATGAAGCAGATCGCCCACTCCATCGAGGCGAACAATCCCGAGGTGCATCTCATCGTCCTGCTCGTCGACGAGCGGCCCGAAGAGGTCACCGACATGCGTCGCTCGGTCAAGGGCGAGGTCGTGGCCTCCACCTTCGACCGCCCGTCCGACGAGCACACGGCGATCGCCGAGCTCACCATCGACCATGCCAAACGACTCGTGGAGGTCGGGCGCGACGTCGTCATCATCCTGGACGGCATCACGCGTCTGGCCCGTGCCTACAACCTGGCGCAGCCGGCCAGTGGGCGGATCATGTCGGGTGGTGTCGACTCGGGCGCCCTCTATCCGCCCAAGCGGTTCTTCGGTGCGGCCCGGAACATCGAGGAGGGCGGTTCTCTCACCATTCTGGCCACGGCCCTCGTGGAGACGGGCTCCAAGATGGACGAGGTCATCTTCGAGGAGTTCAAGGGCACCGGGAACATGGAGCTCCGTCTCGACCGTCGGCTGGCCGAGCGTCGCCTCTACCCCTCCATCGACGTCAACGCCAGCTCGACGCGTCACGAGGAGCTCCTCTTCGAGCGGGGCCAGCTTCAGCAGGTTTGGAAGCTGCGCCGGGTGCTCAACGCCCTGGCCGCCGACGGCAACGCCGCCGCCGGCCTGGAACTCCTCATGGACAAGATCAGGACGACCAAGAGCAACGACGAGTTCCTGGCCGAGATCGCCAAGGGCCCGGCCACCTGAGCGGACCGACCCTCCCCGGGTTCCCGCCGGTGCGGGTGTCTCAAGCGACCCGGGCAACCTTTACACTGGGGGCACTATGAAGACCGACATCCACCCCTCCTACGTCGACGCCGCCGTCCGGTGCTCGTGCGGGAACACCTTCACGACCCGTTCGACGAAGGCCGACCTCCATGTCGAGCTGTGCAACGAGTGCCACCCGTTCTTCACCGGCAAGCAGAAGCTCGTCGACTCGGGCGGTCGGGTGGAGCGCTTCCAGCGTCGGTACGGGACGCGCAAGAGCAAGTGACCCGCTGACGGTCCGGCCCCTCGGCCACCGTCGCCGGTTCCGGTCCCCGGTGGGCCGGGACCGCCGAACGACATCGGTACCCTGGTGACGTGGATCCCGAACGTCTAGCCGCCTGGGAGCGCGAGTACGAGTCAGTTCTGAGCGAGCTCTCCGGAGCCGCGGCCTCGGGCGAGCACGCCCGCCTGCGCGATCTTTCGCGGCGCCACAACTCGCTCGAGGCGCTCGTCTCCACCGGCCGTCGCCTCCAGCAGGCAGAGGCCGATTCCGAGACGGCGCGTGAGATGCTCACGGACGCGTCGGCCGAGGACCGGGAGCTGTTGCGTTCGGAGCTCCTGCGCTCCGAGGCCGAAGCGGAGGAGCTGGAGCAGGCTCTCCGGCTCCTGCTCGTTCCCACCGACCCGAACGACGGACGCAACGTCATCATGGAGATCCGGGGAGCCGAAGGTGGCGAGGAGGCGAACCTCTTCGCCCGTGACCTCTTCGAGATGTACCGCCGGTACGCCGAGCGCCGCAACTGGCGGCTCGAGGTGCTCTCCTCGGACGCCTCGGAGCGCGACGGTCTGAACGAGATCACCTTCGTGGTGCGAGGCGACGATGCGTGGCGGCGCCTGAAGCACGAGGGCGGAACCCATCGTGTGCAGCGGGTTCCGGTCACGGAGTCCCAGGGTCGTATCCACACATCGGCCGCCACCGTCACGGTCCTCCCCGAAGCGGAGGAGATCGAGGTCACCATCGATCCGGCCGATCTGCGCGTCGATGTCTTTCGCTCGACGGGTCCCGGCGGCCAGTCGGTGAACACGACCGATTCGGCCGTGCGGGTGACGCATGCCCCGACGGGCATCGTCGTCTCCATGCAGGACGAGAAGAGCCAGATCCAGAACCGGGCCCGGGCTATGCAGGTGCTACGAGCCCGTCTGCTCAAGATGGAGCAGGACCGGCTGGCGTCGGAACAGTCGGAGCAACGTCGGAACCAGGTGGGTGGTGGTGGACGGTCCGAGAAGATCCGCACGTACAACTTCAAGGAGAACCGGGTGACCGACCATCGCGTCAAGCTGACGCTCCACAAGCTCGACCGCGTGCTCGACGGTGAGCTCGACGAGCTCGTCGACGCCCTGCTGGCAGACGAGCGGGAGCGCCAGATCGACCAAGGCGCCGCCGCTGCCGCCGGAGGGTGATCACGATCGGAATCGACCGGGCCGTGCCGGTGGACACCGTCGGTCGCCTGGTGGCGGCGGTGGCGACACGGTTGCCGTCGGAGTCGGAGGCGAGGTGGATCGTGGCGCAGGTGGCCGGGATCGAACCCCGGGAGCTTCTGAGCGTCTTCGATTCCCCGGTGTCCGCGGCGACGGTCGAGGCCGCCCACGCCCTGGCCGAACGGCGAGCCGCCGGGGAGCCCCTCCAATACGTCCTGGGGTCCTGGTCGTTCCGTTCTCTCGAGGTGGCTGTCGACGCTCGGGCGCTCGTACCCCGTCCCGAGACCGAGCAGGTGGTCGAGGTGGCGCTCGAGGAGCTCCGGCGTCTCGGCGGTGACCCGGGCCGCCCCCCGGCGGCGCCGTTGGTGGTGGCCGATCTCGGAACCGGCTCGGGGGTGATCGCCCTGTCTCTGGCCCTCGAGGGGGTGCCCACCACCGCCGACGGCCCGCTGGGGCGCACCGTCCCGCCGACGGCGCCGGCCGATCTCGAGGTGTGGGCGACCGACGCCTCGCGTCCCGCCCTGGAGCTGGCCCGGTCCAATCTGTCCAGGCTGGCGGCCGATCATCCCGTCGCTGCGTCGCGGGTCCGGTTGGCCGAAGGTTCCTGGTTCGACGCGCTCCCGGTCCGTCTGGCCGGCCGCCTCCACCTGGTGGTCTCGAATCCCCCCTATGTCTCGGCCGCCGAGTGGTCAGCGCTCGATCCGGAGATCCGCCGTCACGAACCCCGCTCCGCCCTCGTTCCCGGGCCGACGGGGCTCGAGGCACTCGAGGCCCTCGTCGACCAGGGTCGCCGGTGGTTGGCCCCCGGGGGTCGTCTCGTGCTCGAGTTGGCGCCTCATCAGGGCGCCACCGTGACGGCCATGGCCGAGAACGCCGGATATGGAGCGGTCCGCGTCCACCGCGATCTGGCCGGCCGGGCCCGCACCCTGGTGGCGGGCCGGCCCGGTGCCTGACGACGAGGTGGACCCCACAGGACGGTCGAGCGGGAGTCCGATCGGCGGTGACGGCCCCGCGCTCGAAGATGCCGTCGCCGCCCTCGAGGCCGGGTCCATCGTGGCCATCCCCACCGACACCGTCTACGGCCTGGCCGTCGATCCCCGTCGTCCGGGGGCGACCGACCTCTTGTTCGCGCTCAAGCTCCGCCCGGCGACGCTCGAGCTGCCGGTGCTCGTGGCCGATGTCGCCCAAGCCGATGCACTGGCCGGTCCCGCCGGGCTGCCGCCGCCGGCCCGCCGATTGGTGGATCGCTTCTGGCCCGGCCCCCTCACCATCGTGGTGGCGCGACGCACCGGGCTCGACTGGCACCTCGGCGGCGACGGCCGCACCATCGGCCTGCGCTGTCCGGCCCATCCGGTCGTCCAACGCCTGTGCCGGCGGGTCGGTCCCCTGGCCACGACCAGCGCCAATCGGCACGGGCAACCGCCGGCCACCACGGTGGCGGAATTGACCCGAGAGTTCGGTGACGCCCTGGGCGTGGTGGTCGACGGGGGGGTGTGCGACGCCGCGCCGTCGACCGTCGTCGACGCCACCGGTGGCACGCCGCGGTGCATCAGGGACGGCCCCCTACCGTGGAGTGAGATCGAAGCGGCCAGCCGATGATCGGTCAGCGACCCCCGCCGCCGCCGGACTCGGCGGCGGCCTTCAGCCGCTCGAGGGTCACGCGCATGGTCTCGGCGTTGTGGGTGCGGCGGTCGCTCACCCCGCTGGCGGTGGATCCGAACATCCGGAAGAGAATGCCGCGCCGGTCCTCGGTGGACTCCGTGACCATCGTCGCGCCGTCTCCGTCGGGTGCGAACCGGTAGCGCCAGACGGCCACCGGGCGGCCGAAGGCGCGCACCTCCCACGCCAACTCGCGCCCCGGCTCGGCGACGAGGACCGTGCACACCGTCTGCCACCGCTTGCGGCCGTTCTCGTTCCTGCCCTTGAAGCGGGCGCCGGGGCGTGGTCCGGTCGCGGTCCCGATCCACTCGCCCCCGGCGCACTCCGGGCTCCACTCGCCCATCCGGGGCAGGTCGGCCACCATCTCGTAGAGATCTTCGGGCGTCGCCGTCATTCTCTGCGATACCTCAACGATGTCGGGCATGGTCATCCTCCGTCTGGTCTCATCGCAGCTCGGTCCGGCCGTCGGCGTGGACCTTCGCCGGGCGTCCGCATCCCTCTTCCCCCTCCAGGCCTTCGAGAGCCTCGTGATCGGCCAGCGTCCCCCAGGCGCGGGCGCCGTCCTTGGTGAGCAGCGCCACGATGGCCCGCTCGGGTCGGCCGTCGCGCCCGTGGATGACGGTGTACGTCTCCACCGTGGCTTCGCCCTCGAAGTCGGAGGCGGGCGCGCGCTGGGGAAGGGCGTCGACGTCCTCCTGCGGACTGTCGAATGCGAATCCGTTGGGCGGCGGTTTCGTCGACCACACGCCGATCGCATGCTTCGTGACGTACCACCCGAGCCCGGTCACGAGGCCGACCGAGCCCGGATCGCGGCGCAGCGTGCCGGCCATGGTGGCGATGGAATGGCTCACATAGTTGTTGCCGGGTCCTCCGGCGAAGCCCAGCCCCCCGGTCACGGTGAGCGGTCGCGTGGCGTCATCGATGGGGAGACCGAGCTCGTGCGCGGCGATCTGGACGGCGCAGGGGAAGCACGAATAGAGGTCGATGTACGCGATGTCGTCGATGCCGACACCGGCCAGGTGCAGGGCGCGGCGGCCGGCGAGCCTGATGGCAGGGGAGGAACGGAGATCGTCGCGGTGCGACAGGAACCAGTGGTCGTGCGCATCGGCGCCGGACAGGGGGAACACCCACCGATCGTCGGGCACCCCTGCGGAACGGGCCGCCTCCACCGAGCACAGGATCATCGCCGCCCCCTGGTCGACCCGGTCGTTGGCGTTGAACAGCTTGGGGTAGGGGAACGACACCATCCGGTTGTCGGGACCGACAGTGCGCAGCTCCAGGGCCGTCCGTGCCCGGGGGGACCATGCATAGGGGTTGCCGGCGGCGACCTCGGAGAAGCGGGCCCACATCTCCGACACCTTCGCCTGATGGTCGGCGATTCCCTCGCCCGACGCGGCGCGCAACGCGTTCTCGAAGAGGGGGTACACGGTGGCGGGCCGGTCGAGACCACGCGCCAGTTCGCCATCCGTCACCGCCGGTCGGTCCACCCCGAGCCGGACCGGCTCCGGTGTGTCCGGCGGCTGTGTCGTCCACGGCAGGACGGGTCGTCCGGGGTCACGCCGTGCCGCGAGGCGCGTGAAGATGCACTCCGCCCCGGCCAGGAGGGCCACGTCCAGATCACCGGCGGCGATGGCGAGGGCCGTCTGATTCACCACCGTCTGCGGGTTGTTCCCCCCGATCGACGTCAGAGCCGACTCCGCCGGCGAGAGGCCGAGGCGTTGTGCCACCAGCAGTCCAGGATTGGCGTATCGCCAGCTCAAGGGCACCATGATGCGCAACGACCCGGCTCCGGCCAGAAGACGGTCTCCCGCCCCGCCCCCGCCGCAGTCCCCGGCCGCCGCCCGTAGGGCCCGCGCCATGAGCTCGACGGGCTCGGCCCGTTCGGTCACCGATCGGGTCTGGTCCGGTCGTTCGGTGACCTGCCCGACCCCCACCAGGACGGGCGTGCGAGGGTCGAGCGCCATGACGCGGAGCGTACCCGGGCGGTCATCCCCGCCCCCGGGCGGGCACGGGGCCCTCGGTATGCTTCGCCCATGCGCATCGCGGTCGGCTCCGACCACGCCGGGTACCGCCTCAAGCAAATCCTGGCCGAGCACCTGTCGAGCCTCGGTCACGAGGTGGACGACCTGGGGACGCACTCCGAGGCGACGGTGGACTACCCCGAATACGGGGCGGCCGTGGGCCGGGCCGTGACCGGAGGCCACGTCCAGCTCGGTGTCTGCGCCTGCGGCACCGGCATCGGGATCGCCATGGCGGCGAACAAGATCGACGGCGTGCGGGCGGCCGTGGTCCACGACGCCACCACCGCCCGGCTGGCGCGTGCCCACAACCATGCCAACGTGGTGTGCATGGGTGGCCGCGTCGTCGGCGACGAGGTGGCCAGGGACGCCATCGACGCCTTCCTGACCACCACCCCGCTGGGTGGTCGTCACGAAACACGGATCGAAGAGATTGCCGGGCTCGAGGCGCGCTGAGGTGCCTCGATGGACGATGGGACGACGATGACCGACAGCACCCCCGCCGACGTGGCCGCCTCGCCCTTCGACGCCTGGTTGGCGGACGACGACGAGGTGGCGGGGCTGCTGCGCGAGGAGGCCGGGCGCCAGTCGACCACGCTCCAATTGATCGCCTCGGAGAACTTCACCTCGCTGGCGGTGTTGGCGGCAACGGGCTCCGTTCTGACCAACAAGTACGCCGAGGGGTATCCCGGACGGCGGTATTATGGCGGCAACCGGATCATCGACGAGGTCGAAGAACTCGCCCGCGAACGGGCCAAGGCATTGTTCGGAGCCGAACACGCCAACGTCCAGCCTCATGCCGGCGCCACCGCCAACCTCGCCGTCTACCAGGCACTCCTCGAGCCGGGGGACACGATTCTGGCCATGCGGCTCGATCAGGGCGGTCACCTGACGCACGGCTCACCGGCCAGCATCACGAGCAAGATCTGGCGCTTCGTGGCCTACGGGGTGACGCCCGCCTCCGACGACCCGACCCACCTGGGGGAGGTCATCGACTTCGACGAGGTGGCCGACATGGCCAAGCGGGAGCGGCCCAAGCTCATCGTGGCCGGGGCCACCGCCTATCCGCGACTCATCGAGCCCGAGCCGTTCCGCGAGATCGCCGACGCCGTCGGGGCCCGGCTGATGTTCGACATCGCCCATCCGGCGGGTCTCGTCGCCGGCGGGGTCCACCCGAACCCCGTGGGCGTGGCCGACGTGGTCACGTTCACCACCCACAAGACGCTGCGCGGCCCGCGCGGAGGCGCCATCGTGTGCCGGGCCGAACTGGCCAAGGCCATCGACTCGGCCGTCTTCCCCGGCCTCCAGGGCGGACCTCTGGAGCACGTCATCGCCGCCAAGGCGGTGGCCTTTCGCGAGGCCGCCCAGCCCGCCTTCCGCCGCTACGCCACGGCGGTGGTGGCCAATGCCCGTGCCCTGGCGGTTGCCCTGGCCAGGGAGGGGTTCCGGCTGGTCTCGGGTGGCACCGACAACCACCTCATCCTCATCGACCTGCGTTCCTTCGACGAGACGCTCACCGGGAAGGAGGCGCAGGAGGTCCTCGACCAGTCGGGGATCACCCTGAACCGCAATACCATCCCCGATGATCCGCGCTCGCCCTTCGTGACCTCGGGCCTGCGCCTCGGAAGTGCGGCGGAGACGACGGCGGGCATGGGCGAGGCCGAGATGGCCGAGATCGCCGCGTTGATGGGTGCCGCCCTGCGGGGGCGGACCGACGAAGGCGTGCTGGCCCACGTGAGAGCGTCGGTGCACGACCTGTGTGACCGTTTCCCCCCCTACCCCGCATTGACCGGTCTGGGTGTCGGCGCCGCCGCCGGCTCCGGCGGTCGAGGGGACTGACGCCGTGCCCCCCCTGGGGGCGTACGCGATCGTGGCCGCCGTGGCGGCCGTGGGCACCTACGTCGCCATGTTCCCCCTCCGGGCTCTGGCCGTCCGGATCGGTTTCGTCGCCGAGCCCGACGAGCGCCGCATCCACACCCGCGTGACCCCGTACGGGGGTGGGGTGGCCATGTTCGTGGCCTTCCTGGTGGCCATGATGGTGGCGTCGCAGCTCCCGCAGCTCCAGGGCATCTTCCAGGGATCGTCCGAACCGCTCGGCGTGGTCCTCGGCGCCGCCGTGATCTTCGCCGTGGGGCTGGCCGACGACATCAGAGATGTCTCGGCCCCGGCCAAGATGGCGGGCGAGGTGCTCGCCGCCATGGTCCTCGTCTACCTGGGCGTGACCATGGTGCAGTTCAAGATCCCGCTCGTCGGGTTTCTCGTCCTGTCGTCCGGGAGCGGATGGACGCCCCTGCTCACCGCCCTGTGGGTCATCGTGATCACGAACGCCGTCAACCTGATCGACGGTCTCGACGGCCTGGCCGCGGGCATCGTCGCCATCGCCTCGGGTGCCCTCGCCATCTACGGCCTGCGCCTCGTCGACCAGGGCCAGCTCCCGGCCGACAACCTGGGCCCCCTGATCGCGGTGATCGCCTTCGGGGTGTGCATCGGCTTCCTCCCTCACAACTTCCATCCGGCACGCGCCTTCATGGGCGACGCCGGGGCCCTGTTCCTCGGCCTTCTCATGGCCGCCGCCACCATGGAGATCGGAGGGCGCCAGCCCGAGGGGAGCGGTCAGACCTTCTTCTTCTTCGCCCCCCTCTTCATCCCCCTCTTCATCCTGGGGGTCCCCATCGCCGACATGGCTTTCGCCTTCATCCGTCGCACGGCCAAGGGCACCGGTTTCCACACCCCTGACAAGGATCACGTCCATCACCGCCTCCTGCGCCTGGGTCACGGCCCCCGCCGGACCGTCGTGATCCTGTGGGCGTGGACGGCCCTCTTGTCCGGCTTCGTCCTCTACCCCCTGTTCGTGAGCCGGGCCAATGCCGTCATCCCGTTCGGCGCCGTCGTCCTCGGGCTGGTGCTCTACACCCTGTTCCACCCCGGCCTGCGGAAGAACACCCCCCCACCGGAGGGCGATGCCGCCGACGAACCACCGTTCGAGGCGTCGGCCCCGGGGGGCGCAGCCGGTGCGTCGCCGGGCGGGACGGCCCCGACCCCGTCCCGGGGCGTGGACCACCCCGGATACGACCAGCGGCACCCGGGGGGCGCCACCCCACGGGAGGTCAACGGCGCCTACGGTGTCCCGGTGGCGGCACCGGTGGTCGCCCCCGGAACCGTTGCCGATAGCAACTAATTGGGGAGAAGCCCGGTGCTCGTTTTGCCGCGCACAAGGGCCGGATGGGAAGATTGGGCCCGTGCGGTACCCCTCCCTCGCTCTTGCTTGTCACCGGGCCTCGGCCGTCGCCCCGGCCGGATCCGGTCTCGGGCACGGCGAGTGACCCCAGGCAACGCGGGCCATGCGTCACACCGACCCGCTGACTGACGCGCGCCGGGAGGGAGGACGTGGAGGAGAAGCCTTCTCCCAGCGTGTTCACCCTGCTCGGAATGGGTGTATCAATCGCACTGTGCATAGTCGTGGCCCTGCTGCTGGGCATCTGGCTCGACGACGTCACGCATCTCTCGCCGCTGTTCACCCTTGTGGGTCTGCTGGTCGGGATCGTCTTCGCCGTGGCCACGGCGTACGCGCAGATCAAGAAGTTCCTCTGACCCTCCGCCCCCGAAGCCGTCGGACCGTGACCGATGATTGAAGGGTTCGTGGACCTCGATGCCGGTCGGCTCGGTCGGGCGCTGCGCCGCACCCGGGTGTCGGCCGCTCTCCTCGGTGTGATCGGCCTCGCCGTGGCCGCCGTACTGGGCTATCCCTGGGTGGGTCTGGGTATCGCCCTGGGGCTCGTGTTGGCCGCCATCAACACCCGCTGGGTCGACACCACGGTGGCGCGCCTCAAGAACGTGGAGGCCAAGGCAGCCCGTCGGCCGCTGGCCGCACGCACCCTGGGACGGTTGGCGTTGACCACGGCCGTCGTCCTGGCCCTTCTCTTCCTGGACACACCGATGGGATTCGGTGCCCTCGGCGGTCTCGTGCTCTACCAGGCGGCATTCCTCTCGAACATGCTTTCGGCCGTGGTCCGCAGCGGGGTCGGCCCGTGAGCGCTTCCCCGATCTTCCTGGCCACCAGCCAGAACATCAACATCGGGAACCACATCACCCGCAAGATCTTCGGTCTACCGGTCGAGCTCGACATCGTGTGGTCGACGGTGATCGCCGGAATCATCGTCGTGGTGCTCGGCCTCTACGTGGCCCGCCGAGCGTCGTCCGGGGTTCCCGGCAAGGCCCAGCTCTTCTTCGAGACCGTCGTCGACCAGGTCCAGCAGTTGGTCGAGTCGACCGTCGGGCCCGCCGGGGCCCGGATAGTTCCGTTGGCCGTCACCTTGTTCCTCTTCATCCTGACGGCCAACTGGCTGGAGGTGATCCCCAGCTCTCCGAACGGTTCGAAGGAGCTGCTGCCTTCTCCCACCGGCAACGTCAACCTGACCTATGCCATGGCCCTCATCGTCATCGTCATCGTCCACGTGGCGTCGATCCGGACGCGGGGCCTGAAGGGGTACGTCAAGCACTACTTCCAACCTTTCCCCTTCTTCTTTCCGATCAACGTGATCGAAGAGGTCACGAAGCCGATCACCCTCGCACTGCGACTCTTCGGCAACCTCTTCGCCGGGACGCTCATGCTGCTGCTCATCGCCGCGCTTCTCCCGGTCTTCATCGTGCCCGTGGCCGACGTGGCCTGGAAGCTCTTCGACATGTTCATCGGTTTCATCCAGGCATTCATCTTCGCTCTGCTCACGATCGTCTATTACGGAATGGCCACGACGGTGGACGCCGAACACTGAGTTCTCGGACCCGTCTGAGGCGGACGTGAGTCACCAGTTGTCCAGAAGATCCAAGGAGGCGTGATGGCAGCAAACGGAACAAACCAGGCGATCCAACTGGCCGGAGCCATGGTCGGTGGTGGCCTGGCTCTGGCGGGAGGCGCCATTGGAGCGGCGGTCGGTGACGGCCTGGCGGGTAGCCAGACGATCGCCGCCATCGCCCGGCAGCCAGAAGCGGAGGCGAAGGCGCGCCTGTACCTGTTCATCACCGTGGGTCTGGTCGAGGCCATGTACTTCATCAACCTTGCCTTCATGGCCTTCTTCGTCTTCGTTCTCTACAAGAAGTAGTCGGAGGCGAAAGTGCTGGCCAGCAACAGCAACTTCCTGGTTCCCGACGGGACGTTCGTCGCCGAATTCATCGCCTTCCTGATCATCGTCGGCATCATCGCCAAGTACATCCTGCCGCCGCTGAACAAAGCGATGGAGGCCCGTCAAGAGGACATCCGGACGTCTCTCGAAGCGGCCGACGCGGCGCGGGCCGAGGCCGACGAGACGCGGTCGCAGCGTCAGGGGATCCTGGACGAGGCGCGCCAGCGCGCCCGGGAGATCATGGCGCAGGCCAACAAGTCGGCGGAGCGGGTGGCGGCCCAGGCCGACGAACGCGGTCAGCAGGAGTACGACCGACTGGTCCGGGCCGCCGACGCCGAGATCGCCCTGGCCCGGCAGCGGGCCGTCGACGAGGTGAGCGCCCAGGTCGGGGCGCTGGCCCTGTCGGTGGCCCGGCAGGTCATCGGACGCGAGATCGACGCCGCCATTCACCGCGACCTCATCGAGGAGGCCGTGGCCGCCTTGAAGGCATCGGCCGACACGACCGCAGCCCGGTCCCAGAGCTGAGCGGCGGCGAGACGGGAATGACACGTTCGTGAAGCCGGTCCTCCGTGGCTACGCCACCGCCATCCTCGAATCGGCACGGGCCGAGGGCAACGCCACCCTCGTGGCCGACGAGCTGGGTCAGGTCGAGCGCTTGGTGGCGGGCACTCCCGCCCTCGGGATCGCCTTGACCGACACCGTCGTTCCGGTCGCCGCCCGGCACGCCGTCGTCACCGATCTCCTGAGCACGCGCGTGGCCTCTGCCACCTTGCGCCTGGTCGTCCGCATCGTGGAGACCGAGTCGGCGCCGGAGATCACGGTCGCACTCCACGATGTCGCCGAGTTGGCACTGATGATGCAGGGTCGCACCGAGGACGAGGCGGCCAGCGATGACGAGCTGTTGCTGGGGAGAACGTCGGCCCGTCAGATGATCGCCGGGTACGCCATGGCCGTCTTCGAGACCCTCCCATCGGCGGCCGACCTCGATGACATCGAAGACGAGCTCTTCCGTTTCGCCCGGGTCGTCGAGTCGGCGCCGGCACTGCGCAGCGCCCTCACCGACCGCACTCTTCCTCTGACGGTGCGCCGAGGGATCGTGACCGACCTCCTCGACAGCCGTGCCCACCCGGCCACCTCGCGGCTCGTCAAGGAGGCTCTGCGGGGACGGACCCGTGACCTCGTGGCCACTTTCGATTGGCTGGTGGTTCAGGCCGCCCAGGCCCGCGGGTGGCGCGTGGCCCGGGTGCGTGCGGCACGCGACATCAACGAGGGCGAGCGCCAGGAACTCTCGGACGCGCTGGCCCGCCTCGCCGGGGCACCTGTCGAGCTGCAGGTCTTCGTGGACGAGAGGCTGCTCGGCGGGGCCACCGTGCAGATCGGCGATCTGCTCGTCGACGCCACCATCCGCCACCGACTCGAACAACTACAAGAGCACCTCCTCGGAGCCGAGGGGGAGACGCGAGGAGCACATCACTGATGGCAGAGCTGTCCATCAACGCCGATGAGATCACGGCCGCACTGCAGAGGCATGTCACCGACTACACGCCCGAGGTCTCGACGGAGCAGGTCGGACGGATCGTGGAGGTCGGTGACGGCATCGCGCGAGTCTCCGGCCTGCCCAACGCCGCGGTGAACGAGCTGCTCGAGTTCGAGGACGGGACGCTGGGTCTCGCTCTCAACCTCGACGAGGACACCATCGGTTCGGTCATCCTCGGAGGTGATACGCACCTCGACGAAGAGCAGATCGTGCGAGCCACCGGGCGCATCCTGTCGGTACCGGTGGGTGACGGTCTGCTGGGACGCGTGGTGAATCCCCTCGGGGAGCCGATCGACGGAAAGGGTGCCATCGCCGCCACGGAGACCCGCCGCCTGGAGGTCCAGGCACCGGGGATCGTGGACCGCAAGCCGGTGAGCGAGCCGATGCAGACGGGGATCAAGGCCATCGACTCGATGACGCCCGTGGGCCGGGGACAACGCGAGCTCATCATCGGAGACCGCAAGACGGGCAAGACGACCGTGGCCATCGACACGATCATCAATCAGAAGGGCCAGGGGGTGAAGTGCATCTACGTGGCCATCGGCCAGAAGGGCTCGTCGGTGGCCCAGACGGTGGCCGTCCTGGCCCAGTACGGTGCGCTCGAGTACACGGTGGTGGTGGCCGCTCCGGCATCGGAGCCGGCGCCGTTCAAGTACCTGGCCCCGTACGCCGGTTGCGCCATGGGTCAGCACTGGATGGAGAACGGCGAGCACGCGCTCATCGTCTACGACGATCTCTCCAAGCAGGCAGAGGCGTACCGCCAGCTCTCGTTGCTCCTGCGGCGACCCCCGGGACGAGAGGCCTATCCCGGCGACGTCTTCTACCTCCACAGCCGGCTGCTGGAGCGGGCGGCGAAGCTGTCCGACGAGCGGGGTGGGGGTTCGCTCACGGCCCTTCCCATCGTCGAGACCAAGGGCGGTGACGTCTCGGCCTACATCCCGACCAACGTGATCTCCATCACCGACGGGCAGATCTATCTCGAGGCCGACCTCTTCTATGCCGGCGTCCGGCCCGCCATCAATGTCGGTATCTCGGTCTCGCGCGTCGGTGGTGCCGCCCAGATCAAGGCCATGCGCTCGGCGGCGGGGACGCTCAAGATCGACCTGGCCCAGTTCCGCGAGCTCGAGGCGTTCGCCACCTTCGGCTCCGAGCTCGACAAGGTCTCCCAGGCCCAGCTCGACCGCGGCTACCGCCTCACCGAGCTCCTGAAACAACCACAGAACGCGCCGGTGCCGGTGGAGGAGCAGGTTGTCGTCATCTACGCCGGGTCCAACGGATGGGTCGACGACGTGGCCATCTCCGAGGTCCGCCGCTTCGAGTCGGAGCTGCTGACCTTCTTCCGGGCCAATCACGCCGATCTGCTCGGAGGGATCCGGACCACGGGAGCGGCCCCGGACGAGGCCGACCTCAAGAAGGCGCTGCAGGAATTCAAGGACGGTTTCACGTCGATGGAAAGCAGCTGAGCCGTGGCCGGTGGCCAGGAACAGATTCTCAGGCGCCGCATCCGGACCGTCCGGTCGACGCAGAAGATCACCCGTGCCATGGAGCTCATCGCCGCGTCGCAGATCGTGCGGGCCCAGGGTCGCATCGCCGGCGCGGCCCCGTATCTGAACGGTATCGCCGCCGTCCTGGCCGAAGCGGCCGCCGATGCCGGCTCCACCGCCGGCCGTGTCCTCGGTGTCCCCGAGGCGCCCGAGCGGGTGCTCGTCCTCGCCATCGTGGCCGATAGGGGCCTGTGCGGCGCCTACAACGCCAACGTCCTGCGCCCCACGGAGCGCCTCGTCCTTCCCGCTGGCAACGCCGGAATCGAGTACCGGTTGGTGACCGTGGGCCGCAAGGCCCAGTCCTTCTTCCGCTTCCGCCGGATCCCGGTGGAGACGTCGTTCTCCGGCTTCACGGATCGGCCGACGTTCGAGGACGCCCGCGCCATCGCCGGCGCTGTCACCCCGTCATTCCTCGACGAGAGTGTGGACCAGGTGCTCGTCGTCTCCACCCGCTTCCTGTCGGCCGGGACCCAGGTGGTCGAGACCCGTCAGCTCCTTCCCCTTCCGGAACCAGAGGGCGCCGACGAGCGACCTTCGACATCGGGTTACACCGAGTTCGAGCCCGAGTCCCCCGCCCTCCTGGTCGAGCTGGTGCCCCGCTATGTCGAGGCGGCCGTCTTCGGAGCGCTTCTGGAAGCCTCGGCCAGCGAACACACGGCCCGACAGCGGGCCATGGCGGCGGCCACCGACAACGCCGACGACCTGGTGAAGAACCTCACCAGGGTGATGAACCGGGCCAGGCAGGACGCCATCACCACGGAGATCATGGAGATCGTCGGTGGGGCCGAAGCCCTGCGTCAATCGGCCGACTCCGACTGACCACGAACCGGAACCGATGACCGAGCACCTTCTGAACGAGAACGACACGAAAGCAAAGGGCACATGACCACCACAACCACCGAAGCGGCCAAGACCGACCGAACCGACCTCCCGGACGGGCGTGTCGTGGCCATCGCCGGACCCGTCGTCGACGTCGAGTTCCCACCGCACGGTCTGCCGGAGATCAACATGGCCGTGGAGATGGACCTCGAGCTCGACGGCAACAAGGTCACCGTCACCTCCGAGGTCGCCCAACAGATCGGCGAAGGACGGGTGCGCTGCATCTGCCTGAAGCCCACGGACGGTCTCCGACGGGGGACCACCGTCCGCAACACCGGACGCGGCCTGGCGGTTCCCGTGGGCGACGCCGTCCTCGGCCATGTGTTCAACGTCCTCGGTGAGTCGCTCGACACCGCCGACATCGGCGCCGTCGAAGACCGCTGGGACATCCACCGCGACGCTCCCGACTTCGACACCCTGGAGCCGAGGCGCCAGATGTTCGAAACCGGCATCAAGGTCATTGACCTCCTCGAGCCCTACGTCCAGGGCGGGAAGATCGGCCTCTTCGGCGGGGCCGGCGTGGGCAAGACCGTCATCATCATGGAGATGATCAACCGGGTGGCGTTGAACCACGGCGGCGTGTCGGTGTTCGCCGGTGTGGGCGAACGGACCCGTGAAGGCACCGACCTGTGGATCGAGATGCAGGAGTCCGGTGTCATCGAGAAGGCCGCCCTGGTCTACGGCCAGATGGACGAACCGCCCGGTGTCCGCCTCCGGGTGGGGCTGGCCGCCCTGACGATGGCCGAGTACTTCCGGGACGTGAAGAACCAGGACGTCCTCCTGTTCATCGACAACATCTTCCGCTTCGTCCAGGCCGGGTCCGAGGTGTCGACCCTGCTCGGCCGTATGCCCTCCGCCGTGGGCTACCAGCCCACCCTGGCCGACGAGATGGGTGAGCTCCAGGAGCGGATCACCTCGACGCGGGGCCACTCGATCACATCCCTGCAGGCGGTGTACGTGCCCGCCGACGACTACACCGACCCGGCGCCGTTCACCACCTTCACCCACCTCGACGCCACCACCGAGCTGTCCCGCCAGATCGCCTCGCTGGGGATCTACCCGGCCGTCGATCCCCTGGCCTCGACGTCGAACATCCTCGCTCCCGAGATCGTGGGGGAGCGGCACTACGACGTGGCCGGTCGCGTCCAGGGCGTCCTCCAGCGCTACCGGGAGCTCCAGGACATCATCGCCATCCTGGGCCTCGACGAGCTCTCCGAGGAAGACCGCCTGACCGTCAACCGCGCCCGCAAGATCCAGCGTTTCCTGTCCCAGCCGTTCAACGTGGGTGAGGTCTTCACCGGGCTGAAAGGTGTGACCGTGCCCATCGAGGAGACGGTGGAGTCGTTCGAGGTCCTGCTGAACGGCGAGCTGGACGACGTGCCCGAACAGGCGTTCCTGAACGTCGGTGGCGCCGACTCCGTGCTGGAGAAGGCCAAGAAGCTCGAGGCCGGAGCCGAGTAGCGGTGGCGACCTTCCCGTCCAGCCTGGTCACTCCCGAGCGCGTCGTCCACGAGGAGGAGGTGGACGCCGTCATGCTGCGCACCACCCTCGGTGACGCCACCTATCTGGCCGGCCACACCCCGCTCGTCGGGGCCATCGTCCCTGGCCTGGTGCGGTTCCAGCACCCGGACGGCACGGAGGAACGGGTCGCCGTCCACGGAGGTTTCGTCCACGTGAAGCCGGAGGGCGTGACGGTGCTCACCCCCGTGGCCGAGCGGGAGCAGGACATCGATGTCGAGCGCGCCCGGCAGGCGCTGGCGGCGGCCGAGCAGAGGGTGGCCGACGCCTCCGGTGGGTCAGCGGGAGCCGGCGAGGATGATGCGTCGGTGGCTCGTGAGCTCGCCGAGGCACAGTCGGCGTTGCTCCGCGCCCAGGTCCGCCTCGAGGTGGCCGCCTCCCGGACCTGACGCCCGACGTCGAGAGGTCGTCAGGCGGAGAGAAAGGCCGTGATGGCCGGCCAGGCGGCGCGGTCCTGGAGGAGGAAGAGGTGCCCCCCCTCGAACAACCGGAGGGTGGCCCGGGGGATGGCCGCCGCCAGGTGCTCCGCATTGGCCGCGGGGGCGATGCCGTCGTGGACACCACCGCAGACGAAGGTGGGGCAGGAGATCGTCCCGAGACGGTCCCAAGTGTCGTGCCGGCGGCGGGCGTCGAGTTGCCGGGCGGCGCCCTCGGCCCGGCCCGGCTCGTCGCTCCCGATCCGGGCCCGGGCCCGGAACAGTGCCGCCAGGGTCTCCCATTCCTCGGGGTTCCCGGCCCTCCAGGCCGCGTCGTAGCGGGTGTCGGCCAGCTCGAGGTGCCGGGCGATCCGATCGTCCTCGGGCAAGGCGGCGAGCTCGTGCAGGGGATAGGACGCGCCACCGTCTCCGCCGGACGAGGTGCAGGCGAGCACCATGCGACGGACGCGCGACGGGTGCCGCAGGGCGAGCTCCTGGACCACCATTCCGCCGAAGGAGATACCCATCACCAGGGCGTCGGGCCACCCCAGGACGTCGAGGAGCCGGGCGGCGTCGTCGGCGTAGTCGGCCATCGTGTACGGACCGGGCGGCACCGATGACCGGCCGAGACCCCTCTGGTCGTAGGCGGCGATCTCGAACATCTTGGCCAGCGGACCGTCGAACACGCTCGGAGGTGCCCGCAGGTCACCACCGGTACCGGAGACGAGAAGCAGGCGCGGTCCGCTTCCCGCCGTCTCGTAGTACAGCTCGACCCCGTCAAGCGCCGCCCGCGTCACGGCGACGGTGGCCGCCGTGCCCCCGGTCGACGGCCCGAGACGTTGTGGCGCAGCGCGAAGGGCATCACGAAGTCGGGATCGTCGAGCAGATCCAGCATGGCGTCGATGGTGGCGTCGTCCATGACGGCGGCCCCGGCGGAGGCCATCCGCTCGGGATCGGTGAGAAAGACGCGGATGGACCGCAACGTGTGCTGCCAGAAGGCCCCCACGGCGTCACCGCCGGTCAGAGGACCGTCGCGCCGGTCGTCGTGGACATCCTCCATGCCCAGCCGGTCGAGGAGATCGGGCAGGTGACGGGCCCAGGTCCAGCGCCGGGCCAGCGGGACCATCACCGCCACGAAGGGGGCCGGGGGATCCACCGCGGTGGTGGCCGGCGCCCCGTCCGCTTCCTCGAAGAGGACCACACCGCCGGGCCGTAACGCCGGGACCAGCCTGGCCACGACGTCGTCGGCCGTCTCCACGTGCATCAGGACCGATCGTGAGTGGATGACGTCGAAGGAGGCCTCGGCGAACGCCATGGTGGTGAGGTCGTCCTCGACGACCGCGACACCCGGTCTCTGCCCGAGCCGCTGGAGCTGGCTCGTGTCCCGGTCGACGGCGGTCACCGTCCCCGTCGCACCCACCTCGTCCGCCATCCACGTCGCCATCGATCCCGCTCCCGCCCCCAGCTCCAGGCAGTCCCATCCGGGGCCGACACCGAGGGCGCGCAGGCGCCGGACCGATGCGTCGTCGTGGAGGCCCTGGAGCTTGCCCAGGCGTGCGGCCTCGTCGTCGGTGCTGTTCCACATCGGGTAGCGGCCGTCGTGGCCACCGCCATAGCCCCCCGACACCGACCGCCCCGCTTCAGCCGAATTCGATCTGGCTGAATTCGCGCAACTTGTCCAACGGGTGGCGGGCGCTCACGAAGCGGACGGTTCCCGAGCGCGAGCGCATGACGAGTGACTGGGTGGTCGCCCCGAAGTCGTGGTAGCGGACGCCCTGGAGCAGTTCACCGTCGGTGATGCCGGTGGCGGCGAAGAAGCAGTTGTCGCCGCGCACCATGTCGTCGGTCGTGAGCACGGCGTCGAGGTCGTAGCCGGCCTGTAGGGCGGCGGCGCGTTCGTCCGCGTCCCGGGTCCACAGGCGGCCCTGGATCTCCCCCCCCATGCACTTGAGGGCGGCGGCGGCCAGAACACCTTCGGGGGTGCCCCCCGTGCCGTAGAGGACGTCGACCCCGGAGTCGGGCCACGCCGTGGACATGGCCCCGGCGACGTCCCCGTCGGTGATCAATTTGATCCGGGCCCCGCTCGACCGCACTTCGGCGATCAGGTCGGCATGGCGGTCACGTTCGAGGATCACCACGGTCACGTCGCGCATCGACTTGCCGAGCGCCTTGGCCACCGCTTCGAGATTCTCGGTCGGGGAGCGGCGGATGTCGACGGCACCGACCGCCTTGGGACCCACCGCCAACTTCTCCATGTACACGCACGGTCCCGGGTTGAACATCGTGCCCCGTTCGGAGACGGCGATGACAGCCAGGGCACCACCGCGTCCGAGCGAGGTCGGGGTCGTCCCGTCGATCGGATCGACGGCGATATCCGTCGGCGGCGGGGACCCGTCCCCGATCCGCTCGCCGTTGAAGAGCATGGGGGCGTTGTCCTTCTCGCCTTCGCCGATCACCACCACACCGTCCATCGAGACGGTCTGCAGGACGATCCGCATGGCCTGGACGGCGGCGCCGTCGGCGCCTTCTTTGTCGCCCCGGCCCATCCAGCGGCCGGCGGCCATGGCCGCCGCCTCGGTCACCCGGACGAGTTCCATGGCCAAGTTGCGATCCGGTGCCCGGGGGTTAGGCGCCATATCCCCGACCATAACGCGATCGGTCGGAGCCCACCCCACCTTGGCCACCGGACTCTCGGGAACGGGTCCGGCGACCGGTGCCGGGCGACGCGGTGTTGGCGGCGTCACATGCCGTGGCAGACATGACGCGGCGGCTCCCCGTAGGCTGGCACGGTGGGAACCGACGACGAGGGGGCGCTGGAGGGGCGCGCCGCCTGGCGCGCCGCCTTCGACGCTTCCCCCCTGCGTGACGCTGATTTCGAGACCATGTCCGGGATTCCTCTGGACCCTCTCTACGGACCCGAGGACTGGCCTCGGGGACCCGACGTCGATGCACCCGGGCGCCGCGAGAAGGCGACCATCGACCGCCTGGGGCGGCCCGGCCAGGCCCCGTACACCCGCGGACCGTACGCGTCGATGTACCGGTCGAAGCTGTGGACGATGCGGATGTTCGCCGGGTTCGGCACGGCCGAGGACACGAACGTCCGCTTCCGGGAACTCCTGCGATCGGGGGGCGGGGGCCTGTCGGTGGCCTTCGACCTCCCCACCCTCATGGGACGTGACTCCGATGACCCTCACAGCGAGGGGGAGGTCGGCCGCTGCGGGGTGGCGGTGGACACGCTGGCCGACGTCGAGGATCTGTTCGCCGAGATCGACCTCGGCGCCATCACGACCTCGATGACGATCAATTCGCCGGCCGCCATCCTGCTGGCCATGTACGTGAACGCCGGGGAGAGCGCGGGAACGGCGCGCCGAGCCCTGGGCGGCACTCTGCAGAACGACATGTTGAAGGAGTACCAGGCGCAGAAGGAGTACATCTTCCCGCCTCGGCCGTCGATGCGGGTCGTCGTCGACGTCATCAGGTTCTGCGCGGCGGAGATGCCGCGTTTCCACCCCGTCTCGGTCTCGGGCTACCACATCCGCGAAGCAGGCTCGACCGCCGCCCAGGAGCTGGCCTTCACCCTGGCCAACGGGTTCTCCTATGTGGAGGCCGCCGTCGCCTCCGGCCTGGCCGTGGACGAGTTCGCTCCTCGCCTCAGCTTCTTCTTCAACGCCCATCTCGATTTCTTCGAGGAGATCGCCAAGTACCGCGCCGCCCGCCGGATCTGGGCGCGCTGGATGGCGGGTCGCTACGGGGCGACAGCCCAGCGTTCGCTGCAGCTGCGCTTCCACACCCAGACCGCCGGTGTCTCGCTCACGGCGCAACAGCCGGAGATCAATATCGTCCGCACCGCCATCGAGGCCCTGGCCGGTGTGATGGGAGGGACCCAGTCCCTGCACACCAACTCCATGGACGAGGTCTTCGCCCTGCCCACCGAGAAGGCGGCCCGGATCGCCCTGCGCACACAGCAGGTGCTGGCCCATGAGACGGGGGTCACGTCGGTGGCCGATCCTCTCGGCGGCTCGTGGTTCGTGGAGTCGTTGACCGACGAGATCGAGCGCCAGGCCGAAGCCGTCTTCGCCCGGCTCGACCAGTGGGGTGACGGTTCGATCCTGGCCGGGGTCCTGCACGGGATCGAGACCAACTGGTTCCAGGGGGAGATCGCCGACGCCGCCTACCTCTTCCAGCGCAAGGTGGCGTCGGGCCGGCGGGTCGTGGTCGGCGTCAACGCCTTCACGGAGGGCAACGAGGATCCCGCTCCCCCCACTCTGCAGATCGGCCCCGAGGTCGACGAGGCCCAGCGCAAGCGGTTGGCCACCGTCCGCCAGCGCCGGTCCCCGACGGCCGTCGACAGCGCCCTGGCCCGGGTGGCGGCCGATGCCGCCGTGGCCGAGGTCAATCTGATGCCCGCCATCCTCGAAGCGGTGGGTGCCTACGCCACCGTCGGTGAGATCGTGGGAGCGCTGGCATCGGTGTTCGGGCGCTGGACCGAGGACCCCGTCGTCTGACCGGGCCCCGCCACGATCGCTCCCCGGGACTCCGGCCCCGGTCATACTGATCCGATGGACCAATTCGTCGTCCATCGCGGCGGCCCGCTCCACGGATCCGTCCGCGCCGGCGGGGCCAAGAACTCGGCCCTCAAGCTCATGGCGGCGTGCTTGCTGGCCGAGGGGCGCCACGTGCTGGCGGGGGTCCCGCACATCGTCGACGTCGAGATCATGGCCGATGTCCTGCGGTCCATCGGCGCCCGGGTGACGCGCGCCGAGGTCGGTGACGACGGGGGACCGGGGGACCTCCTCGTCGACGTCCCCGCCGTCCTCGTCCCCGAGGCGCCCTACGAGCTGGTGGAGAAGATGCGCGCGTCGGTGGTCGTCCTCGGGCCGTTGCTGGCGCGCGCCGGACGGGCCCGTGTCTCCATGCCCGGTGGCGACGACTTCGGCAACAGGCCCATCGACATCCACCTCCACGGCCTGTCCACCCTGGGCGCCACCTTCCAGACGGTGCACGGCTACGTCGAAGGCGTCGTTCCCGACGCCGGTGCCGGCGGTCGGTTGATCGGGAACCGGGTGGTCTTCGAGTACCCGAGCCACACCGCCACCGACAACGTCCTCATGGCGGCGGTCCTGGCCAAGGGCACCACCGTCCTGGAGAACGCCGCCCGCGAGCCCGAGGTGGCCGATCTGGCCGAGCTCCTCACCGCCATGGGGGCACGGATCACGGGGGCGGGAACGTCGCGGATCGAGGTGGAGGGGGTCGATGAGCTCCACCCGGCTTCGCACCGGGTGATCCCCGACCGGGTGGTGGCGGCCACGTTCTTCGCCGCCGTCGGCCTGGCCGGCGGCGACGTGGTGGTGGTCGACGCCCGGGCGAACCACATGGACATGCTCCTGCGGAAGTTGGGCGAGATGGGTGTCCACGTCACGCAGACACCCGAGGGATTGCGGGCGCAGAGCGACGGGCGGCTGCGCAGCGTCGACATCTCGACCCTCCCGTACCCGGGGGTGGCCACCGATTACAAGCCGTTCCTGGTGACGATGCTGAGCGTGGCCGACGGCGTGGGCATCGTCACCGAGAACCTGTTCTCGGGCCGTTTCCGCTACGTCGACGAACTGCGACGCATGGGCGCCGATATCCGCAACGAAGGGCACCACGCCGTGGTCCGCGGCGTCAGCCGCCTGTCGGGGGCGCCGGTCCGGGCCCCCGACCTGCGGGCCGGGGCCGCCCTCGTCCTGGCCGGCCTGGTGGCCGAGGGCGAGACCGTCGTCACCGAGGCCGTCCACGTCGACCGTGGCTACGAGGATTTCGCGGGAAAGCTCGCCTCGCTGGGGGCCGACGTGACCCGCGTCTCGGCGTGACGTAACCGACCGACCCGTGCACGTCACCGCGCACCGTCCCCCGGGCCCCTCGTCGACCACGGGTCGCCGGTCGGCCCGGCGGAGCGATTTCCCCACAGTGGTGTGCTCTCCTACGCTCCGTCGACCGTGACAGCTCCCGGCACCTCCACCCCCCCAGCCGACGCTCCGGCTCCCGGCCGGCGGTGACCACACTCGACATCGGGGGCCTGCTCGACGCGGCCAAGCAGGGCGACCGGCGTTCCCTGGCCCGTCTCCTCACGGCGGCCGAACGGGGGGGCGACGACGGTCGCGCCGCCGCCGCCCTGGCCTACCGCAGCGGGGCCGAGGCGGCCACCGTGGGTATCACCGGGGCGCCGGGGGCGGGGAAGTCCACCCTCGTCGACCGGCTGATCGCCACGGCCCGTCAGGGAGGGACGGCGCGGCTCGCCGTCGTGGCCGTGGACCCGACGTCGCCGTTCTCGGGTGGGGCGATCCTGGGCGACCGCGTCCGCATGCAAGGCCACGATCTCGACGCCGGCGTCTTCATCCGCTCGATGGCGTCGCGTGGGCACCTCGGGGGCCTGGCCGTGGCCGTGCCCGAGGCCATCCGGCTGTTCGCCGCCGCGGGGACGCCCCTCGTCCTCGTCGAGACCGTGGGCGTCGGCCAGGTGGAGGTCGAAGTGGCCTCGGCCACCGACACCACGGTGGTCGTGGTCAACCCCAAGTGGGGCGACTCGATCCAGGCCAACAAGGCCGGGCTCCTCGAGACGGCCGACATCTTCGTCATCAACAAGGCGGACATGCCCGGCGCCGACCAGTCCCGCCGGGACCTCGAGCAGATGCTCGACCTGTCCACGCCCGGGGGGTGGCGGCCCCCGATCCTCGAGACGGTGGCCGCCACCGGAGAGGGCGTGGACACCCTGTGGGCCGAGATCGGTCGCCATCGGACCTACCTCGAGGATGCGGGCCTCCTGGTTGGGATCAGACGGGAGCGCCTGCGACGTGAATTCCGTCGGGTCCTGCGGGCCCGGATCGAGGCGGAGATCGATCGCCTGAGCGCCCTGGAGCGCTTCGCCGAGCTCGACGACGCCGTCGTCGAGCACCGGCTCGATCCCTACGCCGCCGCCGAGGAGCTCCTCGCCCACATGAACGACGACGGTGGCCGACCGGGGGCCGACTGACCGAGGCGGCGGACCCCCCCCGGGGCACCGCGGCACCGAGCGTTCGGGGTACGGTGCGCGCATGGTGGTGGCGGGGGATCGGTCGGGGGGGTCGGCGAGCGAATTCGTCGTCGTCGAGCACCGCGACGACGGTGTGGCGGTGGTGACGCTCAACCGGCCCAAGATGAACGCCCTGTCGACGACGATGCTCGCTCAACTCCGGTCGGAGATGTCGGTCCTGGCCGAGGATCCGCCCGGCGCCGTCGTCCTCTGGGGTGGTCGACGGGTCTTCGCCGCCGGTGCCGACGTCACCGAGTTCTCCGATGCCGGTGCCCCGGGACTGGTGGCGGCGCGCTTCCACGCCGCCACCCAGGCCATCTCAGATTTGGCCTCCGTCACCATCGCCGCCGTCACCGGGTACGCCCTGGGGGGAGGGCTCGAGCTGGCCCTGGCCTGCGACCTGCGGGTGGTGGCCGACGACGCCCGGCTCGGTCAGCCCGAGATCCTCCTCGGGATCATCCCCGGGGGAGGAGCCACCCAGCGTCTGCCGCGCCTGGTGGGCCCGGCGCGGGCCAAGGACATTGTCCTGACGGGACGGCAGGTCACGGCCGAGGAAGCGTTGCGGATCGGTCTGGCCGACCGGGTGGTCCCGGCCGCCGATGTCCTCGAGGCGGCCATCGCACTGGCGTCCGAGCTGGCCCGGGGGGCGCGCCTGGCCCAGCTGATGGCCAAGCGTTTGATCGACTCGGCTCCCGAGACGCCGCTGGCGCAGGGCCTCGACCACGAGACCCGGGCCTTCGTGTCCGTCTTCGACACCGCCGACGCTCGTGGCGGCATCGACTCCTTCCTCGAGCACGGGCCCGGTCGGGCCCGGTTCGCCGGTCGTTGAACCCGGTCGGCGGCGGTCTCCGGCGGTGACCCCCACCCCTCGTCCCCCCCGGGCGCGGCGATCCCCGTCGGCTCCGCCGACGGGCCGGCGTGCCGGCGGTCCTCGCCTGCCCGGGATCCGTCCCGCCGCCCTCCCGGCCGCCGGACCGGCTGACTGGTACCGCCGGGCGGTCTTCTACGAAGTGCTCACCCGGGGCTTCTTCGACGCCAACGACGACGGGATCGGCGATCTGGCCGGCCTCCGGGCCAAGCTCGACTATCTCGAGTGGCTCGGGGTGGACTGCCTGTGGCTCCTGCCGTACTACCCGTCGCCCATGCGCGACGGTGGCTACGACATCAGCGACTTCTTCACCGTCCACCCCAACCTGGGCACCCTCGACGACCTGGTGGCCTTTCTCGACGACGCCCACCGGCGCGGGATCCGGGTGATCGCCGACCTGGTGATGAACCACACGAGCGAAGCGCACCCCTGGTTCGCGGAGTCACGGTCGTCGAAGGACAACCCCAAGGCCGACTGGTACGTCTGGAACGACGACGACCAGAGATGGGCCGACGCCCGCGTCGTGTTCGTCGACGTCGAGACGTCCAACTGGACATGGGAGCCCTCCCGCCAGCAGTACTACTGGCACCGCTTCTTCTCGCACCAGCCCGACCTCAACTACGAGAACCCGGAGGTCGTCGAGGCGATGTTCGACGTCGTCCGCTTCTGGCTGGAGCTCGGTCTCGACGGCTTCCGCCTCGACGCCGTCCCCTATCTCTTCCAACGCGACGGGACAACGGGGGAGAACCTGCCCGAGACGCATGCCCTGCTCCGCCGGCTGCGCAAGGAGATGGACGCCGCCTACCCCGATCGGGTCATGCTGGCCGAGGCCAACCAGTGGCCGGCCGACCTGATCGACTACTTCGGCGACGGCGACGAGTGCCACATGTGCTTCCACTTCCCCCTCATGCCGCGGCTGTTCATGGCCGTCCGCCGCGAACAGCGCTTCCCCGTCACCGAGATCCTGGCCCAGACACCGGAGATCCCCGAGACGTGTCAGTGGGCCATCTTCCTCCGCAATCACGACGAGCTCACCCTGGAGAAGGTCTCCGAGGAGGAACGCGACTACATGGTCGCCGAGTACGTGAAGGATCCCCGCATGCGCCGCCACATGGGCATCGGACGGCGCCTGGCCCCTCTTCTCGACGGCGACCGTCGGTTGGCCCAGCTCCTCTACGCCCTGCTCTTCTCCCTGCCCGGCAGCCCGGTGATCTACTACGGCGACGAGTTGCTCATGGGGGACAACCTCTACCTCGGCGACCGCGACTCGGTGCGCACCCCGATGCAGTGGAGCCCCGACCGAAACGGCGGGTTCTCCCGGGCCGACTTCGCCCAGCTCTACCTGCCTCCGCTCATGGACCCCGTCTACGGCTTCGAGGCGGTCAACGTCGAGGCGCAGCAGCGCAACCCGAGCTCCTTCCTCCACTGGATCCGCAGCATCCTCCAGACCCGCAAGCAGTTTCCCGTCTTCGGCACCGGCAGCTTCGATGTCGTCCCCTGCGCCAACCCGTCGGTCCTGGCCTACGTCCGCAGTCCGGTGCCCCCGGGACCGCGCGCCACCGCCGGGGCCACCGAGAAGAGCGCACGCCGGGCGGCCAGGGCGGGGCGGGCGGGGCGCGGCGCCGGGCGCGGCGAGGCCGTCGACGGCGGCAGCCCCAACCCGGTCCTGTGCGTCCACAACCTGAGCCGGTTCGCCCAGCCGGCCGAGCTCGACCTGGCCCGGTGGACGGAACGCACGCCCGTCGAACTGCTCGGACGGGTACCGTTCCCGTCCGTGGGCGGGGCGACATACGGAGTGACCCTCGGGCCTTACGGCTTCTACTGGTTCGAGCTGATGGAGCACGACCCCGTGGGGCGCGGGGCCGGGGCCGAAGGGCCCCCCCGGTGACGCCGTCGGGCCCCGGTGTCGCCCACCTCACCGACAGCACGCGTCAGGCCCTCGGCGAGCTCGTCTCCGCACAGCTCGTCCGCAGCGCCGGCGGTGAGACCGGCAGCGCCCCGGTCCGGGTGGTCGAGGCGCAGGTGCTGGCCCGGGGCCGCCCCGGCATCATCGACGTGGTCGCCCGCGTGGGGCCACGGCTCGTCCACCTCCCGCTGGGGCTGCGCGAGCCGGGGGGCGAGACGAAGTTCCTGGCCGGCGACGAAGACCCCGTCCTCGGTGTCTACGAGGACGACGACGGCCTCGCCGTCGCCTTCGACGCCATGCGCGACGCCGAGGTGGTGACCGCCCTCCTCCGGCACGTGGCCGCCCAGGACGCCGATCCGGCCCTCGTCCGCCAGATCGCCCGCACGGCCGGCTCGGTGACCCTGGCCGTCGAGGAACGACTGGCCTTCACCGTTTTCTCGGAACTGGTCGACGGGCCGCGGGCGGGACTCAGCCTGCTCCTCGCCCTCGACGAGGTGGGGTTCAACCACATCGCCCCCCCGGTGGCGGTCTGGCGGCGCAGCGGGCGCGACCTGGGCATCGTCCAGGAGTACCTGGCAGGGGCCTCCTCGGGCCGGGACCTGGCCGTCACCTCGGTGCGTGACCTCTACGCCTCGGGGGGACCGCCCGAGCTGGCCGGGGGCGACTTCGGCGCCGAAGCCCACCGGCTGGGTACCATGACGGCCCGTATGCACCTCGGTCTCGAGCAGGCCTTCGGTCGCCGCCGCGGCGACGTGGGGGCGTGGGCCGACGCACTGGAGGAGGCCGTCCGTCCCGTGGCCCCCACCCTGCTCGACCGGCCCGACGTCGGCCTCCTCCTCGACGAGCTCCGGGCCCTCACCGTCCCCAGCTCCGCCATCCGGACCCACGGCGATTTCCACATCGGTCGGGTGGCCCGGACCGAGCAGGGTTGGTACGTGACCGACTTCTCACCGGGCGGGCAGCCCGTCATCGCCGCCGGCGTGGTGGGCACCGCCTCGGAGGGGGAGCCGAACGGGCCCGTCTTCCGGTCCCCCCTGGCCGACGTGGCCGACCTCCTGTGGTCCCTCGGCGCGGTGGCGGCGGACGCCGCCGCCGAGCGCGACCCCGGCGGTCGCGAGGGTCTCGGCGAGCTGGCCCACGCCTGGGAGCAGCGCAACCGACGGGCGTTCTTCGCCGGCTATCTGGGCGTGGCCGGGATCAGCGGGCTCGTCCCTCCCGGGCGCGACGCCGTCCGCGTCCTCGTCGGTGCCTTCGAGATCGAGAGGGTCGCCGACCGGCTGGCCCACCCGCCCCGCCGATGACCGGGGGCGCCCGACGGGGCCCGTCGGCGACGACGGCGAACCGGTAGGAACGGCCGTGCGTCTCGGCATCCTCACCGGCGGCGGGGACTGTCCCGGCCTGAACGCCGTGATCCGCGCCGTCGTCCTCACCGGGAGCGTCGTCCACGGCGACGATGCGGTGGGCTTCCTCGACGGCTGGAAGGGCGTCCTCGAGGACAATGCCGTGATGCTCTCGGCCGAGGGCTGCCGCGACATCATGCCTGTCGGGGGGACGATCCTGGGGACCTCGCGGACCAACCCCTTCGCCGTGGAGGGTGGTCCGGAGCGCGTCCTGGCCACCCTGGCGGCACGGGGGGTCGACGCCCTGGTGGCCATCGGCGGTGAGGACACGTTGGGGGCGGCGCACCGACTGGTCGACCACGGGGTCCCGATCGTCGGCATCCCCAAGACGATCGACAACGATCTGGCCGGTACCGAGGTCACTTTCGGGTTCGACACGGCCGTCCAGATCGCCACCGACGCCATCGACCGGCTCCGGACGACGGCCGAATCGCACCACCGGGTCATCGTCTGCGAGGTGATGGGTCGTCACGCCGGATGGATCGCCACGCACGCCGGTATGGCCGGGAGCGCCGCCGAGATCCTGGTGCCCGAGGTCCCGTTCGACCTCGGGGCGGTCTGCGAGAGGTTGAGGCGGCGCCACGCCGGGGGTCAATTCTCGTCCATCGTCGTCATCTCCGAGGGGGCCGTCCCCCTCGAGGGTCCCGACGCCGAGGCGGCCCGGGTGGCGACGTCGAGCTCGTCGGTCGACCCGTTCGGCCACGCCCGCCTGGGCGGGATCGGCACCTGGCTCGCCGACCAGCTCGAGCGACGTACCGGTTTCGAGGCCCGTGTCACGACGCTGGGCCACGTCCAGCGCGGCGGTACCCCCACCGCATTCGATCGCGTCCTGGCCACCCGCTTCGGTGTCGCCGCCGTGGCGGCCGTCCACGACGGGGCCTTCGGGACGATGATGGCGCTCCAGGCCGGCGCCATCGCCCGGATCCCCATCGCCACGGCGGTGGCCGAGGCGAAGACGGTGGACCTGGCGCTCTACCGCGACGTGGCCGGGGTCTTCCTGGGCTGAGAGGGCGACGGGTCAGCGGGCCGGAACGGCCACGCGCAGTTCTTCGCTCGCCTGCTCGGGGGCGACGATGTTGATCAGGACCCCGGTGCCCAGCTCGAACCCGGCCTGGGTCGTGAGCTTGGGCCAGATGTGGACGTGCCAGTGGTAGGGCTCGGGTGCCCGGTACGGCGCGGAGTGGAAGACCAGGTTGTAGGCGACGTCCCCGCAGCGCTCGCGCAGCTGGGCCAGCACCGTCCGCAGGGAGCGGCCCACCGCCACCAGGTCGGCCGGGTTGCTGCGGTGCAGGTGGGGACCATGGGTCCGGGGGATCACCAGCATCTCGAAGGGAGTCCCGCTCCAGAAGGGGCAGATCACGAGGACGCGCTCGTCGGAGTAGACGACGCGGTACCCGGCGTCCTCCTCGGCGTCCACCGTCGTGCACAGCAGGCAGCGGCCGGCGAATCGGGCGAACCCGGCCTGCTCCTCGGCCAGCTCCCGGGGGACGAAGGACATCCCGAGGAGCTGTCCGTGGGGGTGCTCGATCGACGCCCCGGCCTCGCGTCCGGCGTTCACGATGGCCTGGCTGTAGCGCAGGCCGGGCACGTTCGAATGTTCCTCGATCCGGTCGCGGATGGCCGCCATGACCAGGCCGGACTGCTCGTCGGAGAGGCGGTCCCAGCCGTTGGCGTGCTCGGGGGAGAGGACGAGGACCTCGTGGATCCCGCCCGCCGTGGCCTGGGTGTACACCGGGCCGCGGTGCTCGACCACGAAGGGGTGGTCGCCGGCGAAGGCCGGATACAGATTGGGCACCACCCGCACCAGCCACGACCCGCTCGAGCCGTAGGTCTCGAGCGCGGGGGCGGTCGACCCCTCGTTCCCGGCGCAGAAGGGACAGGGTCCGGACGTGTCGGCCTGGACGGGGGCGGTCCGGGGGGCGAAGTTGTCCGGGCGTTCGGCCCGGTCGATGCTGACCACAACCCACCGTCCGGTGAGCGGGTCCAGGCGCAGTTGGTTCATCTCGCCGACCCCGGCGGCATCCCGTTCGCCGCCATCGTCGTCTGCCTCGTCGTGCCTCTATCGCTCATCAGTGGCTTTCCGGATCCTCCGTCGTGTCGAGTCCGCACCGCACCACCTCCACGCTAGCCGTCGGACCGGTTGAACCGACACATGTCTCTCTGTTGTGTCTCGGCGCCGTCGCCGACTGGTGGAAGGCGCTCCCACCCTCGTTGTCGCCGAGTTGTGAGAACTGCAGCGGTGGGTGGTCGAACGGTCCCGATCACGTCGCACCGTGGTCGGCACCGTCACTCACCTGGCGTCGGTGACGGGGCCGGGGCGACGATGGCGCCCGTGATCTCTCCCGCGGTCCCGGCGGTGGCTCACCCCGTGCCCACCGGCGCCCTCTACAGCGTCCTCCTCCTGGCCCACGTGGCTTGTGCCGCCGTCGGCTTCGGGGCGCTGGCCGCGACCGGGCTCCAGGCCCGGCGGGCGCGCCGGGGCCCGGCGGCGGCCGGATCCGACGGGGTCCGCCGCTACTTCCGGCCCGGCTTCAACTGGGCGGCCCGTGCCCTCTACGGCGTGCCCGTCTTCGGGTTCGCCCTGATCTCCTCGAGCCAGGGGGCCTTCGCCGCCGGCGACGGCTTCGTCGTCGCCGGGCTCGGCCTCTGGGCGCTGTCCACCGTGGTGGCCGAAGCGGTCGTCTGGCCGGGCGAGCGTCGCATCCAGGAGGTGGTCTCGACGCGGTGGCAGACCGGGGGTCCCGAGACGACGGGGCCCGATCGTCGGTTCGACATCGACTGCCGCCGCGTGGCCCGGGCGGCGGCGCTCCTGTCCGCCGTCTTCCTCACCGCCGCCGTCCTCATGGTGGCCCAGCCCTGAGGACCGTCTCCCCGAACGGCCGTCTCCCCGAACGGCCGTCTCCCCGAACGGCCGCCTACCCTGAGGTGATGGCCACCTACCTCGACCACGCGGCGACGACGCCCATGCGGCCCGAGGCGGTGGCCGCCATGCTGCCCCACCTCACCGAGCGCTTCGGGAACCCGTCGGGCAGCCACGCCGTGGCCCGGGCCGCCCGGCAGGCCGTCGACGACGCGCGCGACGCCGTCGCCGTCGCGCTCGGCTGCGAGCCGGGTGAAGTCGTCTTCACCGGGGGAGGGACCGAATCGGACAACCTGGCCGTCCTCGGCGCCCACGCCGCTTCCGGCGGCTCCGTCGTGTGCTCGGCCGTGGAGCACCATGCCGTCCTGCTGGCGGCCCGCTCCCTCGGCGGCACCACGATCCCCGTCGACCCCGCCGGGGTCGTCGACCTCGACGCCCTCTCGGACGCCCTCCATCCCGGCGTCGGGGTCGTCTCGGTCATGCTGGCCAACAACGAGGTGGGGACGATCCAGCCCTTGGCCGACGTGGTGGCCGTGGTCCGCCGGCGGGCGCCCGGCGCCGTGGTCCACACCGACGCCGTCGCCGCCGTGCCCTGGCTCGACGTCGCCACCTCGGCGGGCCCGGCCGACCTGGTCTCGGTCAGCGCCCACAAATTCGGCGGGCCCAAGGGGGTGGGTGTCCTCGTCGTCCGGCGCGGGACGCGCCTCGGCCCCGTCCTCCACGGTGGCGCCCAGGAGAACGGCCGGCGTCCCGGGACCCACGACGTCGCCGGCATCGTCGGGACGGCGGCGGCGCTGACGGCGGCGGTGGCCGCCCGCCCCACCGAGGTCCCCCGGGTCCGGGCCCTCCGGGACCGTCTGGCCGACGGGCTCCGGGCCGCCGTCGACGGTCTGGTCGAGACCGCCGGGCCCGTCGCCGACGGCGCCGGGGGCGCCGGCAAGGTGGCCGGGAGCTGCCATGTCCTCGTGCCCGGTGTGGACCAGGAGGAGCTCCTCCTCCTGGCCGACCACGCCGGCGTCTGCGCCTCGGCCGGGGCCGCCTGCGCCAGCGGTGCCCTCGAGCCGAGCCACGTCCTCCTGGCCCTGGGTCTCAGCGCGGCCGAGGCCCGCTCGGCGGTCCGCTTCTCCCTCGGGTCCACCACCACCGACGCCGACATCGACGCCGCCCTCACCGTCGTCCCCAAGGTGGTCGAGCAACTCCGGGCCTGAGCACGCCCGACCGGCGCCGGGGCGTCGCGGGCGCCCCCTACGCTGGTGGGCCGTGCGCGTCCTGGTGGCCATGTCCGGTGGTGTCGACTCGTCGGTGGCGGCGTCGCTGCTGGCCGACGCCGGCCACGACGTCGTGGGTGCCACCTTGAAGCTCTGGGGTGGTGCGTCGGACTCCGGCTGCTGCTCGGTGGCCGACGTCGACGACGCCCGCCGCGTCGCCGACGAGATCGGTGTGGCCCACCACGTCTTCAACTTCACCGACGACTTCGACGCCTCGGTGGTCGCCCCCTACGTCGGGGACCACTCCGCCGGCCGGACACCCAACCCCTGCATCGAGTGCAACCGGCACATCAAGTTCGGCACCCTCCTCGACCGGGCCCGTCGCCTCGGCTTCGACGCCCTGGCCACCGGACACCACGCCGGCGTCGACGGCGACACCGGCCGTTGGCGCCTCCGCCGCGGTGCCGACCGGGCCAAGGACCAGTCCTACGTGCTGTCGATGCTCACCCAGGCCGAGCTGTCGCAGGTCCTCCTGCCCGTCGGCGTGCTGACCAAGGCGCAGGTGCGCGCCCACGCCGCCGAGCGGGGACTGCGGACCGCCCTCAAGGCCGACAGCCAGGACGTCTGTTTCATCCGATCGACCGAGGGCCGGCGGGGATTCCTCGGCGACCGCCTACCGCTGCACGCTGGTGAGATCGTCGACTCCGCCACCGGTGCCGTCGTCGGGACGGTGCCGGCGGTGGAGCTGGTCACCGTCGGTCAACGCCGGGGTCTCGGTGTGACCGTCGACGGGCGGCGCCTCTACGCACTGGCCGTCGACGTCGACGCCCGGCGTGTCGTCGTCGGTGGGGCCGACGCCGCGCTGTCCGATCGCGTCGGCGTCTGCCGCCCGACATGGGTCGACGGGCCTCTCGAGACGGGAGCCCGCGCCGTGGCCCAGACGAGCGCCCATGGTCCGACGGCGTTGTGCACCTGGCTGGGCGACGCCGTGGTCTTCGACGAGCCGCACCCACTGGTGGCGCCCGGACAGACGATCGCCCTCTACGACGAGGACGACAACGACACCGTCACGGGGTCCGCCGTGGCGGCGTAGGGCCGGTACGCTCCGGCGTCAGTGAGTACCGAGGACCGTCCTTCGCAGGACCCCGCCGAGCGCGTCGAGGCGTTGCGGGCCCAGATCGCCTATCACAACGAGAAGTACCACCGGCAGGACGCGCCCGAGATCTCGGATGCCGAGTTCGACGCCCTCATGCGAGAGCTGCGGGCCATCGAGGAGGAACACCCGGACCTCGCCAGCGCCGACTCGCCCACCCAACGCGTGGGCGCCACCCCCTCGGTGCTCTTCGCCCCCGTCGCCCACCGCGTTCCCATGATGAGCCTGGACAACGCCTTCGACCTCGACGAGCTCCGGGGCTGGGTGGACCGGATCGCCCGCATCGATCCCGGTGTCACCGGCGCCGACTTCGAGTGCGAGCTCAAGATCGACGGACTGGCCATGTCCATCACCTACGAGGACGGCCGCTTCGTGAGGGCCGCCACCCGCGGCGACGGGACGACGGGTGAGGACGTCACCCACAACGTGGCCACCGTCCGCTCCGTCCCCCACCAGCTGGCCTGGCCGGCGGGCCGCGGCCCGGTCCCGAAGGTCATCGAGGTCCGCGGCGAGGTCTACATGCCGGTGACGGCGTTCGAGGAGTTGAACCGCCGTCAGCTCGAGGCCGGTCTCAAGGTCTTCGCCAACCCCCGCAACTCGGCGGCGGGATCGCTGCGGCAGAAGGACGCCTCGGTGACCGCCGCGCGCGACCTCTCGATGTGGGCGTACCAGGTCGGTGCCCTGGAGGGGGGACCGGAGCTGCACAGCCAGAGCGACGCCCTCGCCCTGCTGCGCGACTGCGGCCTGCCCGTGAACCCCCAGATCAGGGTGGTCCACGGGGTCGACGACGTCTTCGCCTTCTGCACCCACTGGCGCGAGCACCGCCACGACCTCGACTACGAGATCGACGGCGTCGTCGTGAAAGTCGACGACCTCGGTCTCCAGCAACGGCTGGGCGCCACCTCCCACGCGCCGAGGTGGGCCGTCGCCTTCAAGTTCCCGCCCGAGGAGCGGACCACGACGCTCCTGCGCATCATGGTCTCCATCGGGCGCACCGGGAGGGCCACACCGTTCGCCGTCCTCGAACCGGTCTTCGTGGGCGGGTCCACGGTCGGACTGGCCACCCTCCACAACGAGGACCAGGTCCGCCTGAAAGACGTCCGGCCGGGCGACACCGTCGTCGTCCGCAAGGCGGGGGACGTGATCCCCGAAGTCGTCGGTCCCGTCCTCACGGCCCGCCGGCGCGGGGCGCGCCACTGGCACTTCCCGACGACGTGCCCGAGCTGCGGGGAGCCACTCGTCCGGTTGCCGGGGGAGAGCGACACCTTCTGCACCAACATCGAGTGCCCGGCCCAGCGGGTCCAGCGCATCGTCCACTTCGCCTCGCGCGGGGCGATGGACATCGAGGGACTGGGCGACAAACGCGTGATCCAACTGGTCGACGCCGGTCTGGTCTCCGATCCCGGTGACATCTACGCGCTGGAGGCACCCGCCCTCGTCGAGATCGAGCGGATGGGGGCGCTGTCGGTGGAGAACCTCCTGCGAGCCGTCGAGGGCTCGCGGTCCCGACCCTTGAGCCGCGTCCTCGTCGGCCTCGGCATCCGCCATCTGGGACCCACCGGGAGCCGGGCCCTGGCCCGTGCCTACGGCTCGCTCGACGCCATCGCCGGCGCCTCCGTGGAGGAACTGGCCGCCGTGGAGGGGATCGGGACGGTCATCGCCGAGAGCGTCGTCGAGTTCCTGGCCTCGACGACCAACCGGGCCGTCCTCGACAAGCTCCGCGCCGGCGGCCTCACCCTCACCGAGCCCGGCGGCGGCGCGCCGGGGGGATCCCCCGGCGGCAGCGGGCCCGACGGCGCCCTCCCGTTGGCCGGGAGGTCGGTGGTGGTGACGGGGACCCTCGAGAGCCACACCCGGGAGGAGGCCGAGGCGGCCATCGTCAGCGGCGGCGGGAAGTCCCCGGGCAGCGTCTCCAAGAAGACGTGGGCGGTCGTGGTGGGGACCGAGCCCGGGGCGGCCAAGCTCCGTAAGGCCGAGGAGCTCGGGATACCGATCGTCGACGGGTCCAGATTCGGTGAGCTCCTGGCCACCGGTGAGATCCCCGCCCCGTGATCCGGGCCCGCTGACCGCCGCGCTCTGACCTGCACGTCGTCCCCGCAGCGCGCATCTGCCATCACCATGGGTGGCCGTCCACCGGCGGCCCCTCCACCGTCTGTAGCCTGGACCCGGACCCATGTCGACCACCACCGACTCCATCGGGCGGGTCCTCGCGCGCCGCTACCGGATCGAATCCGCCCTCGGCAGCGGGACCTCCGCGACCGTGTACGCCGCCTGGGACGTCGTCCTCCAACGCCGGGTGGCCATCAAGGTGCTGCACCCCGGCCTGGCCGGTGACGGCAGCTTCCTGCGGCGCTTCCGCTACGAGGCCCAGTCGGCGGCGGCGCTGACCCACCCCCACGTCCTCTCCGTCTACGACTGGGGCGAGGACGAACGGGGACCGTTCCTGGTCCTCGAGTACCTCGGGGGCGGCTCGCTGCGGGACCTCCTCGACAACGGCCGCCGCGTCTCGGTCCCCCAGGCGGCGGCCATGGGGGTCCAGGCCGCCGAGGCGCTCGCCTACGCCCACGGGCGCGGCTTCGTCCACCGCGACATCAAGCCCGCCAACCTCGTCTTCGACGAGGACGGTCGGCTGCGGATCGCCGACTTCGGCCTGGCCCGGGCCCTGGCCGAGGCGTCCATGACCGAACCGGCCGGAGCCACGGTGGGCACGGCCCGCTACGCGGCGCCGGAACAGGCCCTCGGCCGCCCCGTCGACGGCCGCGCCGACGTCTACTCCCTCGCCCTCGTCCTCTACGAAGCGGTGACCGGTGTCGTCCCCTTCACGGCCGACACCACCGCCGCCACCCTCATGGCCCGGGTGGGGGCGCGGATCCCCGGTCATGACGGGCTCGGCCCCCTGGCCGACGTCCTCGACGCCGCCGCCGCACCCGACCGGGACGACCGCCTCGACGCCCCCGGCCTGGCCCGTCGCCTGACCGAGCTGAGCGCCACGCTCGCCCCCCCCGAACCCCTCCCCCTGGCCGGTGCCGGGGGGCGGGGCGTGGCCCAGGCGGGGGCGCGGGCCTTCGACCGCACCGAGCACGGGATGGGTCCCGGCCCCGGGGCCACCCCGGACCGGGACGCGGGCCGGTCCGACACCGACGCCATGGCCCTGGCCACGGCGGTGGGCGTGGCCACCGGCCACGGCCCCACCGATCCGACCGCCGGCCAGGCCCCCGGACAGCGGCGGCGCTGGCCGTGGGTGGTGACCGTGGTGGTCCTGGTCCTCGCCCTGGCCGCCGCCGGCGGTGCCTACGCCGCCGCCCGGACCAAGCTCTTCATCCCCAGCCACCGGCTGCCCACCATCACGGGGGTGACCCCGGCCCAGGCGTCGGGGCTCCTGCGCGGCGACCGCCTCCATCTCACCGTCCTCCGGCAGCGCCCGTCGACCACGGTGGCGAGCGGGCGGATCCTGCGCCAGATCCCCGGGGCGGGCACGTCGTTGAAGGAGAACAGCACCGTCTCGGTAGTGGTGTCCTCGGGCCCCCCGCCGGTGCCGGTCCCCTCCCTGGCCGCCGTCACCGGCGACTGCCCGGCGGTCGTCGCCACCTTGAAGGCGGCCAACCTGAACGCCGCCTGCACGCACGCCAACTCGACCACGGTGAAGGCGGGGACGGTCATCTCGTGGACGCCCACCGGGCACGCCACCGAGTTCTCCACCATCGACGTCACCGTCTCCTCGGGCCCGCCCACCGAGACCATCCCGTCGCTCACCGGGTCGACCTGCGCCGGTGCCACCACCGCCCTCCAGGCCGTCGGCCTGATCGCCCAGTGCACCGACGCCTACAGCCCCACCGTGACCAACGGCGAGGTCATCTCCTGGACCCCCACCGGCACCGCCCCCGAAGGCACCACCGTGGCCATCAGCATCTCCGAAGGCCCCCAGCCCGTCATCGTCCCCGACGTCGGCGGTGACACCGTGGCCCAGGCCATCGCCGCCCTCGAGGGGGTCGGGCTCGTGCCCGCCGCCGACGGTCCCCTGGTGGGCCACATCTTCGACAGCTCTCCCTCGGCAGGAGCGTCGGTCCTCCCGGGGACGACGGTCACCCTGTACAGCAAGTAACGAGGTGGCCGACGCCGGATCCGTCTGCGAGCTGTGCCAGGCGGCCCGTCTCACCACCTGGTACCACGAGGACGACGTCTGCTGGATCGCCGACTGCGAGATCTGCAACGTCCCCATGGTGGTCTGGCGTCACCACGGCACCGAACCGCCGGCCGCCGATCTCGACCACATGCGGGCCGAGCTCGGCCGGGTGGCCGACGACGTCCTCGGGGCGGGGGTCTGGTCCTACGACGGCGTCATGCGCCAGATCCCCGACCACTTCCACTGTCATGCCCGCGACCCGAACTGGTGGGCGAGGCGTTTCGCCACGCCCCGCCGGCCCTGACCCGGCGCGCCGTGATCAAGTACCTCGGGTCGAAGCGCCGTCTCGTCCCCGTCCTGGCCGAGCTGCTCGAGCGGGCCCGGGCGCGCACGGCGCTCGACCTCTTCACCGGGACGACGCGCGTGGCCCAGGCCTTCAAGGCGGCCGGGGCGGAGGTGACCGCCGTCGACACCACCCGGTGCGCCACCGTCCTGGCCGGTTGCTACGTCGCCACCGATGCCGACGCCGTCGACCGGCCTGCCCTCGAGAAGGCCGTCGCCGCCTTGAACCGACTCCCCGGGCGCGCCGGATACGTCACCGAGACCTTCTGCGTCCGGTCGCGCTTCTTCCAACCGCACAACGGGGAGCGCATCGACGCCGTCCGCCAGGCCATCGACTCCGAGTACCGGGGATCCGACCTCGAACCGGTCCTCCTGACCAGCCTGATGGAGGCGGCCGACCGGGTCGACTCCACCACCGGGGTCCAGATGGCCTACGTGAAGCAGTGGGCACCCCGGTCGTTCCGGCCGCTCGAGCTGAGGGTCCCCGACCTCCTGGTCGGACCGGGACACGCCGTGCGCGGCGACGCCTGCGCCGTGGTGGCCGGGCTCGGTCCCTTCGACCTCGCCTACCTCGACCCGCCGTACAACCAGCACCGCTACGAGGCCAACTACCACATCTGGGAGACGCTGATGGCGTGGGACGCACCGTCGCACTACGGCGTGGCCTGCAAGCGGACGGAGATCCGCGACGGCCCGCGCAGCTCCTTCAATTCGCGCCGGACGATCTCCGGGTCCCTGGCCCAGGTGGTCCGCGACGTCCAGGCCGATCTCGTCGTCCTCTCCTACAACGACGAGTCGTGGATCGGTCTCGACGCCCTGATCGAGATGTGCCTCGTCCGCGGGCACGTGGAGGTCCTGGCCTTCCCCTCGAACCGGTACGTCGGCGCCCGCATCGGCATCCACAACCCGGCGGGGGAGCGGGTCGGCACCGTGGGCCGGTTGCGCAACGTCGAGTACGTCCTGGTGGCGGGGGGCCGGACGCCGGTCCGCCGCCTGGTGGCCCCGTGGCGTGATCTCTCGGTCTCGGCCGCGGCGGCGAGTTGACCACCTCCGGTTGCCCTGTCAACGTGGGCGGCGCCCGGGACGGGTTCCGGACGGGCGGGCACCACCAGCAGGGGAGGACTCGACATGGGAGCGCTCGACGGTCGGGTGGCGATCATCACGGGGGCCGGCCGGGGGATCGGACGCGAACATGCTCTTCTGTTCGCCGCCGAAGGGGCCAAGGTCGTCGTGAACGACCTGGGCGGGGCCATCGACGGTTCCGGTGACGACCGGACACCGGCCCAGCAGGTGGTGGACGAGATCCGCGCCATGGGGGCCGAGGCCATGGCCAACGACGACGACGTGGCCGACTGGGAGGGCGGCCGCCGGCTGGTGGCATCCACCGTCGAGGCGTTCGGCGATCTCCACGTCCTCGTCAACAACGCCGGCATCCTCCGCGACAAGATGCTCGTCAACATGTCGGCCGAGGAGTGGGACTCGGTCATCCACGTCCATCTGAAGGGCCATTTCGTCCCCACCCGGCACGCGGCGGGCTACTGGCGCGAGAAGGTCAAGGACGGCCGTGAGGTCCGTGCCGCCATCGTCAACACCTCGTCCACCTCGGGACTCCTCGGCAACCCGGGCCAGACCAATTACGGCGCCGCCAAGGCCGGCATCGCCGCCTTCACCGTCATCGCCGCCCAGGAGCTCGCCCGCTACGGCGTCCGCGTCAACGCCATCGCGCCGGCCGCCCGCACCCGGATGACCGAGCAGACACCGGGACTGGGCGACATCGTGAAGGCCCCGAAGGACCCGGCCTCGTTCGACGTCTGGAACCCGGCCAACATCTCGCCGTTGGTCGCCTACCTCTCCACCGAGTCGTGCCCCCTCACCGGCAAGGTCCTCTTCGTCCAGGGTGGGCAGGTCCGGGTCTTCCAACCGTGGACGATGACCGACACCCTGGAGAAGCACGATCGCTGGACCGTGGCCGAGCTGGCCGTCCAGCTTCCCGGCGTGGTCGGGGTGGAAGCCCCCGGCTGAGCGGCCTGCTGAGCGGCCGAAGCGCAGAACTATCGTGGGGGCGTTGTGAGCCCGCCCCCCGACCCTCCCGAGGAGCTTGACGCGCCGCGTCCCCCGGAGCGCCGCACCGACACGCCGACGGGGTCCGATCCCGACGAGCTGGCCTACGGCGCCGGCGGCGGCGAGGAATTCGCCGTCGTCCCCTGGCCGCTGCTGCTGCGCGAGCGGGTGCACCGTCGTGCCCGGGAGAGCGACCGCTACCGGTGGTTGGTCCTGGCCGTCACGCTGGCCGGGTTGCTCTCGAGCAACATCTTGTTCACCGTCTTCGTGGTGGCGCTCCCGAAGGTGGCCCACAGCCTGCACACGACGGTCCCCACCGTCACCTGGGTGGTCACCGGACCCCTTCTGGCCGTGGCCGTCATGGCGCCCCTGGCCGGGAAATTGTCCGACCGGTGGGGGCACCGCCGCTTCTACCTCATCGGCATGGTCAACCTTCTCGTCGTCGCCACCCTGTCGGCGGCGGCGCCCAACGTCGACGTCCTCATCTTCGCCCGCGTTCTCGGGGGCGCCGTCGGTGCGGGGCTGGGCGCCTCCTCGATGGCGCTCGTCCTCGGGGCCTTCGACCGCGGCGACCGGGTCAAGGCGATGGGGTGGTGGTCCCTGGTGGGCGCCGGCGGCCCCGTCCTCGGCGTGGCCGTCGGCGGTCCCATCATCGAGTCCATCGGCTGGCGGTGGATGTTCGTCCTCGAGGTCGTCATCGGCGCCGTCGCCCTGGTCCTCGCCCTCCTCGTCCTCCCCGAGCACGCCTCGGGCCGGGCCCGCACCGCAGCGGGGGGCCCGCCCCTCGACGTCGGCGGTGCCGTCTTCGTCGTCCTCGCCGTCGGGAGCCTTCTCTTCGGCCTCAACCGCGGTCCCGTCCTCGGCTGGCGCAGCCCCTTCGTGGTGGGCGCCTTCGCCCTGTCCGTCGTGGCCGGCGCCGTCCTCGTCCTCGTCGAGCGCCGGGTCGAGGACCCGCTCGTGCCCCTCCACTACCTCCGGCAGCGCAACTTCGCCTTTCCCATCGGCGCCCAGATGTTCTCCAACTTCGCCTACCTCGGCGGCTTCTTCCTCTCGCCCCTGCTCCTCGAGGAGGTCTACGGACACGGCGAATCGGCCGCCGGTCTGCTCGTGATCCCCCGCCCCCTCACCTTCTCGTTGATCGCCCCCATCGCCGGCTACGTGGCCGTCCGGATCGGCGAGCGGTCCGCCGCCGTGACCGGGACGTTGTGCGTGGTGGCCTCCATGGGCGTCTTCGCCCTGACCGGCCGGGGCACCGGCATCGCCCTGGTCGAGGTGGCCCTCGTCCTGTCGGGGATCGGTCTCGGCGTGGCCTCGCCCTCCATCGCCTCGAGCATGGCCAACGTCTTCGACCAGAGCGCCCTGGGGACGGCGGCCGCCACCCAGCAGCTCATGACCCAGATCTCGACGGTGGCCGGGATCCAGGTCATCCAGACGGTCCAGTCCTCGCAGGCCCACGGCCACGGGTTCGCCCTCCTCCCCTCGTTCCACGTCGCCTTTCTGGTGGGCGGCATCGTCGCCGTCGGCGGCGTGGTCTGCGCCGTCTTCGTCCGGTCGGCCGACCGCCCCGGCGGTCGCCCGGCCGTCAACGCGGTCGCCGCCGCCGGCGACCTCCCGGCGGCCGTCGTCGATCCCGGCGACGACCGAGCGGTGGCCGCCGGCTGAGTCGAGGTCCCGTTCCCACCGGCCGCCGCCGCAGAGGCGGGATGTCACCCGGAGAGGGGGTCCGCGGGATCGTAGAGGTGTGGCCGCCACCGATGGCGAGGTCTACCGGAAGTACGCCGACGACCTGACCCGCTTCGCCACGGGGCTGGTCGGTCCGAGCGATGCCGCCGACGTGGTCTCGGAGGCTGTCCTCCACTGCCTCGACTCGCCGGTCTGGGTCACGGTGACGCAGAAGCGGGCCTACCTCTACCGCAGCGTCTACAACGAGGCCGCCCGGTTCCACCGCGCCACCGGGCGCCGCCGGTCCCGGGAGCAGCGGGCGGCTTCCTCCGAGTCGGTGGACGCCGCCGAGGTCCGACCGGAGGTCCTCGCCGCCGTGGTCCGGCTCAGCATCCGGCAACGGGCCGTCATCGTCCTCACCTACTGGGACGATCTCGACCCGACGGCCATCGCCTCTCTCCTGGACATCAGTGACGGCTCGGTGAGGCGTCATCTCGCCCGGGGAAGATCCCGCCTGAAGGAGACTCTCGATGTCGACGACTGATGCCTCCGATTCCGCCATCCGCTCGCTGATCGCCGAGCTCATCGGGTCCGCCCCCCAGGCCCCCTCGCTGCCCGAGCTGGACCGGAGAGATCCTCGCCGCCCCCGCCCCCGCCCCCGGCGCGTCCGCCCCCGCCGGGGGCGGTACCGCTCCCACCCGCTGGCTCTCCTCGGCGCCGGCCTCGTTCTCCTCGTCGCGTCCCTCCTGGTGCTCGTGGCCTCGGTGGGACAGCGCCAGCCGGTGGCGGCGGCGGCGCAGCTCCGCCAGATCGCCGCCAGGGCGGCTGGCCGACCCGTTCTCCGACTGGGACGGGATCATTGGCTCCTGACCAGGCAGGTCTACTCCACGTCCCTGGTCGTGGCATCGGCCCGTTCCCACCCGGCCACCCGTGCACGGGCCAGCGTCATCGTCACCGACACCCAGTGGTCCGACAGCTTCGGCCAGGCCTGCATCTCGAGCTCGTCGGGCCCGGCCCGGTTCGCGTCGAGCGCCGCCAAGACGTCATGGCTCTCCAGCGGGCTGTCGGCCAGCCCGACCGGGCAGCCGGTGGCCGGCTGTCCGAACTTCGTCAGTGCGGACGACGCCAACGGCTTCGCCGCCGGCATCGGGGCGGTCGACGTCTCGACTCTGCCTCGCAGTCCCTCCGCCCTCGCCCGTGAGCTGCGGACGGCGACGACCGGCATCGAGGGCCTGGACCAGTCCCCACCGGGGGGCGACGGCGGATTCGAGCAAGCGGTGGCGCTGCTGATCGGGCCCCTGACGGGAACGACCCCGTCGTTCGACGCCGAGCTCTACCGGGCACTGGCTCTCCTCCCGGGCATCGAGCAACTCGGTCCGACGACGACGCAGTCCGGCGCCACCGGTCTCGGATTCTCGGCCGGCTCGGGGCCGGACCGGTCCATCATCGTCGTGGACCCCGCTACCGGGGCACTGCTCGAGGCCCGCAACGTCCGGACCCGCACCGCCCTCTACGACCTGGCCGGGATCGGCCAGTCGTTCGGCTCGTCGAACTCTGTCGTGGTCTCCGACGGGTTCGGCAACAGCTTCGGGAAGGTCGACTGGGTCGATCCCGTCGGCTCGCCGACCGTCGTCGACACCGGCGCGATCCCCTCCGACCTGAGTCCACCGCCACCCCCGACCGCACTGGTCACCGCCACCGCCAGGCGCGGCGTCGCCGTCGGTCCCCTCAACGACCTCCAGGACCGGTTGGCGGCGCTCTTCGGCGGCCCCGGCGGTGGATCGGGGTACGCCCCCGCCCCCGGCGGCGCCGTCCTCTCCTTCACCTTCAACGGATCACGAACGCAAGTGGAGGACTATGCCGGAGCGCTGCGCCGGTCGGCCCTGATCGCCTCGGTCGTGGTCAGGTTCGGACAGTAGCGACCACTCGCTGAAGGAACGGACTACTCGGTGAAGGAGCGGACTACTCGGTGATCTGGCGCAGGCGGGTGGCCACCTCGGCCGCCGTGGGGTCCGGTGCCGCGCCCTGGAGGGCCATCAGCTTCGACATGTCCCCGGCGACGCGGATCCGGCCGGCCATGAAGGCCTGCATCCCGGCCTGGGGGTTCCCCTCCACCAGGATGGCCTTGGCCGTGGCGTAGTCGAGGGTGACGGTGAGGTCGACGACCTCGATGTGGCTCAATTCGAGCTTCACCGCACCCTCGCTCGTGTCCAGATGGGCATCGATCCCACCGGTGCCGAAGGGCACGTCGGTGACGATCAGGTTCATCTTCATCTGGTGGGGGACGACGGCGCCCTTCCCCTCGTACTCCTCACGGATCTTGCGGGCCTCGGTGACCCACTCGTCGCTGAGGAACAGGAATGTAGCCATCGTGGACGCGCTCCTTGTCTCGATCCGACTGTCCCGATCCCACCCGGCGGCTCCGGCCTGCGGGGCCCGGGCGGGCTTCTTCACCCTATCGGTCGGGTTCCGGCCCCGGAGACCGCCGGTAGCATGCCCCGGGTGACAGCCCCCGTCCTGGCCGGCGCCGAACCCTTCGCCCACACCGGTGGTCGAAGCGGCGTGCTCGTCCTGCACGGTTTCACCGGGAACCCGCAGTCCATGCGCCCTCTGGCCGAGGCCCTGGCCGCCGCCGGCTACACCGTCGATCTTCCGCTGCTCCCCGGCCACGGCACCGCCGTCGAGGACATGATCCCCACCCGGTGGGCGGACTGGTCGGGGGCCGCCGAGTCCGCCTACGGCAAGCTGGCCGCCTCGTGCGAGGAGGTGGCCGTCGTGGCCCTGTCGGTGGGGGGGACCCTCGCCTGCTGGCTGGCCGAGCACCACCCCGAGATCCGGGGCCTGGGCCTCGTGAACCCGTTCATCGACCCGCCCGCCGAGAGCTTCCGCGACGTCATGCGCGGGCTGCTCGAGTCCGGCACCGCCGTCGCCCCCGGAGTCGGCTCGGACATCAAGAAGGACGGCGTCTCCGAGCTCGCCTACCTGGGCACGCCCATCGCCGCCGCGCTCAGCCTCTTCGAGGGGATCGACGCCACCGCCGCCGATCTGGGGCGCATCACCTGTCCGGTCCTGCTGCTGTCGAGTCGCAACGACCACGTCGTCCCGTCCTCGTCGGGCGACGTCCTCGAGGCCGCCGTGGCCGGCGACGTCGAGCGGGTGTGGCTGGAGGACAGCTACCACGTGGCCACCCTCGACAACGACGCCGACGAGGTGACGGCGCGACTGCTCGCCTTCGTCGGCCGGATCCTGCCGTGACCGACCACAAGCTCACGCGTCACGACGCCGCCTACGTCGCCCGCCTGGCGCGCATCGACCTGACCGAGGAGGAACTCGACCTCTACGCCGGTCAGCTGGCCGTCGTCCTCGATCATGCCGCCCAGGTGGCGGCCCTCGACACCGCCGGGGTGGAGCCCACCGCCCACCCCCTGCCCCTGAAGAACGTGCTCCGCCCCGACGAGCCGCGTCCGTCGCTCGATCGCGACGCCGTCCTCGACCAGGCTCCCGCCGTGGAGGACCGACGCTTCCGGGTGCCGAGGATCCTGGGAGACGGCGGGTGACGACGGCGCTGCGGCTGGCCGCGCAGGTCCGCACCGGGGCGGTCTCCGCCGCCGATCTCGTCGAGCGCCACCTGGCCGCCATCGACGAGTCCGACGGCGCCGTCCACGCCTTCTTGACCGTCCTCCACGACGCGGCGCGGCGCCAGGCGTCGGAGATCGACGACCGCATCGCCGCCGGCGAGGACCCCGGGCCCCTGGCCGGCGTGCCCGTGGCCGTGAAGGACAACCTCTGCACGCGTGGCGTGCCCACCACCTGCTCCTCGCTCATCCTCGACGGCTGGTGTCCCCCCTACGACGCCACCGTGGTCGAGCGGCTGCGCCACGCCGGAGCCGTCGTCGTCGGCAAGACCAACCTCGACGAATTCGCCATGGGCTCGTCGACGGAGAACTCGGCCTTCGGCCCCACCCGCAATCCCTATGCGGCCGACCGGGTCCCCGGTGGCTCGAGCGGTGGATCGGCGGCGGCCGTGGCCGCCGGCCTCGTCCCGTTGGCCCTCGGGTCGGACACCGGCGGTTCGATCCGCCAGCCCGCCGCCCTGTGCGGCGTGGTGGGGATGAAGCCCACCTACGGAACGGTCTCGCGCTACGGGCTGGTGGCCTTCGCCAGCTCCCTCGACCAGATCGGCCCGTTCAGTGCCACGGTGGCCGACGCCGCCGCCCTGTTCGACGTCATCGCCGGGCACGATCCCCTCGACTCGACCTCCCTCGACCGCCCCGCCCCCCGGTCGGTGGAGAACCTGGGCGAAGGGGTGGCGGGGATCCGGGTGGGTGTGCCCCGCGAGCTCGTCGACGGCGTCGCCCCCGAGGTGGCGGCCCGGGTCCGGGAGGCGGCCGAGGTCCTCTCGGCCGCCGGCGCCACCGTGACCGAGTGCTCCATCCCCGAGCTGACCTACGGGTTGTCGGCGTACTACCTCCTGGCCCCGGCCGAGGCGTCGTCGAACCTGTCGCGCTACGACGGCGTCCGCTACGGGCTGCGGGTCGACGGCGACGACGTGGAGGCCATGATGCGCGCCACCCGGGCCGCCGGCTTCGGCGCCGAGGTGAAGCGGCGCATCATGCTCGGGACCTACGCCTTGTCGGCCGGCTACTACGACGCCTACTACGGCCAGGCCCAGAAGGTCCGCACGCTCATCATCAACGCCTTCGCCGACGCCTACCGCCACGCCGACGTCCTCCTGGGCGCCACCACGCCGACGACGGCGTTCCTCCTCGGCGACAAGGTGGACGACCCGCTGGCCATGTACCTGTCCGACGTCTGCACGGTCCCCTCGAACCTGGCCGGGCACCCGGCCATCTCCATCCCCTTCGGCGCCGACGCCGACGGCCTCCCCATCGGGGTGCAGGTCCTCGCCCCCGCCCTGTGCGAACCGCTCGTCTTCCAGGTCGCCGCCGTGATCGAGGAGGCGGCACCGGCACCGGCGCCGCCGGTTCTGGCCGCTTCCACGTGGACGGGCCGGTGACCGCCCCGTCGGCGTCGCCGACGGCGACGGGGGCCGGACGGTGGGAGCCCGTCATCGGGCTCGAGGTCCACTGCGAGCTGCGAACCGAGACCAAGCTCTTCTGCGGGTGCCGCAACGCCTTCGGCGACGAGCCCAACACCAACGTCTGTCCCGTCTGTCTGGGTCTCCCGGGCTCGTTGCCGGTGCTGAACGCCATGGCCGTGGAATTGGCCATGCGGATCGGCACCGCGCTCCACTGCGAGATCCGGCCCTCACTGTTCCACCGGAAGAACTACTTCTACCCCGACATGCCGAAGGACTACCAGATCAGTCAGTACGACGAGCCCATCAACGCCAACGGTTGGCTCGAGCTCCCCGACGGGACCCGGGTGGGGGTCGAGCGGGCGCACATGGAAGAGGACACCGGCAAGACCACCCACATGGGCGGCGGCGGCCGCATCCACGACGCCGAGCACTCCCTGGTCGACTACAACCGGGCCGGCGTCCCCCTGGTCGAGATCGTCTCCCGCCCCGACATCCGCTCGGCCGCCCAGGCCCGCCTGTACGCGGCCGAGCTGCGGGGGATCCTGATGGCCACCGGTGCGTCCGACGGACGCATGGAGGAAGGATCGATGCGCGTCGACGCCAACGTCTCGGTGCGCCGCCCCGGCGACGAATTCGGGACGCGTTGCGAGATCAAGAACCTGAACTCCCTGCGGTCCCTCGTCCGCGCCATCGAGTACGAGATCACCCGCCAGGTCGACGTCCTCGAGTCGGGCGGCACCGTGGCCCAGCAGACCCGCCACTGGGACGAGGATCAGGCCCGGACGGGGGCTCTGCGGTCGAAGGAAGAGGCCTTCGATTACCGCTACTTCCCCGAACCGGATCTCGTCCGGGTCGTCCCCGACGCCGCGTGGCAGGCGGAGGTGGCCGCCGCCGTGGGGCCGATGCCGGCCGACCGGCGGGCCGCCCTGGTGGCGCTCCTCGGTCCCGACGGGACCTCCGGGGCTCGCACCGACCAGATCTCGACCGTGGTCGAGCACGGCCTCGATGACCTCATGACGGCGGCCGTGGACGGCGGCGTCGGCGCCGCCCTGGCGCTGGCCCGGACGGCCAACGAGGCGTCGGCCGAGCCGGAGCGGGCCCGGGCCCTGGACGGCGCCGCCTACACGGCGCTGCTGCGGATGGAGCAGGACGGGACCCTCAGCGCCACCCAGGCCAAGGTGGTCCTCACCGATCTTCTGGCCCACGGCGGTGACCCCGCCGAGCTGGCGCGCCGACACGGCTTCGAGGCCATGGCGGCCGACTCGCTGTCGGTGGTGGTGGGCGAGCTCATCGCCGCCCATCCCGACGAGTGGGCCCGCTACGTCGGCGGCGAGGAGCAGCTCGCCGGTTTCTTCACCGGCCTGGCCATGAAGGCCACCGACAGAAAGGCCAACGGCAAGGCCGTGGCCGCCGAGCTCCGAGCCCGGCGCGGCTGAGGGCGCATGACCGACATCGCCGAGATCGAGGTGGCTGCCGTCGCCGCCGCCCTGGCCGGCGGGGCCTCTCTCCTCGACGTGCGCGAGCCCGGGGAGTGGGAGGCCGGGCACGCCCCCGGGGCGCGCCACGTCCCCCTCGGTCAGCTGCCCGACCGGATGGGTGAGCTCGAGCGCACCGGGCTCATCGTCGTGGTCTGCCGCTCGGGGGGCCGGTCGGCCCTGGCCACCGAGTGGCTCGGCGCCGCCGGCTTCGACGCCGCTAACCTGGTGGGCGGCATGCAGGAGTGGGCGCACGCCGGACTGGCCGTCGAGACCGACGACGGAGGCCCGGGCCGGGTGGCGTAGAGCACCACGTAACCTGGGCGCGATGACCGAACCCCCCGACCCGCCCGGCGCCCTCGACTCGCCCGGCGCCCTCGACCAGCCCGGCGCCGCGCCCGGACCGCACGGCACCAAGATCCGCAGCTACGAGGTGACCGACGGTCCCACCCGGGCACCGGCCCGGGCCATGCTGCGGGCCATCGGGATGACCGACGACGACTGGGACAAGCCCCAGATCGGCGTGGCCTCGTCGTGGAACGAGGTGACCCCGTGCAACCTCCCCCTCGACCGGCTGGCCAAGCGGTCCAAGGAGGGCGTCCGGACGGCGGGCGGGTTCCCCATCGAGTTCATGACGATCGCCGTCTCCGACGGCATCTCCATGGGTCACGAAGGGATGCGGGCTTCCCTGGTCTCGCGCGAGGTCATCGCCGACTCCGTCGAGACGATGATGCACGCCGAGCGCTTCGACGGGATGGTGACCCTGGCCGGCTGCGACAAGTCGCTACCGGGCATGCTCATGGCGGCGGCCCGTCTCAACCTGCCGGCCGTCTTCGTCTACGGCGGCTCCATCCTCCCCGGTCACGCCGGCGATCAGACCCTCGACATCGTGAGTGTCTTCGAAGCCGTCGGGGCCCATGCCACGGGAGCGCTCAGCGACGCCGAGCTCTCGCTCATCGAGCACAACGCCTGTCCGACGGCCGGATCGTGCGCCGGGATGTTCACCGCCAACACCATGGCGTCGGTGGCCGAGGCCCTCGGCATGTCGTTGCCCGGATCGGCGTCACCGCCGGCCGTCGACCGTCGCCGCGATGACGGCGCCTTCGACGCCGGGCGCGCCGTGGTCGGCCTCCTCGAGCGCAACATCCGTCCCCGCCAGATCATGACGAAGGAGGCCTTCGAGAACGCCATCGCCGTCGTCATGGCCCTCGGTGGGTCCACCAACGCCGTCCTCCACCTTCTGGCCATCGCCCACGAGGCGCGCGTCGACCTGGTCCTCGACGACTTCAACCGGGTGGGGGCCCGTGTTCCCCACATCGCCGACACGAAGCCCCACGGGCGCTACCACATGGCCGACATCGACCGGATCGGCGGTCTCCCGGTGGTGATGCGCGAGCTGCTCGAGGCCGGCCTCCTCCACGGCGAGTGCCAGACGGTGACGGGCCGGACGGTGGCCGAGAACCTGGCCGCTCTCGACCCGCCCGCCCCCGACGGAGCAGTCGTCCACCCGATGACGAACCCCATCCACGCCGAGGGCGGCATCGCCGTCCTCTCCGGTTCCCTCGCCCCGATGGGCTCGGTGGTCAAGGTGGCCGGCATCGACACGCCGGTCTTCGCCGGCACCGCCCGCGTCTTCGACGGCGAGCAGGGGGCCCTCGACGCCATCCTGGCCGGGACCATCGAGCCAGGGTCGGTGGTCGTCATCCGCTACGAGGGCCCAAAGGGCGGTCCCGGCATGCGCGAGATGCTGGCCGTCACCGGCGCCATGAAAGGGGCGGGTCGCGGCGGCGACTGCGCCCTCGTCACCGACGGCCGCTTCTCGGGCGGCACCCATGGCTTCTGTGTCGGCCACATCGCCCCCGAGGCGGTCGACGGTGGTCCCATCGCCTTCGTGGCCGACGGCGACCGGATCCTCATCGACGTCCCCGCCAAGCAGATCGACCTGGACGTGGACGGCACCGTCATCGCCGAGCGCCGCGCCCAGTGGAAGGTGCCCGAACCGCGTTACCGCACCGGCGTCCTGGCCAAGTACGCCCGTCTCGTCACGGGCGCCGAGCGCGGGGCCGTCACCGAACCATGATGCAGATCCCGGCCGGGAGCCAATCCCCCCGGTAGGCGGCCGACACGCGCCCCGACCTGCCGAGGCAGGGGTCCGAACGGGAGATCCTCACCGCCTTCCTCGACTGGTATCGCCAGACCTTCGAGCTCAAGTGCTCGGGGGTCTCTACCGGGCGTCTCTCGGAGAAGGGGGTCCCTCCTTCGGCGTTGAGCCTCCACGGACTGCTCCGCCATCTGGCCGGGGTGGAGCGGTGGTGGTTGCGCCAGCAGTTCGCTGGGGAGGACGTCCCCCTTCTCTATTACTCCGACGACAACCCGAACGAGGACTTCGACGTCCTCGACGGCGACCCCGGCGAGGCCTTTTCCGTCTGGAGACAGGAGTGCGCCCGCTCGCGTCAGATCGTGGCCGAGGCGCCCTCGTTGGACGAGACGGGGACGGAGAAGCCGAGCGGCGAACCGATCTCGCTGCGCCGGATCCTGGTCGGCATGATCGGCGAGTACGCCCAACACGTCGGCCACGCCGACCTCCTGCGCGAGAGGATCGACGGAGCCACCGGTAACTGACCGTCCCCACCGGAGCGCACGCGTGTCGGCCGCCGTTGCCGGCGGCGCCAGGCGATCCTGCCCCAGCCACCGACGACCGAGGTTGATTGCAGCCGACAATCAACATGTCCCCACCCGTCGGCTGGGCGCGATGAACCGGGTGGCCCCCAGTGCCGAAAGCTACGGTGGGCCCGCCACGCCCCGTCGCCCGGAAGAATTCCGGCCCGATCGAGAGGTAGGGAAGATGATCTGTTCGCAGTGTGGAACCAACGTCGCCGACGACTCGACCGTCTGTACGCAATGCGGGGCGAACATCTCGCCGGCGGCGTCGTCGGGGCCGGCGGGGGGTCCCTCCGTCCTGCCTCCCTCGGCCTCGGCCCCCTTCCCCGGTCAGCCGGCGGCCACCCCCCGCCCGGGTTCGAGCCTGCCGCCGTTCAGCTTCGACGCCAAGAGGTGGTCGCGCGCCGAGCGGATCACCGGCATCGCCACCCTGGTGCTGTTCATCTCGCTCTTCCTGCCGTGGTTCACCTACAACTTCGGCCTCGGCACGGTCTCGGTGGACGGTCTCTGGCACGGCTGGATGTACCTGGTCCTGCTGCTCAGCCTGGGGATCATGGCCTATCTGGTCGCCCGCGCCGGATTCAGCGAGATGCCGTTCAAGCTCCCCATCGCCGAGGCCCAGCTGCTGCTGATCGCCACCGGGATCAACGCCGTCTTGAGCGTCCTCTCCTTCGTCTTCAAACCCGGTGGGATCGGGTTCTCCGGCATCGGGTGGGGCTTCGGCGCCTTCGTCGGTCTCGCCGCCGCCGTCATCGCGGCGGCGCCGACCGCCGTCCCCGCCATCCAGGCCCGCCGCGCCGGGCACTGAGGCCGAGCGTCGCCACCGCCATCCGGCGCCATCACCTCTTCTGGGTCGCCGGCTTCTGGGTCGCCGGCTTCTGGGTCACCGGCTTCTGGGTCACCGGC
>Ga0209415_10000875_pt1 | contig 57064 bp, 58 predicted proteins | sample PeaSoiSIISIP2007_FD_187696 | JGI IMG/M metagenome (GOLD analysis project Ga0209415, IMG submission 187696) | Peat soil microbial communities from Weissenstadt, Germany - SII-SIP-2007 (SPAdes) (version 2) | ecosystem: Environmental > Terrestrial > Soil > Wetlands > Peat | place: Germany... | reverse complement strand
CGGGGCGTGGCTCAGCCTGGTAGAGCGCCTGGTTCGGGACCAGGAGGCCGGTGGTTCGAATCCACTCGCCCCGACCATTTGATCATGCGGTATCTGGTGCGCGCCCGCGTCAAGCCCGGCGGAGAAGGGTCTCTTCTTCAGGCCATTGAGCAGAGAACTCTCGGCAGCGGTTCCGTAGCAGGGGGCGAATACCTCCGAAACATGGAAGAAGCCCGCCTCTGTCCGGACGGCACCGCACGGTGGGTCGAGGTTTGCTACTGTCCGACTCCCCTCCAAGAAGAGCGCCCCTACTGGGAGCGATACTTCGAACTTGTAAAAGTGCAGGATGCGCATGACCGCGGCAAGTGCCGGGATCAGAACGGATCGGAGCCCTGGGCCTGCGAGAACTGCGATTGCACGGAGCGTTTGGAGCGAAAGCTGGCGGATTTCGGCGAGCCGTTCTTGAAAATACTCCGAGGCGGTTAGCAACCATTTTGACCATGTTGCATCCAAGCAGATGGAATACGCCGGCAGTACCGCTAGCGTGATTCCCCGAACGGCTGCACAAACCCGGTTGAGTCGCGCCGGTACCTCCGAGCCGGCGAAGACGCGCCGGGAGTGCAGCCGCTGAATCAGCGCAGCTTGACCTTTTGTTTCCACAGGTCCCAAGCCCGTTCGAAACCGTCCTGCGGAGCTGCCTTCTTGGCTTCTTCCGGCTCCAGATAGGTCACCTTGCCGCCGCCCAGCAGAATCGCGTCCTGCTGGATTTTCGCGTTCATTTTCATGTAATACGCCCGTCCCACGACAATGTGCAGGGAGCCGCCGGTGACCACCGCGCCGTGTCCCCGCATCAGCGCGGCGGGTTTGTCGGCTAGCGTCTGCGCCAGCGCGTGTCCCAGCGCGGGAGTGCGAATCAGCATGTCGGTCACCCCGCCGCTGTCGCGAATCTCGAACACCGGCACGCCTTCTCCCAGAAACGCAGCCATGTGAAATACCGGACGGAGAGGCACGCCGCTCACTCCGAACGGGATCACCTCGGGCGCATGGAAGTGCACGATCGCCATCACGTCCGGCCGGGCCTTGTAGATCTCGCCATGAATGAAGCGCTCGGAGTAGCCGTCGGAACGTGCGCCGCCCACCGGATTGGTGTCGAGGTCGTATTCGATGATGTCGGCGGCGGTCACCGATCCTGCGGCCACGTGGCGAGCCAGAAAGTAATGGTTGGGATTGCGGTCGTCCCGCACGCTCACGTGTCCGTAGGCATCCACCACGCCTTCGTTTGAGAGGATGCGGTTCGCCAGCACCAGTTCCTGGACAATCGTGCGGTTGGCGGTCTGGCCCGCCAGCATGCCGCAAGACGCTAAAAAGAACACGAACGTTTTCATGCGCCCCATTCTGACAGAACTGGTACCTTCGATGCGGATAGGCTAGAAGTCTTCACTTAGAAGACTAGAGTGGCGCGAATCTGCCTCTACGACTCTGTGCCAATCAATGACACCAGCCGATAGCTCTTCCACAGAGGTGACAGAGGTGACATCGTCATGAGCGAGCAGTCGGAGAGAATCCGCGCCGCCCTCCTCCGCTTCGAGGCCGCGCGTTCCGCAGCCGAAGTCCGGCAGGTGAGACCGGCCGAACCAGAGGATACGAAGCGGCAGCTTGTTGTGGTGAATGAACAGAATCTGGCGGCGCTTTTTCTGTCGAGCGTGGAGCGCCCCTCGTCCCAAGTCGCGGATCGAAAACTGGCCGCCGGCAAGGGCGGATAGATGTGACTCAGACCAGCGCATCCATCGCTAAAAACTCCTGGATGTGAGGGTGGGGCGATTTACTCAACTCCGCCACCGGGCCGAAGTAAATCGCGCGTCCTTCGAACAGCACCACTACTTTATCGGCCACGCGGCGCATCAGATCCAGATCGTGCGTCACCACCACGCCAGTCAGGCGCAATTGCGTCTTCAAGCGCAGCATCAGGCTGGCCAGGTGATCGCCCATGATGGGATCGACCATGGTTGTCGGCTCGTCATAGAGAATGCATTCAGGCTGCGCGGCCAGAGCCCGCGCGATGGCCACGGCGCGTTTATGTCCGGTGGAAAGATCGGCCGGATAGGTGTCCTTGTATTCGGCCAGGCCCACCATTTGCAGCAGGCCGTGAACCACGTCTTCCTTGTTGTGCTCGTCGTAATCGTCGCGCAGCTCCAGCGAAAACAGGATGTTCTCGCCCACCGTGAGGGAATCGAACAGCGCGCCCGACTGGAACACCATGGTCACCTTTTTGCGAATCTTCCGCAGCAAGGCATCCTCGCCGCTGGTGATGTCTAAATAAGATACGTACACGTGCCCGGCGTCGGGCTGGAGGAATCCCATGATGTGCCCCAGGCTCACCGACTTGCCCACCCCGCTTCGGCCGATAATCGCAAGCGTCTCCCCGGCGTCGACATAAAAGCTCACGTCGTCTAAAACGGGTTTATCGAACGTCTTATAGACATGCGCGAATTCGATGTAATGGGACGAGCCTGCGGGTTCTTCTGGCGTCATAGAAGGAAACCTTGCATTTTGAGGAGTTTATGAGCGAGAGCGCCTTTCGCGATCCGAACCTCCCCGGCACCCATCATGCCCCTTCTCCCCGCGAACCCGGCTGTTCCCATGAGATGATGGTAGCAAGCCCGATTTGTTTAAAGGCGCCGCGCTCCGAGGAAAATTGTTCCTTGAAGTCAGGAAGCCTATCGCTAGGAAACAAAATGGTGTATATTTGTTTCGTACTGACACTGGTGATGCTGGCCGCCTCCCCCACGCGCGCAGCCGACGCCGAATCGAACGCTTCGCCGCAGTCTTACAAGACTGTTGTGAAGGTCGATCCGCGCACGGGGAAACTTGTGCGCACGCAGGTGGCGCTACATCCGCCCGCGCCTTCCGCTGCCATTCCCGAACTGGTCGAGAAAACGGCTCGCGCGCACGACGTCGATCCGCTGCTGGTGGATTCCGTCATTCGCGTCGAGAGCAACTATAATCCCAACGCGGCTTCCCCCAAGGGCGCCGAAGGTTTGATGCAGTTGATGCCGGCCACGGCACGGATGCTGGGCGTCGACAACAGCTTCGATCCGGCCCAGAATATCGAAGCCGGGGTCAAGTATTTGAAGTACCTTCAAGATCTGTATAAGGACGACCGGCTGGCGCTGGCCGCCTACAACGCGGGTCCGGGCGCGGTGGACCGGTTTAAGAAAGTTCCGCCCTATCCGGAAACGCGAAGGTACGTGGAGAGCGTGGGCAAGAAGTACGGCGAGGCGCGTAGCGCGGCCGCCCAGCAAGCCGCGGTGTTAAAGCAAGCCGAGCAAAGCAGCGCTGGGCCCGCTCCGGCGCTCGTGCAGGCACCCGTTCAAGTAACAGAAGAGGAGACGCACCCCAAGCTGGAGCAGTTTGTCGACGCCGATGGCAGATTGCATCTCAGAACGTCGCCGTAACGTGCGCGCCGGGGCGGCGGCCGTTGTCCTTGCGCTCCTGACAGGAGTGGTGTCGGACGCGGGAAGCTCCTCCAGTTCGGCCAAAACGACTCCGCCAAAAACCAACTCAGCAAAGACCAGCGCGGATACCGCAGGCAAAGTCACCGCGGTGCGCTTCTGGTCGCTTGGCGACGTCACCCGCATCTCCATCGAAGTCTCCTCCGAGTTCAAATACCGTGCGGACCGGCTGCCGGAGCCCGACCGCCTCTTTTTCGACATTCAAGGCGCGCGTCCGGGCATGATCGAGAAGGGAATGCACGTGATCCCCGTGGGCGACGCTCTGCTCAAGCAGATTCGCGTGGCGGAGACGCAGCCGGGTGTCACGCGGGTGGTGCTGGACGTGGAAGCGCACACCCCGCCGGTAGCGTATACGGCCTCGCAGCTTTCGGGTCCCGATCGATTGATGGTGGAGCTGCGGCTCGCCGGGCCGGAAAAGCTCGACCCCGCTCCCCCGCTCACGGGCAGCCTCAGCGGGGCGAAGATCCTATCGCAAGCCCCACTAAGCAGTCTCGCGCCCGATCTCGTGGCGCCTTTCGCCAAACCAGCCCCGCGCCAATTCCACCCTCCGCCGGAAGACCCCACCGCCCCCAAGGCGCCGGATCCGTCGGCAGCAGCTGTCGCGGCGATGAATCTGCCCAAGCTGGAGATTTTGACGCCTCCCGCCCTGCTCGCATCCGCGAAACCGGCTCCGCTTCAGGCGTCGGGACGAATTGTCTTGCCACCGCCGCCGGACTTGCAGGCCTCTCCTGCGGCTGCGCCGGCGACATCACTTCCCACGTCACCTCCCACATCGGGGAAGCCGCAGCCGGAGCCCTTGCCGGCGAAGGCCAACGCGGGTGGAGAGCATTCTTTAACGCGCGCGCTGGGACTTAAACTGGGACGCGTGGTCATCGACGCGGGCCATGGCGGCAACGACGCCGGCACGCACGGACCTTCCGGATTGCTGGAGAAGGACGTGGTCCTCGATGTCGCGTTGAGGCTCGGCGCGCTGCTCCAGGAGCGATTGGGCACCGAGGTCGTCTACACCCGCAGCGACGACACCTACATTCCTCTGGAAGAGCGCACCCACATCGCCAACGATCGCAAGGCCGACCTGTTCCTCTCCATTCACGCCAATTCTTCGCCCTATCGGACGGTGGGCGGCGTCGAGACGTACTACTTGAACTTCACCACCTCCAGAGCCGCGCTGGATCTGGCGGCCAAGGAGAACGCCAGCTCCCAAAGCTCCATCTTCGATCTGAAGGACGTCCTGGCCAAGATCGCTATGAAGGACAAGATCGACGAATCGCGCGAGTTCGCCACCACCGTCCAAAGCTCGCTGTTCGCGCTCTCCAGCAAGAACAACGCAGCGGCAAAAAACCGCGGGATCAAGAAGGCGCCGTTCGTGGTGTTGATCGGAGCCTCCATGCCGAGCGTTCTGGCCGAGATCGGGTTCCTGACCAATTCGACCGACGAGGCGTTGCTCAAGAAGCCGGAACATCGCCAGAAGATCGCCGAGGCTCTGTACAAGGGCGTCGCGTCCTACGCCGACAGTCTCAGCCATTTCCAGGTCGCCAAGCGCGAATAGCTCGGCTGGCGTGGTTTTCCTGCCCATTCCCCCGCCGTTTCCCTCGACTGGCGTGCGTTCCTTGCTAGCCCCGCACTTGGGCGATAGAATGAGGGTGCCATAATGCCGGCCCAATTCGACCTATCCAAGCTGAGCGTCCGTCAGTTCGCGGAGCGTTTCCGCGCCGAAATGATTCCGCTCAGCAACACGTTTTCGTATTTCTGCGCCTCGGTTCCGTTGTCGGAGGAGGACTTGAAGGAGTACTTGGAAGAGCCCGTCGCGTCTCTTCCGCCCATGATCGCCGCGGCTCTGCCCAAGATCTCGATTCTGCTGGTGCCGTATCTGGAGCGAATCACCGGTAAGGACGGGGGCAAGGAACCCGGCGGCAAAGACGCCGGCAAGGAGCACATCAGTAAAGCTCGCGCCAACGGGAAGGAGCGTGGCGGAGAATCCAAGCAGACCTCCGGCGCGGAATACGTCTCCATCGAACGACCGCCCGAGGGGCGAATCTCCAACGCCACCCAGCTCAAGCTCGGCGACGAGACGGTGCTGGCATTCGCGCTCAAGGGCCAGGAAGTGGCCGAGTATCACTACCGCTTTTACCATCTGCTGGCGAGCGTGCTGGGCGAACGCTGGACTGAGGAAATCGAGACCCGTTACAGCCGCATCGTGCGGGAGGAATTCAGCGCCGATGCGCACGGCGAAGTGGATGAACCGAGCTGGCGGATGAAGCAGAGTCTGCGCCGGTCCAAAAATGGAGCCACCGGGAACGCAGCCGCGGCGAAAGCGTTTCGGGCCTACGCGCGGCAATCCTTCATAGACACGCTGACTTTATACCTGCATGGCATCTGCTGCGACATCGACGTCGATACCGGTCCGCGCCAACTCCCCAGCCGGTTCCTGCGCAAACGGCTGATGGTCCTGGAGGAGCTGTTCCCGCCACCTCCCGGTTATGCGGTGTTCCCCGAGCAGCTCGAACCGTAAGCCGGGCGCTGCGTGCTGCGTTTCCGTCGCGAGCTGATCGTTGTCGCCGTTGCCTCCGTTGTCTTCCTGGGCTGCATCGTGAGCCCGCCTTCCCTGATGGACGACGTCGATGCGGCGCAGGCGCAGATCGCGCGCAACATGCTCGATTCCGGCGATTGGGTGACGGCACGGCTGGACGGCGTCGCATACCTTGAAAAATCGCCGCTCAAGTACTGGCTGATGGCGCTGTCCTACAAAGTTTTCGGGGTCCACGATTGGGCCGCGCGCGTGCCTGTATCGCTCTCCGCGGTAATCCTGTGCTGGCTGGTGTTCCGCATGGGCAAGTGGGCCTTCTCCGAGCGCGCCGGCATGTATGCGGGCCTGGCATTGGCGACGTGCGCCGGCTTGTTCCTGTTCACACGAGTTCAGATTCCGGAAGCCGCGCTGGCTACGACCATCGCACTGGCGATGTGGTCCGCGTTGCGGGCGCTTGACCCCGATGAGCCGAGGCCGGCTCTGTGGGCCATGATCATGGCCGCCGCGATCGGTACGGGATTGTTGCTGAAGGGGCTGATCGCCGCGGTGTTTCCCGTGGCCGCGGTGCTACTGTATTTGGCCATTACCCGGCAGCTTGCCATGCACGAGGCATCAAGAGAGAGCTGGAGGCGTTTGCGTCCGTTCCGAGGCATCCTGATTGTGCTCGCGATCGCCGCGCCGTGGCACGTGCTGGCCACCATCCGCAACCCTCCTTACTTCGATTTCACGATGCATAGTGAATCGGGCCAGTATCGCGGCTTCTTTTGGTTCTACTTCATCAATGAGCATGTGCTGCGATTCCTGAATCTGCGCTATCCGCGCGATTACAACACCGTGCCTCGCGCGTATTTCTGGCTGTTCCATCTGCTGTGGCTTTTCCCGTGGAGCGTGTATTTTCCCGCGGTATTCAAGCTTTCTTTCCGGCCCGTGGATCGCGCCGGGCGGATGCGCCTGCTATGCCTGTGCTGGGCCGGATTCCTGCTGACGTTCTTTACTTTTTCCTCGACCCAGGAATATTATTCGGTGCCTTGCTACGCCGCGCTGGCGCTATTGATAGGCTCGGCCATCGCAGAGTCGTCGCCGCAAATCCAGCCGCGGCAAATTCAGCCATGGCTTAAGGGCGGCCGGATCGCCCTGACCGCGATCGCCTCCGCTTGCGCGCTGGCCGTCGGCTGGATTCTCACGCAGGTCTGGAATATTCCCGCGCCCGGCGACATCTCGCGCGCATTGATCCAGCAGCCGATTGAAGCCTACACATTGTCCTTGGGCCACATGGGAGATTTGACGCTTAATTCGTTCGCGTATTTGCGCGCGCCGCTGGAGCTGGCAGGGGTCGCATTCCTGATCGGCGCGCTGCTGACGCTACGCGGAAGCGCGGCCGGAGCCGTGGTCATGATGGTGCTGTTTGTCCACGCCGCGCGGATGGCTCTGGTGGTGTTCGATCCGTATCTCAGTTCGCGCCCTCTGGCCGAGGCGCTGAATCGCGCTCCGCGAGGAACGTTGATTTTGGACAATCCATATTGGGAGTTTTCCTCGGTGATGTTTTATGCGGAGGCGTATCATGGTCAGAATCGGGGCAAGCGCGTCCTCATTCTGAACGGCCGCGTGAATAATCTGGAATACGGTTCCTATGCGCCGGATGCGCCACGGGATGTTTTTATCGACGATGCGGGTTTCCGCGAGCGCTGGCTCTCGCCGGACCTTTATTACGTCTGCGTCGAGCAGCCCAAGGTGAAACAGTTGCGCGAGTTGGTGGGCGGCGAGGCGCTGCACGAAGTGATCGAAAGCGGCGGCAAGTTCGTCTTTGCCAATCGCCCAACGGGCTAGCCACAACCATGCGCATCACCATCGACGCAAGCTCTACTCTCGTGCGCAGCGCCGGCGTCAAGAACTACACCTATCATTGGATTACTCATCTGCGCCGGCTATTGGCTCCGGGTGAGGAAATCGTCGCGTATCCATTTGTTAACGACCTTGGGCAATTGAATCACCAGGCGCGCTCGCTGTCCTTGCCCGCAGCCGCGCTACGCCTCGCTCTACTGCACGCCGTAAATTGGCTGGGGCCGGCGGCGCTGGATGCAGTCACCTCCGGCTCGAACATTTTTCACGCGTCGAATCTGTCGCATCACGGTCCGCGCCGGGCGCGGCTGACCGCGACTGTGCACGATCTCACGACATTTCTGATGCCGGAGCTGCACACCTCCGCAAACATCCGCGCCGACCGCACCTTCTCCGAGCAGATTCTGCGCCGCGCCGACGGCCTGATCGCGGTTTCCGAAAATACGCGGCAGGATGCGATCCGAGTGCTTGGCATCGCACCGGAACGCGTCACGACTATTTACTCCGGCGTCGCGCAAGAATATTTCGATGCAGCGCCTGTCACGCGCGCAAAGCCGTACGCCCTCTACGTCGGAGCCATCGAGCCGCGCAAGAACCTGGAGACTCTGCTGGACGCATGGCGGCTGCTGAAGCCGGATCTTCGGGGGGCTTTCGATCTGGTGATCGCAGGGCCGATGGCCTGGGCGTCCGAGGCGGCTCGCGAGCGCATCCGCACCGAAGCCGTCTATCTCGGCTATGTTCCCGAAGCCGATTTACCCGGTCTGATCGCGGGCGCGGCGGTGTTTGTTTACCCTTCGCTCTACGAAGGCTTCGGATTTCCCGTGGCGCAGGCCATGGCCGCGGGCGCGCCCGTGATCACCTCGAATACAAGTTGTCTGCCGGAAATTACCGGCGACGCCGCCGAGCTGGTCGATCCGCGCAGCAGGGCGGAAATCGCTGCTGCGCTGGCGCGATTGATCGAGTCCCCAACGCTGCGGGGGGAGTTGAGCACTCGCGGCCGTCGACGCGCACAGCGCTATCGCTGGGAAACCTGCGCTGCGCAATCGCTCGAATTCTTTCATAGGATCGCCGGATAGGCAGGTCGGAGACTTGCCCCACTGGGTTGCAAATCACTGACCAAACAAATTCCCGCGCCCCAGCAGCCATTGGGGATCGAAGCGCCGCTTCACCGCGCGCATGGCCTCGATGGCTTCAGGCCCGTATTGCACCTTCAACAAATGCGCCTTCCGCTTTCCGAGGCCGTGCTCCGCGCCGACGGTGCCGCCCAGCTCCACCACCGGAGTGGCCAGATCGTCGAGCACCGCTTTCGCCCGGTCGAACTCGCCCTTCGACGAAGGGAACGTATTGATGTGCAGATGCGCATCGCCCACGTGGCCGTAGATCACATAAGGCAGTCCCAAATCGCGATCGAGAGTCTTGCGGTAAATCCGAATAATTTCGCGGCCCTGGTCGCGAGGGACGGCGTAATCCGTGCCCAGTTTCATGAAGCCTCCGCGATGAATACGCTCATTGACGCGTTCCCCCAGAGCGTGGCGAAAGCGGCGGAAACGCTCGCGATCCGAGGGCGAAGTGCCGAACCAGGAATCGTTTTCGAGCGCGCCCGCCATGTCCAGATCGATTTCGCCTTCTTGCTCCACCATCACCGCTGCGGCGTACGGTTCCTCCATGATCTCTAGCGAGCCTCGATCCAGATATTCGAGCATGCGCAACCCAGGCGTGGGACGCCAGCGGTCGACTGCGTCGAGCGCCGCGCCTTCGGACGGGAAGAAGACCACACCGCCCATGATTTCCTTGGGCGCGGGCAGCAGCTGAAGCTCGGCTTCTGTCACGACGCCGAGCGTGCCTTCGCTGCCGATGAACAGATCCACGAAGTCCATACCGGGCGCGAGGCGATAGCCGGCCGAATGCTTCGTGCTGCGCGGAAGAGGAATCTTGGGAACATCGAAGTCCACGGGTTGACCGCGGCGATATTCGACGATGCGGCTACCCGGTTTGCGTCTATCGAGGAGCGCCACACGCAGAGCCACAACGTGCGGCCGCGTGGCCCCATAGCGAAAGCTGCGTGAGCCGCTGGCGTTGGCGGCGATGTTGCCCCCGATCGACGAAGTGTTCTCGGTGGGGTCGGGTGCGTAGAACTGATCCGAAGCCGCCGCGGCCGCCTGAACTTCTCTGAGCAGCGTTCCCACGCCCACTCGCGCGCTGCCGGGCGAAATATCGAGACGCCGGAATTTGATCATCGACACGCCCCAGCCACCCTGCGGCGCGGCCCCTCCGGCAAGCCCTGTCATCGCGCCCATCACGGTGACGGGCACGCCTTCGTTCGATGCGCGAGCAAGGATCGCCGCCAACTCCTCTTCATCGCGCGGCGAAAAGACCTGGTCGGCGTGGCCGGGATAACCGGAGACGTCGGAGATGTCCACGCTGTCAGTCTATCAGTCACAATGGAGCGGACACGCCGCTCCATATCAATTGCCGGCTAGCACCTCGGCGATGAGACTCCCGTAGAGACACTGCTCCCTGTCGGCCGCAGCACGGTCAGGCAACTGAGAAAGATCGAAGAGGTACCTCTTGCCCGATTTGTAACGCCCATCGGGAACACGGCCGATGAACCTCACCGGCACGACTCATCGTGTAACGGTTGCGCAGGGTGACTCGAGTACTCTCCACGCTCGCGTGATCCGGATGCAATGAGACATCCGAACTCTTACGCCCACAAAGTAGCACGCACAACGCGAAAAGCCGGGAGAGCGAAAGCGCCAAGCCGAGGAATCCGCGGGAAATAGAGTTTGCGCTTCGCCTGTTACTGCACCATACGCCGCCGCAAAATCGCCGGGACATCGAGTTCGTCGAACAACGGTTCATGACCGTTGGTGAGCGGGGCAGGCGGGGGCGCAGCGGGTGTGGGCTCCGCAAGCGCTTCAGGCTCCGGTGCAGCCGTCGTGACGGGTTCAGACTCCGCCGGTTGCTCGACCTCTTGAACCACCCCAGGGAAGGTCAACTGGGGCGCGGGCTGCTCGAAGGCGCCGCCGACGGCAGCGGCCCGGGTCATCGGCTCCGCGTTTGTGGCGGAGGAACGGCGCTGGATGGTGGGAAGCGTTTCCCGCTCAAAGCCGGTGGCGATCACGGTGATCTTGACCTCGTCGGCCAAGTCCTCGTTGAGCACGACTCCGAAGTTGATCTGCACGTCCTCGTTTTCGGCGGCGGCTCGGATCAGCGAGCAGGCTTCGTTGACTTCATGCAAGCCGAGATTGCTGGATCCGGTGATGTTGATCAGAATGCCTCGCGCACCGCGCACGCCGCCCGCGTCCAGCAGCGGACAACTGATGGCTTTCTGAGCGGCGATGACGGCGGCGTTCTCGCCGGAAGCCGCAGCCGTGCCCATCATTGCATAGCCCATGCCTAGCATGATGGTGCGGATATCCGAAAAGTCGCGATTGATCAGGCCGGGTGTGGTGATGATGTCGCTGATGCCCTGAACGGCCTGGTGCAGGACGTCGTCGGCGATGCGAAAAGATTCGAAGAAGCTGGTGCCTTTGGGAACCAGGCTGAGCAGTTGATCGTTGGGGATGGTGATGACGGTATCGACGACGCTGGCTAGCTCGGCGAGGCCTTCCTCGGCTTGCTTGCGGCGCTTGGGTCCTTCAAAACCGAAGGGCTTGGTGACCACGGCGACGGTTAGCGCGCCGAGCTCCTTGGCGAGCGAAGCCACCACGGGCGCGGCTCCGGTGCCGGTGCCTCCGCCCAGGCCGGCGGTGACGAACACCATATCCGCTCCTTCCAACAGGTCGATGATGCGCTCGGTATCTTCAAGCGCGGCTTGGCGTCCGACCGATGGATCCGAGCCCGCGCCGAGCCCGCGCGTGATCTTGGCGCCGATGGCGAGTTGATTGGGAACCGGGGAGGCGGCCAGCGCCTGCACGTCGGTATTCAACACGCAGAACTCGACGCCTGCGAGTCCTTCATTGAGCATGCGCGCCACGGCGTTGGATCCGCCGCCGCCCACGCCAAAAACGCGAATGCGGGTTTTAGGCGCCGCTTCTTCCTGAATCACGAATTTCAATGCACCGAGTCCCATTTCAAACCTCCTCAAAACCAATCTAGGCAGGTCGCAGACCTGCCCCACTGAAACATTCTTGGCAGGTCGGAGACCTGCCCCACTAACGCATCACCAGACCCAAAAGGCCGCTGGAGCGCCGCGGGGGCGCGCGATGCAGCTTGACCTTCGCAGCATACATCGCGAGTCCGGCGGCTGTGGTCCACTGCGGACCGTCCAGCTCCTCCGGCCAATCGCCGATGCCCTTGGCCAGGCCGTTGCCCGCCTGGCAATTCAACACGCGTTCCGCCATGTCGCACATGCCGGCCAGCAGCGAACCGCCGCCGGTGAGCACGACGCCTTCAAAAAGATTGCGATCCATTCCGGCGCGCTGGACTTCGGCGAGCACGTGCAGGAACAACTCCTCGGCGCGCGCCTCCAGAATCTCGATCAGCTCGCCGCGGCGCTTCTCGCGCGACGGGCGGCCTTCCGGCGAGGGCACTTCGATGAGGCTCGAATCCGAGGTCAAGCCCAGCAGCGCGCAGCCGTACTGCTGCTTCAGGCTCTCGGCGTCTTCGTAGGTGACCTTGAAGACGGAGGCGATGTCGCGGGTGAAGTGGTCGCTCGAAACGGGAATGGTTGAAGCCAACCGGATGGCTTCGCCGTCGTAAATCACCAGACCGGTGGATTGCATGCCCAGATCCACCACCGCGACGCCGCGTGCGCGATCCTCCGGAAGCAAGCAGGCGTAAGCGGCGGCCAGCGGCTCAAACACCGACTCCTCCACGGGCAGGTGCGCGAGGTGCGCCGCGGCCACCAGCGCCTGATGCTCCTGAATGGAAGCCGTGACGATGTGCACGTTGGCCTCGAGCCGCGAGCACGCGTTCCTGTGCGGCTTGCGGTAACCGGAGCGGCCATCCAGCGTGAAATCCTGCGGCAGCACGTGCAGCAGCATGCGGTCGCTTTCGAGGAGCACGTCGCAGGCGCGGTCGGCGGCGTAGCTGAGATCCTCGGCGGTGAGCTCGCGGGGATGGCCGAATTCGTACAGGCCGCGGCTTTGCGCACCGAGGATGTGCCGGCCGCCGATACCCAGGGTCACCGACTCGGCCGACACGCCCGCGCCACGCTCCGCGTCGGTCACGGCGGCTCGCATCGACTCGGCCACTGCCAACTGATCCACTACGCGGCCCTTGTTCCAGCCTGCCGAGGCGGCCAAACCATGAGAGAGGTAACGGATGCGGTCGCCCTCCAGCGCGCAGAGCACGCAACGGGTGCGCAGACTTCCGGCGTCGAGCCCGGCGGCGATTTGGATCTGCGTGCGCACTACTTCACCCTCTTCACTTCACGACCTTCACTTCACCACCGTAATGCGGTCTTCCAGCCGCAGATCGAGAACCACGGAGCCGGGCAGCTTTTTACGAATCTCCGCATAATAGTTGACAAAATTCTGATGGCGCAGCGCGAAGTTGCGGTCGCCCAACAGCAGAGTCACAAGATGGCCGTCAAAGGGCTCGCTGATTTTCAGATTGTCGGGGTCGGAAACATCGACCTCAGAGACGGTGCGCGAGGCGTCGCCCAGATCCTTCAACAGGCTGAGAAGGCGCTGCACTCGTTCGCGGCGCACGGGGAGCGGATCGGAAACGCTCACGCCCACCAGCACGGGCAGCGTGAAGCGATCTTGCGCGGGAGGCAGGATCACGCCCTCTTCGTCGATCAACGCGGGACGTCCGGAAACCGTCCTGGAACCCTCGGTCACGAAGGCCACCGGCTTGCGCTCCGTGACACCGACAAGAATGCGATTGGGCCAGAAGCGCGCCACGCTGGCGTCCTTGATCCAATCGACGTTACGCAAGCTGGCGCGGCGTTCGCTCATGGGAATGAGATACACGCTGCGGCCGTAGTCCTCACCGAAGATGGCTTCGATGGCCCGCGCGGAGGCGTGCGTGGAACCAGCGATCTGAAGCGATTCGGAGCCGGCTTCCGTTCCGGTCCGAGGCTGGTTCAACGCAAAGCGGGCGTCGCGAATCAGAAATTGCTCCAGAGTGTGGAAGGCGTACAGCGAGGCGATCAGCACCACGGCCGCCGCAACGGTCCAGGCGATCCAGCGGCGAGTGGTGAGAGCTCGGGCCATTACTTCCGCCCTCTTAGTCGATCCAAAATCGTGCCGCCGGCCTGGGAGATGCTGCCTGCGCCCAGAGTGATGATGGCGTCGCCCTCACGGGCGGCCTCGACCACACTGGCGATGCCCGTGTCCATCGCCCCCTGTTTCGTCGCCCCCGCATAGTGCGCGTCACGATGACCGAACGCGCGAATCCTCTCGACCAATGCGCGCGAGCTCACGCCCTCGATGGGTTTTTCCGAAGCGCCGTAGATATCCAGGACGAAGACGCTATCGGCCTGATGAAAGGCGCGGGCAAAATCGTCCAGCAGCGCTTGTGTGCGGGTATAACGATGCGGCTGGAACAGAACATGAACACGCCGGAAGCGGCAGGCGCGGGCGGCTGCCAAAGTCGCTTGAATTTCGGTGGGATGGTGGCCATAATCGTCAATCACGGTGACGCCGGCTTCGGAGCCGCGCACCTGAAAGCGGCGCTCAACGCCGGTGAATCGCTCCAAGGCTTCGCGAATCTGCTCGACTGGGATCTCCAGCTCGAGGCCGACGGCGGCCGCGGCAGCCGCGTTCAAAGAGTTGTGCGCTCCCGGCACATGCAGACGGAAGCAGCCCAGGTCGTCTCCGCGATAAGTGAGCTGAAACTGGCTGGCCATATGCCCGGCAGCGGAATGCGTGACGCGCAGGTCCGCCTGCGCCGAGGTTCCGTAGGTGATCGCTCGGCGGTTCACCGACGGTAGAATGCGCTGGATGTTCTCGTCGTCCAGGCACAGGACGGCCGCGCCGTAGAAAGGGATCTTGCCGACGAATGCGGCGAAGGCTTGGCGAATCTCATCCAAGCCGGCATAGTGATCCAGATGCTCGCGGTCGATGTTGGTGACCACGGCGATGATGGGCGCCAGCTTGAGGAAGGAGCCATCGCTCTCATCGCTTTCGACGACGAGGTAATCGCTCTTGCCCAGGCGCGCGTTGGCTCCGCCCATCATGCCCACGCGCCCGCCCACGACGACGGTGGGATCGAGGCCGGCGTGAGTCATGATGGCGGCGATCATCGAGGTGGTCGTGGTTTTGCCGTGGCTGCCGGCGACTGCGATGCCGAACTTCAGGCGCATTAGCTCGGCCAGCAACTCGCCGCGAGGAATGACCGGGATGCCGAGACGGCGCGCCTCGGCGATTTCGGGATTGTCCTGCGCGACGGCGGAGCTGACGACGACGGCGCTGGCGTCTCCCAAGTTGGCGGCCTGATGCCCCTGGAACACCTTCGCGCCGCGTTGCTCCAGACCCTCCGTAACAGAGGAGGATCGCAGGTCTGAGCCGCTGACCCGATAGCCCATCCCCAGCAGGATTTCGGCGAGACCGCTCATGCCGATACCGCCGATGCCGACGAAGTGGACGGGTTGGGGCTTAAAAAACATTTTCTTAATGTATTGTTTCGGCTTTCGCAGCCCCTGTCAATCCCGCCTTCCGGCGAGAGACTCCAGAATCTCCGCCACCCGCCGGGCCGCGCCCGGTTTCGCGAAGGTTCGTGCGGCCTTTGCCATCTGTTCCAGCCGCGCAGGATCGGTTGCAAGCCGCGCAATTTCTTGAGCTAGCCGTGCGCCCGTCATCTCCCGGTCCGGAATCAGCAACGCGGCGCCCGCGCGCTCCAGCGCCTCGGCATTGTGTAACTGATGCTGGTCGCTGGCCGTGGGCAGCGGAACCAGAATCGACGGCTTGCCCGCCGCGGCAAGCTCGCTGACCGCGCCCATTCCCGCGCGGCTCACCACCAAGTGGGCACGGGCGAACGCGCCTGGCATATCGTCCAGAAATGGATGAATCTCGCCGGGGACGCCGGAGTCTCGAAATCGAGGCGCCAGCTCCTCGAAAGCTGCCGCTCCGGTCTGATGGATCATGCGCACAGCGTTGGAGTCCAAAAGCGGCCAACTTTGCTCCGCCGCTCGATTGAGCGTGCGGGAGCCCTGACTGCCGCCGGTGATCAGAACGGTGAACGGCTGACCCGGCATTGGAGGGCCGATCGGAGGGATGGCGAAGAACTCCTCGCGCACGGGCAAGCCGGCAACTTCGACGCGCTCCTTGGGAAACCAGCGCGCTGTCTCGGGAAAGCTCACGAATGCGCGCGCAGCGAAGCGGGCCAGCCGGCGATGCGTGAATCCGGGAACGGCGTTGGCCTCCATCACGATCACTGGAATGCGGCTCCGGATCGCGGCCACCAAGACCGGCCCGGCCACGTAGCCTCCCGTGGAAAACACCGCGGCGGGAGTAGCGCGGCGAAGCATGCGCGAGGCATGCCAGATGCTCCAGGGAAGTTGCGCCAGAGTCGCGAGCGTTTTGCGCGCACCGACGCGCTTCAATCCGCCGATCTCGATCCACTCGATGGGAAACCCCTCCGGCGGCACAAGTTTGGCTTCCATGCCGCGTTGTGTCCCGATGAAGCGTACGGAGTGCCCGCGCGCGCGAAGTTCGCGAGCCACGGCCAGGGCGGGGATCACGTGCCCCCCGCTGCCGCCGCCGGCCATTACGAATGTGCTCACTATCCCTCATGTTCGATCTTCACAACTGCAACACTGGCAGGTCGCAGACCTGCCCCACAGCTATCCTTCATGTTCGCTCACGCTCAACAGCATCCCCAGCGACGCCAGCGTGCTCAGTAATGAGCTTCCGCCGTAGCTGATCATCGGCAGAGGAAATCCTTTGGTCGGCGCCATGTCCAGGACCACGGTGATGTTCATCAGCGCCTGAAGAAGAATGGACACCGTCACACCCAACGCGAGATACTTGCCGAAATCGTCGCGAGCCAGCAGAAACAGCCGGGCACCGCGCCACAGCACAGCGACAAAACCGATCAAAACCGCCGTACAACCCCACAGGCCCAGCTCCTCGCCGACGGTGGCATAGATGAAATCGGTGTGCGCTTCGGGCAGAAACATCAGCTTCTGTTTACTCTGCATCAGGCCGACGCCGAAGATTCCGCCGGTGCCGACAGCGATCTTGGACTGGCGCGGCTGATAGGTGGCGTCGCGAATCGAGGTGGAGTTGGTCACATAATTGCGAACCCAATGATGCGTGTCGACCAACTCGATGACGGAGTAATTCGGATCCACCCAGGAGATCACGCGACCCAGCCGATAGCCATGCTCGACCACAAAGATCGCCAGAAGCAGCAGCCCTAGAGCCGCCACGCGGCGCATGTACTTCCATTCCAGACCGGCTACCCAGAACACGATCACCGCCGTCATGACGGGCACCATGGCTGTACCGAGATCGGGCACCACCACCAGCATCGCCAGCATGGCCACGGCCAAGAAGGCCTGCTGAAGAGTCTTGCGATGATTGATGGACTGCGAGCGGCGGGAGATGAAGTAGGCCAGAAACAGAATCAGCGCGGGCTTGGCGAACTCGGACGGCTGCAGCGTGCCCACGCCGGGAATGCGAAACCAGCGGTGCGCTTTGGGGTCCGCGAAGTACACCACGATCAGCAGCGTGAGCACGATTCCCAGGCCTGAGAACGCCCACCCGGAGGTGTTCATTGCCCGGTAATCCAGCCGCTTGAAATACATCAGGACCATGAATGAGATCGCGGCGAAGCCGATCTGGTGCGCCATGAAGTAGTAGGGCTCGTGGTTGTAGAAGGGCTTGGCGGCGGCGCTGGAAGCGCTGAAGACCATGACGATGCCGAAGCCCGTCATGGCCAGGATGGTCAGAAATAAAATCCAATCGGTCTTGAGTCTGGCCATAAGTTTATTCCGTCGATTCCCTAGCTCCCAACTCGGAAACCAGACGCTTGAATTCGCGGCCGCGGTGTTCGAAATTCTGGAATTGATCGAAGCTGGCGCACGCAGGAGCGAGCAGCACGGTATCGCCGCCGGCGGCGCGTTTATAAGCCTCGCGGACCGCGGCTTCCAGAGTGCCGCAATCGATTAGCGGCGCCGAGCCTTGGATCTGGCTCGCGATCTTCTCCTCCGACGCGCCGATCAACAACACGCCGTGCGCTTTTTCCTTGAGGGGCGCGGACAGGGCGGTATAATCGGTGTCCTTGTCTTTGCTTCCCTTATCTTTGCCGCCGAGAATCACCCACAATCCTCCGGGAAAGGCGGCGATGGCTTTCAGCGCGGCATCGACGTTGGTGGCCTTCGAATCGTTGTACCAGGCCACGCCGTTCAACTCGCGCACGAATTCCAGGCGATGTTCGACGCCGGGGAAAGTCATCACGGCTTCGCGAATCTGCGAATGTGTCGAGCCGCAAAGGCGGGCGGCGATCGCCGCGGCCATGGTGTTTTCCAAGTTGTGAACACCTCGAAGAGGGACTTCGCGCGTTCCCATGAGCGGCTGGTCGTCAAGCAGGATCTGGTCCCCGCGTACGAAAGCTCCCGGTGAAACCGCGTGGGTTGAGGAGAACCAATAGCGTTTCGCAGGGGATGGCAGGTCGCAGACCTGCCCCACAGCGTTGAGGATGGCGAAATCGCCAGCCCGCTGATTTTCGAAAACGCGAGCCTTCGCCGCAGCGTAGCGCTCCAGCGTGTAATGCCGGTCCAGATGATCCGGCGTGATGTTCAAGACCACGCCGATGTGGGCTCGGAATGTATCGATGGTCTCCAGTTGAAAGCTGGAAAGCTCCAGCACATTCCACTGGCCGGGCTTCGACGTGGCGACCAGCGAGCATGGCGGCGTGCCGATGTTGCCGCCGGTTTGCGCGGCGATGCCGCTCAATTTGAGAATGTGTCCGGTCATCGCCGTGGTGGTGGTCTTGCCGTTGGAGCCGGTGATGCCGATGGTTTCGCCTTGGAGGAACCAGCTTGCCAGTTCCAGATCGCCGATGACGGGAACGCCGCGGCGGCGGGCGGTCTCGACCACTGGCGTATCCGCGGGCACGCCGGGTGAGAGCACGATCAAATCGGCGGAGCCGAACGCGGCTTCGGTCTGCGGCTGGACTTCGATGCCCCATTGGATCAATCTTTCGTTGCTCACCGGAGTCACATCCACCGCCGTCACCCTCGCTCCTTTCCCGATCAGTAATTCCACCGCCGCAACCCCGCTGCGGGCCATCCCCACCACGACCACGTTCGCGCCTTCCAACTTCATTGAACATCGGCAGGTCGCAGACCTGCCCCACTCTCATTCATCGCAGTTTCAGGGTGGTCAGCGCGAACAGCGCCAACACCAGTCCCGCGATCCAGAACCTCGCAATCACCTTCGATTCGTCCCAGCCGAGCTGTTCGAAGTGATGATGCAGCGGCGCCATTTTGAAAACTCGTTTCCCGCGCATTTTGAAGCTGGCCACCTGAAGCACCACCGATAACAGCTCGATCACATACACTCCGCCGATGAACAGTAGCAGGATTTCCTGCTTCAGCAGCACGGCCACCGTAGCGAGGCCTCCGCCCAGGCCCAGAGCCCCGACGTCGCCCATGAACACTTCGGCCGGATGCGCGTTGTACCAAAGAAAGCCGAGCGACGCCCCGAACATCGCGCCGCAGAAGATGGTCAGCTCCGATGCGCCTGGCGTGCGCAATAAATCCAAGTAGCGCGCGAACTCGGCATGCCCCGAGAGAAACGCCAGGCTGGTCATTGCCGCCGAGGCGATGGCCATCAGGCCGATGGCGAGGCCGTCGAGACCGTCCGTCAGATTCACCGCGTTCGAGCAGCCCACCAGCACCAGAATCAGGAATCCGAAGAAGAAGACGAACGCCAGGGGATACGTCCAGGGATTCCTGAGCCAGGAATCGACCAGCAAATCCGGCTGAAATCTCTTGAGGAACGGTACATTCATGCTGGTGGAGTACAGGCCTTTGGCGTTCATTGCCAGAAGCATCACGCCGACCAACAGCGCGGCTCCGATCTCCAGCGTCAGCTTTTGCAGCACCGTCAATCCGAGATTGCGTTTGCGCTTTACCTTCATGTAGTCGTCCAGAAAGCCGACCGCGCCGAAGCTCACCAGTCCGGCAAGCGACACCCACACGGCCGGCGTCCTCAGATTGGACCACAACAGCGCAGGGATCACGATCGACGCGCCGATGAGCAGGCCTCCCATGGTCGGCGTCCCGGCTTTCTTGTGGTGCGTCTTGGGACCGTCCTCGCGAATGTGCTGGCCGATTTGGAATTCGCGCAAGCGGGCGATGAGCCACGGCCCCAGCAGAATCGACAGCAGCATCGCGGTGAAAAAAGCCATGCCGGTGCGGAAGGTAGTGTATTGAACCACGCGGAACGGCGAGTAGAGATGGTACAGCTTTTCGTACCCCAGCCAATACAACATGAGTCAGCGGCTGCCTCCCGCTGAGGGGGTTGGATCCTGCGCACGATCTTCGATTGGGTTTGGCGCCAGAAATTCCTCCAGCGCCAGCTCCACGTGAACGGCGCGGGAGCCTTTGAACAGAACCGCGTCGCCGGGAGCGGCAAGCGAGCGAACCAGGCGTCCGGCTTCTCTGGGGTCCTCGAAAAAAAACGCGGCGTCGGCCCGAAGGCCGGAACGCTTGGCTGCATCCAACATGTAACAGGCCGCGCCGCGTATTCCAACGAGCACATTTAAACCGCTCCGTGCCGCGTAGGTTCCTACGTCGCGATGAAGCGGCTCGGCCCAGCGGCCGAGTTCGAGCATCTCCCCCAGAACCGCGATGCGCTTTTGCGCGGGAGCCTCGCGGAGGACATCCAGCATGGCGCGCACGGCGTCGGGATTGGAGTTGTAGCAATCGTTATAAATCAAAATGCCATTATGATGGAGGCTCTCGCCCCGCATTTTCCCGGGGGCGAGCCTCCGCACTCTCTCGGGCAGCCGCTCCGGCGCGATGCCGCATACTTCGGCCACGGCAATGCCGGCCAGGAGATTTGAGACAGCGTGGCGGCCGGGGAGGGAGCTTTCGAAGCGCATACCCTTCACGCGAAACTCGACTCCGTCGGGCAATAAGCGAACATCCTCGGCGCGAACGTCAGCTTCCGGCGACATGCCGTACAACACGGAGCTTCCGCGGTGCGCGTCGCGGAATTTCGCGACACGCTCATCGTCGGCGTTGAGCACGGCGCTTGCCTCCGGCGACAGGGCCTCGATCAGCTCGCGCTTGGCCGCCGCGATCGCGTCGATGGAATCGAAGTTCTCGATGTGGGCCGGGCCAACGTTGGTCACAACGCCGATATCGGGAGCGGCGATTTCAGCCAGGCGGCGAATCTCGCCCGCGTGATTCATCCCCATCTCGATCACCGCGGCCTGGGCGGTTTCCTCGATGCGCAGCAGGGATAGCGGCATGCCGACGTGGTTGTTGAGGTTCCCCTCGCTCTTCGCCGTTTTGTATCCTTCCGCCAGCATCTCCGCGATGATGTCCTTCGTAGTCGTCTTTCCAGCGCTGCCCGTCACCGCCACCAGGCGGCCACCCCAGAATTGCCGCGCTCTCGCGGCCAGTTGCTGGAGTGCTTGAAGCGAGTCCTCCACCCGCAGAATTCGGCTTTGCGCCGGCGGGCTTCCAGGAATCTCGCGATCCACGACCACCGCCGCCGCGCCGGCTTGTAAAACGTCCCTGACGTATTCATGCCCATCGTGATTTGGCCCCCTTAACGCGAAGAATAGATCGCCCGCTTGAAGCGAACGAGAATCGACTGACCACCCTGTAACGGTCACTGCTCCGGCATCTTCTATCGAGTAGCCCAGCCACTCCGCCAACTGGCGCAACGGGAGTTTCATCCAGACTTCTGTTATCCCTTATACCCAAACGATCTTAAAGCCTCCCGCGCCGTTTCGCGATCGTCGAAATGAATGGTCCGGTCCTTGAATATCTGCTGGGTCTCATGCCCCTTGCCCGCAATCAGCACGACGTCGCCCTTGCCCGCGTGTTCGAGAGCGATTTTGATGGCGCGGGCGCGATCCGGCTCAACGGCGTGCGGCGTATCGAAGCGCTGCAGGCCCACCAAAGCGTCGTTCATGATGGCGATGGGGTCCTCGGACCGCGGATTGTCGGAAGTGAGTACGACGTAATCGCTGAGCTCGGCCGCCGCTCGACCCATCAGCGGACGCTTGGTACGGTCGCGATCGCCGCCGCAGCCAAACAGAGTGATCACTCGGCCGCCGGTTGTGACCGACGCCAGCTCACGGGCAATCTGGATCACGTTACGCAGCGCGTCGTCGGTGTGGGCGTAATCGACGACCACGAGAAAGGGCTGACCGGCATCGACGCGCTCAAAGCGGCCGGGTATCACGCGGCATTTCGCTACGCCGCGTGCGATGGTCTCGAGCGAGACGCCATAGCTCAAAGCCGCGCCAGCGGCTGCCAGTATGTTCAGCACGTTGATTCGTCCGGCGAGCGCGGATTCAATAGGCTGGCGCGAGCCTTTCCAGAGCAGATCGAAACGCAAACCATCGAAGCCGGAGTGGATATTTTTCGCGCGCAATGCCGCCCCGTCGCCGAGCCCGTACAGCACGGTGTTCGCGGTGGGATGCAGCGAGTCGGTAAAAGGATCGTCGGCGTTCAGCACTACCCAGTCCGGGGCAAGGCCTTCCTCGGGCGTGAACAAGAGACGCTTGGCGGCGGCGTAGGCCTCCATGGAATCGTGAAAATCCAGATGATCGCGCGTGAGATTGGTGAAGACGGCGGTGTGGAAGCGAAACCCATGGACTCGCCCCAGTGCCAGCGCGTGCGAGGAAACCTCGGAGATCAAATGCGAGCCGCCTTTCCGCTCCAGCTCCGCCGCAAAGCGCATCAGGTCCAGAGACTCCGGCGTGGTGTTGGGCGCGGGCCGGCTTTCTCCGCCGAGACGGTATTCAATCGTGCCGATTAATCCGGTGATTTGACCGGCCTCGCGCAGAATGGCTTCGAGAATATAAGATGTGGTGGTCTTGCCATTCGTGCCGGTAATGCCGGTGAAGTGAATGCGTTCATCGGGGCGGCGGTAGAAATTACGCGCGGCGATGGCCAGAGCGCGCCGGCCGTGCTCGACCTCGATCCACGGGCGGTCGAACTCCTGCGGGCGCGGCCCCTCGCCCACCACCGCGCAAGCGCCTTGTTCGACAGCCTGCCGCGCAAAGCGGCGTCCATCCACGCGTGCTCCTGCAAACGCAAAAAACACGAATCCCTTCTCCACGCGCCGTGAATCGTACTCCAATCCCGTCACCGGCTGGTCCGCGGCAACAGAAGGCAGCGGCTCACGCAGCGCGACGCCTTCCAGCAGCTCGCCCAGCGTCATTTTTCAAACTGAACGCGGATGCGCGCGGCCTTCGTCAGATCGCCACCAGGCGGCGGCATCTGGTTCCGCGCCAGCCCGCTTCCCTCGACCTCCACCTGAAAACCTTCGGCTGAGGATTCCTCCAACACCGCGCGCAGCGTCATTCCCCGGAAATCTGGAACCTTGGGCCCTCCGTCCTGCGCGGCAAAAAAACGCCACCGGTCCAAGCTCCCCTCAGGCGAGGGGACGGATGTTCCGGGGAAAGCCGGAGCATCCACCTGAACCGGCGGCGGAGTATCGGAGGATACAGACCGTGGTGCAACAAGTCGTGGTGCAACAAGTGGTGGTGCAGCAAAACGTTCTGACGCGGAAGCCTGGAGGTCCGGGGCGGCCTGCCCTGACGGTTCGCCCGCGCGTTCATTCGAAGCGGTCACCGTGGCGTCGGGTAAATCTTTGGGAACGTCGAGCATGCGTAGCGCCGCCATGGCCACCTCGCGAAACACGGGCGCGGCCACCGGAGCGCCGAATCCCGCCGTTCCGCCGGTGGTGCCCTCCAGCGTTACGATGATCACAATCTGCGGGTTCTGAAGCGGTGCGAACCCCAGAAAGCTGGCGTTGTAGCGATGCGTATAAACGTGCGCCTTGAGGTCGAAAATCTGGGCGGTGCCGGTCTTGCCGCCGGAGGTGTAGCCCCGCAAATTCGCGTAGCCCTTGCCGGTTCCGCGCAGGACCACTCCTTCCATCATCTGGCGCATTTGAATGGCGGTGGCGGGCTCGACAATGCGCTGTCCTTTTTCCGCAGCGAAGCGTTCCGCCGGTTGGCCCGGGGTCTGCCGCTCCAGCACCAGCCTGGGCTTGATCAAAATGCCTCCGTTGGCGATGGCCGCGCCCGCAAGAGCCAGTTGAAGGGAGGTCACGGCGACTTCATGACCGATCGAGAGGAAGCTCCCCGAGGTCGCTGACCAGTCCTCCACGTGCCGCAGAAGACCGGCCGATTCGCCGGGCAGATCGATTCCGGTTTTTTCTCCGAAGCCGAACTTGCGCTGGTATTGGTACAGCGCGGGATTACCTACTTTCTGTCCGATCATGATGGCGCCGACGTTGCTCGAATGCGCCAGGACATCGGCCATGCTCATGGCTCCGTGCGCGTGCTCGTCCTTGATAGTGCGGTCGTACACCTTGATGCTGGTTCCGCAGGGAATGATCGTATCGGGGCGGAGCTGGGTGGTTTCGAGCGCGGCCGATAGCGTGATCACCTTGAACACGCTTCCCGGCTCAAAGGGCGTCGCGATCGCCAGGTTGCTGCGCGCATTGGGCGGCTCGCCGGAGCCGGGCGGAACATTCGGATCGAAGCGCGGATAATTGGCCATGGCCAGCACGTCGCCGTTGTATGGATTCAAAGCGACAATCGAGCCGGTTTTGGCGCCGCTCGAATCGATGGCCTTGTCCAATTCGCGCTCCGCCACGTACTGAAGATTGGAATCGATGCTAAGCGTGATATTGTCGCCGGGCTCGGGCGAGCGGGCGACCATGGAGTCGTACGCATTCTGCTTGACGTCCCGGTACTCGCGCGCGAGGCCGGGCCGGCCGGCGAGCTGCTCGTCGAATTCAGCCTCGATACCGGCGTTGCCGCGTTCGGTGACCTCGTCTTCCACCATGCCCGTCGACCCCACGACGTGGGAGGCCAGCTCGCCGCGCGTGTAAAAGCGCCGCATCTCGGGCTGGAACTCCACCCAATCGAGCTTCTGGCTGCGGACTCGCTCGGCTTCGCCGGCATCCACCTTGCGCTTGATCCACAGGAATCCGGTGCCGCGCAGCTTCGCGCCGAGGATGCGATCATAAAGCTTGGCGCGGTCCAGGTCGAGGAGGCGCGAAAGCAAATCCGCGGCCACGGCCGGATCGGGAATCCGCTGCGGATTGACGGAGATCGACTCGGCTGGAAGACTCTTCGCCAGCGGGCGGCCGTCGCGGTCGAAAATCGTGCCGCGTAGCGCCGGAATTTCCACCAGTTTCTGCTGCTGCTGCTGCGCGAGCCTCAGCAGATCGTCATGGCGGACCACCTGGAGCCAGACCAAACGCAGGAAGATGGCCGCCACCCAGATCAGCAGCGCCCGCAGCAGCCAGGCCAGCCGGCGGTTGGATTGAGTTTCCTGCACGGTCCTCCTCCCGCGTTCCAGAACCTATTGCCCGTTCATGGCCAGGGCGCTTTGCGCGCCATCCAGATACAGCACCCGGGCGGGCGCCGGTTCCTCGAATTGCTGCTGGCGCGCTAGCTCTTGCATGCGCTGCGGCGAAAGCAGTTGCGCCTCGCGCAGTTCCAAGGAAGCCTGGTCGGTGGCCAGCCGCTGCCCCTCCCGACGCAGCGACTGTATCTGGTACCCCGCCATCAGCCCATAAGCGCTGGGAAGGAGCACCCCGATCAGGAGCACGGCTGCCCCCACCACCGACCCAATCAGCTTCCAGCATCGGCCTCGCGCGGCCGGGTCTGCCGCCCGCACCACGCGACTGTTGTCGATGCGTTTCACGTAAAACAGAATGTCCTGGTTGGCGAATGCGCGAAGCCGCGTGGAAGAGTCCCCTCCCCGCGCCGCCTCCGCGGCCCGTTCCATGCCCTGCGCGAACATTCTGCTCCAAACATCTGCAAGCGTTGCCATCTTTGAGATTCCTCTAATTCCTAGGATTTCCGGGAACTACAACATTTCCACCGCGCGCAGTTTGGCGCTTCGCGAAGGCGGATTCCGCATGATCTCCTCTTCGGTGGGCCTCACTACGTGCCGGGTGAGCAACTTAGCTCGCCCTTCTTTCGCCATGGCCTGAAAGCCATGCTTCACTTTGCGATCCTCGAGCGACATGAAGGTGAGAATCACCGCTCTTCCACCCTTCCGCACACATCGCGGAATGGCGTCGAGCAGCGCATCCAATTCCTCCAGTTCGCGATTGACGGCCAGGCGCAGCGCCATGAACGTCTGCGTGGCCGGATGCAGCTTGCCCGTACGGGGCACGGCCCCCTCGATCAGCTTGGCCAACTGACCGGTGGTTTGAATAGGCCGCGCCCGCACGATTGCTCTGGCTATCTTCCTGCTCCTCCTTTCCTCGCCTAGGCTGAAGATCAGTCCGGCAAGTTCTTTTTCTGATTCGTAGTTGACGATCTCGGCGGCTGTCCGCTGCTGCCCCACATGCGTGTCTCGCGACATGCGCATATCCAACGGACCATCCGCCATCAGCGAGAATCCTCTCTCGCCTTCCGTCAACTGATGCCTCGAAACACCCAGATCCGCCAGCAGCCCGTCCAGTTGTGTTACTTTTACGGCCGCCAGCGTCTCCTCCAACTGCGAAAACAAAGCCTGATGAAAACGGATGCGATCCGCGCAATCCGCCGTATTCGCCCGCGCCAATTCGATGCTCTCGGCATCCCGGTCGCAGGCGATCACGATTCCGCTCTCCAGCCGGCGCGCGATCGCTCCGGTATGTCCGCCGAGGCCCGCCGTCGCGTCCAGATACACGCCCTCCGGCCGGACATTCAGATAGTCCAGACACTCGGCGAGCATCACTGGGACGTGCATAAGTCACGGCTACTTGAATCCGATCTTGACCATGGCCGCCAGATCCTCGGCCAGGCTGGCTCTTGACACCTGCACCAGCTCGTCGTGAACCTTCTTGCTCACCACGTTGAGCCGGCCCTTGTGGACGTCCACCATCACGGCCTGCTTCTCCAATCCCATCTCTTCGCGCAAGGGCGCGGGCAGCAGCACCCGGCCTGAGCCATCCACTTCGGCATCGCCCCCGTACGCCTTGGCGATCCGCTCCAGCCTTTCGGCCGCGGCTGCGTTCTCCGACGCGTTGTCGAACAGATTTTCGTTGCGCTTCCACACCGGTAACGGGTATATTCGAACCTGACGGAAGTCCACTGTGGTAATGAAAACCTTGACTCCATCCACGGCCTTCAAATACGCGACAAACTCCGCGGGGAGCTTGAGGCGTCCCTTGTCGTCCACGCTGGCCTGGGCGATCGAGTGGGGCGGCTCGGGTATAAGAAGGTTTTTCTCGTCTGCTTCGGCCATTTTTGAACACTCTAGACCACATTAGGCCACTTGAGTTAATGTAACGCTCGCAGTTGGCGATTGCAAGAAAAAATTTGGAAAAAGTATCTACGCTATTTCTTCGCCATTGACCTTAGTACTAAACCGATAAGGTTTGGCTAATACTTTTCCTAGTCTCCGTCGATAGACCCGCCTGAAGCCGGATTTTACCGGTTCTACGATTGACAGACCGGAGACTCGCCTGCGTGGCTATCGAGATAAAATCTGGCCAGGGGAGGACGCCCTTACAGAGTGCGGTCCCGCGCTCACCCAATTGGGATAGCGTGCTGGAAGAGGCCGCGCAAGCTCCTACGCTCCTGATCGTCGATGAGATCGATCTGAACCGGCGCCTGTTGCGGGCGATGCTCAAGACCGCGCCATATCACATCCTGGAGGCCAAGCGGCCGTCGGAAGCGCTGGCGATTCTCGACCTGGAAAGGGTCGATCTGGTGATTGTGGATCAGGTGATGCCGGAGATGAGCGGCATCGAGTTCTGCCAATTGATCAAGAACGACCGGCGCACACAGTTGGTTCCGGTCCTGATGACCACCAGCGTGCAGGGCATTGAGAATGAACTGGCGGGCTTCGCGTCCGGGGCGGACGAATTCCTGATCAAGCCTCTGCGTCCGGCGCTGGTTCGCACCCGGATCCGCTCCATGCTGCGCAACAAGGCGCTGGTGGATTCGCTCGACGAGGCCGAAGCGATTCTGTTCGCGCTGGCGCAATCGGTGGAGCATCGCGACCGCTACACGGGAATGCATTGCGAACGCCTGGCAGCCTATGGCATCGGGTTGGCGCGGGCTCTGGGGCTCCCCGCGCGCGAGCAGTTGGCCCTGTACCGGGGCGGGTATTTGCACGACATCGGCAAGATCGCCATTCCCGATTCGATTCTGTTCAAGCGCGGGCTGCTGACGGAGCAAGAGTGGCAAATCATGCGGCTGCACACGATTCGCGGAGAAGAGATCTGTAGTCCGATGAAGACGCTGGCTCCGGTGCTGCCGATCATCCGCAGCCATCATGAGCGGTGGGATGGCAGCGGCTATCCGGACGGGCTGCGGGGCGAGGAGATTCCTCTGCTGGCGCGCATCCTTCAGGTGGCCGACATCTACGACGCCCTCACCACGGCGCGTCCTTATAAACCCGCCTTTTCACATGAACACACCATGGAACTGATGCTGGAGGAGGCTCGCCGGGGCTGGCGCGACCCGGAACTGATTCCGCTGTTCGCCCAAGTCACCCAGGACGCCGCCGGCGGGGTGATCTGGAGCGGGGCCGAGAGCATGCAGGCATCGCTTGCCGCCATGCGACGGGAACTGGCGAAGTAGCGCTTGTGGCGCAGGTCGCTTTGTGGCGCAGGTCTGCGACCTGCGACTAGGGCAGTTATGCGACCTGCCCCACTCTGTTGTGATTCTGTAACAGCGGTATAATTTCCGTTAGAGCATGGAAGAACTGAAGAGGAAGCTCCAGGAAGAAATCACCGCGCTGGAGATGGAGTTGCGGGTCGAACTTCCTCGCGAGATTCTTAGGGCCCGTGCCCATGGCGACCTAAGCGAAAACGCCGAGTATCACGCCGCCAAGGAGAGGCAATCCTGGGTCAGCGCCCGGCTGGCGCAGGTTTCCGGGCGTCTGCGCGAGATTTCCATGATCGACATGTCCACGATCCCGCGCGACCGTGTGGGCCTGGGCTCGACCGTGATAGTGTTGGACGTGGTGAAAGAGGAGCGCATCCAGTACAAACTGGTGACCAGCGAAGACGTGGACGTGTCCAAGGGGATGATTTCCACCAGTTCTCCGATCGGCCGCGGCCTGCTGGGCAAGCGGGTGGGCGATACCGTCAAGATCCAGATACCGGACGGCACCCGCGAGATGGAAATTATCGAACTCCTCACCATTCATCAACAAGGATAACGAGAGACGTGACCTTCACCGGCGCCATCGGGTTCGCTTGCAACAAAGTGATCCTGTGGATTGTGCGCGGGCTGGCGTTGTCCCGGATTCATCCCAACGTTTTGACCTTCCTGGGATTGTTGATTAACGTCGGGGCGGCGTGGCTGCTGGCGGTGAACAAATTCCGCTGGGCCGGCGCCGTGATCATCGGCGCGGGATTGTTCGATATGGTGGACGGCCGCGTGGCGCGCGAAACCAATCGAGTGACCCGTTTCGGCGGATTCTTCGATTCGGTTCTCGATCGCTATTCGGATCTGGGTCTGCTGGTGGGATTGCTGGTTTGGTACGGCTCCATCAACCGGCCATCGTATGTAGTTCTGACGGCGGTGGCGATGATGGGCTCGGTGATGGTCAGCTACACCCGGGCGCGCGCGGAGAACTCGATTCCGACGTGCAAGGTCGGATTCATGGAACGGCCGGAGCGAGTGGTCCTGATGATCATCGGAGCGCTGTTCGACAGAATGCCCGAGGTGCTGTGGGTTATCGCGGTGCTGTCGAACCTGACCGTGATCCACCGCATGATCTTCACCTGGCAGGAAGCCAAACGCCTGGAAGAAGCGCAACTGCGGCCTGCGGGGACCAAGGCAGCGGGTAAAGCCGGGTAACCTCGTCTCTGACACTCCTTATCGAGTGGCTGGACGGCTCGGTGGCGCACACAGGAACTCCGGCTGCCCGCCTCCGGCCAAGTGGATGCCGTGAACGGCGTTTTCACGGGACCGATTCTCGACGAAACGGCACGACCTGTTTCCGAGTGGCGCGTCATCCAGGACTTAGCTGCCTTCAAATCGGCGAAACCTGACTCAGTTCGTGCCAGCGCTCCCACGCTCGTGGTAGCCTCTGGATTCAAGGAGCGGAGACAGCATGAATCGTCCTATCCTCGCCGCAGCATTGCTGCCCTTGTTTACACTTCCTGCATATCCGCAAAGCTCGCACTTGTCTTTGCAGGGGGTTATCTCATATCCAGACGGCTCGCCTGTTCCGAATGCGCCGATTCAGCTAAAACACCAAACGGACGGGACGATCGCTCGAACGCGGTCTGATGTGAGCGGCCGTTACAAGTTTAGCACGCTCGCCGTTGGCAAGTGGGATTTCACCATCCGGATGCCATGCTGCGCGTATAACGCAGTTGCGAGCGAAGTTATCGTGGCGCTTGACAAGGAGCAACAGTTCGACGTCAGGCTAGTGGAGACACTCAATGGCAGCACTCTCGGCGACGACCCCGCCCGAAACGCGGATGCGATGCGAAAGCGCCAGCGTGTTCCTTCGAGACCGACGCCACGTACCGCCGCTGGTGTGCCCGATCTAAGCGGTGTCTGGCTGCTCACCGACGACCCATATCCGGAAGCTCCTCAGCTTCTCCCTGCGACGGAGGCGCGTAGAACGGCGCTGGCCAAGGACCCTCGGAGTGCGCCGCACAACCGCTGTCTGCCGGGGCCTCCTCCCCTCCCCGGAGCTTCCTCGCCGTTTATCGCCAAGTTTGTGCAGAGCTCCTCTGTTTTGGTCGCTCTGTTCGAAGATTATCCCGGCTTCCGTCAAATCTTTCTCGATGGTCGCAAACATCCCGCAGAAATAAACCCTTCCTGGATGGGCCACTCCATCGGAGGATGGCAGAAAGATACGTTGGTCGTCGACACCATTGGATTTAACGATTCGAGTCTACTCGGGGGCATCGGTGGTGGACCGTTTCCGCACACTGAGGCCCTGCACATGACCGAGCGCTATCGGCGCACCGATTATGGCCACATGGAACTCAATGTAACATTCGAAGACCCACAGGGGTTCGCGAAGCCCTACCACGAGAATCTAACGTTGACGCTAGCTCCTCAGGAGGAACTGATCGAATTCGTTTGTGAAAACAACAAGCCGGAACACCTGATGATGAATCCTTAGCGGTGCTGCACTGGACCGAATTGCTGCGTCTGTATGGTCGGCCGCTCGGAAAGAGCTTCTTCCATAATCTGCGGATAGATCCGTGAAGCCGGCGTCACTTCAACCTGACGCGTAATGCCGAAGCTGCTATTGCACCCCGAACGCCAGGAGCACGTTTCCGTTGAGCCCTTCCTGAACCCCGGGATAGCCTGCGCCGGCAAAGATCATGCCGCCTGCGATGGTTGGGCCGGCCGATCCCATGGAGCCTCCCTTGGCGGGAACTCCGTTAACGGTTTTGAATTCCTGAGCCATATCGAAGCTCCAGACAATCTTGCCGTCTTTCGAGGAAAGGATGCGCAGGACGCCGTCCCAGCCGCCCGAAACGATGTATCCGGGCAGGGAAGAAATCGCCGCGTCCTGTCCGGCCTTGCGGCCTGGGGCGGGCCCCATCGCGGAGAGCCAACGCCGCTCGCCATTATCCAGCGCGAGTGAAACAATGCCGCCGCTGTTCAAGCCGAAATAGGCGGCGGAATCGTCGGCCGTGCCGCCCCATACGATCTGGCCCTGGGCCTCGGGAGGCTTGGTGAAGACCGCGGTCTTCCACACCACCGCGCCTTTGCGGTCCGGATCGTGGGCCCAGACGTTGCCGCTCTTCTGGCCCGCGATCAGCACGCTCTTGCCGTTGGGAAGGTCTATCAGCATCGGCGAAGAACCAAAATCGTAATCGGGGCCGGCGTTCTTGGGGCAGTTTTCTTTCGTGCCGCGGATGCACGCGACCACCCAGGCGTCGTTGGGCGTGTCCTGCACCGACCACAGCATCTTGCCATCGTCCAGACTCAGCGCCACGATGGCGTCGGTGGTTTTCGCGGCCGGGGGCGTGTAGGCGTCGCCGGTTCCCACGTACAGCACGTGGCGTTTCGGATCGATGGTGGGCGAGTTCCACACCCCTCCGCCTGAAGGCGCGAATTGCTGCGTCCCCTTCGCGTTCTTCGACGTGGGTTTCGGAGCGTCGGGAATAATGTAAGTCTTCCAGATCAGGTGACCGGTCTGGGCGTCCAGCGCGGAGACGCTGCCGCGAAAGGTGCAGCATTTATAGGTTGGATCGGTTGCGGCGCCCTCCTCCCCCGAAGAAACCGGAACGTACAGCCGGTTCTCGTAAAGCTGCGGCGCGCCGGTGATGTGCGCCTGGGGGTGAGGGTCGACGCTGACCTTCCACGCCTGCGCTCCGGTGGCGGCGTTGAGGGCGTAGACGTTGCCCTTCTGGTCGCCGAAATAGGCCAGGAATTCGCCGGGCTTCTCCGAGCGGCCGACGCTGACGGCGGAGCGCACTCCGGCATCCGCGTGATAGGACCAGTAGACGCAGCCGGTGGCGGCGTCGAGCGCATACACGTAGCCGGTGTCCACACCCACGAACACTCGGCCCGCGACAACGGTGGGCTGTCCGTAGACGGCCTTCGCGCCGGGGAAGCCGAAGGCCCATTTGAGCTTGACTTGATAGAGCTGCGGCTCGGTGAGTTGCGCGGCGGCGGCGCCCTGCCTGCGAGTGTTCGAGATGCCCGCGCCCCATCCGTTCCAGGAGGGCTTCGAAGTGAGGTCGCCGAGTCCGGGATTGGCGGCGCACCGATTGGGCATCGACGCGGCATCTTGCGCCAGCACAGGCGCGATCGGGAGCAGAAGAGCGGCCAGGATGTGAACAGGTTTCATCATGTGTGCCTCCGCGTAATTCTATCGCGAGTGGGATGAGCTTTGTACCAACTTCCGTCGGGTGCTCCTGCAGCGGCCTGACCAGTGCCGACGTTGGCTTCGGTAAATCGGACGACGGAAAGGGCGTTAAGTTCCAAATGGCCCGCGCACTTTAGAGGCACAATCTTGGCACGGCGCGAAGGGATTGGACAAGATGGTGCCGGGAGGAAGGGGTTTGCCGCAGAACCTGCATGTCTGAGCGAAGCCCGATATGACGGACGCAAGCGGGTTGTAAATGGACGCGGACCGGTTATAGGGATCGCCCAGGATGTCGCTCCCTCCCAATCCGGACAACGCGTTTACGTTTACACTCACGCTCTGAGGCGGCGTGTTGATTTCCGCGATTTGTTTTTGGAGCCTCAACTTCTCCTCTTTCGTGATCTGCAACTGTGAGATAGTTCTTTTCAGTTCAGCCTCTTTCTCCTGAATCTGGCGCGCACTCTGTTTTGCCTTTGTCGCCTGTTCACGGAGGTTCGCGGCGAGGATCTTCGTGAACGTGCCCATTTCATCCGCACTTCCGGCAAGCCGGTTAAAGATAGCAAGCAGAAAGCCCAGTTCGGGATCGTTGGATTGGCGTGGGTAACGCACCTTGTGGTCGATCTCGCTCCAACCTTCCTCGAAGATCGTGCGCACCTGTAGACTCCACGAGGCGGACGCGCTTGGCCGGCTGAGACTTAATGGTGTAGTGAATACTTCTGTACCCAAAGGGGTGCGTCTCCACCCGGCAACCGGCGTCAGCGAAGCCTTGCCGGTCACCGTCACCGTCCCTCACGTATGCGATGGGATCCTCGCGCAACTCCCATGTAGCGCCGATGAAGTTGTGGATTGGCAGCCAGTCGTCCTTAAATAGATGAAGCACGCGGACGCCAACCAGGTCCGTGACGATTCTCTCATAACTCTCGCAGTCCACGACGACATCGCTGCCTTGATATTTCTTGCGGATAATCTTCTCCACAAGGTGCTCGGCTTCCTTGATTCGCGACTTGAGCGAGTGCACCTCGGGAACAGTCTGCAAACGTTCCACCACGTAGGTGGCGGTGGTTTGGAGTTCCTTGAGCATCCCCGTGTGATGCCTACGCACTTGGTCGAGCACCTCCCACTCCAGGTCCTGTCTGCCTGAACTGTTCTTCACTGAATTCGTACCGTCTCAGAAAATCGGCCCGACGTTGGTCAAGCGTCTTCGCTGCCGCTCGTGCTGCGCTCCGCAGCTTTCCGCCGCGCGGAGTTGGGGTGCCCATTTAGCTTTATGTTACATCTCGCATGCACCGGGGTCGCCAGACGCATTGGCCGATGGTCCGCGCCAACGCGTAGATGGAAGCCGAAGCTTCCTCAACGGGGTAGACTTAAATCCAGGGGCGCACGCGTGACCTTCGGCCGAATACTCATCGATCCGCTGATTTGTCATGGCCAGGCGTGTATAAAAGGCACAAGGGTGCCGGTCCACCAGATCGTGCGCATGCTGGCCAACGGTGACACGATCGAGGAGCTATTGGCCGAGTATCCATTCCTTACCCGTGAAGATATCCTCGCGTCGCTCGACTATGCGGCCGACCTGGCTGAAGAGCAGGTTACGCCTATCCCGGCCGCGGCCGACTGAGGGATGAGGATCCTGGTCGATGAAAACATTCCACGGATGACAGTGGACCGCTTGCGTGCGCTTGGCCATGACGTGCGGGACGTACGCGGGACGCCAGATCGGGGATTGAAGGACCCAGACCTTTGGTCGGTGGCACTAACCGATCGCCGCCTTCTTGCAACGACCGATCGCGGCTTCACGGAGTTTCGCACGGTCGCACACTTTGGCATTCTGATCGTCAGGCTGCGGCAACCCAATCGCCTCAAGATCCATAACGCCGTGATGCTTGCGATCGAGCGGTTCGCAGAACCGGAATGGCCCGGCCTTCTAGTAGTCGTGCGCGACTCGACGCTCAGTGTGTCGCGAGCAGGGGGCTCGGTAGAGCGGCCATAAGAGCGGCGGGAGCGGTCCCCGCGTCCGCGCGGCTGGGAGACCGTGCCTCAACACTCCTCGCGACCGTCTATCATAAATGAGACGTACCGCTTGAGACTTACCACTCGAGATCTCGATGAAACGAATTTACACCACTGCGATAACCGCATTCGCCACGTTCCTGCTCGCGAGCGCCGCACACGCCCAAGTGACGCTGAACTCGGTGCGAGTCGGCGCGAAAGACAGCGTCGCGTTAGCGAAGTTCTATCAGGCGGCGTTCGGCATGCAGGAAGTCAATCGTATCGATTCACCCGGAGGACCGGAGGTTCTCGTTAACTTCGGTGCGACGATCGACAGCGCAAAGGCCAACAAGAGCGAGCCGATCGTGATCATGCATCGCGATTCCGACGACATAAAGGACCCGATCGCGCACGTGATCCTCAACGTGAAGGACATGGCGGCGACAGTTGCCGCCATCAAGTCCGCTGGCGGCTCGATGGCCGGCGATCCGCGTCCGTACGGTAACACTGGCATCCTCATCGGCATCGCGATCGATCCGGCCGGCAACCGCATCGAGATGATCCAGCGACCGTAGGTAGGGTCCTAAGACACTACCCGGCCGTAGCAGTTTTTGCAGGTCTCCGGTTGAGCGACGATTATTTCGACGCGGTCGCTGTGTCGCGCTTGACGGGTTTTCCGTAAACCTCGATCCAGGCGACGTCGGAGTACCCGCCCGTGCCGTGGCCGCTACCGGGACTCAGATCGGCAAATCCGACTGCGTCGACCTTGCTCAGATCCACCTTGTCGAGCAGAGTCCCTTTGGTCTGCACCGTGGGACCATCGAGTTTGAGCCAGTGCACTTGGGACACAAAGAACTCGCTCTCCAGGTAGTCCACCGTGTTCGCATCGACATGGTCTCCAACCAGCAGCGTTCCGTCAGCAAGCCTCAAAACAGGACGAACTTCGTGAAACCCGGAGGTCTTGGTGTACCAACGGATTTTGGCCTTGCCCGTCAGATCGACATAATTGTCCTTATTGCTGAGCGTGAGCGCGCAGGCTGTGGCGCAGAGTCCGGTCCAGATGTGCGGCACATTGCCCTCGGCGGTGATGCCAAAATCTTCCTTGCCGGTACCGTACAGAGTCAATTGCAGGTCCGGGCTCACGACACCGGCTTGCGTCAGCGGCACATTCCCGGGGCCATCCTTCCACGCTTCTTTAAAGAACAGCGGAGGCGGTTGAGCCGGCGCTTGCCCCCTGCCACCGCCGCGCGCGCCGGCCTGTTGCGCAAATGCGCTTGCCGCCGTGGACAATAAGATCACGGTAAAAATCTGTCGCTTCATAGAACCTCCATCAATGTACTAGATTTCGCGGCCCAGCCGTTGCCAGTTCGGTGTCGCGCCTCAGTCAGAATATCATGCGGCGTCCTGAAATGAAACGTATATACTAACCTGGAACGACACCGGCATGAACACCTTCTTGATCTGGCTTGAGGCGACAGCCCTCAGCACCTGGGTTCGCGAGTCGAGCTCCGTGTTTGCATTCCCAACCATCCTTTCGCTCCACACGGTTGGCATGGGATTGGTTGCCGGGCTGAGTGCGGCCATTGCTTTGCGCATCCTGGGCTTCGCACCGCAAGTGCCCTTCACGGAGTTAAAGCGATTCCTCCCCGTCATGTGGTTCGGATTTTGGTTGAACGCGATATCGGGCGTGGTCCTCTTGATCGGTTACCCGACCAAGGCGCTCACGAATCCGGTATTTTATCTAAAGCTGATATTGATCGCTCTAGCCGTGACGAGTGCCGTTAAGGCAATGCCGAAGGAGAGCAAGCTCTGGGCATCCATGTCGCTTGCCGGTTGGGGCGGAGCCATCACCGCGGGACGGCTCCTCGCATATACATATACGCGGCTGATGGCGACGGGACCGGGTTAATCATGACTTCGATGCACGCCTTTCAGTATTGGCTCTTCACCACGTTGCGGGGCATCAAGATCACCGTCCCCTTTATGCGCTCAAAATGGGGCTGGCCCACCGCCCAGATAATTCACTTCCTGGGTCTGTCCATGCTGGTGGGCACTATCTTCATGTTCGATCTACGGATGCTCGGGATGGCGAAACGCATACCCATCGGAGCCCTGCACAAGCTGATTCGTTGGGGCGTCGCTGGATATCTGTTGAACGTCGTCACCGGATTCATGTTCGTTACGGCCGCGCCGGATCAGTATGTTTACAACTCCGCATTTCATCTAAAGATGCTCTTCATGACGCTGGCCGGGCTCAACATATTGATGTTCTACTCGTTCGCCTTTCGCAAGGCGAGGCTGGTCGGGCCGGGAGGTGGCGCGCCGTTCCTCGCCAAAGTGGCCGCCGGATCGTCCCTTTTCCTATGGACCGGGATCATCGTTTTCGGCAGGATGCTGGCGTTCCATCGTCCCGCTGTTTGCGGCCCTCACAATCCGGCGGGATTCGTGGCAGGCTGCTTCATCAAATAAAGCTGCAGGCGGCGTCAGCGGCGATCGGAGGTTACCGAACTGACAATAGCCGCGGTGGTCGCCGCGGTACTCTTGGTCAGCGGCTGCGTTCCTGCTTTCGCACCGCTCACCTGTAAGACGTAGGCGGTAATGTTAACCGCGGTCGGGTCGTCCTCAGCGGGTGCGTGACCAGGGACGGGAATGTTCGTGCCTTCGGGTGGGAAGGCGCCGACGGCCTCGTTAATTCGCTCGATGAGATCGGCGGCGGTGCGCGACCCCCAGCGGTCGATGAAGTCTGTGCCGGCCAGCGGAGGGACAATTCCCTTGGCCATGTCCTGCATGGAGGCGGGTATGGAACTGACCGGAGGGAGTTCACCCGGACTGCCCTTCCGTCCTCGCAACGTGAGAGTGTGGCAGTTGCCGCAGGTGTTCTCGTACGCCTTGCGGCCCGCTTCGGCCTGAGCCGTGGTGAAGACGGCGGGCGGCGCGGGTTGCTGCCCGGTGAGGACGAACAGTCCAGAGGCGAGAACGGCGGCGGCGAGCAGCAGCGATTTGTGGCTCACGGTTGTTACCTCACGCGTATTATACAGGAGGCTGGGGATCCAACGCTTACATTCAAGGGTACGATTGACTACAATAATCCCACCATGTCAAAGTTTTTTACGCCACGTTTGACCCGCCGGCAGGCTTTCGAAAAGTTGGGGATCGGCGTCGCGGCCGCAGCAATCCCGCGGAGCGCATTCGCGCAGGAGCCGACATTTCCGAAAAGCGCGATCATCAGAACCGTCCTCAAAGACTACGCGCCCGAGGATTTGGCGGGCGGCGCCACGCTGTTCCATGAGCACATGCAGCTGGCCCCCGATTTCAACGCGAAATTCGCAGCGGCCTCAGCCGCCGTTCGAGCCGCGAATGGTCTGCCGCCGGCCCCGGCGCGCGGCGGTGGCAACCGCGGCGGCGGAACTCCTCCCACGCCGCCGCCGGATATCATGCACAACGTCGATTTGATGTCCGAGGAAGTCGCCAAGACCAAAAGCGCCGGCGTCGCCTGCATTGTCGACGCGGGGCATCCGGATTCCGGACGCGACATCGACTTCCTGCGGCAGGTTTCGATGAAGTCCGGCGTTCCAATCGTCGCCGGCGGAGGGTTCTACACGCAGCCTTGGTATCCGAAAGAGATCTCCACCATGAGCGAGGAGCAGATCGTCAAGGCGCTCATCAAACAGGCCGACGACGACACCCTCGGGGCGTTCGGCGAAGTCGGTTCCTGGGACGAGATCACCGCGGATGAACGCAAGGTATTCCGCGCCGTCGGCAAGGCGCACGTCGCCACCAACATTCCGATCTTCACCCACACCGGAATTCCCGGCAAGTCGGCGCTCGAGCAGCTCGATATCCTTGAGGATGCCGGCGTGAAGCCGGATCGCGTCGTCATCGGACACCTGGGGAATCTCGTCGATCCGAACGTGTATGTGCACAAAACTATCTGTAGAAGGGGCGCTTTCGTCGGTTTCGACCGGCAGGGCGGAGGGGGCGACGCGCAAGTGGTTCCCATGGTCATGGCGCTCATCGACGCGGGTTTCGCCAGCCATCTGATGTTTTCTGCCGACGCCTCCAGCGGCTACTCGAAGACGGTAACGGTGTTCCTTCCGAAGCTGAAAGCAGCCGGCGTGAGCGACCAGGTGCTGCACGGAATCATGGTGGACAACCCCCGCAGGTTTCTCGCGTTCGTTCCGAAACGGCCTCGAAAAAGATGACCCATACTGGCGGGACTGTCGGTCAACAGCCTCTCCATCCGATTACGCCCAGGCTTTGATCTTTCGCCAGAACTCGGGCCAGGATTCCCGGAGGCCTCGGCAGACCCACAGGTACTTGTGATACTCGGTCTCCTCGTTGGCGACGCCGAAGCGGTTAGAGATCGTTCCCTTCGATTCGCAGCTCGTGAAGTTGGCTTCCACGAACTCTAGGGATAGACCGACGACGATCAACGTTTGCGGTGGCGGGTCGCCATAGCCTCGCAGCCAGTACGAATTCACCCGGCTCAATGCCGGCGGCAAGCCGTGCGCGGGCCCGTAGAGATCGATCGCGCCGGCTTCGCCGTAGTTGCCGGTGAGGATGCCAGCGGTGGCGCGCTCCTCCGTGGGCAGTGAGTCGCGGATCTTGGCGACCGTATCGACCAACTCCTGCCAGCCGATCTCCTCGCGCAGGTCGTTATTGACCTTGATCGACGCTTCGAACCAGCGCGAATTGATGGGCGCCACGGGAAGGGCGAAAGCGATTCCCAAACCCAGCGCCACGGCGAGCCCGGCCCAGTTCAGGCCACGCCCCCAGCGGGGCCACCGATCCGATGAGACCGCACCGGCGGCCAACAACATCGGATACAGCGGAGCAGTGTAGTAATCCCGAGCGCGGGCCACGGTGAAGAGAAGCAACGCCGCCACGAAGGCCCATCCCAGGACGCGGTAGCGCTCGCCCTCAGGCTTACGAAAGTAGAAGAGCAGGCCGGCGATCCACAGAGGAATCGTGAACGGATTTGCAGGCACCAGAAGCTGCTTCCACAAGAATCCGTCGGTTCGGCCGATCCGAATATCCCGCGCGTGGATTGTGCGCAGAAAATCGAGTGAGATGAAACCGTGGCTCGCCTGCCAGATCAGATTCGGCAGAACAATGACCAAGGTCACCGCTGCTCCTGCGATCAGCCAGCGGCTCATCAGAAGCCTCCGCCCTGGGGTGAGCAGAAATCCCACGGCCAAGCCCGCCACTAACCACGCGAGGGTGTAGCGGGTCATCAGGCCCAGCCCAATCGCCGCGCCGATTGCGATCCACCAACGCGGGTCTTCTGAATTCAGCAGCTGGATCACGAAGTAGACTGCGACCACCGACCACAGGAAGTCGAAGGAAACGTACTGAAACAGATGCCCGGCCGACATCGACACCGGTGAAACGGCCACGGCCAGCGCCGTAATGACCTGCGCTCGACGGCCTCCGCCGAGCTCGCGCGCCATCAAGCCCGCCACCACCATCGCGACGCATTGGGCCAATGCGGTAAAGAATCGCACCGCGGCCGGCGCGGAACCGAACAGCTCCAGAGCTACGCGCGCCACGAGCGGAGTGAAGGGCGGATAGGCGACAAAGCCCCAAGCGAGGTGCCGCGCGTCGTCGAGTGTCGCGAGCTCATCGCGATGGAAGCCGTACTGGCCGTTGGTAAGAGTGTGGAGCAGCAGCCGGACAGCGGCCATCGCGAGCAGGGCTCGCAAGGCCGAGGGCGGCTTCATCAGTTCGTCCGGAAGTTGGCGAACTGCATGTCGATGCCGAGGTCGGTTTGTTTCAGCAGCGCGATCACTTCTTGCAGCGTGTCGCGATCCTTGCCCGCGATGCGCACCAGGTCGCCTTGGATCGAGGCCTGCACCTTCTTCTTCGATTCCTTGATGATGCGCACGATCTCGCGAGCCTTCTCGATGGGGATGCCCTGTTGCAGTGAAATCTCCTGGCGCACGCTCGAACCCGCGGCGGGCATAATCGTGCCATAGATTAAGCCTTTGAGCGGAACCTGGCGCTTGACCAGCTTCTGCTGGAGAATATCCAGCACCGCTTTGAGCTTGAACTCGTCTTGGCTAGCGAGCACAATCTTGCGGTCCTTCTCGTTCAGCTCGATGGAGGAGTGCGAGTCTTTCAAGTCGTAGCGCTGATGCAACTCCTTCAGCGCCTGCTGCACGGCGTTGGAGACTTCGGGTAAATCGATTTTGGAAACAACGTCGAATGTGTTATCGGGCACGGTTGTTAATGCCCTAATGCTATCAAAACCTTCTCGGTAATTTCGCGCACCAGAGCCGGAAGCGCGGCATCGAGCGCCAATGTGATGGCGGCCTCGACTCGGGCCGGATCGGGAGGCTGCGCGCGAGCAGGCGCGGGAGCGTCGGAGACGGGCTCCGGAACCGCCCCGGCCAACGCCTCGGCGAACAGTCCGCGAGCAAGCTGAGCTTCCTGCGCCAGCGGACGGATGGTCTGCATGACCAGTGACGCCTCGAAGGGTTTGCGCAGAATCGCGTCGCAGCCGGCTTGGCGGGCGTCGGCCTCGTCGAGTTTCTCCAGCAGCCCAGCCGTCAGAATCACGCGCGCGTGGCGGTGATGGGTCTTCACGTAGCGGCATAAATCGAAGCCGCTGCGGCCCGGAAGAAATACGTCGGCGATCACCAGGTCGGGGTCGACGTCGGCCAAGCGCATAACTGCGGTCTCCCCGTCGGTGATGCTGACCACCTGATAGCCTTCTTCGGTCAGGATCCGCTCCCCCATGCGCTGGGCGTGGGGGCTGTCGTCGGCCAGCAGAATAATGCTCATTTATTCAAAAGATGTGGGGCGGACGCCCTCGTCCGCTGCATGGCCCCCTGGCCGGGCTTGGAGTGCGAGTGACAGCGCGACCAGGGGGTCGCGAGCAGGTCAGGGGACCCGCCCCACCAGCCGCTCAAGCTACGGTTTCGGAGCCGCATCTGTGGCCGGGGCCGGAGTCGAACTCGCTGCCGGGGGCTGGTCCGGAGCCTGATCCTGCTTCTTCTTGTCCTTCTTGTTATCCTTCTTGCTCTTCTTCTTGTTGTCCTTGGCGTTCGTCGCAGCCGGATCGGTCGTCGCCGCGGCAGCTTGTGGTTTCGCGCCGTCCACGGAAGCCGTCGCGCCCGGATTGGCCGCAGTGGACGCATTGGTCACGGGCGCCACGGTCACGTCGCCTTGGAATCCCGCCACACCCGTCACCGTCGCTGTGGGCACGTTAACTGGAATCGTCTGCTTGGGGGCGTTCATCGCCGGAGGTCCGGTCTTCGCCGCCATACTCGTGTCCGGAGCCCCCCGAAGGAAACCGCTCGCGGAGCGGAACACACTAGGTTTGGTGCGGTTTTCCTCCTCATACTTCATGCGCGCCACCGCCGCCGGATCTGCCTCGGGAACCTCCATCTCCAGTTCGCGCAACTTCTTCTTGGCTTGGTCCGCGTAAGGACTCAGCGGATAATCGCGAACGATTTTTTGCAAAGCCTGGCCCGCCATGGGGCGGAAGCGCTGCGCGCCCATGCCCAGGTACGCGTCGGCGCCTTTCCATAGCGCCTCATCCGCCCTGCTGTAGAGGGGATATTGAGCCACCAACCCGATGAAGCGGTTGGCCGCTGCCGCCCGCGATCCCTTGCCGAAGTAGAAACTGGCCGACGACATCTCCCCCGCGGCCAGGACCTCGTCGATCTCCCGCAACAACTGTTCGGTTTGGGGAATAAACTTGGAATTCGGGAATTGCAGCACCACCTGCTTGCACTCCTGCTCCGCGCGCTGGGCCTGTTGGGAGTCCCGATCCGGCTTGCTCATCTGCTGAAAGTGGAGATTGCAAATCTTGTATTGTGATTCGGCGGCTTCGGGCATGGTGGGATAGAACAGCTCGAAGTCCTTGTATTCCGCTTCGGCTTGCGCCAGGCCGGAGACGCCGCCTTCGCGGAACCAGCTATCGGCGATCGCCAGTTTGGCCTTGGCCAGATATTCGCTGGTGTCGTAGGTGTTGATGAGCGTATTCAAAGTGAGGCGCGCAAGCTCGTAGCGGCCCTTCTCCAGATCCTTGATCGCCTTGTCGTATAAGACTTTGTCGGGCTGCTGGCTGTCCTTGGCGATGGGGTTCTCGTATTTGAGGTGGTGGAACCCGCAGGAGGACGCGCCGATCGACAGCGCCATGACCGACACCGCCATCGCCCCCACCCATCGAGTACTCTTAATTGTCCAGACAGTCATAATTCGTCCTTGCACTTCCGTTCTTGCCCTTTGCGTTCCATAAGCTTACACCGTCACCAAGCTACACTGTCACTGTCGATGCTTCCCGCGCCAACTGGCGCATCTGCTCAAATGCGGCCCCTAGATTCACAGTGTGAAAAATCGACGTCCCCGCCACCACCCAATCGACGCCCGCATGAATCGCATCGGCAACATTCTTCAGGGTAATGCCGCCGTCGATCTCAATGGAGAACTGCAATCGGCGTTCCCTTCGCACAGAGACCAGTTGGCGCACTTTCTTGAGCGAGTTGGGGATAAACTCCTGTCCGCCGAATCCCGGATTGACGCTCATCACCAGGACCGAATCGACCAGATCCAACACCTCGTCGAGGGTCGAAACCGGCGTCGCCGGATTGATCACCACCCCAGGCCGCGCGCCATGCTCGCGGATCATATGCAGGGTGCGATCCAGATTCCGGCAAGCTTCCTGGTGGACCAGGATGTGATCCGAGCCGGCTTCCATAAACATGGGCGCCAGCAGGTCCGGGTCCTCGATCATCAGGTGCACATCCAAAGCCAGATGCGTGGCCTTGCGGAGCGACTCGACCAGCGGCGGACCAACCGTGAGATTGGGCACAAAATGCCCGTCCATCACGTCCACATGGAGCATTCGCGCACCCGCCGCTTCAAGCTGAGCCACCTGCTCGCCCAAGCGCGCGAAATCGGCCGCCAAAATGGATGGAAGAATCTCGATCATGAGCCGACCTTATTTACGCTTATGCCGATGTTATCACAGCCCAGAGATCGCAGCGGCGAAGAAGCCATCGCCGGGGTCGCGGCCGGGGAGCCGAAGGTGCGTCTTCACCACCGGCAACCCGGCAACTGCCTCTTCATTTTCTTCGCGTTCCAGAGAACAGGTGGAATACACCAGCAACCCCTGCGGCTTCAGATGCGCCAGCGCGTGGAGAAGGATCGATCGCTGAATGGGCGGAAAGCGGCCGATGTCTTGGGGTTGGATTCGCCACTTGATCTCCGGGTTTCTGCTTAGCGTTCCTGTTCCCGAGCAGGGCGCATCCACGAGGATCCGGTCAAACTTGGCGGCAAATGGAAGCGGCGAGGTAGCGTCGAGGACCACGCGCATGGCTTCCGATGGAACCTCCGCGAGCCGGGCGAGTGACCGGTCGCCGGCCACCACCCAGCCTCCCGCGGCGATCGCCTGTGCGGTCTTGTTTCCCGGAGCCGCGCAAACATCCAGCACCGTCATCCCCGGCTGGATCTCGAGCAAAGGCACAATCGACTGCGATCCGGGGTCCTGGCGGCGGCCTGTGGCGGGGTTGATCGCGTCTTCCGGCTCCTGAAGCGCGGCTCTTGCGATGTGTTCCGCGTTTTTCGCGCCGTATTGAGCGGTCCAACGCTCCAGCATCCAGGCAGGGATGCTGAGTTCCGTCGCGCGATCCGGCCACTCGACCTGATTTTGATCGACCTTGCGAAGCACGGCGTTGACGAATCCGGCGGCCGACCGCTTGCGCGCCAGCTTCACCAATTCCACGCTTTCCGCAACGGCGGCGTGCGCCGGGATTCGCTCCAGATAACGGAGCTGATAAATTCCCATCCGCAGGGCGATGCGCACCTCGTCATCGAGTTTGGCGCCCGCTCGCCCTGAAAAATGCGCGATCAGAAAATCGAGCTGCGCCTGAAATCGCAGGCACCCGAACACAATGGCCTCGGCCAGACCGGCATCGCGCGGGTCGAGCGCCGCCGTTTCCTTCCGCAGAAGATCGGATGCATAGCCGCCTCCTTCAACGCGCTTCAGGATGTGAAAGGCAATCTCGCGAGCTGAAGAGTTGTGGGGCAGGTCTGCGACCTGCCTTACTTGCCGACCAGGTGCTCGACGTCCTGGTTGTTCTCGTTACAGATGAACTCCTGGATTTCCTGATCCGGCGCGAGATCGGCGCTCCGCTTGATGGTGTAGGGCTGCATCACGATTCCTGGGTCTTCAACCGTCGTCGCGATCTCCAAGTGGCCCAAATCCGGACGCCGGTAGCGATCCACAATGTGGAGCTTATCGGTATGCGGATGCAGATCCTGATCCAGCCAAACCTGATCGTTGAAGCCCACGCGGTCCACTACCAGCGTGTCACCTTCCCAGTGCCCGGTATTGTGCCCGTACCAGGAGTATGGATCCGGCGGATGCGGGCGGCCATCCAGGTAGACCTGATGGAATCCAGGATAATCGTCGTCGTTGATGATGATCAGGAACCGCTTGCTTTGGACCAACTCAAACAACGGCCCAAAGCGCAGCACGGCCGAAGGCAAGCATCGCGACTGAGGACTATCCTTGCGGTTGCTGTCCAACCGCTGCTTTGCGACCGCCTCGGCCGCCGGCAGAAACTTTGGAAGGCCCGTATCGGTGGTCCTCGGCGACCACCATACGCCCGATAGATCGGGCTTGCCGTCCGCGGTCCGCGGAGTCGGTCCCGACGGCGGATGATGGCGCTTGGCGTCGGCCATCGCGCTCACGCGGTCCTCTCCCAGCGTCCCGAGTTGAGTGTTGAAATCCATGCGGATGTCGAGACGCACCGCCTGCCCCGCCTGCACCGCGAGCCCCTTCTGGTCGAATGTCTGCATCGCCGCCGCGGTCGCCTGAAGGTTATAGGAGCCGGGCAGCAGACCCGACAATGTGTACTTACCGTCTTTGTCGCTAACGGCCCGATGAGTTCCCGTCGAGGGGTTCGTTGTGGCGATCACCATCGCGCCCTCCACAACGACCGAGGAAGGATCGGTAATGACGCCCGTAATCGAGCCGGAGATCGTCTGGGCGGCGATGCTCCCAACGGCGAAGCTCCCAACGACGAGAAGGGCTATTCCAAGTGCGCGCATGCGTGACTGCCGCCAGTATACAACGAAGCCGCCCTGAGACTGTCGCCGAGTAGTGCGCTAGAGCAGTTTTAAAATTGCTGTAGACCGCTCCCTTACGGTCACGGCTCCGTTCCGAGCCGCCATGCGTTAGCATGCGGTGCTCTACAGTACCGTAACAAAGAAACTGCTCTAAATCCGTATCCCTCACGGGCGGTGCGGGCTTTCGTATGCCGCGCTCTCTAGGTTCCATGAAGCCAGAGGAACTTGTCTAGATCCTTGAAGGGCACAACCTTGAGTCCGTAGTGATCGCGAAGCCGCGCCATCATCGCGTGAAACTCCGGATAGCCCCAGTCAGGAGAAAGTCTGAAGCCGCCTGAAAATTTGTTCCAATCATCTCGATGAAGATCCCGCAAACAGGTCAAGTACTTTTGCACGTTGCGGTCCCACATCGGGTATAGGTCTTGTCTATGCCAACTTGCATACTTTGTGGCGAACGAAAAACGGTTGATGTGTCTCTTCCCCGGGAACTGGGCGGTGCTGATTACGTTGACTATCTCCAATGAGCCATCCTTGAAAGCCTGATCAAGCTTTAGGCTTGGAATCCGCTCTGCTAAATCGAACACGTTGGGACGGTCGGGTGCGCGTGTAGGGATTTGCGTCGAATAAAGATCGTTGAGTGTAATGACCTTCAGCAGCACTTGGGCTTCGCTCGCGTTGCTGGGATACTTAGCGAACAAATCGGTCAGGGCATCCTCAATGGTCTTGTTCTCGTTATCGAACCGCTTGCGCGCTTTTGTAACCCCATCTAAGGTGGGCAACTCAAAATCGCCGCACTTCATGGGCGCGATAATACTTTCCGATTCGATTCGGAGAGCGGGGAACTGAGCAGTTCCGCGATGAGCTTGATGCCAGCGTGTCCGCGAACTATTTTGTCATGATGCGTGGGAAGCTGGTCGCCCGGGGGATCACCCATGCGTCCAGCTTACAACGACCGTTGCTGTTGTCAACCGACCGCTTTAAGATTAGCGCGCTACCTGCCGGCGCGAGGGCATCTGCAGCCTTGCCCATAGCGTGCCCTTCATGCACAATAACAGCATATGAGAACAGGCTGGCTGGAGCAGCAGCGAATTTTGGCGAACGCACCGCATCCCAACTCGCCCGCTGGGCGATTCTTCGATTGGTCCTATTTCGACGTACCGCATCCGGGCTCCCCCGCGGGCCGATTCTCCGACTGGTCGTTCTCTGGGGATCCGCATCCATTCTCTCCCGCCGGTCGACATTGCAGTTTGGCCCTACCCGATACGCAATCGGCCGGACTTGATTCGGCGATCGAGGCCCTCAACCTGGCGCCCACCGCCAAAAGCGCTGCCTATGAATTGAAGAGACTTCACCCGGAGGTGATTTTTACAAGCGGACGCCGCAGCGTTGAGGATCAGGCCCGCGCCATGGCTGGGAATATCGTAAAGAACCGGAAGTGGATCGAGCAGACATATCACAAGAGCGTCGTGAGCAAGGCATGTCAGAAGTGGGTTGACGACAATCCGGGTAAGAAGACCAAGGCAGAAATTGAGGCCGGGCTCAAGAGTGTTTTCGATAGCCTGACGGACGCTGAGGTTTCCCACATCAGTAAGCATTTGAGCGGCGAAGCCTTTGACGTTCAGCCTGTCACCAAAGATGCTTCGAAGATCAAGAAAACAATCCAGGGCCTCAAGGGTGTCACGAAATTCCTCGACCAAGAAGGAGGCTTGGTGCGGTGGCACGCCCAATTTTAGGAATGCGGCGATTTGTTGTCTTGATTCTCGCCGCCTTCGCCGCGGCTACCGCAAGCGGCCAGCGATCGAGCGCCGTGGAGAGTGTTGCGGAGTGCCGTCTGGATGGCTTGGCTGCGGTGCCTCAGGCGCGGCAGGGCGAAGTTCGAGAATTCGAACGGCAGGTGAAGTTGGGTCCGTTCTATAAAGAGTTAACGCGCCGATTCGGGACACCGGAAGCGTGCAAGACCACGTTCGACGATGGGAATATCAATCTGTCCTTCACGTATCGGGGCGACGCCCGCCTGAACGCCAAAATGGACTCTCGGATCGAATTCACGGAACAGCGGGTGCAACTCAGCGGCCTGAGCGCGAAGACTTGGAGTGCGAAGACTGGGATTGCTCTTCTAAAGCTGGCTGAAACAAATGCGTTCGGGACCCATGGCTGCGGAATCGAATGGAAGACCCCCGCCGAAACAATCGCCGGTGAACGCGCCGGATCGCGCGAGGCGGTGTATCAAGGGGACACGTGCAACTGCCAGGCAAGGGTGATTTATGAAGGCGGCGCCGTCGTGGGACTGGTACTGAGCAGCGCTTGCTGAACTGGCCGAATGGAATAGCGCTCCCGGTGCGGACACGGCGGTACAATATCGCCATGTCCATCAGCTCCGACCTTAAGAGCCTTCTCCCTGAAACCGAACCGGAAAACCGGCGCGAGTTTGTGGTGAAGAAACTGGCTGTGGGATTCGCCCTTGCGGTTCAGCCCATCTGCGCCCAGACCGCGATCGTCACCGACGCCACCGGTTTGGTCGCGGGCGAAGTCAAGATTCCGGTCAAGGACGGAGTGATTCCCGGCTATCGAGCCCATCCGGCGAAAGGGCGAGGTTTCCCGATCGTGCTGGTGGTGCAGGAAATTTTCGGAGTCCACGAACATATCAAGGACATCTGCCGCCGCCTGGCCCATTCCGGCTACTGCGCGGTGGCACCGGAGTTGTTCGCCCGCCAGGGCGACGTTTCAAAGATGACCGACGTTCAGGAGATTCTCACCAACGTGGTCTCAAAGGTGCCCGACGCGCAGGTGATGAGCGACCTGGATTCGACCGCCAACTGGGCCGCGAAGACTTCGCACGGAGACATCGCCCGGATCGCAATCGTGGGTTTCTGCTGGGGCGGACGGATCGTGTGGCTGTACGCGTCGCACAATCCTAAACTGAGAGCCGGCGCGGCCTGGTATGGACGGTTGGAGGGCGATAAGAACGAACTGACGCCCAAGAATCCGCTGGATCTCGCCGGGGCGTTCCGCGCGCCGGTGATCGGGTTTTACGGCGGCAAGGACACCGGCATTCCTCTCGAATCGATCGAGAAGATGCGCGCCTCGCTCAAAGTGGTGGGAGATCCATCGCAGATCAACGTGTATCCGGAAGCGCAGCACGGCTTCAACGCCGACTATCGGCCCAGCTATGACAAAGAAGCCGCGCAGGATGCCTGGAAGAAAATGATCGCTTGGTTCAAAAAGTACGGGGCATAGTGGGGCAGGTCAGCGACCTGCCTGTTAGCGACGTGGGGCAGGTCAGCGACCTGCCTGTTCAGCGAAACGAAACGAAGCTGTTCAATCCCGTCGGTTGGAGGCGGCTGGCCCAGTTCGCTTGTGGGGCAACGTCGCCGTCGGGAGGCTGCCTGTGGTTTTGAATCAGAAAAGCCAGGGATCGCGCTCCCTCATAAGCCCGCCAGTAAATGTTGCCACGAATCAGATCGCTGCGCGCGCTCAGAATTTCGCGGCGCAGCACGCGCTGCCAGAGCTTTCCGTGGACCGGCAGCGTGTCCGGCCCGGCCGTGAGCTGGCGCGGGTTGCTGCAATCGTTCATTTGGACCACCGCCAGTTGTCCGTCGGTCTGCATGCGGTCCCCGGTGGCGTTGCGCGTATCGCGGGGGATATCGGGCCGATCCATCCAATCCACGGCCTCGGCGCAGGAAGCGAAGGCGATATCGTAGGCGATTTTGTCGCGCTCGTGATCCACCTGCTCCTCGACCCTGTGCGAGGCGAGCTTGCCCGGACGCAAATAGCCGAACTCGACGTCGCGCGTGGCCGCGCCGACCCACAGCTCCTGCCCCTGCCAGGTCTGAGCGAGTTGCCACAAACGGATGTGGTGCCGCTTGGAAACGTCGTCAAAGCCCTTTTGCCAGGACATGTCGGCTCCAACGTTATTGATGAATAGCGCGGACATCGGAGCATTGCTGTCGCTGTGATTCAGCGCCGCGGCCATGGCTTCGGACACACCGGTGCGAAACGTCGCCGCCCGCGCTTCCACCCATCCCGCGGCGGTGAACGCGGCGGCGATCTCCTCGCGGGAGCCGATGAAAAGAAGATTCACCAGATCGGCGGGGCGGCCGGCGGCCCGTTTGGACCGTGGAGCATACGAACGGCCGGGAAGATCGGAGATGACCGGGGCCAGGCTCGCGCGCTCGTCCTCGGTTAGAGCGCGGGCGTCCTGGTCGGAGCTCGGACTGGCGTAGGTGCGCAACGGCTTGGTGAGGACCAGCGTGAGCTCGGCGCCGGAAGGCAAATAAATCTCCGGCTCGGGAACTTGCATCACGATGGACTTCACGGCCCACGATGCCAGCTGCGCATGGACGTTCAACAGCAGGAAGGATTGAAGATAGTGCGCGGCGCGATTTCCCCAAGCGCCCGTGCTGCGAACTTTACGAATAGAACCGTCGGGCGATACTTCCTCGCGGGCGTTGTCCACCGATGCAAGCTGCGTGGAAATGGCTCGCGGGATTGCGCCAGTCGGGGCGATCGAATCGAATGTCAGGTCCAGTGAGGCGGCCTCGTGCAGCACGCCCAGACCGATTCGCCGCACCGACTTCACACGTCCTCGCAGCAAGCTTCCCGCGGGCAGGAGAGTTTCGCCATCCACCTTCAGGGGCGCGATCAGGACAGCTTCAATGGGCGATCCAGGGCGGCTGGCGAAGGAGCCCACCGCGCTGGTCAGACGGACGTGCAAGACGGAACCGGCGGGCGCTTGACGCCACGTGATGGCTTGCATAACCATCAGCAGGGACAGAAAAACTGGCATTTCCAGATAGCATACTTCAGACGCGCGCCGAGCGCTACCGGGGTACACCATGTCACAAGGAGCGTGGTACAAGGAACGTATGCCTTCCTTCCGCGTCGAAACCCCTCAACGGAGCTATGACGCGATCGTCCAGCGCGGCTGTTTGCAGAGCGCCGTGGAATTCGTTCCGCGAAGCGGAAAACTCTTCGTGATCACCACCGAGGACGTCTGGAAGCTGCACGGAGACGCGTTGAGGCCGTCGCTTGCGGCGCGCGAAACCCACGTGCTCGTGTTCCCCGGAGGCGAGCCGCGCAAGCGTCTGGCGGAGGTGGAAGCCCTGGCCGAACAGATGATCGAGGCGGGCGGAGACAGGTCCAGCGCGATCGTCGCCTTCGGCGGCGGCATCGTCGGCGACCTCGCCGGATTCCTCGCCGCCATCTTCATGCGCGGGATTCCGGTGATCCAAATCCCGACCACGCTGCTGGCGCAGGTGGACGCCGCGGTGGGAGGCAAGACCGGCGTGAATCTGGTCTCCGGCAAGAACCTGCTGGGCAGTTTTCATCAGCCGCTGGCCGTGCTGATCGACCCGGACGTTCTGAAGACGCTGCCCGAACGCGAATACCGCGCCGGTCTCTATGAGATCGTCAAATGCGGCGTGATCCGCGATGCCGATCTCTTTCACCTGTTGGACTCGCGCGCGGACAGCGTCCTCCGCCAGGAGCCGGAAGTGCTGGACCGCATCATCGCCGATGCCGTCCGCATCAAGGCCGAAGTGGTTACCGCGGATGAGCGCGAGGGCGACCTTCGCCGCATCCTGAACTTCGGCCACACGTTCGGCCACGCGCTCGAAGCCGAGACGAAATACCAGCGGCTGCTGCACGGCGAAGCGGTCGCATGGGGCATGCAAGCCGCAACGCTGTTGGCCGAGCGCACGGAACATCTGGCGCATGCGGATGCTTCCGCGATCCAGACGGTCATTCGCAAATATGGGCCGATTCCGCCTTTGGACGGGATCTCCGCCGCGAACCTGGCCGCGCGCCTCCGCAGCGACAAGAAGACGGTGCAGGGGCGAGTCCACTTCGTGCTGCCGGTGAGGATCGGCGAGACGCGGATCGTGCACGGCGTCGATGAGCGGCTGGTGCTCGAGTGTATCGAAGCCTCACTTCAATGTGACGCTTCTCTCCCATGACTGGAACAACCCCCAAGGGTGTGGCCGGGGAACAGGCCGCATCGCAGTGGGTGCGCGATATGTTCGGCCGCGTGGCCGGGCGGTATGACCTGCTGAATCGCCTGTTGTCTTTCAATCTGGACCGAGGCTGGCGCGCGCGTACGGTGGAGCGCGTAACGCCGATTCTGGAAAGGCCCGGCGTCCGCGTTCTGGATCTGTGCTGCGGCACCGGCGATCTGCTTCTGGCGCTTGCGGCTCGACACGGCGGCGCCGCGATCTTCGGCAGCGATTTCTGCCATCCCATGCTCGTGCAAGCGAAACTCAAGCTCGGAGCACGGCAGCCGGCGAGCCGGCTTTTCGAGGCCGACGCGCTGGCGCTGCCGCTGCGCGACGCTTCGCTCGATCTCGTCACCGTCGCGTTCGGCTTCCGTAATCTTGCCAATTATGAGAAGGGTCTGGAGGAGTTCCTGCGCGTGCTGAAGCCCGGCGGCGTCGCGGCGATCCTCGAATTTTCCCAGCCCACGAATCGAGCCTTCTCCGCAGTTTACGGGCTCTTTTCGACGCGAGTGCTGCCGTGGGTGGGCGGCATGATCTCAGGCTCGCGCGATGCGTATGCGTACTTGCCGGAATCGATCCGCAAATTCCCCGGCGCGGAGGACCTGGCCTCCGCCATGCGCCGCTCCGGCTTCACCAGAGTGGAGTTCGAGCGCATGACCGGCGGCGCCGTCGCGCTGCACCTGGCGTGGAAGTGACGCGGCCAATGCCTGAGCTACTACCCGGCTGCTTTATATTAGACTGGATTATCAAAAGTACAGTACTTGCTCGTCGCCGGACGGCCGGACCGTTTCACAGCCGTTGGGGGCGCTCCTACCAAATTAGTCTCTGCGGGCGTCGCGGGCCACTCTTCCGGCGGGCGACCTTGCCAAACAGGATCTCGATGACGGGATCGTGAGGTAATCCCCCTTTCGTCTGGAAAAACACGCTAGGGGGGCTGTCACCGGAATTTTCGGACAACAGGTACGCTCATTGATGCACGGGCAGCCGCTGTTTCTCCAAAGCGTCGCTCGTTGCTCGTGCGTCGCCTTCAATTGCTTGCAGCATCTTCTGTTGCGCCTGACCGTCTTTGTACCCCACCAGGCCGATCATAATCTCAACCACGATCAGCGCGACCACGATCCACTCTAGAAACAGGCTGAGCCTTTCAACCCGCTCGGAATGAATACTGTCAATCCGGTTCGTAAGAATTTGGATTTCGGCCAGCAACTCACCCCGGCTCTGATTGTTTGAGTTGTTGTACTCCGCGATGCGTGCGACGATTCTCCCGCGCAAGTATTCCGGGTCTTTGTGTGCAATCTCTTCCGCAGTTATCTGGATAGGTCTCATGCTGCTATTAGAGTACCTTCGTGTGCTCACGCCAAGGCCCGGTAAAGGGTGGTGTGGCCAACGTTCAGGAGGGCGGCAACGTCTCCGCGGTGCTGGCCGTCGTCGATCAGCTTGCGGGCGTGGTCGATCTGCCGCCGAGTGAGTTTGGATTTACGCCCGAATTTCACGCCCCGGCGCTGCGCGGCCTTCACCCCGGCGCGGGTCCAGAACCACATCGCAGGGCTTACTGAATGCCTCGATGATCGGTCGGAGCCTGTCGACGGATTTCTCGGTCGGATGACCGAACGGTAAGGCTGATCCCCCACTGCGGCGATATGAAGGCCAGGAGGTCTTCATCAAAGCCCGGCGACAAATAGAATGTACGCCGCTGCTCACAATTCAGCCTGCGTTTGGCACCCTTCCGAAGATCGGGCAACCACTTGTCCCTGCCCGTCCATTTGAGCCATCGCCGGAAAAGATAAGCATGAATGGACTCCAGCATTCGCTCAACCCCATCCGCAATGCCGGTATTGGCCAGCCCGCTAAATCCAATGCGATCCTCATGCCATCCCTCACGGGGCCAACCAGTAGTAAAGCTGGCGAAGCCCTCCTCGCGCCGTTCCCCCACGTGGAAATAAAGCTCCTCGTAACAGCCGCCACCGCCGTATCCGACCGCGAATCCGTATAGGTCGTGGGACAGCGGATCTCCGGCCCTCGGGACGCACCTATATGCCAAGGCCAAGCCAAGGCCCCTATGCCGGGGGTCGTACTGTATGGCAGTACGGATGGATGGTTTCACCATTAATCAAATATCAACTGCGCACCTGGCGCACTGGTTTATGAAAACAGTTTGAGGAGCCAAGACCGCATCCACGTCAGCGCCCCCGCGGTGTGCTTTGCCACTCGAACGTAGACGCCTTGTTGAAAGCATCTAGGAATTTATCGAAGTCCGCCCTGCTCTCGAGGTGGAAACTCATCGCGCGCCGGTCATCTTTCTCTTCGACGGTCTCAGGCTTGGAGAGCCCCTGCCGCCAGAACTCCAAGTCGCCCGAGAAGCGGTGGTATTGCCACACGGCAGCGTAGCGTTTACGGATGCCGACCTGCCATTCCTTCCTTCCAACCCAATATCCAAGGGTTTTGTTCTTCTCGTCGAAGCGCACCTGCGTTCTCGCCTCAGCTGGTGAGCGAGTTGCCCGCTGCTCTTCGAAGAAAGCGGATACCTCGTCATTATCGGTAGTTTTTTGGATTTCGGCTGGGCTTGGCAGGGGGCTCTCGCCGCGGTTCCGCCGGCGGGGAGAAACTCGCTCCTCGATTTCCAGCGCCGGGCAAACCTGCTCGCAAGTTAGGTACTCTGCATCACTTCTCGGATCGCTCGCGACCTTTAGTAGGATGCAACGGATGTCGAGGTCGTATTCCTCCACCAGCCATTCCGCAGTCCTCAGGACCTCGTATTCGAAGGCATCCGCAACAAGCACGATGCGCTGCTTGCTATTAATCATGGCCCCGTCTTCGAGTTCCGGATCGCGGTTCTGATTGAGCTCTCGGAATTGCTCCGGCTTCCATTTCGCAATCATCGCTGCGTATGATATGCCCTGGAGGAGAAGCAGCTTGTTGGTTCCCCGCTTCAGCTCGATGACGATGACGGCTCCATCTTTGTCAAGCGCAAGCAGGTCGATTCGGTCTCCCACCAAATCGCCGGAGGGTTTGAGCTCCTTGCCTAGGAGAACGGCGTTGCCCAAGCCGATCTCATCGAAAAATGCCTTCGGGTCTCCCGCGATCCAGTCCTGCAAATCCGCCCTCTCCTTAAGCCCGGCTTCTTTAAGGGTTTTGTTGAGAATTTGTTCAAAGGCTCGGTTCTCGCGATCAATCTTGAGCATAGGCGCACGATCATATCTTACCTTGTCGCCGCACTTCTTACCCGCTCTTCACACAGGTAGGCTCGCGATGCAGCTTCGTCCTTGAGTGGGACGGCTTTGTCGGGGTCGATCCGAACCTCCGAAAGTAACCCAACCGAAAGGCTCGGGCGTCCCAAAACCACTTCCGGGCGATCCCTCTTTCATAGTATGTTGCCGTCTAGCAATTGGCGGCCCGGCACGGTCACGCGAGAGGCTGATTTCCGGCGCGGGGTCAGGCCCCAGGGCAACGACCGCCCGAAGCAGAGCAGGGGAGGCGCTACCTCCCCATGTGCTGAATCAACCTCGTCGCAAAATAGCGACGATGATTGCGATCAGCTTTTCGTGTTGCTCTCGTGTAAGCCACATAGTGTTGTCCTCCTGTGGAAAGTGTCCACAAGAGTATTTATACGTGGAGGATTTGAGGCGGAGCAAACGGGTCTGGATAGCGCGACATAAAGGCCGGTCTGTTGCACTAAGGAGAGGCGTGTCGGCCCACGGTCCGGCGGCGCTCGGCTCGGCCGGAAATCTAGCTTAGCTGTTGGAGCTTTCTGCTCAAGTCCGCGATCTCCGCAGAATTTGCGGCCAGCTCAGCGTCCAAAGCCGCGTCCCTGAAACCGGAGAAAAAGTGTCGGGGCTGAACGACCTCAAGCTGAACCTGCTGCAACTGTAGTTGCGCCTTCTGTTGTTCGAGTTCGCACCGCATGGCTCAACTGTACACCAAAGAACATTTCCCTGCTTCCCCGTTGATACGTATGATAAAAGACGTTTTCATGAATAGCTAGTGGGGAACTACGGCCTCTCCGGGGTCAACGCGACCTCATCGAGCGTGATCTCGTCACCGCGCCGGTCGTAGAGCCCGGTCTCGACGCTGCTCGCCGCAGCCAGGCTCGTCGAGATGGAAGGGCATGATTTCCGGCTGTTCTTCCTCATCTCCCGTAGTCAGGCGGCGGGCGGGCCCGCTCCCACTCGGACATTCCAAGGCAGACTTATGGAACACGCCAACTTCGCGACTAGCGTTTTGGTGAATGGTTCATAACTTACACCCATCCGTTACGCGAGGCCGGAAAAGGGCTGACCAGCATCAGGGCTTCGACGGAATCTCTGCTTCGACATAGCTTCCGGGCATGGCAGAGTCTACCGCCGCTGCAATCCTCTCAACGTGCAGTCGAACCAGCGGCCATTGCGGAGAGCTCAACACCACCAGGGCGATTCTGCGGCCAGTCAGATTCTGCTGATACCGGATGTTCTTGTCGGCCGTGAGAAGCACGTCGAACCCGGCCCGCTCCGCCTCCGCGAGCAATTCGCCATTGGCCAGCGTATCCCACCCTCGGTGTTTGGCTTTTGTGACTGTGTGCGCGGTCAGGTAAGCGGATAACGGGGCCGGGGTGCTGCGATCAAACAGGACGAGCATCGAATACCGGGGCCGCTTCAACGGGCACCGGGGCAGCAACGCTACGCGCGGCGAACTCCAGAACCTCGACTATCTGCTCCTTGGATATATCAAACCATTCGGCGATCTCATCCACGGTGGCTCCCGCCTCGAGGTTTTCGAATACGGCCGAGACGGGCATCCGCGTGTCGCGAAACACCCACGCGCCGCTCAGTCTTCCCGGCACGCTTTCTACCGCTGGGCATTGAGACCAATCGAGAGCTGCCATCTTTCTTTCCCTTTCTTTATAATAGCCATTCCCCGCGCTCCCGGGCCTCAACCGCTTGGGGCGCCGAAGGTCGATCAGAACGCTCCCACAACTTTTCTTCTCCTCCCTTCAATCACTTCCCGTTCTCCGCCGGCTCCTCCTCGCGCTCGCGAGTCCATGCTCGAATCGTCGTGTATACAAACGGGCGCGATTAAATCACGATTGTCGTGCTGCGCAAAGGGTCCCAATATGCAACACGGCGCATCATCGGCGCTCCCTTGGGATGCGCTTGATATTTCTCTTTCCGTGCATAACGGCGACGATCTCAAGAGGGGCCTTGTCTGGCCGGTACACGATCGCGTAGTTGGGATACCGCGTCAGCGTCCAGAAGCGAAGCGAACGGGCTGTGAG
>Ga0209415_10000874_pt1 | contig 57146 bp, 49 predicted proteins | sample PeaSoiSIISIP2007_FD_187696 | JGI IMG/M metagenome (GOLD analysis project Ga0209415, IMG submission 187696) | Peat soil microbial communities from Weissenstadt, Germany - SII-SIP-2007 (SPAdes) (version 2) | ecosystem: Environmental > Terrestrial > Soil > Wetlands > Peat | place: Germany... | reverse complement strand
GGCCTGGGTGCCGGGCACCAGGACCAACACATTGGTGGCCGACGGCGAGCCGAACCGACGAACCATCACCTTGTCGTACTTGCCGGGGGTGCCGGCAACCGCCACCCCGGGCACGTTGAATGTGGAGGTCTTGCCCAGCGAGAAGCCGGGAATGGAGCTGGTGGCGGCACCAGACGGGGACGACGAGCCCAAGACCGCCACGCACGTCGCCAGCAGGACCGCCGACACAATCGAGACCCGGGCCCGCATGCGCCACTCGTTCTTCATCGTCCCATCCCCCTGCTTGCGAACAGTCTTCGCTATTATGCGACGAATGGTCGCAAACGTCAATCAACCAGCCCTCCCGGGTTCGGCGGCGTGGTGGCGCGATCGGTACCAGAAGCAGTCACGATCACGCGGTCGACCGCCCGAGCTGTCGTTAGAGAAGATCGTGGAGGCGGCCCTGTCGATCCTCGACGAAGAAGGTCTGTCCGAGCTGACCATGCGTCGACTGGCGATCAAGCTCGGTGCCGGCTCGGCCTCGTTGTACCGGCACGTGGCCAGCCGCGACGAGCTCCTTGTGGAGGTTGCCGACAGGGTGCTCGGCGAGCTCCGTGCTCCGGACCATGCGTTGCCGTGGCGCCAGGCGGTCGAACAGCTCGCCCGCGATCTCCGGCGCGTCCTGCTCGCGCACCGAGCGGTCGTCCTCGTGATCACGACGACACCGCTGCTCGGCCCCAATGCCATTCGGATTCGAGAGCTCTTCTGGGGAGCCATGGACCGCGACGGGTGTGCTCCCGAATTCGCCGTTCAGGTGTATTTCACCGTGATGCACCTTGTCGTCTCCTCTGCATTGTTCTCTGCAGGCGCAGGCCGCAGGTCGGGAAGCGCGTGGTCTGGCCGAACGCCCTCAGGACTGCGCGACGTCATAGACGTGCTGCCGGCAGCGGAGTACCCAACCGTTCTCAAGTTCAGCGAGTTCGGGGACCTGCCCGATCCCGACCATGACTTCGAGTTCGGCCTGCGAGCGCTACTCGACGGTATGGCCAGCTCCGGTCTTACGCTCGCCCGCACCGACGCTGTCGGACCGTTTACACAGACTCCACCGAGCTAACTGGCACCTGATATCGGTGGCTGCTCCCGGAGGGAATGCAGTCGTTCACTCCCGGATGTTGAGCCCGCCGGCCGGATGGGCCCAGTCCACGGTGGCAGCCGGATTGAGCGGAACCTCCCAGACGAGGCCGAGACACATCTCGTCGGACGAACCGTCACCCCAAGTGATGAAGTGGGGTGGCAGCGATCGGAGCGTCGGCAACTGCTGAGCGAGAGTCGGATCATACGTGCAGCTCACCTTCACGGACTCGCCGGCGGTCACCTTCACCCAGTGCTTGAGGTTGTAGGCGCGTTGATAATGGAAGTTGTAGTCGGGGACATCCATGATCGTGTGTGACTGGGAGGTGCCCGGGTTCAGGGTGAGCGTCTCTGACACACCGGTGAGATGCATATGCGCCATATCCCGCACGATGTAGCCGGCCTGACCGATCTGCCAGACACAGGAAGTCGAGTCACCCACGGGCGGGTTCGCGGGATCTTCACCGCAAATCGCCTCCATGCCCGCATCGAAGAGTCCCATGTAGGCACCGAAACGCTGGTCAAGATCGGCAATTTCGACCGTGCGGTTACACCGCGGACCAGTGATCCCGGCGGGACAGGGGATGTTGGGAACGGCGACGATGGGTTGGATCGTGGTCGGTCGTAGCTTGGCGGACGCGGGCACTGTTTCGAGCTGCACGCTCGGTTGTACGGGTTTGTCACCTACCAGCAGGTTGTAATGGACCTGCATGATGATCAAGCTGCCCTTGGCCAACGGTGTGCCGGTGGTGAGCGGCAGCACGTCCTTGCCGTGCCCGGGTGCCCACGCGCTCAGCCAAGGCATGTTGAGGAACTGGCCTAAGCCACGTCCGAGAACCGGTGGCTCGCCGAAGCAGGTCCAGCCCGTTCCTCCGTTGTTGGCCGTTTCGGCCGCACTCACCAGTGCTGGCGGAACCAAGAAGAGGATCGCATGGTGAACCTCCACCGTCGACGGCCCCGTTCCGGGAAAGAACTGACTGGCGACGATGAACGAGTTCTGCATCACATGGGGGTTCAGGAGCGTACAGTGGTAGTCGTCGGTGCCCCCGCTCTGGGCGTGTGGGGTGTACGCGGTGGGCGATGTCATCGCCAGGGTGGTCACGTCGGCATTGTCGATCACGACACGGGCTGAGTGGGCTGTCGGCGATGAGGAGCAGGCGGCCAGGAGAGACGCCGCAGCGATGCCGGCAAGGGCACACGCCCCGATCCGCCACGGCCGACCCTTGGCGATCCAATTACGCATTTCGTGACATCTCCGTCTCGATCACGACTGCTCTCTGGAGCAGGCCAGGGAGTTTAACCGATCGCAAACTCAGCCGACATGTGCCTGGAGAACAGCTCCCTCCACCGCCGTGGCGGCCCAGGTCTCCAACACCGGTGTCTAGCGATGTGGTTGGCCGTCGGATCGTTGAACCGGGTGGCGCCCGGCAGAGCGCCAACGCAGGGATGGTGCGCGATCGGGTTGGTTGGCTCGCTCCATTCGTGGGTCGATCACGCGCAAGCCGATCCAGGCGGCGATGCCGACGGCCACGCCGATCACCGTGCCGGCGAATCGGAGGATGGGCTGCTGCCAGGCGTGCTGGGGGCTCACCGCCGCAACAACCATGACCACCGCCGTGGTAATGGCGGCGGTGATGGCATCTTGGGGACGGTCGTCGGCTCCGATATGCATGTCGATCAGCCGGCGGGCGGGGCTCTCGACGATGTGAAGTTGCTCGCCGGCCGACGGCCGAACGTCACCCTTGTTCCGGGGCGTCCGGGGCATCCCAGGGCATCGACGCCGAAACCCAATGGGTCAGCGGCTCCTCCTGGTCGTTGCGGTGCAGATGGCGCGGCGGGGTCACGAATGTCGCGTAGGGCCGGCAGCGCACCAGCACTCGGCCCTCTTCTTCTCCCATGGCCTTGACGATCGGGCGAAGCTCCGGGCCCAACGGCTCACCCGACATGCGTTCGGCGACCGCCATCATCACGTCGACCAGGGTCTCGCCGTCGTCGTCGATCACGGCGTCGCAGTAGACCTGCAGGTAGGCGAAGGGCCACGTCTCGTCGAGGATGCAGAGGCTGACTTTGCCGTTTCGGGTCACGGCCTTGGCTTTGGCCCGATCGGCCATGGTCGCCACGAACAGGTCGCCGCCCTCTGACGGGATGTAATAGACGACCGACATGGCCGGGCCGTCCGAGAGCCGGCCGTAGCCGAAGATGCAGGTCCGGTGGGTGGCGACGAACAGCCGCCGCTCCGAAGGCAGCATGTCCCGATCCGTCGGCGCTTGGAATGGTTCCTTGGACATGGCCATCAAACGGGTCGACGTCCGATCTCCGGCTTGGCTCGTGACCCCTTCGGCAGCGCCCATGCCCCACCCACCTTACTATTATCGACCGATAATACGCTACGCTCCGGGCCGATGCCACGCAAGGCCCAAGCGCCGAAGACGGTCCGACCCCGCCGGGCGAGGACCGACATCCGAGCGTCGCTGCTCGAGTCGGCACTGGTCGAGTTCGGGGCCAAGGGCTTCGACGGCGCGTCGACCCGAGCCATCGCCCGGCGCGTCGAGGCGCACCAGCCCCAGATCAACTATCACTTCGAGTCGAAGGCAGCCCTGTGGACCGCCGCCGTGGACTACCTGTTCGGTCTCTTGGGGGAAGCGCTGTACGGCGCGCTGCCCGCGGAACCGGGCGGCGTCGACATACCGACGCTGACGGGGGCGTTTGCCGATGGGATACGTCGTTTCGTGGGATTCGCAGCCGAGCACCCCGAGCTCAACCAGATCATGGTGCACGAGGGCATGGCGGCCAGCGACCGGCTGGCGTGGATGACCGAGACCCACGTGAGGCCGTTCTTCGATGGCATCCGGCCGACGTGGCAGATGCTCCGTGACGCCGGCGTGGCAGCGCCCATCGACAGCGAGATCCTGTACTACGTGCTCGTCGGTGCAGCCTCGTTGCCCTACGTGAACGCTTCCGAGGTTCGTCTCTTGACGGGCCGTGACCCGAGTGACCAGCAGTGGATCGATACCCACGCTGACGGGTTGGTCGCCATCCTCTTGCCGGGGTTGGCTGCCAGGACGGATTGATCGGTCACGGAGGCCCCGGCCCTTGTCAGGACACCGATGTGGGCAATGTTCCTCCAAGGATCTCCGGCCCGCTACGGGGCCTCAGACCCGACGCTGTCCTCACACGCGATCAGGTGGCGGAACTCTCTCGGCCGACCCAGCCCCTCGTCGTCCACTCCTTCTGGTTCCTCTCAAGCTTCTCTATCCGTCGATTGAGCGTGATCAGATGATCGCTCAACTCGTGGATCGCCTTTGTAACGTCGACGACAACTTCGGGGGTCGGGGTAGGGCGCCCCCTCTTGTACTTGCTTATGGTCCGTTTGAGGTTCCTGAGCTTCTGTTCGATGGTCAATTCGGCAGCAGGTTCTGGCATGTCAAGGAGCGTAGTGAGCACTCCTGCACCGGGCGACTCGCCCTATCACCTCTGACTCCCGTCGGCTGACCCAGTCCTCCCGGCGGCCGGGCCGGGAATCATTTCGATCGGCCTGGGTCAAGGAGTAAACTTGAATCCATCCTGTGATGCAGCTCGACGTTCCCATCAAGGTTGGTGACGGACCGCCCGTCGTGGTGCTGCATGGCTTCGCCATGCGCCCGGCCACCTACGGCGGGCTGGTTCGGCTCCTCGAAGATCGCTGCCGGGTCTACGTGCCCGACTTGTTCGCCGTGCGCGGCCGCTGGAGCTACACGAAAGTGCTCGAAGCATTCGCTGCGACGCTCGACGGCCTCGGCCTTGATCAAGTCAGCCTTATCGGCCATTCGTTCGGCGGAGGCATCGAGCTCGGTTTCGCCTCACGATTCCCCGACCGGGTCGTCGAGGTCGTGTTCTCCGACTCTCTGGCCGCCTCCCGGGAGTGGCAACTTGCCGCCGAGGTGTTGCACCATCCGGTCCGGCTGTTGCGCTTGGCCACCCCGATGGCGGCCGCAGCCTTTGCCAAGACCTTCGCCGAGCATCCCCGCCAGCTGGTCGATGCGGCCTGGTGGGGCTTCACAAGCGGGCGGGTGTGCGACAGCGAAGCGATTGCTCGCGCCCGCCTGCCTGCGCACGTTCTGTGGGCGAATCGCGACTCCATCCTCTCGCGGTCGGACGGGCTCAGGTTCGCCAAGGAGCTCAATGCCACGTTCACCGTCGCGTCGGGGGCCGACGGAGCGACCTTCGACCACGACTGGATGTTCCAGCAGCCCGAGGAGTTCGTCGATCATCTCGACGGCCTGGGGCTCAAAGCGCTGTCGTCCTGACGGGGCGCCCAGCCGTCCTGGTGCCGGACGAACCCGAGGCACGACGACGCTCCCACGAAGTTCGTTCCGCCACGCATCTAAGGTAGGGCGGCGTGTACGGCCCAAACGGCTCGTCCGACCTGCCACAGCAACTGCCGAGACCGGTGGGGTTCGTCTTCGGCGGGGGTGGCAGTCTGGGCGCTGTCCAGGTCGGGATGCTCGAAGCCTTGTCAGAGCAGCACGTGACTCCCGACCTCGTCAACGGCACCTCCGTCGGATCACTGAATGGAGCCCTTGTAGCGCTCGATCCGAAAGGTGCTGCGAACCGGCTGGCCCACGCATGGGCGCGTATAACGCGCGGGCAGGTCTTCCCCGGCGGGCTGCTCGCCCAGGCGCGCACCCTACAGCACTCGAAGACGCACCTCTTTCCGAACACCGGGCTGGCTGCCGTCATCGCCGAGTTCCTGGGCGCTGCAGCCTCCTTCGACAACCTGGCGCTTCCCTTCGCTGCAGTGACGACCGACATCGCCACCGCAAGGCCTCACGTCGTCGAAACCGGTGCGCTCCTGCCGGCGCTGCTTGCCAGCGCGGCGATTCCCGGCATTTTCCCCGCCGTCGATCATGACGGGCGGCTCCTCTACGATGGCGGGGTTGTTGCCAACGTTCCCCTGCAACAGGCGTTGGCCATGGGAGCCCGCTCCTTGGTGGTGCTCGACTGCACGTTCCCCGGGCACAACCTCCCACCACCCGAGACCCTCGCCGAAGCCCTGCTTTTCACCGCGATGGTGACCATGCGCTCCCAGGCCATCCTCGAAGCACCACTGATCGCGGCGCAGGTGCCGGTCGTCTACCTGCCCGGCCCTGCCGCCTGTCGGTGTTCACCATTCGATTTCGACCACACCAGCGTCCTCATCGCAGATGCCTACGAAGCAGCGCGACCGTTCCTCGAAGGCCTGCGAGTCGGCGGCCCCGGCCTCTACGGCTCGCCAACCGGCTCGTGACATTGACAGGCTCGGCCACATGATCGGGCCTCCAGTCAGATTGGTCTGGGGTGCACGTGTTCTGATTCGGTTGCCAGACGAGAGGCGAGCTGCCGTGAGATGCCGAGTCGTCGTCCGAGTTCGCTCGGGCTCGCTCCCTGTGCGGTCGCCAGAGCGAACACAGCCAAACGGACCTGATGACGCGCTGCCTCGAACTCCTCGAAGGTCTCTGTCAGCTCGCGCTGTCGCAGCATGGCACCGTCCAGCTCGTCGAAGGCCTCGAGGACCGATTCACCGTCATCGAGATGTGCGGCCAGATCGTTGATGGCCCGCTTGTAACGCGCCAGCACCGCTTCCAGATTGTTGGTGGCTTCGGTCAGGGCGGAGATCTGGCGGACCAAGTCCTTTCGCCTCTGGGATACCAACGTGAGCGCCTGTCATTCGGTGGGGTACGTGATGGTGGTCCAGGCTAGTTGCACCTCGGCTGCAGGGACACAACCCGGTCTGGGTGCCTGCTCGGCGGGCCGACTCAACCGGTCTCGCCAAGAAACGACCAGTTCATGAGGCCGATGTCTATAGGCCTTGACGGCTGTCCATACCCATTGACAATCGGCCCCCACTTCGGGTACGTTTGCGTTTGACTCGTCGCAGTCCTGTCGCTGGACCCGACCGGCTCGTTGTCGGGGCGTCTGGTCTGCCCGCTTGTCTCATTCGGAGGAGCGTTGATCAGCATGGAGACGGCCCAGACCTCGGACGCGGTTCAGGTCGATCAGGCCGGGGGGTCCGATCTGTTCGAACTCGCCCGGATCGCTTTGCGACGAAAGTTCGAGGCTTTCGGGGACCACGCTCCTCCCCGCCCGGAGAGGCGTCCTGATCTCGACGTGCCGGTCGCCACCGCGACCTGACTCCTCTCGGGATGCCGCGGGGTGCATGCCGTCACCTTCGCGGATGATGCAGGCCCCTCCCGCTGCGTCCATGTATTCAGCGCCCTCGCCACAACGGTGCTCGCTTCTCGATAAAGGCGTTGAGCCCCTCGGTGACGTCTTGCGTGGCGAGGAGGCGACGGCCGATCCGGGCTTCGATCTCGTACGCACCCGCGAGCCCGTTCGGTGCGGACAGACCTCGCAGTGCCGCCTCTTTGGTCGCCTGGATTGCCAAAGGCGCGTTGGCCGCGATCTCGTGAGCCCACAAGGTTGCCCGATCTTCGAGCTCTTCGGCGGATACGACCTCGTTGAGGAGCCCAAGCTGCAGAGCGCGCTCAGCGTTGACGGTCCGGCCGGTGAGCAGCAGCTCCATTGCCGCCGGCCAGCCGATCTGTCGGGGAAGGCGGGCGGTGGTGCCGCCGTCGGCCATCAAACCGCGCTTCGGTTCGGGGAGCCCGAACGTGGCCTCGGGTGTGGCGAGGCGAATGTCTGTCCCTCCGAGGAGGTCCATGCCGCCCGCCAGGCACGGCCCGTCGACGGCGGCGATGATCGGTTTGTACACGTCGAGGGTTAGCAGCACGCCATCGGTACCGACGGACATCGGGATGCCCTGGTGCTCAGCACGGCCCTCAGCTGCGAGCCGTCGGGCGAGGGGGAGAAAGTCCCGGAGATCCGCACCCGAGCAGAACGACCCCGGTACGCCGGTGACGATCGCGACCCATGCGGTGGGATCGGCGTTGAACCGTCGCCAGGCCGCCGTCAGGTCTGCGAAGTGAAAGATGTCGAGCGCATTACGCCGTTCGGGGCGGTCGATGACGATGCGCACAACGTGGTGCTCGTCGAGGTCGTAGCGGACGGACACGGGTTACCGGACCCGTACCGGGAGCTTTTCCCATCCCCGCACCGTCGACGTCCGAGCCTGGACGGCGTTGTCCCAGTCGACCTCCCAATGAGAGAGCCGTTTGAACAGCTCCTCCAGCGTCACGCGGGCTTCGAGCCGTGCCAGGTACGCGCCGAGGCAGAAGTGCAGGCCGTAGCCGAAGCTCAGGTGCCGTTGGATCTTACGGTGGATGTCGAAGCAATCAGGAACGAGGAACTGGCGCTCGTCGCGGTTGGCCGACGCGTTGAGGAGCAGCAGGGCACTTCCGGCAGGGATCACCTGGCCGTGAAGTTCGACGTCGCGCATGACGTAGCGAGCCTGGACGGGTGACGGCGGCTCGTAGCGGAGGAGCTCCTCGATGGCGCCGGGGATGAGGCTTGGGTCGTCGACAAGGTTCTGACGTTGATCCGGATGGTCGGCGAGGAGCTTGCCGGCCCAGCCGATCAAGCGTGTCGTGGTCTCGTTGCCGGCGCCCGACAGCAGGCCGACGTAGCCGAGGACCTCGGCGCGGGTGAGCGTGCGGACGGAGCCGTGCTCGTCGGTGAACTCCGCGGTGAGGAGCTCCGTCATCAGGTCATCGGAGGGATGATCGACCCGCCAGTCGATGTAGGCGGCGAAGTCGCCGGCGCCGCCCGCCGACGCCATCGTCGTAAGTTCAGGCATGGCACCTTCATCCAGACGCAGGGACCGATCGATCCGATCGCGCACCGCCTCCTGGTCCTCCTCGGGGATCCCGAGCAGCATGCCGATGGTCCGCATCGGGACCTCGGCTCCGAGATCAGCGATGAAGTCGAACTCACCCTGCTCGGCCAAGGCATCAAGCGTACGCGCTGCGAACGCCCGCACGTTCGGCTCGATGGCGGCGAGCCTCCGTGGCGTGAATACCCGAGTGAGGATCCCCCGGTGGAGGTTGTGGTCAGGGGGGTCCTCGAAGATGAACATTCCCGGCGGCATCTGCACTCCGGACTTGATGATCTCGAGCACCGACCCCTTGGCGGAACTGTAGGTCCGCCAATCGAGCAAGGCGCGCTCGACCTCGTCGTAACGGCTGAGCGCGTAGAACCCGTACTTCTCGTTGTAGTAGAGCGGCGCCTCATCACGAAGACGCTTCCACACCGGGTAGGGGTCGGCGTCGATCTCGAAGTCGTACGGGTCGTAGTAGAGGTCCTTTGCCATCGAGCTCCATGATGGCGTATCGATCGGCGGCGTGCTCGGGGAGTCTCACAGTTGCATGCAGACGACGAGCACCCCCGGTCACTCATGCTCCGGAGATCATGCCCCTGCGGCGTGGAACAGGTGGCCGATGGCGAAGCCGACTGCAGCAGCGCCGAGGCCGATGAGGACCATCTTCGGCCCGTTTCGCCACCATGAGCCCACACGGGTCACGGCCGAGTAGACCCCAACACCGAAGAGGACCAATGCGCTCAGCAAGATCGCGAGGACCAGGGCGGGGGCCCGTGACATGAACAGAAAGGGGAACAGGGGAATCAGGTGGCCGACGAGAGTGGCGATGGTGATGACAACGGAGCTGCGGGCGACGTCCGCCGTGCTGACCGGTTGGAGATGGCGCTCCTCTCCCATGATGGTACCTACCCACTTCTCGCGGTTCGCCGTGATGGTTCCCACGACCTGGTCGAGCAGGCCGCCCGAGAAGCCCTTGCTTCGATAGAGTTCGGTGATCTCCTTGCATTCCAGGTCCGGATCCTCGCGGACCGAGGATTCCTCAATGGCGAGCTGCGCCGAGTAATAGTCACGGTCGGCGACTGTGGACGTGTAGCCGACGGCCCCCATCGAGATCGACTCGGTGATGGCGGCTGCGAAACCGGCTGAGAGCAGGACGATCCGGTTGCCGCCGCCCGAGATGACACCCAGGATGATCCCGAGGATATTGACCAATCCATCCTGGCCACCGAGGATGACGTCTCGCAGCCAGTCTGTGCTGCCGGTGTGGCTGTGCCTGCTGGCGGACCGCGCCATCGTGAGCGGAGTCCCTTGATCAGGGCCATTTCCCTCCCCCGCACAAGCCCTTCCTAGTCGGGTGACAGGAGCCGGTCTGGTGACGGTGTCAGCTGCAGATGCAACGTTGATGGGGTCGTCGTACCCTCGGCCGCGCAACGACATTCCTGACCTCCTATCGCCCTCGGGCTCGTCGTCTTCATGGGGGTACACCCGAGTCCTCAGAGATTGGTCTGCACCTGGCAACCCAGGCTGAAGGCACGACGGCACCTCTTGCTCCGCCTGCCACTTGGCGCGATTATTGCATCCTGCGATCCGGGTTGCGATCGGGCTTGTGCGCACGCTAGGGGGCCGAGGATGGCGAATCGACCAGTCAGGCTCGCGGTGCTCGGACTTGGCACCATGGGTCAGGGAATGACGAGTTCCGCCTTGCGTGCCGGCATCCCGACCGTTGTCTGGAACCGCAACACCGAAGAGGCTCGTTCCTTCGCTGATCGTGGAGCCGAGGTCTCGTCGAAGGCAGCCGACGCGGTTCAGAACGTCGACGTCTGTATCACCATGGTCACCGATGCCGAGGCGGTCATGTCGATTGCCGTCGATCTCGGTATGTTGGCGGCTCTGCCATCGGGTGCCGTGTGGGCACAGATGAGCACGATCGGTGTCGAGGCCACCGAGGCCATCGACTCACTGGTCAAGGAGCGCCGCCCCGATGTCTTGTTCATCGACGCACCGGTGTCGGGCAGCAAGGTCCCTGCCGAACAAGGCAGACTGACGATCTTTGCCTCTGGACCCGAAGCGGCGCGTGCCAAGGTCGACCCGATTTTCGCCGCCATCGGGGCACGGACAGTGTGGGTCGGACCGGTCGGGACCGGCTCGCGGATGAAACTTGTGAACAACACATTGCTCGCCTTCACCGCCGAAGGGGTAGCGAACTCGATGGCATTGGCACACCGACTCGGGCTCGACGCACATTGCGTCGTCGAGGCGTTCGAGGGCGGTCCGCTCGTCTCGCCGTGGGAGGTCGGGAAGTTCCGGCGCATCGAGGGCGAGGACTATTCCCCCGAGTTTCCTCTCAGGCTCGCGCTGAAGGACGTTCACCTCGCCCTGGAGCACGGCGGCTCCGAGCGGTTCACCGTGTTGGCGGCACTTTCCAGGGAGTGGGAGCAGATCGTCGAACAGGGATCCGGTGATGAGGACGTCACGGTCGTTACCCGGAGCCTCGAGCGCTGAGAACGACATGACCGGCTACCTCCCCGCCGAAATCCGCTACCGGTCCATGCCCTATCGCCGTTGTGGGCGCAGCGGCCTCCTGTTGCCCGCCGTGTCCCTCGGACTGTGGCAGAACTTCGGTGACGACCGGCCCATCGAGACCCAGCGAGCAATCTTGCGTCGAGCCTTCGACCTTGGCATCACCCATTTCGATCTGGCCAACAACTACGGACCGCCTTACGGCAGCGCCGAGACCAACTTTGCCCGAATCCTCCACACCGACTTCCGCTTGTACCGCGACGAGCTCGTCATCTCCACCAAGGCCGGTTGGGACATGTGGCCAGGCCCCTATGGCGATCTCGGCTCCCGCAAGTACCTCCTCGCCAGCCTCGACCAGAGCTTGCGCCGTCTCGGCCTCGACTATGTCGACATCTTCTACCACCATCATTACGACCCCGACACCCCTCTCGAGGAGACGCTCGGCGCCCTTCACTCAGCCGTCACCGCAGGCAAGGCCCTCTATGTCGGGATCTCCTCCTACTCCGACCAGCGCACTGCCGAGGCCGTCGCCATCCTCCGCCGCCTCGGCACCCCACTGCTCATCCACCAACCGTCCTACTCGATGCTCAACCGCTGGATCGAAGACCGTCTCCTCGATGTTCTGGGGACTGAAGGTGTCGGTTGCATCGCCTTTTCGGTCTTGGCCCAGGGCCTGCTGAGCGACCGATACCTCAACGGTGTCCCGCCAGGCTCCAGGGCCACTCAGAACGGCTCACTCACTCGCGACATGCTCAACGACGACAACCTCGCCCGCATCCGTGCCCTGAACGACATCGCCCAGATGCGACAGCAGTCACTCGCGCAAACGGCCATCGCCTGGGCCTTGCGTGACCCTCGAGTCACCTCCGTGTTGATCGGCGCCAGCAGCGTGGCCCAACTCGAGCAGAACGTCACGGCTCTGGATCACCTCGAATTCGCCGCCGATGAGCTCGCCGCCGTCGACCTCTACGCCGTGGACGGGGGCATCGACTTGTGGCGTATGCCGGCCACCTCGTAGGCAAGAACCAATCGGTGGGTCGGCGCCCCGGACGGACCTCTTGACCGCCTGCAGCTCGGGTTTCTTGGTCTTGACCCACCCGGAGGGGCTCGACCACCACGGGCGGTGAGGGGCTGGCACCGTGGCGTCCGTCATCGGGTCGGCGCCGAGGTTCGTCGCCCCGCCACGGCTCCCCCAGCGCCTCAGGGAGGCCGCAGCGTGGGTACCGGCCGCTCCCCGAGGACCCGCCGTCTACTCTGCGTAGATGGTCGATGACGCCGTCGCCTTTCCGATCCTGGGGGAGTCCGAGATCGCCGTCCTCGAGGCCTTTGGGGCCCGCCGATCGGTTACCGCTGGTGAGTACCTGTACCGCGAGGGAGATGCCAGCTACGACTTCTACGTCATCCTTTCCGGATCCGTCGACATCATCCTGCGGTCCGACGGCGAGGAGCAGCTCATCGCATCACATGGCCCGGGTCGCTTCCTGGGCGAGCTGAACCTGCTGACCGGTATGCGGGTCTACGTGTCGGCGCGCGTCATCGAACCCGGCGAAGTCATCGTCGTACCGGCGGCTGCGCTGCGCCAAATCCTGGCCACGCGGCCCGGTCTCGGTGACACGATCCTGGCCGCCTTCATCGCCCGACGCTCTGTACTGTTGACCGGAGCAGCCGCCGCCATCCGCGTTGTCGGATCGCGATTCTCACCCGACTCGCTCCGACTCCGTGAATTCCTGACGCGCACTCGTATTCCCCACGAGTGGCTGGACGCAGAGCGTGACCCCGCCGTCGAACGACTCCTGCGCGCGTCCAATGTGTCGCCGGGCGAGCTACCGGTCGTGATCACCTCTGGGGCGGTACTCAGACGTCCGACCCCTGGAGAGCTCGCTTCGTACCTCGGGTTGACCGTTGATCGCCTGCCGGGGCGCTGTTTCGACCTGGTCGTCGTCGGGAGCGGCCCGGCGGGGCTGGCGGCAGCCGTCTATGGTGCCTCCGAGGGCCTGCGCACGCTCGGGGTCGAGATGGCTGTCGTCGGCGGCCAGGCCGGCGCCAGTTCGCGGATCGAGAATTACCTTGGCTTCCCAACCGGTATCTCCGGCGGCGACCTCACCCAGCGCGCCTTTGTGCAGGCGGAGAGGTTCGGCGCCCACGTAACGAGTCCGTGTGCCGCCACTGCCCTCGGGGAGGAGGCCGGGCATCTCGTGGTCCGTCTGGCCGATGGGACCGACGTCGCCGGTCGCGCCGTCATCGTGGCCAGCGGTGCTCGCTACCGGAGGCTGGAGGTTCCTCGTCTCGAAGAGTTCGAGGGCAACGGCGTCTACTACGCCGCCACCGAGATGGAGGCCCGCCTCTGTGCCTCGTCACCCGTCGTGGTGGCGGGCGGTGGGAACTCGGCCGGGCAAGCGGCCATGTTCCTGGCCGAGGCGGGGAGCAGCGTCACCATCATGATCCGTGGCGACGACCTGGGCAAGAACATGTCGCGCTATCTCGTTGATCGCATCGAGTCGGACGAGAGCATCGAGGTACGAACCAACACCCAGATCACGGGCCTGAGCGGCGACGAGACACTCACCTCCATTCGGACGGCCAGCTCCGGACACGATGCAACGGTCCCGTGCGCCGCGCTGTTCTCTTTCATCGGCGCCGAACCTGCTTCCGAGTGGCTGACAGGCTGTGCTGCGGTTGACAGCAAGGGCTTCGTGCTCACCGACCGGTCCCTCGGACCCGAGCACCTCAACGGCCGTTGGGAGGACCTGGGCCGGCTCCCTCTGCCATTCGAGACCAGCCACCCTGGACTTTTCGCCGCTGGAGATGTCCGCTCCGGCTCGATGAAGCGGGTCGCATCGGCCGTCGGGGAGGGATCGGCGTCCGTCCGCTCGGTCCACGAGTACCTCGCCTTCGGTCACTGATCGGCGATCCCAATCATTGCGACGACATCCTCGCCCTTCCGACCTCACCAGTGCGTGTGGTCCGACCACCTCTCCTGGGTCTTGCGGTGCTCGTTCATGGTGCTATCTTCACCGCGGTATGACGTCGCCTCGCCGGCACGATCCGATTGCCGCCCTCAATCAAGTGCTCAGCGAGGTCATCGACGAGGTGGCTGGGATAAAGCAGGCCCGTCGAGCGGTCCCGAAGACTCATGAGCTCCACGGCCTACTCGACCAACTCTTCTCCGATCTGCGCGGGTGGGCCGACCAGCTCATGGAACGCGATCGGGCACTCGGCATCTCAGCGCTGTCGGTGATGCCGAGTGTCGCCGGCAGAGAGCCGGCCAACCTGTGGCCCCATGGTGCCGACGACCAGGAGGTTCGGGGGGTCGTCGACAGGCAGCTCGGCCGACTCGCAGAACATGCAGCGGCAGCACTGGCCGCACAGGAGAATGACGAATCACGAGCGCCACTAGCTGAAGTTGAGCGCGGAATACTCGCTTACAGGCAAGCACTGGCGGATGCCGACCGAGATCAGAGCCCGTAATGCGTGTGAGCGACTCGTGCCCTCCACCTTCGATGCGAGCGTAGGCCCTCAGCGGGGCCCACCACGCGTGGGGGCGCTCGGGCAAAATATGAGAAGCTGAATCATGGTTCTGGGACGTGACCTGGCAGCGCTCGTTGGCGCGCTCTTGATACTCGCCACCGGCTGGAGCGTGATCGGCACAGTCGTCGTCCCACGGCGGATCCGTAGCCGGCTCCCCAGATCCGTCGCCGTCGCTGTCGATGCGACATTCCATTTCGTCGCCGACCACTTCCACTCCTACGAGCCTCGCGATCGAATTCTGGCAGCCCAGGCTCCGATTCAACTCATGCTGCAGATCGTGGCGTGGCTGGCAGCGTTCGAGGTTGGCTTCGGGCTGCTGATGTGGCCGTTCGTCGGCAGAGCGGGGCTGCCCGGCGGCTTCGAGCAGGCCGGATCTGCGCTGTGCACGTTGGGTTACCTGGCACCTCGTTCAAGCCCCGTGGCGGCATTTGACTCCCTCGCCGCTCTCTCCGGTCTCGGCACGGTGGCCCTGCAGATCGGCTATCTCCCCACGCTGTACGCCGCCTTCAACCGTCGCGAAGCGCTCGTGACGTTGCTGGACTCCCGAGCCGGAGTGCCTTCCTGGGGTCCCGAACTCTTGGCCCGCACCCATTACGGGTTGGGCACCGGTGTCTCGGCCGTGCAAGAGCTGCCGGATCTCTTTGAAGAGTGGGAGCGCTGGTCGGCCGATGTGGCCGAGAGCCACACCACCTATCTGCCACTCGTGAATTTCCGCTCCCCGCGACCGCTCTCCTCATGGGTGACTGCCCAACTGGCCGTGCTCGATGCGGCCGCACTCTACCTGTCACTGCTGCCCGACGCTCCGAGCGCAATCTCAGCCCGGCTGTGCCTGCGCGGAGGCTTCAGCTGCCTGACGGCCGTCGCTCGGGCACGTGGTTTCACCATCCCCGACGAGGCCGATCCCAACGACGGCATCGCCCTCACCTACGAAGAGTTCGTCGATGCCATCGATCGCTTGGCCAGAGTGGACTTTCCCCTCGAGCGCACGAACGAGGAGGCGTGGCTCGACTTCGTAGGCTGGCGGGTCAACTACGAGGCGGCCGCCTACGCCATCGCCCACGCCGTCGACGCTCCGCCGGCGCTGTGGTCGGGACCCCGTCGACATCCCATCCCTGTGATCCCGCCGTTCCGGCCGGCCACCCTTCGAGCGGGCAAGCCGCCCCTTCCGCCCCCGGAGTAGACGGAGACGCGGCTGTCCGTCTCTCATTGGCGCGGGCCCGGATCGGCCAGGTCGGGCGGCAAAGGCTCACGCGGATGGTACATGGGGGGTGCAGAACCGTCTGCTACCGCCGCGGCGGCATCGGGCAGGCCGAAGCGTTGCCGGACCCGGGCCAGAAAATCTACCTCGGAGAGGCGCACCAGTTTGGCCCGCTTGGCACCGCTGTACACGATGACCCAGTCGCCCGGGTCGAGCACACCGCGCGTCTGTCCGTCGACACTCACCGCAACCTGCCCAGAGCGCTCCAGGACACGCACCCCGATCCGTTGACGGCGCGACAGGACGATGCTGCGATCGAACACCATATGGGGGGCCACCGGTGTGAAGAGCAATGCGTCGACCTCGGGAGACATGACCGGCCCCCCTGCTGCGAAGCTATATGCCGTCGAGCCTGTCGAGGACGACACGATGAGCGCGTCAGCGGCGTAGTAGCGGAAGAGGCGGTCGTCGACGTAGACACCGACGGTCATCTGCCGGTTCCGGGCGAGCTTCTCGAAGACGATGTCGTTCAGGGCAAGGACGTCCAGGGGGATTCCCCAACCCACGTGCTCGGCGTCGGCATGTCGAATGGCCGGCGAAGGCAGGGTCGGGCCGCGCCCGTACCGGATGAGTGCGTCGATCCCGGCGGGTATCTCCAGCGGACGCGAGGCGCGCATGGTGAGCGTGAGTCGGGCGTCGATGTGTCCCCTACCCTCGTGGACCGCATCGAGCGCAGCCGCGATCTCTTCGACGCGCACCTCGGTGAGGAAGCCGAGGTGTCCCACATCGACACCCAGAACGGGTACGTCGGCAGGAGCGGCGATCCGCACCCCGCGCAGCAAGGTACCGTCGCCACCGACCGTCACGATCAGATCAGGGTTCCCCAACCGCTCGATGGCGCCCTCGGTACGGGATGGGACTTCCGTCGCGGCGTTGGCCCACACATCCAGATCGAGGCACGGAATCTCGTGGAGCACCGCCCACTGGCGGACAAGTCCTGCGACCGTGACCGCTTGGGGCTTCCCACCATGAATGACAAGGCCGATCCGATTGATCACCACATGCTCCCGTTGAAGGCGGCGGCGATGGCGCTCGACAACCGTACACGTCGCCACCCTCCCGGAACCTGGGCGGCGCGATCGGTGCGCCAGGCCCGATCAGCCCGGCCTGGCAGGGTCTGTCGGCCTGGCTGACGTGAGGACGGGCTGCGACCCCCCCTCAGGCCGAGAACAGCCGGAGCTACGGCCCGGAAGTCAGAAAGCGGTTCAGCGTGTCGAAGAGCCTGGCAAAGCGATCGAGAGCGCTGTCGAGATCCGGGTCGCCTTCGAACTCGCGCTTGTGCTCCAGCAGGTACGCGGCCGGCACCAGGCGATCGAAGACCGGTGCATGCACTGGCAACGTCTTGAAGTGGTCCTCGACCTCTTTCACCACCCGGGCCGGTACCACGCGACTCCGTGTCATCCACTGCGCGGCCGGAAGAGCAAACGCCTTGTTGACGACCTGGCTGTACAGGCCTCGCCCCACGAGATCCTCGGTATCAGCCTCATCCTGCGCCAGGACGAACATGTCGGCTGTCAGGACGAGCCCGTCCTGAAGCAATCCGGCCTCACGCAGTGAGCGCACGGTGGCCTTCTCCCCAGGCGCATGATCGGTGAAGACCGCCAGATGGGACTGGCTGACACCGAAGAGATTCAGAAAACTTCCGACTTTCCGAATCCCTCCACAGGGTGTGATGGTCCAACGTCGGTCGAGTGCGATTCGACCGCGGGCGGAGAGTTCCTCCGATGCCCACGTCAGGTAGAGCAGGTCGGACGGCCCCCCAACGAGTAGACAGTGGTCCCCGGCGAACATCGTTTGGGTTATGTCGTAGCCGAGAGCGGCGCGAAGCGGGAACAGCGTCTCTGCGTCGGTGCTGAACACGTCGTCTCCGACCACCGTGCCCCGCACTTCACCGGAGCGGGTGACCGCATCCTCGACCGTGCGCAGAGAGAGCAGGTTGTTCGTGCTCACCATGAACGGTGAGTGCGTGGAGTAGACGACTTGGCATTTCGGCGCCAACCTCTCGCGAATGTACCGGAGAAGGTCCGCTTGTGCCGTTCCGTGCAAGCTGAGGCCCGGCTCGTCGAGGAGCAGGACCAGATCTTGCCCGTGCTCCGACTGCATCTGCGAGAACCAGATCAAGAAGGAGAAGAACCATACGAATCCGGTGCTGCGCTCGTCGAAGCTGACGCTGACCCCGTGTCGGCGATTCCGAATCCTTGTGCGGAAGACGTAGCCGCTGTCGTACGGCGGCGGATCTGCTGGCCGCGCCTGGTCAAAGGCGAACTCGACCTCGAGGTCACGGTTTTGGCTCCAGTACTCGAAGATCTCGCGTGACAGTCGCAAGCCCACCGCCTCGAGGTCCGCCTTCATCGCCTCGTAGGTCGCCGCTCGGCTGATGTCCTGGGCCGATGAGCCGACCAGGGAGAGCAGGGCCTTGAAGATCTTCTCTGGCCACGTCATCTGATTCTGGGCCTCGAGCTCGATGAAGTGGTCGAGCGACATCTGACCAGGGAGCGTGTGGTAGTTGGCGTAGTAGACGAATGTGGGCATGTTGACGCTGAGATAGTCGGTCACGGCTTCGGTCACCGAACCATCACCCACGAGATCCCGCAGACGCTGCGCGAACGTATCCCGAGTGGTGGACGCATCGAGCGCCTGGACGCTCTGCACCAGGGTCTGAGCCGAAGAGATGGACCACAGCCGGTCCGCGTCGGCCGCACTGAGGCCCGAATGGTCGACCAGATGCCGTGTTGCTGCCGTCTCGTCGATCGGAACGGTCCAGTCGTTCGTGTTGAGGTAGCCCCTTCTGACGACAACTTCGTCGGTGACAAGTGCACTCGGTCCGAATCGATCCGTTATCCACCGCCGCTCGACGTCGTCGAGGTGCCACCAGGAGGTGACAACATTGTCGGGGTTTCCCGCGTGTCTTTGCTTGTACTCGAACAAACGGAACCGGGGATACTCGGTCTCGATGTCGAAGTCTCTCCCGTCGGCGTCGTCGGGATTGAGCCGGTGCAGTGCCTTGAGGATTGCGGTCTTCCCTGACTCGTTCTTGCCCACGAGACAGGTGAGATCGTCGACACGGAAGCGCCCCGTATCATTGGCGAGCTTGAAGTTCTCTACCTGAGCTGCTTGAAGGCGCATCATTTCACCTCGCCTGCGACGGAGCTCCGCCAGCTCCGACCGAACCTGCAGGAGTCACGCGGCCGGCCACCACGGGAGTCTCATGACATCGCGCCAGAGACGAGCGGTGCGAGTGGTAGCGGAGCGGACGAGACAACCTGGCGGGTCCACCCCTGAACGCTCCCCACGTCCAGAGCAGAGGAGGGGCGTGGCGAGGAGCGATACCGCAGAAGCGACAGCGCACCCGCCTCCCTCATGGAATCCACCGGCCTTTGGATCGGCTAACGGTCCGCATTCCTTGAGCGTGACCGCCTGGGCGGGCCTGTCCCCCGGCTCCTCGTGTCCACGGTCGTGCCCGTGCCTGCTCTCGTCAGCCCTCCCTGCCGGCCCCTGGCGGTGCCCTGGAGACGGGGGTCGCCCAGGCTGCGAGCGGCGGGGCGGAATGGGTGGTCCCGACTCGGGCTCGACCCTGCCGGCTCACCCGCCGGGAGCCTGGGTGACCCGGCACGCCCTGTCGCACGTCCCTCTCATGCGGGCCCACCTCCTCCCCAGTTTTGAGGAGGACCATCCGCCCGAACGACCTGGTCCGGTTCTCACAACGAGACCCGTCGTGTCCGAAACGCGACTGACGGACGCCGTCATCAACGTACCGTTCGATGCCGACTCCGTGGACGAAAGGCCTTTCGCCTTCATATAGTGGTCGATGGGAGTAGCAAGCGAGGATCGACGAGCTGCTCGATGGGGGGGTCCGGAGGTGCGTAGGGGTCGGGTCGTTGTGCCGTTGGTCGCCCTTCTCATGGGCGTGATCGTCCCGGTCGTCCTCACCGGGCCGGCGGTTGCCGGGGCGCAGCCCGGCCCGTGCGGGACGATGTCGCTGGGTTCCGTCGACTATCAGCACGTGATCTGGGTGTGGATGGAGAACAAGAGCGCGAGCGATGTGATCGGCTCGTCCCAGGCGCCGTACATCAACAGTCTTGCGACCGAGTGTGGACTGGCCACGAACTACCACAACCTCAGCCATCCCAGTCTGCCCAACTACGTCGGGGCGACCTCCGGACTACCGCTCTCGTCGCTGGGCCAGTTTCTCTCCGATTGCAATCCTTCGAGGAGGTGCTCGACCTCGGCACCGAGCATCTTCAGCCAGGGCGAGACTTGGAGAGCTTACGAGGAGTCCATTCCCAAGGACTGTGACAAGAAGAACGCGGGCGAGTACGCCGTCCGGCACAATCCGCCGCCGTACTTTTCGAGGCTTTCGTTCTGCAAGCCTACGAAGGCAGTTCGCCATGGCCCGAAGATCAGCGACGACGTGCCTTACAGCCAGCTCGCCCCCGACCTGGCAGCAGACACTCTTCCCGCTTTCTCGTTCGTCACACCGAACTTGATCGACGACATGCATGACGGAACCGTCGCAGACGGAGACGCTTGGCTGGCAGAGAATCTGCCGACCATTCTGAACAGTGCCGAGTACCAAGCCGGCCACGTGGCGGTGATGATTACGTGGGACGAGGGCGAACCTGAGGATCCATCGGGCGCAGACTGCGTGTCCGACCCGTCCGGTACGGGTTGCCTGGTACCCACGATCGTCGTCAGCCCGAGCACACCGGCTGGGACCACCTCCGCGACGTTCTTCGACCACTACTCGCTGCTGCGCACCACCGAGGACCTTCTTGGCCTGGCGCCGCTCGGTCAGGCCGCCTCGGCGCCGAGTATGGCTTCGGCCTTCGACCTTTAGGCCCTTCGACCTTTGGACAGGGTCTCGCGCCAGCCCACCGCGCCACACCGAGGTTGGATCAGCGGCCCGTCCTGCGAGCGTCGATCCCCTCCAGCGTGACGTGCCGATCCTGTCCTCGTGATCAGCTGTCTTCGTTCACCAGTTCCACAGCGACCATGTTCCACGGGACGTGGGCGGCCCGATCGGTGATGTGCACGACGGTGCCGGCCGGTCCCGTGGCCTGGTTGGTGAACTGCACCCACGACGCCCCGTGCCCGCCGGCGGTACCGCTCGGCAACGAGAACCACCCGTAGGGCACGTGGAGGGCGCGCCCGCCGGCACCCTGAACGACGGCGTACACCAGAGAGGTGCCGCTCGTCGTGGTGAGCTGGAGACCGGGCGATCCCGACGCACCCGATGACGCCGAGGCGGCTCCGACACCGTTGATCCCCTCGAGGGCGATCACGGTCAGATGCTGAGAGGCGCTCGGCTGCGATAGCGACGACGTGACGGTCACGGCCGGCGTCTCTTGGGGGACGTCTGCCGTCCAGATCTCGAGGTCGCCGGACGCGGCGTCGGAGCGCTTCACCAGGTTCCACCGGAGGCTGCCACCGGTGACGGTTGCATGCTGTCCGTGACGTCCCCCGGCGCTCACGAAGGCGACCAGGTCTTCGTCGCCGAATGCGATCGGGAAGGGGGGCGTGGTCACCGTTCCGGCACCATGGGCGGACGTCTCTCTCTGGAGCACGAAGCACGCCATCGCAGGGGCAGGGTTCTGCACGGTGACACGCACCGCCGGAGACGTGACTGCTTTCCCACCGTCGTCGGTGGCGACCGCCGTCAGGGTGTGGGGGCCGGCGGCCACGGATCCGGTGTTCCACGACACCGCGTAGGGCGCTGTCGTGGCCGGTCCACCCAGGGGATGGCCGTCCACCTCGAACTGCACCGACCGGATACCGACATCGTCAAAGGCGTCGGCCGCCACCGGGACGGTGCCTGACAATGTCTGGCCCGGAGCCGGGTTGATGATGCCCACAGTGAGCGCAGCGTCGGGCGCGCCACTCGGTGGGGTGGCGACCGCGTCGCGGACGGTCACCGATCGCACCGGCGCCGTCATGACGTCGCCCGCGGAGTCGGTGGCTTCTGCACTCAGCAGGTGGTCGCCGGGTTCGGTGTTGCCCACGGTCCACTTGTAGGAGAACGGCACGGTGGTGACGGGCGCACCGAGGGGTTCACCGTCGAGGAGGTACTGCACCGACTTGACCGTGCGAGAACGTGGCGGGTGCAGGGCGACGCCGAGCGCCACTGTTCCCTGCGCGGTGCCTGGTGCAGCCGGGACCTCGATGCTCATGTTCCCGGCCGGGTTGTAGGGACCGGTCTGGGAGATCACCTGGACCGTGCTGTTGTTGTCGATCACGGAACTACCGTCGGTGTTGCTGATGTAGAGCTCGGTGTCGGTGACGTTGTCCGTCTTGTTGCTCTCGGTGAAGAGGTTGTCGGGGTCGACCGTGGCGTGCAGGATGTAGTACTGGTTCGTGGGCAGGCCGGTGAGGTCGATGGGCTGGCCCGGATCGGTCTGGTCGTACTCGTCCCCCCATCCCACGCTCCATCCCAGGGCCGCCGAGGGCTTGTTGCAGTCGCTCTGGGGGATGAAGTCCTTGTTCGGGGTATTGGGGACCCCCCCGACTTGCGTGTCGCCCTGGATGCAATAGTCGGTCTTCGGGCTGGTGGCCACCACGGCTCCCAGGGAGCCGTCGGGGTTCATGTCGTCGAGGGTGAAGCTCGTGAGTGGGAAACGGTAGTGGGCTTCCGACGCGATGAAGATCCCCGTCCGCGCCAGGGGAACACTGAAGTCCTTGCGCCAGCCGGCCCCATTCCGGGTCTTGAAGATCACTTGGCTGAACGTGGAGATCCCGGTGCGCTTGTTGAATGTGGGCTTGAGCTCGAAAGGCCCCGTTCCCGCGTCCCACGTGATGTGGGTGAACTGAAGGTCTGGATCACCGTACTCGGGATCACCGTTCGTGGTGTTCGGACCGATGCCGATCAACCCCGTGGGGACGGCGATCTCGAGGTCGGGCAGCGTGACCTGGTAGGGCGAGCGCACCGCCGAGGCGCGGGCATTGGCGATCGTCACGATGGACAGTGTGATCAACAAGGTCGCGCCCACACTCACCGCCACCCGGCGCCGACCCCGAGCCACCGGCGTACCGTCCTTCTTCTTCGCAGGCCGAGCGACCACGGTCCGTCCCCCCCGACATCCCTGACAGGTCACTTTACTGTGGTCGACCCTGTGGGTGCCGCCGTCGGGATGGTTGGAGAGAAAAGTGGCGCCTGTTGCTACCGAGGCTCAAGGGACTCGCGGTGGGATCCGAGGCTTCGCCTGCGGCGCATCTCGGTGGCGGCCTCGACGAGCGCACCGAGGGCGATCGGTATGGCGTCGGCCACGTCCCATATCTGGGGCACCAGATCGGGGCAGGTGATGATGCCGAAGCCCACCCGGTCCTCCTCCGACAACACCGTCACGTTCAACCCCGCGCCGTCCGTGATCGGCCCCAAGGGGTACAGGCCTATGAGGCGGGCACCCGCCATGTAGAGGGGGATCGGCGGCCCGGGCACGTTGGAGAGAATCAGATTGTGCACGACCCGATGGTGGTCGGCGGCATGGAGCGTCGAGTACAGGCGGGCGCCGAGGGCGAAGGCATTGAGCCAGAAATGGTCGGCCCAGCGCATGAAGGTGTCCGCCCCCACCAGCTGCTGGATCTCCTTGGCCCGGGCGTTGGCGGCGCTGATGGCGCGTAACCGGTCCACCGGGTCCTTGACGTCGGTGGCGAGGGTCGAGAACATCACCGAGAGTTTGGTCATCCCCCCGCGCTCTGCCGTCTCCACATGGACCGACACCGGTGCTGCGGCGATCAGGGGACGGTCAGGAAGCTCGCCCCGGTCCTCGAGGTAGTGCCGAAGCGCGCCACCGACCACGGCGGTCACCACGTCGTTGACGGTGACACCGAAGGCATCTTTCACCGCCTTCACGTCCGCCAGGGCGACGTCGGTGAAGGCGACCGACCGGCGGGCGGTGATGGTGGCATTGAACAAGGTACGCGGCGCGGTAAACGGCTTTGCCGCAGCCGGTGCTCCGTCGCCGCGTTGGCGTCCCAGCCTCCACAGGGTGCTCGCCACCCGCAGGGCGGTTTCCGGGACGAGGCGGGCCAGCTCGAGCGGCTCGGCCAGTCGACCTGCCACGCTACGGCCGAAGAGCTCCAGCGCGCTGGGCTGGTGCTCGACACGGCGGTCCTCGGGTGGCGAGGCCGGGGCAGGCGGCTCGGGTTCGAGGTCGAGCAGGTGCCCCATCATGGTGGCACCGGAGACACCGTCGATGGTGGAGTGGTGCATCTTGACGACGACGGCCACACTCCCATCCGCACGACCTTCGATCACCCAGAGTTCCCACAGGGGCCGGTCGCGACGCAACGGATGGCTGGCGATGTCACCGACGACCGCAGCCAATGCCCGGTCGTCGCCGGGCGGATCGAGCACGACACGATGGAGATGCGCATCGATGTCCGGCGCGGGATCCTCGATCCAGAACGGCCGGCCCAGGTTCAGCGGAGCCATGGCGAGCTTCTGGTGCACCGACGGGATCTGGGACAGTCGCTGGTGTGCCATGGACCTGATGGCCTCGTATGAGTAGCCCGAGGGCATGGTGGTGGGATCGAGAAGCAGCAGCCCGCACACGTGCAGATGCATGGTCGGTGTCTCGCAGTAGAGGAAGGTCGCGTCCAGCCCGCTCAGCTGCTCCACACCTGCAGACTAGTGCCGTGACCGGCAACGTTGGAAGGTCGCGTCCACAACCTTCTGGCGCGACCGGAACGCAACGCATCTGGTTGGCGACTCCCTGTCAGCGCGACACCCGTTCACGGATGCGGTCGGCCAGATCCCTCGTCGTCGGCCCTGGGGTCACGTCGCCGCAGAGCGCATCGTCGACGTCGGGCACCCGGCCCGATGGGCACAGGGCCGCACGGTGGCACATGAACTTCCCCTTGACACCACCTCGCCGTGAAGGGAGTATGTGGCTGCTGTGACATATGGGGTAGATGTTCCTTCCTACAGCGGCGTGGAGCGGTCCGCTCCGCTGTGGGCTGCGGTGCGCAAGCACCGCAAGGTCGCGTCGGTGATGGAGAGGGACAACGAGGGGATGCCACATGGAGCAACGTCACGAATTCCGTAAGCGCCGGAGACCTGTGTCCAGGTGGATTCGGCACAACGTGATCGAAGCGGGCCCTCTCTGGGGACAACTCCTCCGGGATGCCGTGGCCAACGTCCGGATCGACTGACAGACGGCGATACCGGTCACCACCGGGTACATCCGCCCCGGTTGACCGACTGTTGGGGAGGTGTTGATCGCCCGGCGGGCTCGGTTGGTCATGATGCGTGCACAAGCAGGTTGGGGCGCCGCCGTGTCGTGCTGAACCCGCGGCGAGATGCACGTCGGGGATTGCCGGGTCGCGCCGCTCACTCGATCGGGGGGAATCGAGCACATGGCACGACAGCCACTTCATCGTGGCCGTCTTGCGCGATTCGACTGGTTCAGGATCGTCGCAACCGCACTGATCGCGAGCGGAGCAGCCGTCATCGGCCTGTCCGCGTCCGCTTACGGGGCATCGTCATCCGACGCGCCCCACATCATGGTCATCATGATGGAGAACGAGAGCCAGAGCGAGCTCATCGGAAGCGCTGGCGCACCCGATACCAACGCCCTGGCTCAGAGATACGGTCTCGCCACTCAGTCGTACGCCTTTGCCCACCCATCGCTGCCCGACTACCTGGAGCTCCTCTCCGGTTCCGACTTCGGCGTGGCGAACGACGACGCACCATCCTCTGTCAACATCCCGGCCGGTGCCCAGACGCTGGTCAACCAACTGGAGACGGCGGGGATCTCGTGGCGGGCATACTTCGAGAACCTGCCCGCTTCGGGTTACACCGGGGGTGACACCGGGGGTGTAGATCCGTATGGTGGCGACTACTACGTCCAGCACCACAATCCGTTCGTCTACTTCCCCGCGATCACATCCCTCCCGGACTTCGGTGCGAATGTCGTGCCCTTGTCCACCAACTTCACGACCGATCTCGACTCCGGGAACGCGCCGGCGTTCGTCTGCGTAACACCCAACCAAGTCGATGACATGCACGACGGGCCTTCGAATGCAGACGGAGACGTGGACCCCTCGATGGGGGATGCCTGGCTGGGGAACTTCGTCTCTCAGGTCGAGTCAACCAATTGGTACGCCCAGGGTGGCAACATCATCATCGAGTGGGACGAGGGCATGGCCTCCGACACCTCGGGCATCGGCGGCAGCGGTGTGGAGAGCGGTGGCGGCCACGTCGTCACCATCGATGTCAGTGCTGCACTGAAGGCCAACCCCGAGCAGGATGCCACCCCGTTCAACACCGCTGGCATCCTCCACTCCATCGAGGCCGCCTACGGGCTGCCATATCTCGGCGACGCGACCGATACCGCCAACGGCAACATGGACGCTTTCCTGCCGTCGTCCCCCTCACCGACGACCACGACCGCACCTCTCACCACCCCGACCACGACACCAATTACGACGCCTCCCACGACGTCGCCTCCCACAGCGCCAACCACGACGCCGCCCACGACCGGAACCACCGACCCGGCCGCTACGGCGACCGCGGCAACGCCCTCGACACCGACCACCGACCCCCCCACGACTACCGATCCGCCCGCGGTGACGACGTCGACCGTGGCTCCCACGACTCCAACCACGACCCCGAACACCCACCCGCTCGCTCCCGCAACTGCGACAACGCCCTCGACACCGACCACCGACCCTCCCACCACGGTGGGAGTCGGTCCCCGCTCGGGCGGAGCCTCTCAGGGCTCGCCTGATCCTTCAGTTGTCTCGGCCCCGGCGAGCAGCCTGGCATTTACCGGCTCGGGCCCCGGTGTGACGACGCTCAGCATCGTCGGAGGTGGTCTCGTTCTTCTGGGGATCGTTCTCTTCACCCTCACCGGAGTGACACGAGACCCCGCCAGACAGATCGCGTGTGCCCCATCGTGGGAACGACCTCACGACCGCGACGGAGGGAACCCACAGACGGGCGAGACTCGGCGCAGCGATCTCTGGCTGCTACCACCATCTGCGTAGGTGGCAGGACTTGTGAGCGGGTCGGTCCCTTTGCCGGGCTTTCGGCCGCTCAGTTCAGGCCCCGTGGATGGGATCCCGGCACCCACAGGGCGTTCCGGCACCCCGAGCTCATGTCGTCCCTGCGCGCTCGCCAAGTCTGGTACGGAGCTCCGCCTCGAAGGCAAGGATCTCCGGCGCCATAGCCCTGGCTCGAAGCGCCTCCAGGTGCGGGTAGCCGGCGTCGCGCTCGGCATCCCATTCTTCGGCGAAGCGTCCCGAGGCAATATCGTCGACCAGCTCCCGCATGGTGGCGGCGATGTCGAGGTGTCCGTAGCGGCCGGCCCGCGACAACTGGCCGTACTGACTCGTCGGCGAGTGATAGGCCATCTGCGCGGCGCCACCCTCGAGTCGCACGAGGCGATAGGTCCGCTCCACTTCGCCAGACAGCACGAGCTCCGTGATGATCGCCTCGAGGGGCACATCGTGCTCCAGCATGACCTGCACGAACGACTCGCTGACGCGCCGTAGCGCGGGGGCGAGTGCCTGTTCGACGGCCAGGTCCAGTACGGCCTCTTGTTCGGGAGTCATCTCGATGGCGCCTTGACGTAGTCCACCGATGGCCTTGGCTACGGCGAGGATGCGGGCCCGGGCCGTCCCGGTGACGTCACGATGGACCCCGACGGCGGTGATGAACCCGATGCCTTCCAGAAAACACCGGCGCACCTCCGGGCCGAGCATCCGTGGCGCCACCATGCCCACGTCACATGGTGGATTCAGCCGCTCGAAGGCGAGTGTGTACCCGCTGGCCACGATCACCAGCGCGTCGGGTCGGGGAGCCAGAGGCAGTGTGGCGATGATGTCATCGGGGACAAGCACGCACACCACGTCGGCATCATGTGTCGCATCGAGGTCGCTGGTCTTGAACCCATCGGTGTTGGCGGTATCCCTGCTGGCATCAGCCCGTACGCAGACGGCGACGTCGACCCCCGAATCTCGCAGGTTGAGAGCCCAGGATCGGCCCTGGTTGCCGTATCCGACGATGGCAACCTTCTGACCGACCAGGGCGTCACTCTGGGCCTCGGCCTCGCTCACGATCACGGTCACGATCCGACCGTACTCCTTTGTTCTGGGACTCTCCACCCTGCCAGGCCCCGTCGACCGGGACGAGGTCGATGTTCGGTCTCCACTCAGGGACGTCCGGGTCAGCGACGCGCCAGAGGCGCGGCGACGTCCAGTGACAGGGTCTGGGTGGTTCGGAGCGGCGCCGGCGTGGTCGAATCGGTGACCTCTATGGTCACGGTGTACGTGCCACTTGCCTTGGGCGTCCCGGTGATGGACCCCGTCTTGCCGTACAGGCGCAGTCCGTGGGGAAGCGACCCCTGTTGGATCGCGTACGTGTAGCGGGGCCTCCCGCCTTCGGCGACCACGACATCGCGGTAGCTCTGCCCCTCGGTGCCGTTGGCAAGGGCGGTCCCCGGGACTTCCAGGGGATAGCTCACCCGGGGCATCGTGGCGGTGCAGACGACGCCGCTCACACCTTGGGTCCACGCGTCGCACATCGCACCCGACTGGACCAGGCGGTCGGGAGCGATCGAGTGCATGATCTCCATCTGCGTCACGAGGTCGTCATAGGGCTGGTTCTCGACGTTCACCAGGCCGAAGTTGTCGTTCTCACCGTCGGCGACACGCCCCCCCTGTGGCTCGTCGACGTATTCGAACCACTCGTCACCCACCACCCACGGCGCGTCCTCGTACAGGGGCGCTATGTAGTCGGTGTAGGCGAGCGCGCGGGCCTCCTGGGTCGGATAGACCGCGTAGACCCCGGGAACGGTGTCCGGTGTCTGGGGGGTCTCGCCGATGAAGGAGTACTCGGCGACCATAATCGGTATCTTGGCGTACTTTTCGAAATTCGCGAACCTGGCCGTCACGGGAAGGTACTGCCGCCATAGTGCGTGGATGCTCGGGGCGAAACCGGGCTGAAGGGCGTAGTCGTCGATGCTGAACACGTTCACATAGTGGCCGGCCGCCTCCAGTAGCTGGGGCTGCACGTACTGGCCCTCCGCCTTGACCCCCAGGATCAGGTGGTGGGTGTCGTACATGCGGATGGCGGTGGTCGTCACCTGGAAGTACCGGGTGGCGAGGGCGTAGAGGAACTCGTCGGGCCGCCCGACGTACTGTTGCGCGACAGCCAGACCGGGTGAGCCGGCGGGCAACTCCAGATAGTCCTGGAGCTCGGTGTTCTCGTTCGCTATGTCCGGCCCCCATGTCAGTTCGCTGTCCGTGTACCAGCCGATCAGATCGGGGTCGTCGGCCAGGGGTGCGACCTGGGTGGCCGCCACTTCGTCGGCGTTGGTCACGAACGACGGTGCGAACCAGTCATCACCGCTCGCCATCGACAGTTGGACGGAAGAGGGCATCTGGCCCGCAAATTCGCTGAGATCGCTGAAGGGGCCGAGGCTGTTGAACCCCCACGACCTGAGCTGGGCGACCGTGGCCGTCTCCCACGCCGAGGTGCTCGGGTACTGGCTCTGGATCGCCTCGCAGTATGGACACTGGCCGGTCGTCTGGTCCGTGTCCGGACCTGACGCCACATGGTCGACGCCGGTCGAGAAGAAGGGCTGGCCGGTCGGGGTGACGAGGAACCATCGACCGTGCTCGTGCACGGTGGTGAAGTAGCCGGTCGCCTCGAAGGCGGTCGACCGTCCCCTCGATTGTCGCTGCTGGTCCGGTGCTCCCGATCGGGGGTGACCGCTACCGGCCGCCTGGGCGCTCACCGCCGGTACGAGGGCAGCGAACACGAGGGCGAGGGCGATGGAACCACGGTGCCACGAGGCCCAGGCTCCGGTGGTACCGGCTCTCGGCCCGGTCTGATGCGACGCCGTGCGGGCAATCGACACCGCCGCCCCCCTCCCTGTCGGCCATCTGCAGCGCCCTCTCGCAGCAGCGTACCGCCACCCGTACCGTCGGCCTCACCCGGTATCGGAACCGCCCTGTGGCGGCCGTCTCTCAGGAGCGAGGACGGTTCTACGCGAGCTGGCCGGCGTCGGGGACGCCGAGTGGTCCCGGGTTCCAGTGCACCCTCACCCGGCACTCGACCCGAGTAGCAGGCGGATCTTCGCCTGGGCCGGACCGGCTTCGTTCCCAACCGCGATCTCGATCAACTTCCGACGACTTGTGGAGCCCCGAACCAGCTTCACCGATCGCCTGGGCACCGAGACGGCATCGGCGACCGCACGGAGCGCCGCTTCCGTGGCCCTTCCGGAGTCAGCGGGCTCGACCACGCGCACCACGAGAGCACCGTCGTGTTCCCCGCCCACCACCGTCGAAGACGCATTGGGGCGCACATGGATCTCAACTCGCATCTTCCTGTTTCCGGCGACTCGGTGCGATCGGGTCAGCGACCGGCGTCGGAGGTCAGTCCTGGGGAAGTGCGCTCTCGGCCGGGACTGCCAGGGTAGCGACCTGTGCCGGCGTGGGCCAGCGAACCTTGGTGGCCCAGCCGGCCATCTCGAACAGGCGGATCAGCCGGGCCGAGGGGTCCATCTGACGGGGCAGGGCGCCATGTCGAGCTGAGGCGGGGGCGGCGTGGTGGAAGTTGTGCCAGCTCTCTCCGAACGAGATCAATGCCAGTGCGGCCACGTTGGTGCTGCGGTCACCGGTGACGAACGGCCGTCGCCCCCAGAGATGGCAGACGGAGTTGATGCTCCACGTCACGTGATGCAGGACCAGCATGCGGATCAGGCCGGCCCAGACGAAGGCGCCGACCGCCCCGGCCCAGGTTCCGTAGAGCATCCAGCCGATGGCAAACGGGATCGTCAGTGATGTCACGCTGAGGATCGGGAACAATCTGTCGATCACGACGAGGTCCCGGTCACGGAGAAGATCCGGAGCGAATCGCTGCGGGTCCGTCGGATCTGCGGCGAACAGCCATCCCACGTGCGCCCAGATGAAGCCCCGCACCGTCCCGACGACCCCTGTTCCGTACCGGTACGGCGTATGCGGATCACCGGGTTGATCGCTGAACATGTGGTGACGTCTGTGAATGGCGACCCAGCTGATCATCGAACCTTCGAGAGCCATCGACCCCGCCACTGCCAGCGTCACCTTCAGGACCCGGTTCGCCTTGAAGCTGCGATGGGTGAACAGGCGATGGAACCCGGCAGTGACCCCGAACCCGGTCACGACGTACAGGACGACGGCCATGACCACGTCTCCGACGGCGATGACCCGGCCCGTGCCGAGCAGGAGATAGAGCGCGAGCCCCACCAGCGGCCCGCACACGAGGACGAGGGTCACGATTCGCCCTGCCAACAGCCCCGACGGTGTCGGCGCAGGACCGGCGACCCGAGCACCGCCGAGCAGCTCCTCGACCGGCGGCAGGGCGTCCGGCACCTCCAGCACGGCTGTGGGACCGGTCACGTCGTTCGCCATGGCGTCCTTCTCCCTGTGGTCTGGGCAGACCTCTGGGTACATCGTGGGCCGAAATACCCGAATCCGACAGGGTCAAAGGTCTCTAGGCGAGTCCGCCCGACATCGGGCAGGGCACGCTGCCGGCACGGTGAGGCCTGAACCGCGATCAGTGAACTTCCTCGTAGACGGCCGCCGGAGAACCCGCGGCGTCACCTGCTCCGTGGTTGCGCCTGTGACCGGGGCCGTCCGTCGCGCCCTGGGACGCTCCGAGGCCGATGAGACCGACCGCTCCCACCATGACGAGGATCGTCCCGACCGCAGGAAGACGGACATCACGGCCTTGTACCAGAACCACTCCGTAGAAGACCGCACCGGAGGCGATGGAGATGATGCTCAAGAACTTTCCGGTGGTCCGCATTCGGGGTGGCTCCTTCTGGTGGCCGGACAAACGGCCTGGCATGAAGGAGGCGGGGGATCGGAACCTTCCCCTTCCATGGTAGTGCTCGTGGGCTGGCGTGCGTTCACCAGGGATCCCACCGGGCGAGGTCCGCCCTCAGGTCCACCAGCGGTGCCGGGGATGGTCCTCGACGCACATCGGACCGGCGAGCTCGAAGCGCCCGGGGAGGCCCGCCGGGCTCGGCCATGCGAACCACTGACGACCGGGTCGTCAGCCCCCGGTGGGCACCGTCACGACGGTTGCGCCCGCAGGCAGCGCGAAGTCCGAGGGGTCCACGCTGTTCGAGTAGCTCGTGAGCTGGAAGACCTGTGAGGGCGAGGTGCTCACGTAGGCGAGCTGGCCCGTCCCGGTCACGCAGTACTTCCCCGATCCAGTCGTCGCACTGACGGTCACGCATGTGGCCGCCTGACCGGCGAACGTCTGCGACGAGAAGGTCGCGCTGTACCCGGCCACCTTGGCCGCCAAGGCCGACTGAGCCGCCTGCAGGGAGTCGATCGCCGTCTTCGGGCTCAACAGGGTGAGGAGCGACGCCAACGGGTCCTCCGACGTCGACGACAAGCACGAAACGGTTCCTGATGTCGAGCAGAAGTAGGTGGCCGTCCCGGTGTCGATGACCTCGCCACCGGTGCCTTCGAAGAACGACTTCGGGGGATCCTGCTCGAACGTCAGCGTCTCCGTCCGGCCGTTGTCGGTCGCCGTGTACACCGCCTTGAACGACGCCGTCTCTGCGCTCTGCAGGGACTTCGACAGGCTGGCCAGTTTGCCGGCCAGCGACGCCCCGCCACCGCCAGATGCCGCCGTCGTGGTCGTGGCCGCGCTCGGACCCGACGTCGTCGTCGTGGCACTCGAGCTCGACGGCGAGCTGCTACAGGCAGCCAGGGCCACTGCCATGGCCGCCCCGATCAACACGATGGCCGAGCGACGGTGCTCGGTGGTGCGCAGGCGGTTCATCGACTCCCTCGTTCTCTCGCGACGTCGGCGGGCCCACTCCTCCCGCACACCGGGAGCACATTACGCGACCCACCACCGAGATACCCGGATCATCGCCACGGCCGGGCGCCGCCATCCGGGCGCCGCCATCCGGGTTGGTCATCCGGGTTGGTGCGGTCCGTCGTCCGCCTGTTTGACTGGCGAGGTGGGATCGCCGGGTGTCACCGTCTACGGGGTCTGCGCCGTCTCGTTCATGATGGCCATGTACGCCCTGGAGCGGCGGCACAGGAATTTCGTCCTTGCCTTCGCGGCGGGCTGCGTGTTGTCCAGCGCCTATGGATTCCTGTCCGGCGCCTGGCCGTTCGGCGTGGTCGAGCTCATATGGTCGGGGATCGCCCTGCGGCGCTGGCGCCGCTGACACCCGGAGCCGGGCCTGGCGGGGGCGGCCGCCCGGTGCCGGCTACCAGTTCCGTGACGACGACCGGTGGCGCCAGGGATCGGCGTTTGCCGCCGGCCGCCGCCTCCGCCGCCCCGAGGTACGGGCCCTGCCCCGTCAGTGTCGTCGACGTCCGATCACCGCCACATGCCCTCCCAGGACGCACTCGGCGTCGATCGTCTCGGTCGCAAATCGGCCCAGACAGTCGTCGAACTCGTCGGCGGGGATGAACTCCCCGACCAGCGCAGCGCGCGCCGCACCGAACCGCTCCAAGAGAAACGTCCGGTGGGGGTCGTTCGGCCGTGACGGGCGATAGTCGGTCTCGGGTATGAGGAGCACCCCCGACACGTCGAAGCCGGCCCGATCGAGACACGCCGGCAGGGTTCGGGCCACACGGCGTCCGCCACCGCGGCGCTCCTGCATGTCGTGCAAAGCCTCGGCCAGGCGCGAGTAGGCGGCCGAGCGCTCGGGGTAGGTCACCGACAGACCCTCGTCGACATCGATGACGCAGGCCAAGCCACCAGGCTTGACCACGCGCGCCAGCTCGGATGCTGCGGCGGCGTGGTCCCGGAGGTGCTGGAAGAGGAAACGAGCAGTGGCGAGATCGAAGGATGCGTCAGGCTCTTCCAGCTCGTATGCATCGCCCGTCACGAACGTCACGCGACTGTCCGGGGGGAACGCTCCACGACGTGCAGCCTCGACACACACGGCATCGGCAACTCGCAAAGCCGGTTCCGCGATGTCCACCCCGAGGGCATCGACCGCAGCCGTCACCGCCAACTCCATCGGCACCGGCCCGAATCCTGTCCCGATGTCCAGGAGCCGCCAACCGGACCGGACGCCCAACGTGGCCAGAAGGCGCCGCCGCGAGGCCGCGGTGGCCAGGGTCTGGATCAGGAGCCAGCGGTCCGGGACCTCGTCATGAGCTCCGAGATACGCCATGAACGCGTCATCGATCACCTTCCAACCCCTGCAGTGCGCCTCCCATTGCTCCTCCTGGGATGCAGAGCCGACGCCGACGCCGACGCCGACACCGACGTCGACACCGACACCCGTGCGCCCTGGTCGACCCGGTGGCGCAGGCGCAACGGGGTGGCCCACAGATCCACCTGGATGCGCCTGGGCCATCGGCATCACGCTAGAGGTCCGGCCTTACGCCAACGTGAAGTCATGGCGACGGCTCCACAGCTTGCGCCCAGCCGATCCCCTTCATGGTTCCTTCACACAGCGTGCGTAGGATGCACGGGTGTGCCATCCCACCTCCGATGTGAGGGGGGACTCACAGGGACCAGGCGGGGTGCGGGCGCGACATGCATCACCCCGAAGACACGTCCGTGCCCCGCTCAGCCCTTCGGGCGCGCCGTGGCGTCGTGACGCACGGCAGGCGACGGCGGGCCACGACGCGCGCCCTCCTCGCCGGGGCCGTGCTGGTCGCCGTCACGTCGGCCGTCAACGTCGGAGGGGCACGCGCCATCGATGACGCCAGGACGGTGCCGGCCACCGTTACCGAACCTACGACCAGCCCGCCTCCGTCCACGACCACGACCACGACCACGACCACGACCGGATCGGCGCCCGGACCGCCCTATTCCGTCGATGACGAGACGATCACGCTCTTCGACCCCAGCCGGGCCACACCGAGCCGGGGCGACGTCCCCGGCCACGCGGGCCGCCAGCTGGTCACCGTCATCCGCCGCCCTGCCGGGCTGTCCGGGCCGCTGCCCCTGGTCGTCTTCGGCCACGGATGGAACAGCAATCCCACCGTCTACGAGTCCTTGCTCGACGCGTGGGCGGCGGCCGGATACCTGGTGGCCGCACCCACCTTTCCGGATTCCACCGACACCTTGCCGGGGCCACCCGTGAGCGACTACCCGGAGCAGGCCCGGGACATCTCCTTCGTCATCACGTCGCTGCTCTCGGGACGAGCCGGGCCCGTGGACCCGACGCGGATCGCCGTCGCCGGCCACTCCGACGGTGGCACGGATGTCGCGCTCATGGCCCTCGATCTCGCCGACGTCGATCCCCGGGTCCGCGCCTATCTGTCGCTTTCGGGTGAGATCCCCGCCGGAGTCCCGGGACCGTGGACGGCCAGGACCGACGGGGCACTGTTCGTGGCGGTCGGCACGGACGATGAGTTTGGCCTCCTGCCCCGGGCGGTCCAGGTCTTCGACACCGCCGAGGTCGCACCGAAGGTCCTGCTCACTGTGGAGGGTGGCGACCACCTCGGCATGTACGTCGGCACGTCCGCACAAGCGGCGGCGGTGCGCGCCGAGACCGTGAGGTTCCTCGATGCGGCCCTCGGCCCCGGCGGGGCGACCTCCGGCCAGCTGGTGCGGTCCCTCGAGCCCACCGGTGATCCCTCGCTCGTGGTCACCACCAGCTGCGCCGGCGCACCGAGCTGTTGACCGACCCGGCGTCATGGCGCCGTCATGCCGGGGGCGCACGTACCGATCAGGCGGTGTCCTGCGCCTGGAGTTGCCAGACCGAGAGGTCGTCGGTGGGGAACGGGTCCAGCACCCGGGCCGGCTCGGGATGCCCGAAGAGGAATCCCTGGGCCATGAAGCAGCCGAGGGCACGCAGCTCGTCGGCCTGGGTCGGTCGCTCGACCCCTTCCGCCACCACTGACAGTCCGAGCGAATCGCCCAGCCCGATGATGGCCCGCACGATGGCCATGTCGCCGGAGTTGTGATCGATCTCGTCCACGAAACTGCGGTCGATCTTGAGAGTCTCGACCGGGAATTGCTTCAGGTAGCTCAACGACGAGTAGCCGGTCCCGAAGTCGTCGATCTCGAGGTGCACCCCGAGGCTCCGCAGAGACCGCAACAGTGCAACGGTGGACTCACCGAAACTCATCAGCGTGCTCTCGGTGATCTCGAGCCACAGCTTGTCGGGATCGAGACCCGTCTTGTCCAGGACGCCCGCCACCGTGCTCGGGAACGAGTCGTCCGCCATCTGCCGGGCGGACACGTTCACGGCGATCTTCAGGCGCGCACCTTCGGCCCCGGCCTTGCTGCGCGCCGCGTGCCACTCGGTGACCTGGCGGCAGGCCTCCTCCAGGACCCACTTCCCGAGGGGCACGATGAGCCCGCTGTCTTCGGCCAACGAGATGAACTCGCCGGGGAGGAGGAGGCCCCTGGTCGGGTGGCGCCATCGCACCAGCGCCTCGAGACCCACCATGGAGTCGTCGTGCAAGTCGACAACCGGCTGATAGTGGAGCTCCATCTCCGAACGCTCCAAGGCTCGATGGAGCTCGTTCGATGTCCGGAGTCGGTGCAGGTTGTTGACCTCGCTCGCGGGCTGGTACACCGCGACGTGGGCCGGGCCGGCCTCCTTGGCCTGGAACATGGCGACGTCGGCGTTGCGCAGCAGCGCGGCACCGGACGCACAACCGTCCTCGGAGAGGGCGAGGCCGACGCTGACCGACACATAGTGCTCGCTCCCCGACACGCGCATCGGCCGTCGCATGACGCCGACCAGGCGGCCGGCGATCTCCAGGGCCTCGCTCCGATCCCGGACCTCGCACAGCGCCGTGAACTCGTCACCCCCGAACCGCGCCAGCGTGTCGCTGTCGCGCAGAGCACTCCTCAGCTGCTGCGAGGCCAGGCACAGCAGGCGGTCCCCTGCGTCATGGCCCAGACTGTCGTTCACGAGCTTGAACCGATCGAGATCGAGGAACATCAAGGCCACCTGGTGACCTTCCCGTTCTGCGCGCCGCAGCGACAGCTCCAGGCGATCCATGAAGAGCAGTCGGTTCGGCAGCCCCGTCAACAGGTCGTGCATGGCTGCGTGCGAGATCTCCTCCTGCATCTGGTGGCGCTCGGTGATGTCCTCGACCTGCCGGATCAGGTAGTGCGGGGCCCCGCTCGTATCCTTGACGCACGACACGCTGACAGACACCCATACGACATGGCCGTCGCTGTGGATGTAGCGCTTCTCGGTTGAGACCGATCCCACCTCGCCGCTCGCCATGGCCTGGAGCTCGGCGTCGAGCGTGTCAAGGAAGTCGGGGTGAACCACGTCGCGGATGCTCATGCCCTCGAGGTGGTGCTGGTCGATTCCCACGATCTCACCGAAGGCACGGTTCGTGCGCATGAAGACGCCCGCAAGGTCCGTGAGAGCCATCCCGATCGGGGCGTTCTCGAAGGCCGAGTGGAATCGCTCGTGGGCCTCTCTGAGTGACTCCTCCGTGTGCTTGCGATCGGTGATGTCGTGGAGGTTGCCCACGATGCCGCGCACCTTCGGGTTGGACAGGTGGTTGGTCACCGTGGCCTCGAACCAGTGCCAGGATCCGTCGGCGTGCTTGAGCCGCATCTCGGTCCGCAGCCCCTGCCCCGCGGTCCCCCCGATCTCACCGGCCCGGCTGCGCAGGCTCGCCAGGTCGTCGGGGTGCATCATCTCGGCCGCCGACCCGGCCGCCAACCGGTCGGCGGAGATGCCCAGGAGCCGGGAGAAGGCGGGGCTCACGTAGCTCAGGTGGCCGGTGGGGTCGGCCACCACGATGATGTCGCTCGCCCCGTGCACGAGCGCCTCGAAGCGTCCCTCGCTGGCCTCCCGGGCGACGGCGAACCACTCGAGCACCTTGATCGTCACCACCGCGCCCAGTGCGTCCAGCCCGGCCAGGCTGTCGACCAGGGGTTGGTGGATCAGTGTGGGAGCCGCCCCGATGGCGATCGCCGCCTGGCCCAGGGCGATGCACACCAGTGTCCAGACGATGGCCGGCTTGGCCGCAGCCGAACCGGCGCTGCGCATGGCGTCGACCCCGCCGAAGATGAACCCGATGGCGAGGATCGGTCCCCACCCGATGCCGTAGATGACGGCCGCGATCACGACCATCGCCACGGCCACACGCACCTGCAACCGCCAGCCGCCGGTGGCGTCCTCCAACAGCGCGGCGTTCACCGAATTCACGGCCAGGGCGGTCAGGACCAGGGCGGCGATGGCCCAGTACGGGATGCTCGCGATGAGGCCCCACGAGCGGATCAGACAGAAGGCCGCGATGACCGGGGGGACCGAAAGGTTGACCGGGTCACACAGCCGTGCCCGCAGGCGCGAGGCAAAACCCTCGGAGGCCTCCTTGGACGCGGAAAGGTCCCACCTGCTCACCTCTCCTTTTCGGCGGATCGGCAATGACGCTGTAATCCGCACGGGGGAGTCTCCACAGCGGGAGATCACAACGCCCGGACAACACGTTCTCAAGCGGGGCGTGGCCGGTGACGATACGACGGTGGTGAGTCTCACCGAGGCCGGACTGGCGCGCCCGACGGTCGACGCCGGGCTGCGGGCGGCGGTCGAGCGCTTGTGTGAGCCGGGAACGATCACGGCGGTGGTCCAGCCCATCGTCCGACCCGCCGACATGGTGGTGGTCGGGTACGAATCGCTCGCCCGGATGCCGGGCGCGCCCCAGCGGCCGCCCAACTGGTGGCTCGACGTGGCGTCGGAGTTCGATCTGCGCCACGAGCTCGAGCTGGCCTGTCTGGTCGCTGCCGTCGAACTCGGCCCCCCGCCCGAGGGCCAGGTGCTGTTCGTGAACGCCAGCGCATCCACGATCGCCGATCCGGCGTCGCTGGACCTGAGGGAGCGACTCCCCCAGCGCCTCGTCATCGAGCTCACCGAGCAGGAAGCGGTGGACGACTACGACCGGCTCCGGGTCCACGTGGCCCGGTGGTTGGAACGTGGCGTCCGAGTCGCCGTCGACGACGCCGGGGCGGGCTACTCGAGCCTCCGCCACGTGGTGGAGCTGTCGCCGGACTACCTGAAGCTCGACCGCGAGCTCGTCCACGGCATCGACGACGACCCCAACCGCCGGGCGCTGATGCGAGCCGTGGTGGCCTTCGCCCGCGAGGTCGGCACCAGCGTGATCGCCGAGGGAGTCGAGACCCGCGCTGAGCTCGAGGTCCTCCGCGAGGCCGAGGTCCACTTGGTGCAGGGGTACCTGTTGGCGCGTCCGGGCCCGCCGTGGCCGCAGATCGACCGCATTGAACCCTCCCGGTCGCCCCGGTCGGAGTCGTTCCCGGCCGATGTCCCGCGGCTGGAGCAGATCGAGGACGGGATGCGCCACGCACTGGCGCGCGCCACCAATGCCCTGGAGGCGTGCGAGATCGTCGTCGAGACCCTCTTCCGGCGCGGTCACCTCATGTCCAGCCTGTATCTCGAGCGGAGCGGCGAGTTGCGGTGCGCCGCCCAACGGGGCCTCTGGCAGGTCCTCGACGGGATCTCGGCCTCGGCGGGGATCACCGGCAGGGCCTGGGCCACCGGCCAACCGATCGTGGTCGAGGACGTCGCGACCCACCCGGACTACATGGAGGCGATCCCGGGCGTGGTGTCGGAGATCTGTGTCCCCATCGTCGTCGACGGCGACGCGGTGGGTTCACTCAACGTGGAGTCTCTCAGCCCGCTCAGTCCCGACACCGTCACGCTGACGGAGACCGCCACCCGCCTCCTCGCCGATCGGCTGGGGGTCATCGGGGCGAGTCTGGGTAACAGCCGGTGGCAGCGGGCCGCGCAGGCCTCGGTGGCCATCTCCGGGCTGGTCACCGGCAAGCGCCTGCCGCTGCAGGTGCTCCACCGCTTCCGGGACGCGGCCGACATGGATTCGGCGTGTCTCACGGTCGAGGACGCCGACGGGCCCCGGGTCGTCGCCGCCGTCGGGCCCCTGGCCGGCAGCCTGCTGGCCCTCGACGCCGACGAGCTCGCTGCGCTCTCCTCCCTCGTCGGGGAGATCCGCTCCTGCTACACGGCCGGTGATGCGTCGGGCCGAGGCTTCGTCGGCACGGAGTCGCTGCGGACAGCGGGTGCGAGGGCGGTGGTGGTCCTGCCGTTGTGGACGCAGCGGAGGCGGTTCGGAACGGTGCTCCTGGCCCACTCCAAGCCCCTGCGGCTGACGGGGGACCGGGTCGAGCCACTGGAGCTCCTGGCCGACCACGTGGCCGCCGTCCTGGGCCCCACGCCGCTGGCCGCCCGCCCGTCGTCCTCGGGTCATTGAGCCCAGGCGGCCGATCGGCGACCCCTCCCCCTGACCGAGCCGCTTCGGGCCGGCGCCCGGACCAGGCCGTCGAGGCCCTGCTCAAGGCCTTTGCGCCCGGCGACGATGCCTTTGAAGTGAACGCGCGCCGCGACGACGGGGTCCCCGCGGCTCAGGGCGGGGTGCCCGGGGGTACACCCTCGCCCGAGAGGTTGGCGGGCGCGGGGCGGTGCGTGGCCCGTGTCCGCAAGAGCGACGTGGCGGTCATGGTGCAGATCGACGAGGCCACCTCGCAACTCCTGGGGTGGCGCCCCGATGACATGGTCGGTCGGACCTCGCTCGAGTTCATCCACCCCGACGACCAGCAGTTGGCCGTCGAGAACTGGATGCAGATGCTGTCGTCACACGGCCCCGGCAGTGCCGTACGGCTCCGGCACATGCACAGTGACGGGTCGTGGGTGTGGGTGGAGTTGACCAACCACAACCTCCTCGACGATCCTGCCGCCAACTACATCCTGGCCGAGATGGTGGACGTCTCCGAGGAGATGTCCACCCTCGCTCCGGCGTCGCTCCACAAGCAGGCCCCGACGGCAGACCCGGCGCTGCTGCCACGCCGCCTGCACGACGCCATCCGGGGGCGCGAGCAGCTGCTCCACCGCTTGGCCGAGGCCCTCCCCCTGGGGGTCCTGCAGGTGGACGCCGAGGGCCGGGTCGTGTACACCAACCATCGGCTGCACAGCATTCTGGGCAAGGCGCGGACCGCCACCGCCGCCCGACAGCTGTCGATGGTCCTGAACGAGGACAAAGGCCGGCTCGACGAGGCTTTCGAGGCGGTGCTGCGGGGCGGGCTCGACAGCGACATCGAGGTACGGCTGGGGACATCCGACGCGCACGGCACCAAGGACGTCCGCCAGTGCACGATGAGCCTCCGCTCGCTCACCGCCGAGTCCGGTGCGGTCACCGGAGCCATCGTCTGCGTGGCAGATATCACCGACAGTGTGCGCATACGGGAGGAACTACGCATACGGGCCACATTCGATGACGTCACCGGGTGCCACAATCGAGCGTCGACCATGGAGGCGCTCGAAGGTGCACTGGGCGCGTCCGCCGAGGAGGCCGCACCGGCGGTCATCTTCGTGGATCTCGTCCGCTTCAAGGAGGTCAACGACCGGCTGGGGCATGCCGCGGGCGACGAGCTGCTCGCCATCGTGGCCAAGCGCCTGCTCGGGGCGGTGCGTGCGGAGGACCTGGTGGGACGGATCGGCGGCGACGAGTTCCTGGTCGTCTGCCCGCGCATCACGTCCGCCACCCAGGCCATGCAGCTGGCGACACGCGTGGCCGGCGCGCTCCGACGCCGGGTCCGGTTGAAGGCGACGAGCGTGCCGTGTCAGGCGAGCATCGGCGTGGCCTGGGCCGCCGGGCCGAACGCCGACGCTGACGCACTCGTCAGCCACGCCGACGAGGCCATGTACGAGGCCAAGCGCATCGGGTCCGGACACCCCATCTTGTTCGGTGTACCAGCGGTGGAAGGCACAACGGCGGCGTCCACCTAGCGCCATGTGATCGCCTATCCGCCGGGGCGACGGACCTGTGGTTCGCCGAGCCGGGACAGCCGTGCACGGGACGAGGGCCGCTCGTCAGCCGGAGCGTGACGAGCGGCCCTCGGAACGGTGGTGGAAGCGGCGCCCTATCCCGCCGTGGCGGGGACCGGGTCGTCGGCAGACATCGCCGACATCGCCGCCACCGGGATCGGCATCGGCGCCGGCTCGAGGGCACCACCCCCGTGCTCCAGAGCCCGATCGACCTCATTGGTGTGCTTCTCGGGAGAGAGCATCGAAGCCTCGAGGTCCATCTCGATCTCGGCGAACATGCCCCGGTTCCGTCGGCTGACTGCAAAGAGCCACCCCGAGCCGACCAGCATGTACGCCAGGAAGATGTAGGGGAAGACGTCGACGGGGAACGGCGGTACCGGGTAGAAGCTCCCGATGAGCGGGACCATCAGCAGCAGGCAGGCCATGACCGCCACCACGACGTGCCGGGGCTTCAACTCTCTCTGCTTCTTCAGGTAGACCGGCGCCGCGATCGAAATCAGGAAGTACGCCGTCAAGAACCCGAATGCCGCGAGGGTCCCCGCGTCACCGAAGGTCGTCAACGGGTTGGTGAAGATCTCCAGGACCACGGGGATGGCGACGATCACCGTGATGTACGCCGTGATGGCGATGTGGGGTGTCCGGTTCTTCGTGTGGGTCCGACCCAGGTGCGTCGGGAAGACCATGTGCTGGGCCATCGGATAGATGATCCGGGAACCCGCATTGAGACACGAGAGTGTGAGCGAGAAGAAGCTCACCATGGCTCCGAGCGCGACGGGGATCTTGAAGAACGTCACGCCGTAGATCTTGGACAGCACCGTCAACGGCAAAGCGATGCTGCTGAGTGCCGTGCCGTAGTGCCGGGTACCGAAGACCTCGACATAGCTCATGAACACCATGAACGCCCCGGTGATGAGCAGGCTGACGACAACGGCCCTCGGGACGTTCTTCAGCGGGTTCTTGGCCTCGCCCCCGAGCGTGGTCGCGCTCTCGAAGCCGACCAGGGAGAAGATGCAGATCACGACGGCGAGGCTCAGCCCGTGGAAGGTCATGCCTTTCGCCTTGACGATGGTGGTGTCGATCGTGATGCCGTGCTTGAACAGGACCACAGCGGCGAGGGCGATGATGCAGGCCACCGACACGCACTCGAACACCAGCGTGAGGAGGGAGGAGACATGGATGTCCTTGTAGGCGATGAACCAGCACACCCCACCGCTCAGCACGAAGAAGATCACAGGAGGCACGACGGTGTGTAACCCGATGCCCGACAGGAATTGGGCGGCGAAGATCGCGAAGCCCGCCAAGCCGGCAACGCCGATGAACAAGTAGGCCCAGATCAGGCTCCACCCCGATGTCACGCCCGACTTGGGCCCGAGGCCCCGTCCCGTGTAACCGTACATGGACCCCGCCAAGGCTGATCGCTTGGCGAATTGATTGAGACAGCCGACGACGAAGAGCAGCATCACCGTGCCGAACGCATAGGCGAGCCAGGTGCCGTTGCCCGCGTCGCCGAAACAGAGGGCGATGATCAGGACGGCCGTCATGGTGGGCGAGATCACGGCGATGGACTGGGCCAGAACGGTGGGAAAGCCCAGCGCGTTCTTCCGAAGGCCCGGTTGCCTGCCGGTCGGAGCCGGCGGCGTTCGCAAAGCGGTTGTCTCCATGGCGCTCAGCTTCCTCTCTTGTCGGTATCCGTCGAGACGAATTGCATCTATGGACAAATCTCGTCAACAGGAAAGGCGAATACAAGAGCTCCCGCGTTAAGCGCTATTAAGCCCTCATATCGTCCGTGTTTCCGAGCCGTCCGGATGGGATCGTCGGGCGCGGCGCGGCGAGGGGTGGAGAGCGGATTTCATCCGGGTTCGCCGGGGTGGGGCGCCGTATACAGCAGTGCCGCCGCCGTCATTTCGGCAAGAGTGGCGAGGAGGCACGCCCGCGCCGATGCGGGCGCGCCTCCTCGGGCGCTGCGAGATCTCCTTACGGTACGAAGACCCCTTCCGGGAACGACTGGTCCTCGAGAAGGAGGTCCTCGTAGAAGGCGCCGAAGCCGCCGTCGGGGTGGGCGATGGCGATCTCGAGCACCCAGAGATTCGGGTTGGGACGGAACGACACGTCGGCCAGTGCACCGTCGTAGTGAGCAGAGTGCGGGTAGTCCGACAGGCGGTGACCCGACAGGTCCAGGTTCAGTTTCCACCCTCGCTGCTCGGTCGCCGACACGGCGTACCGGTAGAGGTCTTGTCCGGTGACGCCCTCGTCGAACCACATCTGCCGGACGTCCTCCCAGATGGCCCGAACGTCACGCTTCGCACGGTGGTGGTCCGGATCGTCGCCGAAGACGAACGTGTCCCCGGCGTCACCTTCGGAGTTCCGGAAGATGGGACCGATGTCGATGAAGAAGATGTCCTTCTCCTTCAGGACGACACCCGGTTCGGAGCGTTCCATGAAGTCCTTCGTCGTGTTGGGACCACACCGAACGATGATGTGGTGCCAGCCGCGCCGCATCCCGAGGGACGAGAGGACCGAGCGGGCGATCTCCTTGGCACTGTCCTCCGACATCCCCGGCTTGACGCGGTCGGCGATCATGTGGATGGCACGCCGGGTCCTGGCCCGCACGTAGAGGAGCTCCTGGAGCGAGAACCCGTCCCCGGTCGCCTCGATGGTCTCCATGTCCCTTGCCGTTTTCATGTCATGGCCTCCTCGTCGGTTGTGGGCCGCTCAATGGATGCTCTGCATGTTGCGTGTGTCCTTGGCCGCCACCAACAGCACCTCCGCCTCCTTGCCCTCCGCTCCCAGCCGGTGCGGACGGTCGGCATCGAAGTGGGCGGTCACACCCGGGCCCAGGAAGTGGACGTCGCCGTCGTATTCCAGCCGGAGGATGCCGCGCAGGACGTAGAGCCACTCCTCACCCCGGTGGTGTGCCGGAGGTGTCACCGGGCGCAGCGGGTCGATCGTGATGCGCAGGGCCTCGAGGGCCGACGAACCGGGGTACCCGCTGCACGGGGTGATGGAAAGACCGTTGGACTCGTGCCGAGGCGCACCCTCCGTGCAGATGGCGAGCGGACTGGCATCCTGGTCCTCTCCGAGGAGGGCGCTGACGGGCGTCCCCAGCACGGCGGACAGGGTGAGCAACGCCGCGATCGACGGTTGGCGCTCGGCCGACTCGAGCCGCGACAGGTGCGCCTTGGACAGTCCCGACTGCTCGGCCGTCTGGTCGAGCGTGAACCCGACCCGCTCCCGCGCCGCCCGGAGACGCTCACCGACCGAGACGAGGAGGGCTCCGGCGTCTGGTGCCATGCCGGTCACCCTACGGGCAGGTTGTCTGTCAGACAACATGTGTTGTCAGATTTAACACGCCCGAAACGCTCGCCGGTGGGGGGTCTGCGGTGCCCCGGGGTCACCCGGTACGGCCCGGCGCGTTCCGCCTCCTAGTGCTCGACCAGCCGCTCGCGGTCGCAGGAGGCGACGAGCTGGGCGAACCGGGCCAGGACCTCGGCTCGATGCGGCCCCAGTTCCTGGAGGGCCGCCCCGGTCTCGGCCTCGATCGCTTCGGGGCTCGTGCCCGCCGTGACGGCGTCCTCGCCGAAGGCGGCGAGGAAGGCGGCGACGGCCGCGTCGTCGACCTCGAGGTGGAACTGCAGCCCCCAGGCCCGAGGGCCGATCCTGAAGGCCTGCCCGTCGTAGCGGGTGCTGGCCGCCAGGGGGACGGAGCCGGGCGGACCCTCGTAGGTGTCACCGTGCCAGTGCAGGACGGTCAACCGGTCGGGGAGGCGGGCCAGGATCGGGTCGTCACCGGCCTGCTCGGTGAGCTCGATCGGTGCCCATCCGACCTCGGGACCATTCGTGCCCGGGAACACCTTCCCGCCGGCGGCGAGGGCGAGGAGCTGGGCTCCGAGGCACACGCCCAGGGTCGGCACCCCATGGGCCAGGCCGTCGACGAGCAGGTCGAGCTCGGCCCGCCGGGTCGGGAAGCCCTCGTCGCGGTGCGCCGACATGGGCCCGCCCATGACCACCAGCCCGCCGAAGCCGGCGACATCGGCCGGCAGGGGCTCACCGGCGAACACCCGCCGGAGGTCCACGGTGACGCCGGCGGCGGCGAGTGCGTCACCGATGGCGTAGGGACGTTCCGGTTCGACGTGCTGCACGACCAGACACGTCGGCGTGGACTCGATCTCGCTGTCGTCGGAACCGGGCATGGGTCGAACTTAGTCCCTCCGACCCGATGCCGAACGGCTCCCGGGGCGGGGCGTCGGACCTGCACCCGTAGGGATCAGATGATGTCCAAGGTGAAGGACTGCGTGGCGACGTGCTTGTTCCTGCCGGTGCCGAACGTCGCCGTGAACGTCATCTGGTGAACGCCGATCTTCCTGGGCTTCGGGATCCCGGAGATCGTGGCGGTGCCATTGCCGTTGTTGACGAAATGCAGCTCGACCGGGATTGCGCCCTTGTCCTTGATCTTGGCCAGCGGCAGGCCGTACGTCTCGACCGTGAACGTGAACGGCTGACCGGCCACCGCCGTGGCGCTGGTGGCGCTGATGAACGTGTACGGCCCCGGGAGGACGGTGGCGCACTCGTTGGTATCCACGGCCCCGGTGATGTTGTCGGACGAGCCCGTGTAGCTCCCGTCCGGCGCCGGGACGTAGACGGCCCCGAAGCAGTAGACGCCCGTGGAGCTCGCCGTGAAGACGCTCGAGCTGGCTGTGGCCGTGTCCGAACCACTGGCGCCCAGTGTCGGCGTCCCCTCGGGGGTGGACGTCGAGGTGCACAGGGCGTCCGACGCCGTGGGCCCGCACACGTAGAAGGCGACCGTGCCCGCCGGCGGTCCGCCGGCCGAGTTGCCGGTGACCGTCACCGCGTCGGTGATCGTCCCCGTTGGCCCCAGGTTGACCTGGGCGGACGACACGGACGACGCCGTCGAGGACGAGGCCGGCGTCACCAGCGCGCACTCGTCCGGATCGAGGTTGTCGGCACTGCTGTTGTCGGTGGAACCCCCGTAGTTGCCGTCGCCCCCGTAGACGGCGGAGAAGCACCACGTCCCCGCCGCCGTGGGCACGAAGGCACTCGACGTGGCGCTCGACGTGTCACCCGCCCCGGCCACCAGGGACTCGCCGGCGTCCTCGGGTGTCCCGCTGGCCGTACACGGCCCGGTGGTGAGGGTCTGCGAGCCGTTCGTGAGGCAGGCGTAGAACGCCACGCTGCCCGTCGGCGGTCCTCCCGCGAAGCTCCCGCTCACCGTGACCGAGTCGGTGAGGGTCCCTGATGGCCCCAGGGTGACCTCCGTGGGGAACACGAACGTGGCGGTGGCGGACGACGACGGCGTCACGAGCACGCACTCGTTGGCATCGAGGTTGCTGTCGGAGGTGTTGTCCGACGAAGAGGAGTAGATCGATGTGCTGCTGTAGGCGGCCGAGAAGCACCACGTGCCGGCTGACGTCGGGGTGAACGACCCCGACCCGGCACTCGAGGCGTCTCCCGAGCCGGCGACAGCACGGGAGGTGCTCAGTCGGCTGCCCGCCGCCGCCGGGCACGGGGCCACCGCCAAGGACTGGGACGTCCCGGTCTGGCACACGTAGAAGGCGACCGTGCCGGTGGGAGTCCCGTTGGTGGCGTTACCCTGGACCGTGGCCGTGTCGCTGACGGCCGCCGACGGGCTCAGCACCATGGTGCTCTGGCTCACCTGGGACGTCACGACCGCCGTGGTCGACGCGGCCGGGCCGACGGCGAAGGACTGCTGACCCTGGGTCGCGGGCTCGAACGTGCTGTTACCGCTCTGGTTGGCATCGATCGTGCACGTCCCGACACCAGTGAAGGCGACGATGCCGCCGGAGATCGAGCACACCGACGAGGAGGACGAGTCGATGGTGAGGCTGACGGGCAGGCCCGACGAGGCTGTCGCCGACACCGCGTACGTCGGTCCCCCGACGGTGGCCGACGCCGGTTGGCTCGACGTAAAGGTGATGGTCTGGGGCGACTGCTGGACTTTCGGGGAGATGAGGAACGGCGTCGAGAAGGCGCGGGTGCTGGTGAAGCTGTTGATGTAGTCCACCCCGACCCACAGCACGCAGTAGTCGGTGGCGTCACAGTCGATGTTCGACCCCCCGCTCGTGCTGAGGAGCGTCAAGGAATAGCTGGTGCTGAAGTTGCCGCTCGAGTTCGTGAGGATGGGCAGCGCATTGGCCGTCGTGGCGTCACAGGTAGTGTCGTCGGGCGGGAGGTTGCCAGATGTCCCCCCGGGATCTGCGCATTCGATGATCGAGACCCCCGAGGGATCGGCCGAGCGCGACGGGAATCCGCTGCCGGTGATCGTGACGGACTGCCCGTCGGTGTAGGGCGCGCCCGGTGCCACCGTGATGGAGGTGGAGGCGAACGCCGTGCCACCGAACGACGTGACGGTTGCCACTGTGGTGGTGACGACGAGCAAGGCTGCCAGGCTCGTCCACCGAATGCGCCGTGCCGCCGTGCTCTTGATCGGCATCCGGTTTCTCCTTCGTCGGCTCGTGACGGGAAGGGTATTCGACTATGGGACCCCGAGGCAGATCAACCGGGCTGGTGCGAAGATTTCACCCCACGTTCGCGAAGTTGTGACGATTCCCCCACGCACGTGGCTGGGAGGTCCACTCGCCGTCGATCCCTCCGTCCGTCACCCGGACCCCGCGGGGGGCTCGGATCGGTTCACGGGCACGCCACCCGTGGCGACGACGGTGAGGGAGCGGTCGGTCGGGTGCGGCGGCGTCTGCACCACCACCGTGGCCGTCGCCGGCTGGTAGTACCAGCCGGGACCGCTCGAGCCCACAGACGTCGGCGCCATCAGCTTGCCGTCCAGCGTCACCTGGGAGGGTCGGGTCAGATCCACCATGTCGATCCGGTACTGCATGGCCGTGGGCTGACCGGGGTAGTCCCCGACCGCCGGACCGACGGTCACCCTTGACGGGGCGGGTGCACCGACCACTTCGGGCGCCCCGAGGGAGTCGGTGATCTGCGTCTCGGCGTCCTGGCCCTTGGTGTACCCGAGCCCGGCCCCGCTGTCGCCGTAGAGGCGGAACGACCCGTTCGATCCCGAGAACACCTCGAGGTCCAGGGTATGGACGGCGGCGTGCCGGGTCGGAACCGACGGCGCATCCTCGGGGATGATCCCTCCGGCCCGCACGAACACCGGCATGCGGCTCAGCGGCACCGACATCGTGACCGTCGACGGCCCGTCGAACGTGGCGCCGGTGAAATAGTCCACCCAACGGCCGGGGGGGATCCACACGGTGGTATCGGCGTCGCTGCCCGGCGACGTCACCGGGGCCACCACCACGTCGGACCCGTAGAGATACTCCTCGGGGTAGTCGTAAGCCGCGCTCAGCCCCGGGTACTGCAGGTACAGCGGCTGCGTCATGGGCAGACCGTCCTGGTGCGCCCGGGCGGCGAGGGTGTAGGTGTACGGGACCAGGGCTTCACGCAGGCGGAGAAAGCTCTCGGTGACGCCCTGCACCGGCTGGGGGTACTGCCACGGCAGCCGGTCCTCGTTGTCGGAGTGCAGCCGCAGGATGGGCTGAAAGGTCCCGAACTGGACCCAGCGGTCGTACAGATCCGGCGGGTCCCGGGGCTCCTGGGGCGGTGGCCCCAGGTAGCTCCCGATGTCGTCACTCACGTACGGTTCGCCGATGGTCGCTTCGTCCGGCGTGAGCGCCACCTCCTGGGCCAGCGTGTCCCACGTTCCCCACGCATCTCCGGTGAAAGCGACCGCAGAGGTGTGGTCGGACCACGGCCCGGCCGGGTACACCTCTTCGGTGGCCGCGTTGGAGGACCCGATACGAGCCAGCACGAAGCCCCGCTCGCCCTTGTTGACCATCTCCTGGGCATAGAGATGGCCGATCCACGCGTCCGGGGTCAGCCCCGGCATCGACGCCACCGACTCGTCACAGCACCAGTCGAGCCACCAGAAGGCCACTCCTTCGTCTTCGAAGCTCTGCTGGAGGGCGAAATTGGACTCCGCCTGGGCGGGCGAGCTCCAGTCCCAGATGTAGCAGATCCCGGCCATGCAGGCCGACTTGGCCAGGGGCGCGACGCCGAGCGCGTCGGACAGCTGCGGGTCCTCGATCGAGATGCTCGAGTGGACGTTCAACGTCACGTCGATGCCGTGCGAGCGCGCCCACTGCAGGAAGGCGCTCGGATGGGGGAACAACGCTGTGTTCCACTCCCATCCGTCCCAGTCGTTCGGGGACTTCCAGTCCGTATCGAGTGACAGCGTGTTGAGCGGCACGTCGGCCCTCTCGAACCCGCCGTACACGGAGTTCTCGATGTCGGCGCTGGAGTACGGGGTGTAGTCCGAGTACCACACCCCGAACACGTTGCGTGGGAGAAGGGGGGCGGGACCGGTCAACTGTGCCAACGTCCGCAACGCCCCCGTGTAGTCCTGGCCGTACGCGAACAGGTAGCCGTCCTCGACGTCGCCGCCCGGTGGCCGGTTGGCCACCCATCCGTGTGACGTCCACACCGGGCTCTGGGTGTCGTCGAGCAGGCGCCACCCGGCCCGGTCGAGCAGTCCGTCCGTATGCAGCGGCTCGACGGTGTTGTCACAGGTCGCTCCGGCGGTTCCCGGTGCGCACGTCGGCACCAACGAGTACGTGAACGTGTCGAAACCACGGATCCACCCGCCCAGCGGGTCGGTCGGCGCTTCGGTGGGCTCTTCGGCACCGGCCGGACCGACCGACAGCGAGTCGACGTTCACATTGCAGCTGTTACCCGAGCCGCAGATTACCTCGACGGTGTTCCGACCCGCCTTGAGCGATGCGGCGGTGCTGAGCGTCGACCATGGATCGGAGCCGCTCGTCGGGGGGGCCGACAGTGTGGCGTGCAGGTGGCCGTTGACCATCAGGTCGATCGTGTGCGGTGCGGCGGTAGCCCGGCCGGCCGAAACGCTCGAGTAACGGACGGAGAGTGCAGCCTGACCTCCCGGCGCGCCCAGGACGCTCCACGTGGCCCTGGCACCACGTTGGACGAGGCCGCTCACGTATCCGGCGCTGCTCAGGTACCCGTTCTGGCTCCAGCTGAGCGACGCCCCCCCTCCGAGGACGGCGGCACCGGCCTGGCATGTCTGGTCATAGGGGCACTCCCAGTCCCACGTCGGTTGGACGGAGGTGGGGACCGCGCCGTCATGGAAGCGCACCGACGTATCGGCCGCGGTGAACGGACCGGACCCGACCTTGTACCGCAGTGTGACCTGACTGGTCCGCACCGTGAGCCAGCCGTCGGACACCGCATGGCTGTAGCTCGGCACCGGCATTCGGCGGTTGACGGCGTTGACGGTGGGACTGTCCTCGAAGTGCTCCGACGGCGCGTACTCCAATCGCAGGAGGGTGGGAGTGAGAACTTCGATGCGTACGGCGCCGAGGTGCACGACGGCGGAACGGTGCGCCAGTCCGCCGGCCATGTCGACCGGTGTGGCCAGATTCACCGGGGCCGCGTCGTCGATGGACGAACCGGAGGGGCTGAGGACCGTCAACCACATCACGGCGAGGATCGACACCGCCACCACCAACAGCACCGCCATGACCGGCGCGCGCCGACGGGTCGCCCCCTGCCGAGCGCCATGGCGACGCGGCGTCCTCACGCACGGGCACTCTACCGAGACCGCCGGCCATGTGCCCGGAAGGGATCAGGCCGGAGGAGATTGCCTCGGTCCGGGAGACGCGCTCCCCCGGAGCAGCTGATCTCGCAATTCCTCCGCAGCGAATCTGCTGGGCTCCGTGGTCTCGAGGAAGTCGACGAGGATCTCCACGAAGCGGATGGGCTCCTCGACGTGGGGGAAGTGCCCTACACCCTCGATGATCTCCAGACGGCTGTTCGGGATCGCTTCGTGGGCCTTGTAGGCGTGTACCACGGGGATGATCCTGTCGTGGTCGCCCCAGACGATGAGCGTCGGCATGCGGGACGCAAGGTACAGGCGGTCCATGGCGCTCACGGACTGGCCCCCCGGGTCGATCACGGCGCGCATGGTACGGATGAACGCCTGGCGGCTTGCCGGCTCGGCCAGCGACGCAAAGGATCGCCACATCTCCGTTGCCCGGGCGTTGCGGATCCCCCGGTCGTGGAGGAACCGCATGACGGAGTCCCCACGATCGCGGAGGAACGGTGAGAACACCACCGGCAGGACGTACTCCGCCGCTGGGAGGGTCACCACCTTGAGGAGCCAGCTCACCTCGCGCCCGAGACCACCCGCATCGACCAGCACGAGGCGCTCGCAACGCTCGGGGAACTGGTAGGCGAATTGCAGGGCCACGCCGCCACCGAAGGACTGCCCGACGACCGTGGCGCGTTCGATGTCCAGGACATGGAGGAAGTCGCGCACGGCCGCGGCGTGGTTGCCGAGCGAATAGTCGCCGATGGGTTTGTCCGACTTGCCATGGCCGAGGAAGTCCGGCGCCACCACCGTGAAGTCCCGTCGCAGGAGCCGCATCGCAGGCTCCCAGGTCTGCGAGCTGCCCGCGATCCCGTGGAGCAGCAACACGACCGGGCCCTGCCCGGCCGTCCGGTAGGCGACCTCGTGCCCGTGGAGCGAAAGATGTTCGACTGCGAACTCGTCTGCCACAGCTGTGTGTCGCCGCCCGCCCTACAGAATGGTCTGGCGGAGCTTTTCCAGAGCGGCCAGACGGCGGTCGAGCTTCGTCTGGTCCGCCGCATCCCGGCCACGGATCCGTGTCTCGAGCAGATCGAGGCGCCCCGACTCGCGCTCGGCCATGGCGGCTCGCTCGCCGTCAGGCCGGCTCCGCAGTGCCCGCACGAACGACGCATGGGCGTCGGCGGCCCGCTTCAGGCCGAGAGACCGCGCCACGGCGGCGTAGCTGCGCCCCGTCTCGCGGAGCGTCACAACCTCTTCGTCGAGGTTTCGACGCGGTTGGCGTGGTCCTTCCGACCGCCGAGCGCGATCAGGTCCGTCGTTGTCACGACGCGGGCGCTCGTCCCGACTGTTTTGCCTAGGCATTGTTCTGCCCTGTCAACGGAATGCCGACGCTGTCCAGCGGACGACGGATACTCGCACGCATCGGACTCCTCTCGGTGACGCATCTGGTGGTGCCGCGAAGACAGCGGCGACCCGGTCGGCGTGCGTTTTCGGACCGAGAGGATCACCAGTCATCATAGCCGATCGGTGGATCGACCGTGCCCGGCCTTCCTCGACGCGCACGTCCGCCCGTGGCCGGACGCCGCCGGGGTGTAGCCGGTTGCGCGTCGGTGTCGGAGTGGAGTCGGACCGAGCGGGAGCGCGCGTGCTGACCTTGACCGATGGTTGCCAAGGCAAATTTCTCACAACCCGTCGCCACCGAAAGCACCGTCCGCCCTGGTGGACGGCCGTCGGTGGCGGGGCGAGCGGTCGGGCGGACGCGCCACCCGACCCGGCGTCCGGCACGAGGTTCGTCGCTTGCGGCGCGCCCCCATGCTCCTCGACCGCTCCGGTACCATGGCGCCAACCGAGCAGTCCTCACGATTGGATGCGCCGGGGGCGGGCGCGATCCACCCTCACGATGGAGCGAGATCGATTCCCACCCTGTCGAAGCACTTGCCGCCGTTGGACGCCCAGGACCCCCACGAGGGACCGGACCGGGCAGCCGTGAGCCCCACCCAGAAAGTGATCACCGTCGCGCTCGTGGCCGGACCTGCAGTGGTACTGGGGGTCACCGTCCCTCTTCTGTGGGGCCACGCCGTGAATCTCTCGGACACGTTGATGGCCGTGATCTTCTACGTGATCACGGGCTTCGGTGTGACCATCGGCTTCCACCGGCTCTTCACCCACAGGGGATTCACACCCCACCGTTTCCTCAAGATCAGTCTGGCGGTGATCGGCTCCATGGCGGTCGAGGGTTCGGTCACGAGCTGGGTCGCGACGCACCGGCGCCACCACCTCTACAGCGATCAGGCGGGCGATCCGCATTCGCCGCACCGGTACGGGGACGGGAAGTTCGCCCTCCTCCGCGGCCTTGTCTTCTCCCATGTCGGGTGGCTCTTCGTCTCCGACTCCTCGTGCCCTGAGCGCTACGCGCCCGACATGCTGCGGGATCGTGATCTCCGCCGGATCGGGCGGCTCTTCCCGGTGCTGGCGCTCGCCTCGCTCGCACTGCCGTTCGCCATCGGCTACGCGCTCGCCGGGACGCTCACCGGTGCGATCACCGCGCTCGTGTGGGCCGGGCTCGTCCGTATGGCCCTTCTGCACCATGTGACCTGGGGAGTGAACTCGCTCTGCCACACCTTCGGCCGCCGCTCGGACGAGACGTCTGACCGGAGCACCAACATGTGGGCACTGGCGATCCCGTCGCTCGGGGACAGTTGGCACAACGTCCACCACGCCCATCCCACGTGGGCTCGGCACGGCGCCCGGCGCGGCATGATCGATCCGTCGGCCCGCATCATCCGTCTCTTCGAGCAGATGGGCTGGGCCACCAAGGTGCGCTGGCCCAGCGAGCCGGCCACCGCCTCGGCCTAGCTGCACCTCACCCGCACCCGGCGATCGCCTCGGCACCAGGTGTCCGGCCCTCTGTCGTCCCGGGCCGTCGTGTCGTGCCTGAGATCGAGACCACCACGAGCCCGGGAACCTCTGCTCGTGGTGGCCCCGATCGATCAGGTCAGATCAGAGGCTTGACGGCACTCGCCTGCATGCCCTTCTGACCCTTGGTCACCTCGAACTCCACCCGCTGACCTTCGGCCAGCTCGCGGTATCCAGAGACCTGGATCTCACTCTGGTGGACGAAGAGATCTTCGCCCCCGTCCTCGGGTGCGATAAAGCCGAAGCCCTTTGTCGCGTTGAACCACTTCACGGTTCCGGTTGCCATTGACAATTTCCTCTCTCCACGCACGAACCTTGCGGGGAGACGCTGGGAAACCCGGCAACGGCGCTTAATCCTGCGTGACGTTAGCTAAGCGCGCTCCAGAGACTACCAGACCGTGCACCAGGCGCAGCCATGTGGTCAGACCCGGCCCTCGTCTTCGGTGTGGCGGAGGCCGCATCACCTCCTGCGTACCGCATCGGGGCTGAGCGGGGCGAAAGGGGCTAGGCTGACCTGAATGGCACCTCCCGAGACCTGTCCGCAATGCGGGGGCGCTCGGGTGGACGAGTACACGCACTACGAGTGCCCCCCCGGCTCCACCGAGTCGGACCACCGGCACCTGGTCTGTGCAGACCCGGCTTGCAACCACGAATGGGTGGAGCCGATCTCCGCATAGTCGGAGCCTCAGGCCGGGCGCACACCCTTCGCCCTCGGCCCGTTGGGACCGATCACCACGTCGAAGTCGACTCGCTGCCCGGCCGCCAGGCCCTCGTAGCTCGCCCGGCCGAGGGCACCCTGATGGACGAACACGTCGCCGCCTCCGTCGTCCCGGAGGATCAATCCGAATCCACGGGCCGTGTCGTACTGCCGCACCGTGCCGGTGACCATGGCGGTCCTCCTTGGCTCTCGCCGGGGCGCGTCACTTTCGCCGCCTCTGGGTGTCCTCAACTCGGCAACAGATCGCGGGCGCCGTTGTCGACGCTCGGGTGCCGGAGCTTCGACATCGCCTTGGCCTCGATCTGACGAATGCGCTCCCGCGTCAGATGGAAGTGCTGCCCGACCTCCTCGAGGGTCCGCGGCTCGCCGCGGTCAAGCCCGAAGCGCAGCCGCAGCACCGTTGCCTCGCGGCCGTCGAGCGGTGCCAGGAGCCGGTTGATCTCGTCGGGGAGCAGCGACGTGGCGGCATGGTCGAAAGGTGTGACGGCATTGACATCGGCCAGGACGACATCACCCAGGGAGTTGTCGCTGTCCTCGCTCAGCGGATCGGACAGAGACAGGGGCTCGGAACGCCATCCCAGAGCTTCCACCAGCGATTCTCTCGACATCATGGTGGCCGCGGCGAGCTCGTCCAACGTGGCCGGTCGGCCGAGCTTGAGGCTGAGCGCGGTGCGCGCCTGGCTGATCCTCGTCAGCATGTCGCTGACGTGCACGGGCAGGCGAATGGTGCGGCCCGTGTTGGCGATGCCACGACTTATCGCCTGGCGGATCCACCACGTCGCATAGGTCGAGAATTTGAATCCCTTGCGCCAGTCGAACTTCTCGACGGCGTGGATCAACCCGAGATTCCCCTCCTGGACGAGGTCGAGGAGGGGGAGCCCCGACGCTTGGTAGCGCTTGGCAATGGAGACGACCAGGCGCAGGTTCGACTGCACGAAGACCTGATGGGCCTCTTCACCCTCGTGGATGAGCCTGCGAAGCTCGCTCCGCTTCGCCGGTGTGAGACTCGATGCTGACTGCACGACAGAGGCTGCCTCACGCCCGGCTTCGATGACCTGCGCCAGGCGGGCCTCGTCGTTCTTGCTCAGGAGCTGGTACTTCCCGATCCCGGAAAGGTAGAGCTTGACGATGTCGTGCTCCGCACTCTCCGCTTGCTTGCGCACCATTCCGCGGGCTCCTCGGCGACCACTGGTCCCATACCGTTCGTCCCGCACGGCATTTTTCGAGGCACGTGGCGAAGCGGGTACTCGGCGATGGAATTCGCCGTCTCCACATGGTATCGCGAACGCCCCGCTTGCTCTCCGCCGACAAGCGTGGGCCCGGTGCGGGCGACGCCGTCCCACTCGATCGGTGCCGGAGCGGGCCCACTCCGGCACGGGCACCCGGGGCCCGGGCGGCGGCTGTAGTACGCTGTTTGCGACGAGGCTCCCCCCGACGAGGACGTACGGCCGCCGCGGGGCCGACCCTCACCTCGTCAGCCGGAGCACAACGGGCCGATGGGGTCGTGGCACATCACCGACCGGCGCCGGAGCTGCTCATGACGAGGATCTCACCGCCGAGATCCTCGACGTCACCCGTCCCGTCCGGGCAGAGCCGATGAGGTCGGCTTGGCTGAGGGGCTGTGCCGAGTCGGCGGTATTCGATGCTCCACGCCGTCCCGCCCCCCGGGGGGGCGGGACGATGACGCCGGGCCGATCATGCGCACCTTCGTGTACTGGCCACGCCAGAAGCCGCCGTGGATGAAGACGACGACCGGGGACGTCGCGATGGCCGTGCTCCGGACGCCACAGGTCGGGCGCACACCCGACGGGGGGGTGCGCCGGTCGCGACCGTCAGGGGCGGCGGGCGCGTCAGGTGGCCGTTGCGCGCACGATGACCGCCACCGCCCCCGACGACCCGGTGGGACTCTGCTTCGCCGTGGGCCGTACGGAACCCGGCACGTCGGTGTCGTAGGCGACCACGTCGGCGTCGGTGGTGACGGCGTAGGTGACCCCGGCGCTCGAGCCCGCCACCCC
>Ga0209415_10000872_pt1 | contig 57164 bp, 46 predicted proteins | sample PeaSoiSIISIP2007_FD_187696 | JGI IMG/M metagenome (GOLD analysis project Ga0209415, IMG submission 187696) | Peat soil microbial communities from Weissenstadt, Germany - SII-SIP-2007 (SPAdes) (version 2) | ecosystem: Environmental > Terrestrial > Soil > Wetlands > Peat | place: Germany... | reverse complement strand
CCGCGGCGACGGACGCCGCCGCGGGCGCCGGCGCGGGCTGCGCGGCGGCGACGGCCCGCGCCGGAAGCGCCGGGGCCGGAACCGCGCCGCGCGCCTTGCGCGCGCCCGGGATGGCGCCGCTCAGGCGCGGCAGGGCGGCGAGATCCAACCCGCCGCTCTCGCCGCCGCCGGAGCCGCCGCGCCCGCCGCGCGCCGCGCGCTCCTCGCCGGACGGGGCCGAGCCGTCGGGCTCGCCGGCCGTGGTGAAGCCGCCCGGCAGCGAAACGCGCGGAGCGCTCTCGCCGCCGCCGCCGGAGGACTTCGCGGCCGAAGCCGAGCGGCCGCGCTTGGCGCCCTTGGCGGCGCCGTCCGGATCGACGGCGTCGGCCGCGCCCGAGTCGGGCCCGCCCGCGTCGGCGATCTCCGCGTCGGGGCCGTCGTCGCCGCCCTCGTCCTCGCCGCCTTTCCCGCCGCCGCGCTTGCCGTGGCCGCCGCGCCCGCCGCCGCCGGCCTCGTCGTCGCCGCCGCCGCCGCCCTTGCCTTTCTTGCCGCCTTTCCCGCCCTTGCCGCCGCCGCCGTCGCCGCCGCCGCCGCCGCTCTTCTTTTTCTTCTTCTTGGGCTTTTTCCTGCGCGGCAATTTCGACGTCGCCCCGGGATCGCTCGGCCGGAGCATCAAGTCGAGATCGTCCTCGACCACGGCGCCGCTGTCGAGCCGGTAGATGAGGACGATTTTCCCGTCGGGGCGAACGCGCAGGCGCAGGGCCGTGAAATGACCGTGGACCGGGTTCAGTTGAACGAGCGTCGCTATGTGCCTGGCGAGGGCCTTCGCGCGCTTGCCGCCCTTGTCCTGCTCGCCGGCGAGCTCGATCAGGCCGGAGACCGCATCCGTGAGCGCGGAGAGCCGGGCCGCGTCGTCGGCCGCGCCGATCCAAGCGTCGAGATTGACGGTGTGATAGCCCGGACCGGGCTCGACCTCGACCGGGGGCAGCGGATGGCGCTTCTTGCCGCCGTCGAACGTGGTCCCGGCGGCGCGCGCCGGAGACGCGTCGTCCGAGACCTGATCGAGGAGGTCCGAGGTCTTCGTGTCGGCCTGCTGAGCGCCGTTGATCTCCTTCTGTCGGGTGGGCGGCGGCGCCGGGGGATCGGCCGGAGTTCCGGCGCCGAGCTCGTCGGCGGACGGCGGCGGAAGCGGCTTGCCGGCCGCGAGCAGGTCGAGGTAGTCGGCCGCGCGCTCCAGCCGGCTTCCGGCCGTGGGATCGGCCGGCGCCCCGCGCAGGACGGCGAGCTGCGCGCGCAGGGCCGACGTGTCCTTGTTCCCCTCCTTTTCCTGGGCGCGAATCTCGCGCAGAAGGTCGAGGGCCTCGCGGTCGGGATCGACGACGACCGGGCTCGAGGGCGCGGCGGGGACCGCGGCCTCGCCGACGGCGAGCGCCGCCGCCGGCGTCAGAACGAGGATCGAGGCGAGAAGGGCGCGTCTCATCCTTTATATTTTAGCTGGGGGCTATGGCGTCCGAGGGACGTCCGCGTGACGTCCTTTTGACGCGGCTTCTATATCTTACACCAAAACCGCCGCTAAATGACGCGCGTCGCGCGGAGCCACTGGGACAGCCGCTCCATGCCCTCGTCCAAGCCGACGCGGGGCTTCCAGCCCAGGTCGCGGCGCGCGGCGGAGATGTCGAACCAGTGCGCGGTCGTCAGCTGGCTGACGAGGAAGCGCGTGAGCGGCGGCTCGGACGAGAGCTGGAGCGCGCGCCAGATCGTCTCGCACACGTCGGCCGCCACGTAGGCCGCGCGCTTGGGCACGGACTTCTTGACCGGCGGCAGGCCGGCGGCGGCGAGCATGCGGCCCACGATCTCCCAGACCGGACGCGGGTCCCCGGCGGACAGGAAGTAGGCGTTGCCCGCGATCTCCGACAGCGGCGAGAGCTGGACCGCGGCGAGGACGTGCGCCTCGACCGCGTCGTCGATGTAGGTCGCGTCGACGCGCTTGTTGTCCTCCCCGATGCGGTACAGGCGCCCGGCGCGGGCGCGCGCGACGACGCGCGGCAGGAGGTGGCGGTCGCCGGGACCCCAGACCAGGTGCGGGCGCAGGGACACGGTCGCAAGCCGGTCGTGATTGGCGGCCAGCACCATCTCCTCGGACTGCGCCTTCGTGCGCGAGTAGTGCGAGTCGAACCTCTGCGGGTACGGCGCGCTCTCGTCCCAGCCCTCGACGTCGCGGCCGTCGAAGACCACCGACGGCGAGCCCGTGAACACGAGCTTGCGGATCCCGTGCTCCTGACAGGCTTTCAAGACGTTGCGCGTGCCGGTCACGTTCGTCGCGAAGTAGTCCTCGTAGGCGCCCCACAATCCCACCTTCGCGCCGACGTGGAAGACCACGTCGCGGTCCTCGCAGGCCGCGGAGACGGCCTCCGCGTCGGCGAGGTCCCCGCGCGCCGCGTCGATGCCGATCGCCTCGAGCTCCGGATACGAGCCGCGCCCGAACACGCGCACCTCGTCGCCGCGCTCGCGCAGCTTGCGCGCCAGCGCCCCGCCCAGGAATCCCCCGCCGCCGGTGACGAGCGCGCGCATCAGGAGAGCCTCTCCGCCGCCCAGCTCGCGAGCTTCTCGCGGAAAATCTTCGCGTTATGCCGTATGTCCACCGGGAACGACGGATGATAAAGAATCGTGCGGATCGAACGGGTATGTTCGTACTTCTGACCGAAAGCCAGCAGTTCACTCGTCAGATTCTTTTCGTTCATCTCCGTTCCCGGCTCCAATTCCACGCACAAGACGGGCTTATTTTTCACGCCTACAAGCGCCGTTCGTTTTACCGCCGGATGTCCGTTGAACACCCCTTCGACCGGAATCGTGTACAAATCGCCGTCATCCGTTACGACCCGCTGCGACTTCCGCCCGCAGAACCAAATCCGTCCTCGGTCGTCGAAATACCCGAGGTCTCCCATGCGGTGTCTCGTCGCCGTTCCGTCCTGAATCTTCGCCAGCCTCGTCGCCTCCGGCCTCCGGAAATATTCTTTCGTGACCATCGGGCCTTTCACGAGAATCTCTCCGATCCGTCCTGATTCGACGCGCAAAGATTCGTTCCATTCCGAAATCGGCTCGTCGGTAATCCGTATCACTTCAACGTCGACGCCGCGCACCGCCCGTCCCACGCAAACGCCCCGGCCCTCTGTGGTTAACTTCGCCGTTTCGTTCAATATCTCATCCGAGCCGATCAGCGCCACCGGCAGCGCCTCCGTCGCGCCGTAAGGAGTGTGTATCTGCACGCCGTCGCGAAGCATTTTCGAGAACCGCCTCAATGTTTTCGCCGGCACCGGCGCACCGGCCGACATGACGCGCCGCAGATCGGGCAGGAATATTCCATGCCGTTCTCCGTACCGTCCCACTCGGTCCAGCAGCGCCGGCGAGCCGAAGAGCTGCTGCGCGCGATATTTCTGCAGCGGCCCGATGATGGCGGCCGGAGCGACGGAGCCCGGCCGCGTGAAGTCCATCTCCGGGATCACGGCCGTCAGGCCCAAAGCGACGTCGAAGAGCGCGAAGAGCGGGAAGGTGGGCACGGAGACCTCGCCTTCCTTTATATCGAACAGCTCGCGGAGGAGCTCGACCTGCGCGGAGAAGACGCCGTGGGTGTACACCGCGCCCTTGGGCGCGCCGGTGCTGCCGGAGGTGAACAGGATCGCGGCGGCCGCCTCGGGCTCGGCGGGCGGCGCGTCGAAGCCGCCGCCGCCCATGCCGCGCAGCTCGCGCGTGTTCCACAGACCGGGGATCTTGCCGTCGGCGACGACGGTCAGCCGCGCGCTCGGCGCCCACCGGCCGAGGAGGCGCGCGAGCTGGGCCTTCGGCGAGCCGAGGAAGGCGGCGGGCTCGGCGTCGGCAAGGCAGCGGCCCATGTTCGCGAATCCGATGCCGGGATCGATCAGCACGGGGATCGCGCCCAGCCGGAACAGCGCGAAGGTGCAGGCGAAGAAGTCGCGCGAGGGCGGGACGAGGAGTGCTGCGCGCTCGCCGGGCTTGAGCCCCGCGCGGCGCAAGCCCGCGGCCAGGCGCTCGACGTCGCGCGCGAGCTCGGCGAAGGTCGTCGCGCGTCCGCGGTGGATCAGCGCGGGCTTGTCGCCGAGGCGGGCCGCGGTCTCCAGGAACCGGGTCGCGACGTCGGCGCTCGCGACGGCGGTCATGAGACGACGGCCCCGCGGGAGACGAAACCCGCGATCATCGCGACCGCCTCGTCGGGCGAGTCCTCGAGCAGGAAGTGGCCGCAGTCCCAGAAGCGCCGCGCGTCGGCGCGCGGGAAGCGCCGGGTCCAGCCGTTCAGGAAGTGCTCGTCGAAGACCCAGTCCTTCAGCCCCCAGGCGAGGAGCATCGGGGTGTCCTTGAAGAGCTCGAGCTTGGCCTCGACGGCGGCGATGAACTCCCACGCCGGATCGCCGGGACCGAGCGGGATGTCCTGCACGAAGCGGTGCACGGCCAGGCTCTCGCGCCAGCCGTCGCAGACCGACAGGTACGCCTCCTCGATCTGCGGCGTGAGCGTGCGCTTCTCGACGCACGACCTCAGCACCGCGCGGCGCGCCCAGCGGCTGCCGCGCAGGACCAGGCCGGCCGCGCCGCCGCGCAGAAAAGACAAGAGCGTCGGCAGGCTTTTCTCGCGCGGAAGGCGGAAGCAGGCGGTGTTCGAGGCGACGATGGCGCGCACGCGCTCGGGATGGCGCACGGCCCAGGACATGCCGATCATGCCGCCCCAATCGTGGACGACGAGCGTGATGGGCCCGGTCGGCGCGACCTGAGCCACGAAGGCGTCGAGGTCGTCGACGCGCGACTTCAGCGTGTAGGTATAGCGATCCTCGCCGGGCTTGTCGGAGAGGCCCATGCCGACGTGGTCCGGGACGAGACAGCGGTGCGTGGGGCGCAGGGCCTTCACGAGCTCGCGATAATAAAAAGACCAGCTCGGATTGCCGTGCAGCATGAGCACGGTCTCGCCCTCGCCCTCGTCGAGGTAATGCATCGAGTAACCGCCGAGGTCGAGGCGCTTGCCCTGGAACGGATACAGCGGACGCCAGTCGGGGCGGCTCACCACTCCCATCCCAACATCATGCAGTTGAGCCCCGAGCCGATGCCGAGGAAGCCGACCTTGTCGCCCTTGTTGAGGAACCCGCGCTCGTCGGCCAGCGCCGCCGTCAGCGGCAGGCTGACCGTCCCGATGTTGCCCAGGTACGAGTACGTCTCGAAGTCCTTGTCCTCGGGCACGCCGAACGCGCCCAGCACCGCCGCGCGGTGCGGCCCGCCGACTTGATGGCAGATCGTCTTGTCGACGGACGCGCCGTTCCAGCCGAGCTCTTGCGTGAATTTTTTCCAAGTCCCGCGCGCGAGCTCCACTCCGTTCTTCAGCACCGCCGCCGCGTCTGTGCGCATGAAGTCGCGCTCCCAGCGGCACAAGTCCCAGTGCTCCGCCGCCGCCTGAGCCGTGCCGCCCAACAGCTTATGCCCCGCGTCGCCGAACGAGCCGTCCGTCAGAAGCACCGCGACCGCACCCGAGCCGCCCGTCAGCGTCGCGATCGAGAGCTTGAAGTGCTCCATCGTCGGCTTCTTCAGCATCGAGTCGATCATCGCCTCGTTGATCTCCCGCGCCGACTCGCACGACACGATCAGCCCCGCCTTGATCTGCCCGAGCTCGATCCGGTTCGCCACGTCGACGATCCCGCTCAAGACGCCGAGGCACGCGTTCGAGATGTCGTACACCGCGCAGTCCCGCCCCGCGCCCAATTGCGCCGCCACCGCGCACGCCGTCGCCGGCTCCGACGACTCGCGGCACACGCCTGCGTACACCAGCGCACCCAACGCCGACGTCGGCACTCCGGCCTTCGCGAGAGCCTTCTTACCGGCGCGCGCCGCGCCCTCCGAAAGCTTGAACCCCGCGTCCCACCAGCGCCGCTCGCGGATCCCCGTCAGCGCCTCGAGCTGCCCCAACGGAAAATGCAGGGACTCGTAGACCGGCTCGACGCGCTTCTCGAGCGCCGACGAAGTTACAACGTTCGGGGCCAGTTCGTAGCTAAGCCCGTCGAGTCGAACTTTCGCGTATCGCATAAGCATCCTTCAGAAATCGAGCGAATGCATCTTCAAATAAAGCGAACTTTGACAGCGCAAGGTCCCAAATGATTTCGCCCGACTTCGAATGAAACCTTCCTCCCAGCCAAAGCCTTCCACCTTAACCACCAATGAGAAATCGCGCATCTCGTAGACCCACAGGCCGTCGCGCGCGAGCAGGCCGTCGGCGGTGATCGTCTTCGACGCCTCGTCGACGCTGGTGATCCAGCATTGGATCTCGACGGCCTTGCTGGCGGGCGTGTACTGGCCGCGATAGAGCCACTTGTGCTTGCGGCCGAGGACCATGCTTTCGAAGCGGGCCGTCGGGCCGAGATTCGGCCACCGGTCGCGCGCGTGGCACTTCACCAGCTCGATGAAGGACTCGAGGCCGAGGGAGCCGGGGCAGACGGGGTCCTGGTAGAAATGGGCGTCGAAGAACCACTCCTTCGGATTGACGGCGCGGCGGCCGATCAGCGCGCCAAGATTTTTTGGGCCGGCGCCGTCGTATTGGTCGACGGAATCCAACAGCAACAGCCTAGGACCTGGAAGCGAAGGATATCCGCCGACCAACGGCAAACGGCGCGCGACGTCCTTCGACGCGGGAACGAAGACTTTGGCGCCGCGCAGACCGACTTGATCGGCCAGGGAGGCCTTCGTAAAGAAACCGAATTCGGTGGAGCCCTTGTAGACCTGACGGCCGGTGGAATCGATGATCTCCATGTCGTAGCCCTGGATGATCATGCCGCCGGACGAAGAGACCTTGGTGAGCTTGACCTTCGTGATCAGCGTGCCGATGTCGGGCGTCACGTCGACGGACTGGACGGCGTCGCCGCCGAGGTTGCGGAACGAGAGATCGATGGGGCTGGTCAGCGCGGAGCCGCAATAGGCGGCGAGCCAGCCGCAGGGCTGGAGCGCGACCTCCAGCAGAACGGCGAACGGCATGGTGGGCTGGCCGTTCTCGGCGAAGTACCAGGCGTCGCGCGGGACGTCGTACTCGGCGGTCGCGGCGGCGCCGGACTTGAGCACCCATTTTTCGCCGGTCACTTCGACGATGCGATCCAAGAACTGATACGGCGGGCCGGGGAGGCGGGCGAGGATGCGGTCCTTGTCGAACGGCTTGTAGCGATCCCCGAACGCCTCGGACGGATTGCCGTTAGAGTACGCGAGAATCTTGTCGGGGCCGTAAATGGCAGGGCGACGGACGTAGGAAGACCCGGAGCTCGGAACGGAGATTTGAGAACCGGACCAGAGCGATTCCAAATCACGACGCGTCAATCCGGTCAGGCGGACGGACATGTCGGTGATCTGCACGATGTTCTTCGCGTCCGAATACATGAACGCGTCGGCGATGCAGAACGGAGTTCCGTCGGACTGGTAGCCGAGCTCTTTGACGTGGAGCTCGTAGCGCGCTTTTTTTGTGGACGCGAGGACTTGGCCGCGGCACTTGAGCTGGCTGGGGACACCGGGCACGGGCTCGTGCGCGACGCGGCCCTTCTCCCCCACCCAGCCCATTCTCATCAAGTACACGCGCAGCGTGTGCAGGCAGCACTCGTACATCAACGTCCCAGGCATCACGTTGTCGTCCTTGAAGTGGCAGACGAGGTGCCAGTCGTCGGGGTGGATGTCCATTTCACCGACAGCGAGACCCAAACCATAACGGCCGCCCTTCGGGTCGAGCTCGAGAATCCGGTCGACGAGCTTCATGCGTCCCGACGGCAAGGTTTCAGGAACGAACGGCACGGTGAACGAACGGCCGAAGGCGGAGGCCAAATCGCCGGAACGGAGATCGGAGAGCTGCGCGTCGGACAACGACATTTTTTCAGCAAACGGCGCTAACGGCTTCCAGTCGGACGGAATCTTTCCCGGTACCGGCGCCTTTTCCGCTTCCGTCAGCACGATTCCTTTTCCCTTCGCGAGCTCCGCTTGAGTAAAGAAGCCGGCGCAGCCCTTGCGCATCGTCATGAGAGGCCTGCCGTCGACGCTTGCGTCGAAGCGGAAGAAGAACAGCCAGATGTCGTCGTGCTGGCCGAAGCCGTCGATGGCGATGTCGTAGCGGATCACGTCGCCGGGCCGGGGCAGGTGATCGGAGAAGGTCACGATCGCGTCGAGAAGGCGATAGACGGCGAGGCCTTTGGTTTGAGAGTCGATGCCGAGGTAGCCGGAAAGAAAGAGATCGGCTTGACCGGCCTCGACGGCAATGCAGGTCGGAATGCGGTCGCCGTCCAGATACCATGCGCCCGTTTTCACGTCGTGCTCGGTAATGCAAGAGCCCGACTTCATCGAGTTCGGAATCCCGGTCACGCTCACGATGCGGTCGGCCAGCATCAGCGGCTCGTCGGGCAGGCGCACGCGCGTCGGATAAGAGTCGACGTGAGCGAACGCTTGGCCCAGAACGTTTCCGATTTTTCCGACGGCGAACTCCAGGCAGGCTTCGCGGTCCATGAAGACCGACGTTTTCTGCGGCTGAGGCGCGGCCGGCGCCGGAGCGGCCGGCGCGGGCGCGAGAGGCGTCTGACCCGCCGCGAGACGCAGTTGGTTCTGGAGATTCCGCGACTGGAACGCGGCGAAGCGCTCGGACAATCTCAGGAACGATTCGTGCGCGCGCGCGGTGAGCGAGGCGGTCTGCGCGAGCGGGCTGCCCGCGACGGGCGCGAGCGTCGGGAGAGCCCGAACGGGCTCCGCCGGCTTCGCGGGCGCGAGCGGAGCGCGCGGCGCAAGAGCGGGCGAGACGACGAAAGTCGCGGAGAGCGGCGACGGCGCGTGCAGCGCGGGCGGAGCGCTCGGCGTCTTCGCCGCCGGCGTCCAGCCGATTTTCTTGAAGCGTCCGCCCAAGGCCACGCTCACGGGCTGGGCTGGCGGCGGCGGGGCGGACTCGTGGCCGACGCAGTAAGTGCGCGTGCCGTACAGGGCCTTGAGGTCCACGGACACGCGCTCGGAGATCAGGAAGGCGAGGAGCTTGAGCACGCCGGTCGCGTCGTCGGAGCCGCGACTGTCGACGGCGCGCGCGGCGTGCGGGAGCGGGCCGAGGATCTTGCCGATCATGCGCGCGCAGGAGCCCTGCGGGCCCAGCTCGACGAACGCGCGCACGCCGTCCTCGTAGGCCTTCTTCACGAGCGCGGCGAAGTCCACCCAGCGCACCGCCTGGGTCGTTATGGAGTCCGCCGCGGTCTCGCGCGTGGGCTCGTAGGCCTTGCCGAACGCGCCCGAGTAGTAGCGCAGGCCCTTGGGCGCGCGCGTCGGGAACAGGTGCAGCTCGCGGTACTTGCCCTCGACCAGCTTCGCCGCGGGGAAGTGGACCGTCGAGACGCCTTGCAGCGGCAGGAAGACGCAGCCGAGGCCTTCGACCAATTTTTCCACGGCCTGGCGATAGCCGCCGACCACGCATTCCACCGGAGCGTTGACGATCAAGAGCGCCGCTCTTTCCGCGCCCTTGAGCGCGCGGTGCACCGCGTCGGCCGGGCGGTCCACCACGCCCAGCACCCAGTCCACCTTGTCGCCGGCGGGCAGGCTCCAGAACTGGCGCGCCGCGTCGCAGGGGCCGGCGAGCTCGCTCGTGAACAGGCTCGACGACTTCATGCGCCGAAGCATCTCGTCGCGCGCCGTCCAGGCCCGCGTGGCGAACAGGCCCGCCGTCTCGCCGAGGCTGTAGCCGACGACCGCGCGCGGCTCCACGCCCAGCGACCGCAGCAGATCGCTCGTCGCCGTGCCGTGAGCGACCGAGCCGAAGATCAGCGCGTGATAGTCCTCGTTGAGCGCGCGCTCGGCCTCGGCTTCCCAATTCGACGGCCACGTGAGGCGCCACGGCACGATCCGATGCGGCACCATCTGGTCGCGCAGACTGCCGTTCTCCGCGTCCTGGCGGCGCAGGATCTCCGGCCACTGCGCGGCGAGGCCGACGGTCATGCCGAGGTATTGATTGCCCGAACCCGGGAAGACGAAGGCCAGGTCGCCGCGCAACGGCGGGCGCGTGGTGAGCTGGATGCGGTCGGTCGGCAGAGGGCGTTCCGGGTTCTCGCGGATCGAGTCGTCGGCCTGGCGCGCGAGCGCGAGCAATTCCTTCCAATCGCGCGCGACGAGAACGACGGCGACCGGCTTCTCCGGCGCCGAGCCGCGCTTGAGCCACCAGCGCCGCGCGAGCGCCTCGACGTTGTCGCTCGGGTCTTGGGAGGAGGTCCAGCTCGAGAGCTCGGCCAGCCCCGCGCGCAAGCCCGCCGCGTCGTCGGCCTCGATCGCGAACAGCGCCTCGGCGCGCGCGCCGAGAGGCTGGCGGCGCTCGGCCTCGACGCGCGCGTCGTCGGCCTCGCGCTCGAACTGCTCCAGCACCGCGTGGACCGCGCCGCCGTCGACGCCCAGCGAGGTCACGCCCGCGCGGCGCGGACCCTGCGCGCGGTTGCGCAGCCAGTACTGCGCGCGGCGCGGGCTGTGGAAGCGCGCGCTCGCCTTCGCCAGCGGCGCGATCGGAGCGACGAGCTCGGGGCCGGGAGGGAGGATCTCCTGATACAAACATAACGCCGCCTTGACGAGGCCGGCGAGGCCGGAGGCCGCTCCCGAATGGCCGATGACGGACTTGGACGACGACAAGCATAACGGCAATTCGGACTCGGCTTGGCCGAAGACGTCGACGAGGGCCGAGGCTTCGGCGGAATCTTCGTCCGGATTCCCCGAGGCATGGCATTCGAGAAGACCAACCCTGCTCGGATCGACGCGCGCGTCCTCGTAAGCGCGGCGCAAGGCCTCGGCGCAGGCGGCGGCGGTCGGGACGGACGCGTCGCAGCCGCCGCCGGAGGCCGAGCCCAGGCCCTGGATCACCGCGTAGACGCGATCGCCCGCGCGCACCGCGTCCTCCAAGCGCTTGAGCACGACCGAGGCCGCGCCCTCGCCGGGGACGGTCCCATCGGCCGCCTGATCGAATGGTCGAGAACGTTTCGTCGGCGAATACGGCCGCGCCGCGTGCGCGCCGGCCAAGGCGCGCGCGTCGCCGGCCGCGTCGGCCGCGCTCACCACCGCCGCGTCGATCTCGCCGCGCTGGAGCGCGCGCGCCGCGGCCTCGACGGCCTTGAGCCCCGAGTTCTCCTCGGCGGAAATCGTAAAGCTGGGCCCGCCGAGGCGGAACTCGCGCGCGATGCGGCTCGCCGCCACCGAAGCGAGCCCCCCCATCACGCGGTTGGCGGTCAGCGCCGGGCCCGCAGCGTCGCGCAGGCTCTTGAGCCACGCCTCGCGCTCCGCGGAGTCGAGCGCGTGGCCCTTCGCCTTCGCCCACTCGTCGGCGCGCGCCGCGAGCGTCCAGCGGAAGTCGTAGTGCGTGACGCCCAGGTCGAAGGCCGCGCCGAGGAAGACGCCGGCGCGGTCGCGGCCCTCCTCCGAAAGCCCCGCGTCGGAGATCGCGGCGGCCGCGCTCTGCAGGGCGAGGACCTGCTGGGGCAGCATCTCCTCGATCTCCTTCGGCGGGATGCGGAAGGCGGACGCGTCGCAGGTCAGCGCGCGCAGCAGCCGCCCGGAGAAGCCCGACGGCGCCTCGACGCCCCACCAGCGCTGCTCGGCGGCCTCGGGCTCGGCCGCGCCGCCGCCGAAGACGCTCTCTTGATAGGCGCGCAAGCCCGTCGCCGCGCCGAAGCGCGCGTCCATGCCCACGATCGCGACCGCCGGGCGCGCGGTCTCGGCGCGGCGCGGGCCCGGCCGGCGCGCGGCGGCGCGCGGCTCCGGCGCCTCCTCGACGAGCAGGTGCGCGTTGATGCCGCCGAAGCCGAAGGCCGAGAGCGCCGCGCGGCGCGGCGTGCGCTCGTCGCGCCGCGCCCACGGCGCCGTCTCGGTCGGCACGCGGAACGGCGAGCCGTCCAGGCCCGCCGCCGGGTTCGCGGCCGCGAAGTTCGCGTTCGGCGGGACGACGCCGCGCTCGATCGCGAGCAGGACTTTCATGAGGCCGGCGGAGCCGGCGGCTGTCAGCAGATGACCGACGTTGGATTTCACCGAGCCGAGCGCGCACTGGCCCGGCGTCCAGCCGCGCTCGCCCCACAGCGCCTTGAGGCTGTGCACCTCGATCGGGTCGCCGGTCGGCGTGCCGGTCGCGTGGCACTCGATGAAGTCGATCTGCGACGGCGAGAGGCCGGCTTCCTTGTACGCGGCGCGCATCGCGCGCAATTGGCCGACGGCGTTCGGCGCCAGCAAGGAGCCGCCGACGTCGTTGGAGAGCCCGCCGCCGACGAGCACGGCGCGGATCTTGTCGCCGTCGCGCTCCGCGTCGGACAAGCGCTTGAGCACGAACACGCCCGCGCCCTCGCCCACGACGAGCCCGTCGGCCGCCGCGTCGAACGGCGACGGCGTGCCCGACGGCGAGAGCGCGCGCAGCTGGGAAAATCCCATCTGCGTGTACAGGCTCTCGGGCCGCGAGACGCCGCCGGCCAGCATCGCGTCGGCGCGGCCCGCGCGCAATTCCTCCATCGCGAACTTGAGGGCGTACAACGAAGAAGCGCAGGCCGCGTCGAGCGTCCAGCTCCCGCCGCCGAGGCCGAAGGCCTTCGCGACCACGCCGCCGGGAAGGCCGGCGACGAAGCGGTTGTCCGGGTTTCCGCGCTCGAGGCCGCGGCGCGGCGCGATCCCCAGCGCCTCGCGCTCGAAGCCCGGGCGCAGGAGCTCGCGCGCCCACGCCGACGCCGCGTCGGTGGGCAGGGCGAGCTGGCCGAGGACCACGCCGGTGCGCTCGCGCTCGCCCGCGGGCAGGCGCGCCTGCGAAAGCGCCGCGCGCGCCGCGTGCAGGACGAAGTGGAAGGCCGGGTCGAGCGACTCCGCCCACGCGCGCTCGAGCGCCAGGCCCTCGGGATCGAAGCGGAAGCCCTCGACGAAGCAGGCCTTGAGCGAGTAGACCTTGTCGGCCGCGCCCTTCGCGGGGTCGAAAGCTCCGCGCGGGTCGATCGGCCAGCGCCCGGCCGGGACCTCCTTGGCCGCGCAGCGGCGCGCCGCCAGGTTCTCCCAGAAGCGCTCCGGAGTCGGCGCGTCGGGGAAGATCCCGCCGGCGCCGACGATCGCGACGGGTTCCGGTCGGCTCGTCACTTCTTGTAGATCGTGAACGCCTCCGCGTCGTCGGTCCACTCGACCTTCTCGCGGTTGAGGCGCTGCATCACGCCGTACCAGCCGCCGATCGTGGGGTCGTACACCGACTGCGGCAGAGGCGCCTTGCTCGCGATCACGCGGACCGTCTCGGCGGAGACGTCGTCGTTCGGATCCGGGAGCTGGGCCTCGAGGTCTTTCACGCCGGCCTTGCGCGCGTCCTCGTCCGGATACGTCCAGGACTCTCCGGCCTTCAGCGTCTTCGTCGCGAGCGCCGGGTTCGGCACGACGAGCGAAGTCTTCGCCATCGTGCCGAGGTCGTACACGTCGTACAGGTACACGGTGCAGTCGCGCGTCGCCTTCACCGTGATCTGCGCGGGATCGCCGTTGACGAAGCGCGAGCGCGAGACGCCGACCTCGACGCGGAAGTCCTTGTCGGCCTCGGAGAGCCGCGGCACGACGCAGTCCTTGAGCGAGACCGCGTAGCGGCAGCCCGGGCAATCGGGCGCGTCGCGGTAGCCCTCCTTGAGGACCTCCTCCTTGAGCACGCGCCCGTTGCGCGTGGTCTGGAGCAGGTTCTCGGTCAGGCGCTCGGAGTGCCGCAGGCCCTCCTGCTCGAAGTCCATCAGGCGCGAGCGCACGTCGACGCCGAGGAAGTCCTGCACCGCCGCCGAGCGCGCGTGCTCGATGGCCGCCGCGCGCGCCTGGTGGCGCGTGTCCTGCTCGCCGACCGTGACGGTCGCCTCGCCGGACACCCAGGTGCAGCCGTCGGGGTCCGTCCCCAGGACCTTGCCGCTCTGGTCCTGCACCTCGTTGCGCACCGGCGCGATCTCGTTGGTGCCCGTCGCCGTCTTCAGGATCGCGGGATTCGGCGCGGCCTCCGCCGCGGCCGCGCGGCGCCGCACCGCGTCCGCCGCGTCCGGCGGCGGCTTCACGGCGGGGCGCCCGCCGCAGCCCGCGGCGAGGGCGAGGAGGACGGCGGCGGGGAGAGCGCGCCGCATCTTATTTCGGCTGCTCCTGGTCGAGGCTGCGCTGGTTGCGCTGAGAGTCTTGGCGCACGCCGTCGTAGTTCGGCGGCGGGTCCTGGCGCTGCTCGTGGCAGGCGGCGGCGAGGGCGGACAGCGCGAGCAAGGCGAGCACGGTCTTTTTCATGAGAGGCCTCCTGGCCTTCAAGCGACGGACTCCACGGCGTTGCGGCGGAAAGCGGCGGACAGCGACGCGTCGGCGGCGCACTCGTAGCCGTCGAGGCGCGCGACGAGCGCGCCGCGCTCGTCGACGAACTCGATATCGGCCGCGGCGAGGCCGTCGGCGCGCCGCGCGGCCTTGGCGACCACGCGCACGCCGCGCTCCGGGAAGCGCTCCGCGAACTGGCGATAGCGCGCGACGAAGCTGGGCAAGGACGGCGCGCCGAGGCGCTCGACCGTCCAGAGGATCATCGCCTGGAACGCCGCGTCGAGCGCGGCCGGGTCCGCGCTCCAGCGCTCGCGCAGGGGCCGACGCGCCCACGACGCCGGGAGCGGGGCCGCCTTCGCCTCGACGACGATGCCGTCCTCGCCGCAGACCGGGACCGCGGTGATGAAGCGCATCTCGGCGCCGTGGAACAAGATCTCGCGGTAGGCCGCGTCGAGGCCGCGCGCGTAGGCGGGGCCGGCGACGCTCAGCGCCGGCGCGGGAGCCGCCGGACGCTTGGCCGCGAGAATGATTTTCGCCGAGACGTGGAGCGCGCCGTCCTCGCCGCGCAGCTCCGTCGCGACGGCGAAGCCGCCGTCGCGCTTTTCGAGAGCGCCCGCGTGGGCCTTCAGCGGCGTCGCCGCTCCGGGCCGAACGAATACGCCCTTGACCACGCGCAGATCCTCGAAGCCGACGAAGGCCAGGCCCGGATGCGCGTGCTGGGCGGCATGGGCGAGCCACTCGACCGAGAGCGCGAGCGGCGCCACCGCGCGGCCGTTGAGGACGTGGGACGCGAGGATCGGGTCGCTCTCGAGGGTCACGTCGCGCTCGAAGACGACGGGCAGGGCCGGCTTGGCGCCGGGAAGAGACGCGAGCACCACGGTCTCGGCCGGCCCCGCGGCGCGCGCCTCGGCGATCAGGTGCGCGGCGCCCGCCTCCAGGCCGATGACGCCGACGCCTTCCGCGGCGAACAGCTTCTTGAGTCCGGCGTCGACCATCCCGCCGTCCCACGGCCCCCAGCCCAGCGCGATCACGCGCGCGGCGGTCCGGCGCGCGAGCACCTGCGCGGCCTTGTTCAGCGCCTCGTTGGCGACCGCGTAGTCGGACTGCCCGACGCGGCCGTAGCGCGCGGTCGACGACGAGAACAGCGCGACGAGGCGCAGGTCCTTCGGCTCGAGCGCGTCGAGGAAGTGACGCAGGCCGGCGAGCTTGGTGTCCAGCACCGCGTCGACCAGCGCCGGCGTCTTGTCCTCGATGCGCTTGTCGGCGAGCACGCCCGCGCCGTGGATCAGGCCGCGCACGGGGCCGAAGTCGCGGACGGTCTCCGCGACGAGCGCCTTCACGGCCGCCGCGTCGCGCGCGTCGCAGGCGCGGTAGCGCGCCTCGGCGCCGAGCGCCGCGAGCGCGGACAGCGTCGCGCGGATGTCCCGATCGGCGAGGACCTGTTTGGCCTTCTCGCCGATCGCCTTCGGGCTCAGGCCCTTGGCCGACGCGGCGATCGCGGCGCGCAGCTCCGCCTCGGTGCGCGCGGAAGCCAAAGACGCGGGCTCCGCGCCCGGCAAGGGGCTCCGGCCGACGAGGACGAGGCGCGGCTTGAGCTCGCGCGCGAGCGCGAGCGCGCACGCGGCCGTCACGCCGCGCGCGCCTCCGGTCACGATCGCCGCGTCGCCCGCCGTCAGCGGCTCGCGCGACGGCGCCGGGACCGCGCGCTCGACGAGCGCGACCGTGCGCGCGCCGGCCTCGGACAGGGCCGTCTCGACGGGCCCGTCGAACAGCATCTCCTTGGCGAGGAGCTTCGCCGCCGCGTCGAGAGGGAGCGCCGGGTCGACGTCGATCGCGCGCGCCGCCGCGCGCGGCCACTCGCGCGCGGCGGTCTTCACGAGGCCCGCGATCCCGCCGAACGCCGGGTCCGAGTCGCGGCCCTCGAAGCCGAGAGCGCCGTCGAGGCGCGTCGCCGAGACGAGCAGGCCGCGTCCGCCGCGCGCGGCGAAGAGCCGGCCCGCCGCCTGCGCGAGCGCGAACGCTTTCTTGAGCCAGGCCTCCGACTCCGCCGTCCACGGGCAGTTCTTCCCCGCGGGGCGCGTCGGCGCGACGAGGACGAGCGCGCCGAGCTCGGCCGGCAGGGACTTCGGCTCGTCGATCGCGACGATCGCGGTCTTGAAGCCTCTCCCCTCCAGCTCGCGCGCGAGCGCGCGGTCGAGACCCGAGTCGCGCGCGATCGCGACGACGAGGGACTTGTCGAGCGCGCACGCGTCGCGCGGACCGACGGGAACCAGCTCCGGCACGAGGCGCTGGAGAACGCACGGCTCGGCGCTCGCGGCCGCGGCGGCCGGCGCGGAGACGGCGGGCGCGGCGGCGGCCGTTCCTTGCGCGAGATAATCCGCGATCGATCTCAGCGTGCGCAAAGTCCCGAGATGCTCGGGCTTCACCTTCGGCGCGCCGGGCAGCTTCTCCGACACGGCGGAGAGTATCTCGACGCGCTTGATCGAATCGATCCCGAGGTCCGCCTCGAGGTCCATATCGGGATTGATCGTCTCCGCCGGATAGCCGGTTTTTTCGGAGACGATCGCGAGCAAAGTCGGGAGGATCGCGGAGTCGACCGACGCCGGCGTCGATCTTTTTTCCTCGGAAGGCGCGGCCGGCGCCGTCGTCATGCCTTGCGACAGATAATCGGCGATGGACTTCAGCGTGCGCAGAGTCCCCAGATGCTCGGGCTTGACCTTCGGCGCTCCGGGCAGCTTCTCGGACACGGCGGAAAGGATTTCGACGCGCTTGATCGAATCGATCCCGAGGTCCGCCTCGAGATCCATATCCGGATCGATCGTCTCGGCTGGGTAGCCGGTTTTCTCCGATACGACCGCGACCAGCGTCGGCATGACGGGTGCTTGTGCCGTTGCCGACGCCGCGACTGGCGCCGGAGCGAGTTGAGGCGCCGTTTGCGGCACGGACATCCCCTGCGAGAGATAATCGGCGATCGACTTCAGCGTGCGCAAGGTCCCGAGGTGCTCGGGCTTCACCTTCGGCGCGCCGGGCAGCTTCTCCGATACGGCGGAAAGGATTTCGACGCGCTTGATCGAATCGATGCCGAGATCCGCCTCCAAGTCCATGTCCGGATTGATCGTTTCCGACGGGTAGCCGGTCTTCTCGGAGACGATCGCGAGCAGGACGGACGCGATGTTCGCGGCCGGTGCGGCGGGCCGAGGCGCGGGAGCGGCGACCGGCGCGACGGCGGGCGTAGCCGGAACGAAGACCGGCGCGGGCGCGGCGAAAACGGCCGGAGCTCCGGCGAGCTGCGCGCTCAGCGCCTGCTGCTGCTCGATGAGCGCCTGCACGGAGCGCTGGGCCGCCTCCTGGCCTTGGAGGAACTGCAGATGGAGCTGAGCCGCCTGCTCCTGCAGGCGCGTGAGCGCGTCGATGCCGGCCTGCGCGGCGGCGAGCGCCTGCGGAAGGACCCCGCCGTTCGCGGCGGGCGCGGCCGAGACCGCGCTCGGCGCGGCCGCGGCGGGCGCCGCGGTCAGCGGCGCGCGCGCGGGACGCGGCGCCGGCTTCGACGAGCGGTACGGCGCGCCGGTGAGCGTCACCGCCATCTTGGGCTTCGGGCGCGCGTCCTTCAAGCCGGCGGCGCCGTCCTGCCACGGCGTCAAGTCGACGGCGTGGCCGAGGGCGGCGAGCTGGGCGAGTGCGCGAGCGAGGTCAGCCGCGCCGGACTTGCGGCCGTTCGACGCGTCGACGGCGGCGGCTGCGAAGTCCTTCCCTTTCAGCGTGAGGCCGACGAGGCCGGTCATGCGCGCGCCCGCGCCGACCTCGACGTAGGTGCGCACGCCGTCGCGGTGCATGGCCTCGACGAGCTTGACGAACTCGACGGGCTTGGCGAGCTGATGCGCGAGGAGCTCGCGCGACTTCGCGGCCTCGCTCGGATACGGCTCGCCGGTGGTGTTCGCGTAGACGGGCGCGCTCGGCTTCGAGAACGGGACGTCCTTGAGCGCCTTCGCCAAGCCCGCGAGCGCTTGAGCCACGAGCGGGCTGTGGAACGCCGCCGCGACGGGAAGACGCACGCATTTATGTCCGCGCGCGGCGAAGAGCTTCTCCGCGCGCTCGATCTCGACGGTCGCGCCCGACAAGACGTTCTGCGCGGGAGCGTTGCGGTTCGCGATCGCGAGGTCGAGCTTTTCTTCGGCCACGATTTTCTCGACGTCCGCCAATGCGGACTGGACGGCGAGCATCGAGCCGAGGTCGCCCTTCCCGGACGCCATCAAGCGACCGCGCAGGCCGGACAACGCGTGCAAGGTCTTTTCGTCGAAGCGTCCGGCGGCGTGGAGAGCGACGAGCTCGCCGTAGGAGTGGCCCGCGAACGCGTCCGGCTTCACGCCGAAGCGCGCGAGGACCTTCAGCGCGCCGAGCGCGGCGGCGCCGAGCGCGGGCTGGGCGACGTCCGTCGAGCGCAGCGCCTTCTCCTGCGCCTCTTTCTGCTCGGGCTTCCACGCGGGACGAGGGAAGATGAAATCGGACAAGCGGGCGTCGCCCTCGAACGCCGCGTCCGCGTTCTCCAGCGTCGCGAACGCTTCGGGAAACTGACAGAAAAGGTCGCGGCCCATACCGACGTACTGCGCGCCTTGGCCCGGGAACAGGACGCCCAGCTTGCCGGGCCGGCCGGAGCCGAAATAAATCCCTTCCGGAGAAGACCACGACGTCTTGCCGGAATTCTGCGCGAGCAAAGCAACGGCTTTGGCGGTCAAGGCGCCGAAGTCCGCCGACTTTTCCGCGACGACGACCAATCGGCACGGAGACTGGGCGTCGAAATCCGCGCGGCTCTTCACCGCGGCCACACGAATCTCGTCCCACGACTTCAAACCGGCGAATCTCTGTGTCTCTGTGGTCAATCGATCCGTGTCGTTCCCCGACACCGCGATCAGCTCGACGTCGGCGTCCCAATCCGTCGCCGTCTTCTTCGCGCCGTGCTCCTCGAGCACCGCGTGAAAATTGGTGCCGCCGAAGCCCAAAGCGGAGCACGCGGCCCGGCGCGGATGGCCTTCGGGCGAAAGCCACGGGCGCTTCTCGAGGCTGAGATAGAACGGCGAGTCGCCCTTCGCCAGGATCGGCAGCGGCTCCTCGACCTTGATCGTCGGCGGGAAAACCTTGTGATGGAGCGCCATCACGGCCTTGACCAAAGCAGCCGAGCCGGCCGCCGCCTTGGTGTGGCCGATCTGGGACTTGACCGAGCCGAGCGCGACCCAGGTCCCGTCTTTTTTCGTCTCGCGGTACACCGACGAGAGCGCCTCGACCTCGATGCCGTCGCCGACGGCGGTGCCGGTGCCGTGCGCCTCGACGAGCTCGATGGTGTCGGGCGTGACGCCGGAGACGCGGTAGGCTTCCTTCAGCGCGCGCGTCTGGCCGTCGGCGCTGGGCGCGTAGATGGACTTGCCGCGTCCGTCCGACGAGGAGCCGATGCCGCGGATGACCGCGTAGATGCGGTCGCCCGCTTTCTCGGCGTCGTCGAGGCGCTTGAGCACGACCATGCCCACGCCTTCGCCGAGCGTGGTCCCGTCGGCCTTGGCGTCGAACGGCCGCGCGTGGCCCGACGGCGACAGCGCCGGCGTCTTCGTGAAGCAGGTGAACATAAAAATATCGTTGAAGGTGTCCACCCCGCCCGTGATCACCATGCTCGCGCGGCCGGCCTGGAGCTCGAGGCAGGCCAGGTGCGCGGCGGAGAGCGACGAGCCGCACGCGGCGTCGACGGCGCAGTTGGTTCCGCCGAGGTTGAAGCGGTTGGCGATGCGGCCGGCCACCACGTTGCCGAGAAGCCCCGGGAACGAGTTCTCCTGCCACGGCACGTACGAGTCGGCGATGCGCGCGCAGACGTCGTCGGCGACGTCGGCCGGGACTCCGGCCTCCGCGAGCGCCTTGCGCCAGCGCGGATGGCCGAGCCGCGCGCCGAGCGGGACGACGAGCTCGAGCGCGCCGGTGACGCCCAAGATCACGGACACGCGCGAGCGGTCCCACCCTTCCCGATCGACGCTGCAACCGGCGTCTGCCAGCGCCATCTTCGCGGCGACGAGGCCGAAGAGCTGGGCCGGGTCGGTGGCCTCCAGCGTGTTGGGCGCGAGGCCGAACTCGGACGGGTCGAAGTCGTAGGCCTCCAAAAAGCCGCCCTTGTACGCGTAGACGTGATCGGGCTTCTTCGGGTCGGCGTCGAAGTACTCGTCGCGGCTCCAGTGGCTCGCGGGCACGTCGCGGATCGCGTCGACCTTGTTCTTGACGTTGGCCCAGTACTCGCGCAAGGTCCTGGCCTTCGGGAAGACGCAGCCGACTCCGACGACGGCGAGCGGGGCGGGCTTCGTGTCTTTCATGGCCTCTCGATGCTCAATTCAGTTGCAGGTCGAGCGCCTCGGACGGCAGGGGCTCGACGCGGACGGCCTCGGACGGCACGGCGACGCCCTGCGCGCGCAGGAAATGGGCGCGCGTCAGCACGGCGGCTCCGTACAGGATGTTGCGGGCGACGAGAGCGACGCGGCGATTTTCCGGCGCGGCGAGGAGCGAGCCCTGCGTCCACTCGTTGAACGCGCCCATCGCGGGGCCGCACCAGACCTGGTAGTCGAGCGCGCGATCGGCGACGCCCGCGTTGGCCCAGCGCGAGGACTGGCCCAGGTACGAGCGGAACACGAGCGCCAGCCTGTGCTTCGGGTCCTTCTCGGCGCGCTCGACTTGAGCCGGATCGCGCTGGAGGAAGAACGCGCGCGTCTTCTCCCACACGGCCTCGAGATTTTCGCGGAAGAGGTCGCGCTCGAGCGGCTGGCGCACGGCCGCGGGCAGGGCCTCGATGGAGTCGTAGGCGCGGTAGACCTCGTAGAGCTTGGCCGCGCGCATCGCGAACATGGTGCCGCGCTTGAGGATCTGGACCTTGACGCCCATCTCGAACATGTCGGCGGCCGGCGCCATCGCGACGTCGGCCTGGCCGGCCTGAGCGAGCATCTCGCGCACGAGGTCGGACGAGCCCGACTCGACGCAGGACTGATTGACGGAGCCGGTGAGCACGTAGGCCGCGCCCATCAGGTAGGCGGCGGCGGCCGACGCCGGCGTCGCGATCCCGCCGGCGGCGCCGACGCGCGGCGCCTCGGCGAAGCGGAACTTCTCCTGGAGGCGGTCGCGCAGGGCGATGATCGCGGGCAGGAGCGAGACGAGCGGGCGATTGTCGGTGTGGCCGCCGCTGTCGGCCTCGACGGTGACGTCCTGCGCCATCGGGATCTCCGCGCCGAGTTCGGCCTCCTCCGCGGCGATCAGCCCCGAAGCGGCGAGCTCGCGGCGCAGATTCTCCGGAGCCGGCGACAGGAATTTCTCGGCGACTTCCGCGCGCGAGATCTTGGCGACGACCTTGTTCGGCGCCTCGACGCGGCCGTCGGAACCGCGCCGCAGTCCGGTCAGCCGATAACGGACGATCGCCGGGGTCAGCCCCATGAACGCCGACGCCTCGACGAGATGCACGCCGCGTCGCAGGTACAATTCGGCCGCGCCCGCCTCGAGCGCGGGCTCGTTCGGGCTGTGGATCAGGTTGAAGCCGTGCGGCGTCGCGCCGAGCGCGGCCTGGAGGCGGTCGATCGCGAGCTCGACGCGGTCGAGCGGGAGCCCCGCGGCGCCGAAGAAGGACAGCAGGCCGGCGCGCGCGCCCGCCTGCACGAGCTCGACGGAAGCGATGCCGTTGGCCATCGCGCCGGTCGCGTACGCGTAGCGCACGCGGTGCTCGCGGCGGAACGCGGGATCGCCGAGATTCTCGGGGGCCAGCGCCGGGGCGGAGGCCGCGCCGACGCGCGCGGGACGCCGGATGTCCATCAGGGCGGCGCGAAGGCCGGCGGCGTCTAGCGTCTCGTCCAGTTCGGCGGGGCTGGGGGTCAAGTCGGGCTCGTACGCGCGCGCGTTCTTAGAAAGGCGGATGGATTATACCGTTTTTCCCGCCGGAAATGGCGCGCGCGCGTTTGCTAAGATGAGCCCGCGAAAGGCGCCTCGCGACCATGCAAGCCCAATTCCACGCGCTACTGACCTACTGGTTCCACTTCGTCGAGGCCTACGGCTATCTCGGCGTCTTCCTGCTGATGGCGCTGGAGAGCTCGATCGTGCCGATCCCGAGCGAGATCATCATGCCCCCCGCCGCGTACTGGGCCGCGCAGGGCCGCATGAACTTCTCGCTCGTCGTGCTCGCCGGCGCGCTCGGCAGCCTGTTCGGCTCGCTGGTCGGCTACGCGGTCTCGCGCGCGGTCGGCGCGCCGGTCGTGATGCGCTGGGGGAAGTTCGTCCTATTGCCGCCCGAGAAGATCGCGGCGGCCGAGGACTGGGTACGCGAGTACGGCGTCGGCGGCATCTTCTTCGCGCGCCTCCTGCCCGTCGTGCGCCACCTGATCTCCATCCCCGCCGGCATCCTGCGCATGCCCGTCGCGGCTTTCTCCGCCGCGACGACGGCGGGCGCGTTCCTGTGGTGCCTGATCCTCTCCGAGTTCGGCCGCAAGGTCATCGGCGACGAGCCGCACCTGCTCGACTCGCCGGAGATGCTGTCGCACGTCCTGCGGCAGAAGATGCAGCTGATCGTCGTCGGGATCGTCGCTCTCGCCGCGGCCTACGCGGTGATGCTGTGGCTCAAGAAGCGCAGCTCCGCGCACGCCGCGGCGCGCGCGTAATCGCGCACCGGATACTATCACCGGTGATACTGATTATCGTTAGTCGCGTACCGCCGCGGAACAATTCGACTGACGCTGGCGTCAGTCGACCTTTTTAGTCGGGATTTCTCATCCGAGCCGGCTCACCAGTCGGACCTCGCATCTTTCTCGTACTCGGGGTGCTTCGCGATCCACTTGTAGGCCGCCAGGAGCTCGAGCCTCCTGGAATCCTTTCTTTTCTGCGCCGCGAGCTTGTCCGTTATGGCGCGCGTGATGAAGGCGCTTTTGTTCGGCACCTTCGACAACAGTCTGACGACGTCGTCGGGCAAAGCGACTTTCACCCGTCGGTATTCCATGCCGTTATTGTAACGGAAGTCCGTGCGCGCATCAAGGCCGCCGCCCCGGCCGCGCGGCCGGGGCGGCGGACCCATCAAGCGCGGCCTACGGCCGCGGGCGCCTCGCGCGCCTCGCGATAGCGCTCGAGCACGAGCGCGCAGGCGGCGGCGCGCGCCTCGGCGGTCACCGGATGCGCGACGTCGAACCAGCGGTCCTGCGAGGCGCCCTTCCCCTTCTCGGCGGGGAAGACGACGAACGGCTCGTCGTCGCCGGGCTCCGAGCGCTTGAGCACGCGGATGCCCTTGATCACGAACGCGTCCGCGATCACGAGCTCCGCGAAGGCGAGCAGCTTGGTCGGGCGGCCCGAGGCGTCCTCGAACGGCCGGATGCGGGCGTCCAGCTTCGGCAGCGTCAATTCCATGTTCCTCCTCCTCGTTTCGTCTGGCGGCGGAGAGGATACGCGGCGGGGGCCGAAAAAGTTCCGTCTAGCGGCCGAGGAGGTTGAGGACGCCGAGGTCGGCGCGGTAGTAGTCGTAGACCATGCCCGGCGGGCCGTTGCGCACGTGCCCGCTCTTCGTCGGCACGGTGGAGTCGGCGGGACCGCGGTCCCAGTAGGCCGCGAGCTCCTGCTGGATCTGCGGCTCGGTCTTCACGCCGAACGGATGGCCGAAGAACCGCGCGTCGCCGAGGAAGAGCGCGTTCTCGCCCTGGTACGCGCGCGCCGTGGGCCGCAGGTTCACGACGTAGACCGCGTCGCCGGCTTGGAGCTGGGCGTCGACGAAGGCGGAGTCGTCGCGCTTGTCGGCCGCGCCGTCGCAGCGCGGACTCGGCTTGCAGTCCGCGGAGGCCATGCCCGGGAACTCCGCGCTCGCCGCGTCGTTCAAGCCCCGCTTCAGGACCTTGCCGAGCAGGCTCTCGTAGGGGCCGTAGCCGATCTCGAGCGGGGTCTTCGCGGCCGCCGCGTCGAACGCGGCGCTGCCGAGGTTCTTGACGACCGCGAGGTAGAGCGCGAACTTGATCGCCGTCGCGCACTCGATGCTGTACAGCTCCGGGTGAGCGAGGACGTCGTACACCGCGCGCGAGGCCGAGACCGGCGGGCCGTCCTCGTTCTCCCCCTCCCGCGCCCGCAGGGCCCATTTGCCCGACTTCGCGTCGACGAGCTTCCAGTACTGGGGGTTGAACTTCGTGTTGAACGAGAATCCGAGCGCGCTTTCCTTCGACGCGAGCTCCTGCGCCGACTGCTTGACGCCCTGCGCGAAGGGCAGGCCGCCGCGCACGACGAAAAAGCTCGCGACCGGCTCGTCGGCGCGCGCCGGGACGGCGGCGAGCAGGGCCAGGACGACGGCGGCCGGGAGAGGGGCGGCCATGCCCGCAGTGTAGCGCCGGAAACGGCGCGGCGCAAGAGGCCGCCGCGTCAGCGCGCGGCGACGCCGACGACCCCGTCCTTTATTTCGGCCACGTCGAAGAGCGTCTCGGGAAAGCCGGCGTCGACGGATTCCTCCGAGTAGCGGATCAGCTCGACCCTTCCGTCGCGCCACGCGGTTCTTTCCTGCGTGATTCGGGAATCCTTCGCGTCCAGCCAGACCGTTCGACGGCACAGAATTTCGCGGGGATGCCACAGATCCGGCATGTCCCAAGACAGCTGATAGACGTCCCGCCCGTACAAAGCGCCCTCGCCGTCGAGCGCGTAAGGCTCCTTGCGCGGGCGGAGAGGAGCGCCGTGGAATCCCATGAGCTCGTTGAGGGCGGTGCGGACCGCGGCCCCGATCTCGAAATCGAAGTGGGCGAACTGGATCGGAAGCGTCTGATCGTCCGTTCCGTAGATCTTGTCCGAGGGGTCCCTCGGCTCCCTCCCGAAGGACCTGCCGTCGGAAATGAGCTTGAAGGGGCGCCCGTCACCGTACCGATTCGACGTTCCTTCGATGCGCAGCCGGTCCGGCCGGACGTACGAGAGACGGGCCGCGCCCAGAAGCCTCTGTTTTCCGTTCACGATCTCGACGGACGCGCTCGAGACGCCGTAGCTCTTCAGCGCCCGGTAGCTCGCGGAGCTTTTTCGAATCAGCTCTCCCGCGGTGAGGCGAGTCACGGGCTTGAGATCGGCCGCCTCCAGCTGGAGGCCTTGAGGTCCCGGGACGGCGCGAAAATAATGCCGCCCCAGATACAGGCAGATCAGAACGCCGCACGCGTTGAAGGCCAGCGTCAAGCGCCGCGCCATGGATGGAGTGTAGCGCGTTCCGCGCCGGAGTCAAGGCCCGCCGCGGCGTCTAGCGCGCCTTGGCCGCGTGCTTCGCCGTCCGCCTCGGCGCGGGCTTGTGCGGGCCGTCGGCGACCACGCGCAGCATGTCCATCGACGTCACGATGCCCGCGAGCCGGCCGTCGTGCGTGATCAGGACCCGGTGGATGTGGCGCTCCATCATCGCGCGCGCGAGCACGGACACCGGCGTCTCCGCGTCGAACGCGATCGCGCCCGGCGTCATGATGTCCTCGACGCGCTCGCCCTCGAGCTCCTCGAAGTGCATGCCGACGGAGGCCGACGGCATGTCGGGCTCCAGATGGAAATGGGCCACGCCCGCGGACGACTCCCGCCGCGCGCGCACGAGATCGGTCTGCGACACGACTCCGAGGATGCGCCCGTCGGGATCGACGACCGGCGCGCCGGTGATGCAGCGCTCCTGGAACACTTTCGCGAGCTCCGCGAGCGTCAGGTAGGACGCGACGGTCACCACCTTCCTGCGCATGATGTCCTTGGCGAGCATGAGAGCCTCCTGGGTCGGACGGCCGCCGAAATCTTCGACCTTGTCATTACGCAACACTCCGTCCGGGGCGGGGCGGAGCCGCGCGGCCGCCCGCGCCTGACGTCCTAGCGCGGCGTCGAGCCGTGCGACCACTCGTACGACGAGCGGTGCGCGTCGAGCGAGTCGGCGTGGTCGACGAACTTCCGGTAGACGGGATGGCGGCAGATGGTGACCGAGTCGCCGATCACGATCAGGCAGCGGCGCGCGCGCGTGAGCGCGACGTTGAGGCGGCGCAGGTCGCCGAGGAAGCCGATCGAGCCGGCCTCGTTGGAGCGCACGAGGCTCACGATGACCGCCTCCTTCTCGCGGCCCTGGAAGCCGTCGACGGAGCCGATCTCGAGCCCCGGCTCGCGCGCGAGCGTCTTCAGCAGCTTGGCCTGCGCGACGTACGGCGTGAGGATCGCCACGTCCTTGGGCTTGATCCCGTCGCCGAGGAGCTCGTACAGGATCTTGACCGCGAGCTCGGCCTCGCCGCGGTTCTCGCGGCTCTCGAGCAGCTCGTTCCAGGACTCGTCGAAGCCCGCGCCGGCCGTGTCGACGAAGGTCACGGGCTTGCTGGTCAGATGCGTGGGCGAGACGCCGGGCAGCTCGTCGGCGGTGTGGCGCGCGACGGACTCGTGCGCGATGAGCCGGCCGTCGTAGAACTGGTCCGAGGAGAAGCGCATGATGTCCTCGTGCATGCGGTACTGCACGCGCAGGAGCGTCTGCATGTTCGCCGGCACCAGCTCCTTGAGCCGGTCGAAGAGCGTGACGCCGAGGCCGCCCTCGACGGCCTCCTTCGAGTAGATCGTCGGCGGCAATTGGTTGGCGTCGCCCGCGAAGACGACCTTCTTCGCGATCGTGATCGGCACCCAGGACAAGGGCTCGGTCGCCTGCGAGGCCTCGTCCATCGCGACGAGGTCGAAGTCCCCCTTCACGTGGCGCTTCGACAGTCCCGCGTGCGTCGCGAGCACGACGTTCGCCGAGGCGACGACGCGGCGAGAGATCTCGGCCTCGAGGTCGCGCGCTTCCCTCCATAAACGTCCGACTTCGCGCTCGCGCCTCTGGCGCTCCTCGTAGCCGAGCTGGCCGAACCCGCGTCCGAAGCGCGACTTGCGGTGCACCAGCCGCTCGCGCCACGCGTCGAGCTCGCGCACCTGCTCGAAGACCGGGTCCTCCTCGACCTGCGCGGAGAGGTTGGCGTGGCGCAGGCTCTCGAGCGTGCGCGCGGGATGGCCGAGGCGCACGACGCGCAGGCCCGTGCCGAGCAGCTTCTCCAAGATGTTGTCGACGGCGATGTTCGACGGCGCCGTCGCGAGCACGCGGTCGCCGCGCGAGACATGTTGACGGATGATCTCGACCAATACGGTCGTTTTGCCCGTCCCCGGCGGGCCATGGACGAGGGCGACGTCGTCGGCCGCCAGCGCGCGCTTGACCGCCTCGCGCTGGAATTCGTTGAGGCTCGCGTTGAAGAACGTCGTCTTCGCCGCGCGCGAGCGCTCCGGCGGCGTTTCGCCCAGGAATATCTCGCGCAGCGTCGAAAGCCGCGACTTGCGCGAGTCGGCCGCCGTGATCAGCGCCTTGCGCATGCGCTGGTAGGTCGCGTCGGAGCCGAGCAGGTCGATCTGGAAGGCGCCGCGCGTCTCCTCGTCGGGGCCTGGGACGTTCAGCGCGACGGTCACGCGGTACTCGTCGACCTTGTACAGCGTGCCCTCGACCGCGCGCGGCTCCAGGCCCGGGGGCAAAGTCAGCAGGACGTTGTCGCCCGCGTTCATCGCGTGGAACGGCGAGAGCTCCTCGCCCTTCGGCGGCCGCGAGAGCGTGACCAGCGACATCCCGCCCATCCCGCCCTCGACGCCGTCCATCGTGAGGCCGGACACCGTCTTGCCGAGCGCCTCGCGCTGGGAGACCGGGAACTTGCGCAGCTCGCGCAGGTTCTCGGCCTTCTCGGCCTCGCGCTCCAGGTCGATCAGCGCCTGGAGGCGCTCGAAGTGCTCTTTTCCCGCCATGTGAGACGAGAGTCTAGCAGTTTGCCCGTCGGCGCCGGGGTCGGCCGCTCAGAAGACCGGGATCAGCCCGCCCTCGAGATCGTCGGCGGAGACCTCGGCGCCGGAGAGCCCGACCTCGGGCATGGCCGGGAACTCGATGCCGAACTTCTCCATCGTCGTCTTCACGCGCAGCATCGCGTTCTTCCACGCCTCCTCGCGGCGCTTCATCGACACGAGCCCCAGCCCCGCGGAGAGCGCGGCCTCCTGGAGGATGTCGTGGTTGTCGCCGAAGCCCTTGGGCAGGTCCCAGAACTTTCCCGGGAACGGCTTGTAGAGGATCATGGACAGGAAGATGAAGCCCGCGCGCAGCTGGCGCGTGACGAAGGCCTTGTGCTCCTTCGACATCGTCGGAAAAGTGCGCTGGCACAGGTACAGCGCCATGCGCGCGTGGCGCGACTCGTCCTTCGAGACGTTGTGGAACAGCGTCTTGAACAGCGGCAGCTTCGCCTCCCGCGACATCTCGCTGAACAAGGTCGTCGCGGCGACCTCGCCCATCAGAAAGGAAGTGAAGAGGACTTGGAGCGGGTATTTCTTGTGCGCGTCGACGTAGCCGTTCCAGTAGCGGCCGCCGTTGTAGTAGCCCCACTCGATGTTCGAGTACGCCGCCTTCTCGAGCGTCGTCGTCGGCGTCCAGCGCAGAGGGCCCATCGGCGCGCCGGGGAGCGTCCCCTGCGTCGCGAAGCGGCAGACCTCCTCGTGATTGAGCTCGTCGCGCAGGATCGTCGCGAAGCACTTGCGCACGCCGTCCTCCTCGTGGTGCTTGTACATCTCGATGAGCGCGTGCGCGAAGACGGGAGGCGCGGCCGCGTCGAAGATGCCGAGCAAAGAGAACCAGTAGCCGATCCCGAGGCGCTCCTCGGCGCTGAGCTTCGCCTCGGCGAGCTCGCGCCAGGGCAGATCGGCCGGGTCCCAGGCCTCGCGCTTGGCGAGCCGGTGCAGATCGTGCGTGATCGGCGCGCCGGCGGGCCAATCCAGCGGAAAGACGTTCGGCTGCTCGGTGTGCGGCGGCTTCGGCGCGACGGTCAGTTGGCGGTTCAAGCGATGTTCCTCCGGGGCCCGAGGGGCCTGAGAGTTGCTTGTACGCAACGGAAGAGCCGCCTCAGCGGCTCGCGTGGGCCGCGAAGCGGTCGAGCAGGCCCTGGAGCCGCTCGAGCGTCGCCGCGTCCTTGAGCCGGCCGGCGTCGTCGAAGGCCTCGTGCGCGCGCGGCAGGCCCAGCATGTCGGGGAACACGTGCGCGCCGAGCACCTCGAAGGGCTGGCGCGAGTGCCACAGCGAGCGCACGCCGCCGAGCGCGCCGGGCGAGGCCGCGAGCAGGAGCAGGGGCTTGCCGGCCAAAGTCACGGGCTTCAGCCGCGACAGCCAGTCGATCGTGTTCTTGAGCGCGCCCGGGATGGAGCCGTTGTATTCCGGCGTGGACACGACGAGCGCGTCGGCGGCGGCGATCCGCCGCGAGAGCTCCTGCGCGCCGGCCGGGACTCCGCTCGCCGCCTCGACGTCGCCGTCGTAGACCGGGATCGCGAGCGGCTGGAGGTCGACGAAGTCCGCCGCGTGGCCGCGCGCGGACAGGAGACGCGCGGCTTCGCGGGCGAATCTTTTGTTCAGCGAATCCCGGCGCAGGGAGCCGGCGAAAACCGTGAGCTTCATCGCCGGATCATTCTAGGACGCGGCGCCTTCGGCGTCAAGCGCCGAAGCCGAGGCTCAGCATCGCGATCGAGCCGTTCTGGATCTCGTCGAACAGCACGGACGGCGTCTCGCCTGCGTCCGCCGCGCCGAGGATATAGAGGAGCGGATCGTAGTGATCGGGGGTCGGGACGGACTCGCGGCCGCCGGGCGCCGCCGACGGGTCGGCGAGCAGGGCGTCGAAATCGCGCGCGAGCGCGCGGGCCTTGACCCAGTCCGAGAACGCGACGGCCCAGTCGGCCGGCTCGGCGTCCTCCTCCCAGGAGATTCGGCGCAGGTTGTGCACGACGTTGCCGCTGCCGATGAGCATCACTCCTTCGGCGCGGAGCGCGCGCAACTTCGCGCCGAGCTCGAAGTGGCGCCGCGCGGGCGCGCCCAGATCGATGCCGAGCTGGACCACCGGCACGTCGGCGGCGGGAAACACGTGCCGCAGGACGGACCACGCCCCGTGGTCCAGGCCCCACTCGCCCTCGTCGATCGCGGTCTTCGCGCCGAGCAGCTCCTTGACGCGCGCGGCCAGCGCGGGACTGCCCGGCGCCGGATACTGCACGCGGTACAGCGCCTCGGGAAATCCTCCGAAGTCGTGGATCGTGCGCGGAGCCACCATGCCCGTGACCGCAGTCCCGCGCGTGAGCCAGTGCGCGGAGACGCAGAGCACGGCCTTCGGCCGCGGCAGGCGCGCGCCGAGCGCGGCGAGCGCGCGTGTGAACGCGTTGTCGGCGAGCGCGTTCATCGGCGAGCCGTGGGCGAGGAACAGGGCCGGCTGGAGTCGAGCGGGCTTCATATGTAACCATTATAGTATCATTTAAGCGCGCGCGCAAGCCCCGCCGCGCGATTTGATATCCTGCCGCGCATGAGATTCGTCCCCTCGACCGGCCCGGACGCGTCCGCCGTCGGCCCCGTCGCCGCGCTCGTCGCCGCGCAGATCGCCGCGGGCCTCGTCGTCGCGTTCGCCTGCGTCCTGCTCCCGGGCAGCACCGGCCTCAGCTCGCTCGGCGGCTTGATCGGCGCGATGACCTACGGCGCCTGGGCCGAGACGAAGTCCCCCGGCTGCCTGCCGCCGCGCGTCGCGCGCGGCCTCGCCCTGCGCGCCGCCGTGGTCCAGCTCCTCCTCGCCGCGCCGTTCCTGGCCGCGCTCGCGTACTCGCCCCCGCCTCCCGGCCTCGACCCGATCCCGCCGGCGGGCTGGCTGGCGATCTCCCTCCTCATCGACGTCTTCGTCTTCCTCGTCAGCTGGCTCGGCCTCGTGCAGGGCCGCCGGATGATCGAGAGGACGCGCCGCCCGGCCGCGTGAGGCCCGCCGAAATGTCCTTTTCGTAATCTAGGCCCAAAGACCCAGGCGCCCGCGCGCGCGCCGGGCTACTCTGGCGGCATGGCCCAATACCCCCTTCTCGCCGCCGCGCTCGTCTTCCTGTCCGCCGCCGCGCAGGCCCAGTTCAACGTCGACGGAGCGCCGGCGCGGACGCTGAGCTGGCTCGAGCTCGGCGGCGGCCCCGAGCCCGTGATCTTCTTCGGCGACGACCACCGCTCGTCGGCGATCAAGACGACGCTCGCGGCGGCGATGCCGGACCTCGCGCGCGCGGGCGCGGCCGTGCTCGCCGTCGAGATGCTGCACGCGAGCGACCAGCCCCTGCTCGACGCCTACGGGAAGGATCCCGCGGCGCGGCGCAAGGTCGGCGAGAAGATCGGGACCGGCTGGCGCGCGCCCGCCGAGGTCTACCTCCAGCTCCTCGACGCCGCGAAGGCCGCAGGGCTCGAGCTCGCCGCGCTGAACCCCAACCCGGCCCGCGGCGAGGCCGGCGAGTCCTACGAGCCGACGGGCCCCGCGGCCCCGTCCGCGCGCAACGCGAAGATGGCGGCCGCGCTCGCCGCGCTCGCGGTCTCGCACCGCGGCTCGCGCGTGCTCGCCTTCCTCGGGGCCGACCACGAGAGCCCCGCGGCCCTGCCCGCGCAGCTGAAGCAGGACGGCGCCGCCAGCCGCGTCTATCTCTTCGCGCAGCCGGACTCGGCCGCGGCCGCGCGCCTGCGCCGCGCGAACCTCGACCGCTGGCCCTGGCTGGTCCCCGACGACGCCGCCTGCGACGGCCTCATCGCCGTTCCCGCCGTGCTCGACGAGCGCCTGGCTCCGTGACGCGCTACTCTTCGCTGGGAACCGGCCGCGGACCCCAGGAGAGGCGCAGGCCGGCGGTCGCGCTGTAGATCTCGGTGCGGCTGACCGGCTCGAGGAACCCCGAGGCCTGCACCCCGCTCTGCCAGAAGTTGTAGTACAGGTACTCGACGCCCGCGAAGAGGTGCACGGCGCCGGCGACGCGGTAGTCGACCTCCGCGCCGACATCGATGAAGGGGCCGGAGCCGAGCTGGGCCCCGTTCAGACCGGCGCCGGGCACGTTGATCGACGGGGCGAAGGTCCGCGCGACCGTGAAATCCGCGTCGAGCACCCAGCGCTCGCTGGGGCTGTACTGGATCAGGTTTCCGACGCCGATGTAGGGGATGCTGTACGACTCGACGAAGTCCCCCGGCGTGCCCCAGCCGATCTCGCGCACCCAATAGCGGCGGCCGCCGGCGAGGAACGGCGTGAAGACCCACTTCGAGCTCGGCGAGAAGCCCATGCCGACCCGGGCGTCGATCTCCTGGAACGTCTCGCGCGTCACGGTGTTGACCGGGATGCCCGGGACGGGCAACAGCGTGAAGCCGTCGTAGTTGGCCTTGCCCTCCACGCCGCTGTACTGGGCGTGGAAGTAGACGTCGTCCCAGCCCATGTACGTCATCGCGAGCCGCGCTCCTTTCTGGTTCCCCTTCTCGGAGTCGTTGTAGCCGGAGCCGAATCCCGTGCCGTTGTCCGGCTCGATGTAGTAGAGGCTCGAGCCCAGGTACGACAGGCTCACGCTGTTGTTCACCGCCGCGATGGACGGATTGGCGAGGACGGCGGTCTCTTCCGCGCGCGCGCGGACGCAGGCGCACGCCGCGGCGGCCGCCAGCAGGGCGGCGAGTCGACGTCTCGTGGTTCGCAGGGGCATCTTTCCTCCCATGATCGGCAAAGCCACGCACAGTGTGGTGCGCGGGAGCCCGGCCTGTCAAGACCTCGCGCCGGCCTTTCCCCGGCGATTTAGTAAGATCGCGTCGTGGCGCTCCCCGGCCTGCCGCGCATCCCGAGGCTCCTCAAGCGCCGGCCCCGTCCCGGGTCCGGCGACTTCTCCTGGGACTACGACGACTACTCGCGCGGCAACCGGCTCACGCTCTACGCCCGCGGCGAGGACCTCTACGCGGCCATGGCCGCGGCGATCGAGGACGCGAAGACCTGCGTCCACCTGGAGACCTACATCTTCGGAGACGACAAGACCGGGAGGACCTTCGCGGAGCTCCTCGCGCGGAAGGCGCGCACGGGCGCGCGCGTGCGGCTGATCTACGACTCGATCGGCTCGATCGATCTGGACCCGGTCGTCGTCACGCTGATGCGCAACGCGGGCGTGCAGGTCCTCGAGTACCACCCGGTCGCGCCGTGGCGGCCGCGCTGGACCTGGAACAAGCGCGACCATCGCAAGCTGCTCGTCTGCGACGGACGCGTCGGCTTCGTCGGCGGCATGAACCTCTCCGACGTGCACCTCGCGCTCGAGTCCGGAGGCGCGGGCTGGCGCGACGTCCACGCGCGCGTGGAGGGCCCGGCGGCCTACGACCTCGACCGCCTGTTCCGCACGGTCTGGTTCCAGCACACGGGCCGCTGGTTCGAGTCGGCGGGCGATCCGCGCGAGCAGCCCGGGGCGTCCCCGGTCAAGGTCGCGAACAACCAGGAGCTCCTGCGCCGCTTCGCGATCCGCGAGGCCTACGTGAACGCCCTGCGCGCGGCGCGCGAGACCGTCTCGATCGCGAACTCCTACTTCATCCCGGGCTGGCGCATCCGGCGCGCGCTCGCGCAGGCCGCGCGCCGCGGCGTGGAGGTCCGCGTGCTCGTGCCGGGCGAGCTCGACAGCAACGCGGTCCTGTACGCGATGCACGCGACCTACGGCTCCCTGCTCGCGCGCGGCGTGCGCCTGTTCCAGTGGCTGGGGCCGATGCTGCACGCGAAGGCCGTCGTCGTCGACCGCCACTGGTGCGCGGTCGGCTCCTACAACCTCGACCATCGCAGCCTCCAGCACAACCTCGAGGTCAACCTGCACGTCCTCGACCGCGGCTTCGCGGGCGAGCTGGCCGAGCTCTTCGAGCGCGGCCTCGCCGGCGCGCGGGAGATCCGCCTGTCGGAGTGGAGGAAGCGCCCCTGGCGCGACCGCCTGCTCGAGCAGTTCTGGTCCTCGTTCGACTACTTCTTCTGAGTCCCCTTCCGCGGCGGGCGGGCGGCGCGCGCGGCGCGGCGGCCGAACTCGGCCAGCTTCGCGGCGACGAGCGTCGCCAGCCCGTGAGGCAGCTCCGCGCGCTCCGCGGCGAACAGCTCGGCCGCGCGCCTCGCGTCCAAGGCGCTTCCGGGCCGCAGGATCGGCGTGCCCTTGTGGCGGAAGTCGCGCCCCTCGCCGTCGTCGACGATCGAATGGGAGAAGGAGTCCGGCGCGCTCCAGGTCAGGGCCCGCTCGTCGGCGCCCAAGTCGTAGCACAGCTGGAACCCGACCGCGGCGCCGTTTTCGTCGACCCAGACGATGAGGTCGAGCGCCGCCGAGGAAAACCAGCGCCGGCGCGGCTCGCCCGGGGCCTGACGCACGCTCGGGGATTCCTTGAGCATCGCCCGAGTTTAGATCGCGCCGCGCCGGAAGGCAAGAGGCCGGCGGCTTCTTCTCGGCCCCGCCGAATTGGTATCCTCACGCCCGCATGAAGCGCCTGTACCTGATGCGCCACGGACACGCGCCGAGCCCGTCGGAGGCCGGCGTCGCCACCGACGCCCTGCGCCCGCTGTCGGAAAAAGGCCGGAGCGACGCGCGGCGGATCGCCGCCGAGCTCGTCAAGCGCGGCGCGCGGCCCGCGCTGATCCTGCACTCGCCGCTCGCGCGCGCGGTCCAGACCGCGCAGGCCGCGGCCGAGGTCCTGAAGCCCGCGCGCGGCGTCGAGGTCTTCCGGCCCCTCGACAACACCTTGCCGGCCCCGAGCGTCCTCCAGGCGCTCGAAAAGGGAGCCCGGGACGAGGACGAGGTCCTCGCCGTCGGGCACCAGCCCCAGCTCGGGGAGCTCGCCAGCCTGCTCGCGGGCGAGCCGTTCGAGATCCGCCCCGCCGGAGTCGTCGCCATCGACCTCGCGGCGAAGCCGCAAGCCGCGTGGTCGCTGAACGTCGACGAGCTCGCCTGAGCCCGCGCCGTAAATTGCTAAGCTGACGAAGTGACCGCGCACCGCCGCCGCCGTTCGGACCTCGACTCGCCGCGCCCGCCGCGCGCGATCCCGCATCAATTCCTGTTCCCGGCGCTCGGGGCGCTCGTCGGACTCGGCTCGCCGATCGGCGCGTTCGTGCTGCGCTACTGGCAGGCGAACCCCCTGCTGACCGCCTCCTGGGTGCGCAGCGAGCTCGACTACAACTTCATGTTCTACGCGTACATGGGCGTCGGCACCGTCGGCGCCTTCGTCGCCTTCGGCTACATCCTAGGCCTGCACTCCGAGCGCCTCCGGATCGGAAACCGCATGCTGTCCGCGCGCGTCGACGAGCTGCACCTGAAGTCCGTGACCGACGCGCTGACCGGCGCCTACACCTACGGCTATCTCCACGAGGTGCTCGAGCTCGAGGTCCAGCGCGCGCTCAACGAGAAGGCCCCGCTCTCGATCATGATCATCGACGTCGACGAGTTCAAGCGCGTCAACGACGACCACGGCCACCTGTTCGGCGACCGCGTGATCAAGGAGACGGCCGAGACGATCTCCGCGCACGTGCGCTCGAACGACATCCTCGGCCGCTACGGCGGCGACGAGTTCGTCGTCGTGATGCCCGGCGCCGACCGCCAGACCGCGAACGCGATCGCGGAGCGCGTGCGCGCCGGCGTCTCGAAGAACGGCTACCGCACGACCGCGAGCATCGGCGTGACCACGTTCGACGGCACCACGAAGGAGAAGCCCGGCGACCTCCTGCACCGCGCGGACATGAACCTCTACCAGGCCAAGCGCGACGGCCGCAACTGCGTGCGCGACCGCTCGGACGCGCCGCTCCCCGCGTCGCGGCAGAAGAACAGCCCGCGCCACCGGAGCCAGGCGTGATCGGCTTTCTCGCCGCGGCCGTCCTCGCCGCCGCGCCGGCCGCGGCCGCGCCCGCGGTCTCGGCCGGTTGGGCCCTCGCCTGGAGCGACGATTTCGACGGGCCCGCCGGAACGCCGCCGGACCCCGCGAAGTGGACCTACGATTTCGGCAACGACGACGGCTACGGCAACCACGAGCTCGAGTACTACTGCCGCCCCGGCGCGGGCGCGCCGTGCGACCCGAAGCGGCCGAGCGCCCGGCTCGACGGACGCGGTCATCTCCTGATGGAAGCGCGCGCGTCGTCGGGGACGTGGACGTCGGCGCGCATCAAGACCGTCGGCCTCGCCCAGTTCCAGTACGGCCGCGTCGAGGCGCGCCTGCGCCTGCCGACCGGCGCGGGCCTGTGGCCCGCGTTCTGGCTCCTCGGCGCGGACATCTCGAGCGTCGGCTGGCCCGCCTGCGGCGAGATCGACGTGATGGAGAACGTCCCCGCGATCGGCGACAATCCGCTCGGGCCGACGCGGATCAAGTCGACGATCCACGGCCCCGGCTACTCCGGCGGCGGCGGCGTCGGCCAGGTCGTCGCGCTCCCTCACGGCGGCCGCGTCGACGACGGCTACCACGTCTACGGCGTGATCTGGTCGCCGGGCCGCGCGTCGTTCTACGTCGACGACCCCTCGGCTCCGTTCTTCACCGCCACGCCCGCGAGCCTGCCCAAGGGCGCGCCGTGGGTGTACGACAAGCCCTTCTTCGTGATCCTGAACCTCGCCGTCGGCGGGGATTGGCCGCGCAACCCCGACGCGGCCACGCCGAATCCGGCGCGCATGCTCGTCGACTGGGTCCGCGTCTACAAGCCCCTCGGCCGGACCCGCTGAGCTCCCGTCCGGAGCATGTGACCAAATTGGCCATATTCCCTTAATCAGGGAATGCAATAATTCCCGGGTGCCGAAGAGACCGGGGGTCAGCCGCCGTCCCGAGTTCGTGGCCGAGCTGCGCGCGCTCGGCGCCCCGCCGCGCCTGGCCGGCCGGCTCTACGCGTTCCTGGAGGAGCGCCATCCCGGCGATCAGGAGCGCATCTATCACGGCCTCGCGCACACCTGCGAGGTCGCGGGGCTCACCGCGCGGCTCATGCGCCAGTGGCCGAACGTGCCCGCCGACCGCAAGATCCTGATGATCCTGGCGGCCGCGCTGCACGACGTGGACCCGAAGCGCGCGCCGAACACGCCGGCGCGCGTCAAAGGGACGCTCGCCCTCCTCGCCAACGACGCTCAGGCGCGACGCCTGGTGGCGGGCTTCACCTCGCGCTTCGGCTTCACGCGCCAGCAGGTCTCGGCGCTGATCCTGGCGACCGACTACAGCCCGCATCCGGACGAGATGCGCGAGAAGCTCTCGACCTTCGAGCGCGCGCGCCGCGCGGCCTTCGGCGACGATCCGTGGGTCGCCGAGTGGGGCCGGCGCCTCGCCTACTGGGACAAGATCGCGACCTACCTCGGCCCGCTCGAGCGCACGCGGCGCCGCGTCGCGGGGCTCGCGCGCGAGTTCCGCTCGCGCGGCATCCGCCCTCCGTCGGGGATGCGCGCCGAGAGCCGCCGCTTCCTGCTGGAGCTGAGGATCGACCCGCTCTTCGAGTATCTGCCGGCCGCCGACCGCGCGCGCTTCGACGCGGTCATCGCGGACTTCTCGAGCGGCGGCGGCCCGGAGCGGCCGGCCGCGCGCGGCGCGCGCCGGGCCGGACGGCCGGCGCGCGCGAAAGTCCGGGCGCGGCGCGCCTGACCCGCGCCGGGCTCAGCCTCCGCTCGGGTCCAGCTCCTTGAGCTGGCGCTGCAGTATGGGCTCGAAGCGGCGCTTGAGCTCGTCCTCCTGCTGGAGGAAGCGCTCGCGGTCCCGGACCTTGCGGACCTGGGCGTCGTAGTCGAGGAAGTCGAGCACCGCGTCGACCTCCGCCTTGGGCAGCGGGCCCTCGTGCTCCAGCCGCGAATGCAGGCTCATCCGCGCCAGGTGGAACTTCCAGTAAAGCCGGCTCTGCGTGGGCGAGTTCACGGCGCGGGCCAACGTATGGCACGGCGAGCAGGCGCGCGCGAAGACCTCGTAGTTCGCCCGCTGCTCCGGCGGGTAGGACGAGACGTCGATCGAGTCGGGCCCGAGATCGGCGTAGTACTGCGTGTCGGGCAGGCCGGGAGTCCGCAGATGCGGCCAGGTGTAGCACGCCCCCAGCGCGGCCGCCGCGGCGGCGAGGATCAGCTGGACGCGGGGGCGCGCTCGCTTCATGTCAGGGAGGCGTCCGCAGCGCGGGATGCGCGTGTCCGGGGTAGTGATCGCCCGGCGTCGGCTTGCAGAACTTGCAGGGACGATAGCCGGCCCGGGCGGCGTCCTTCCAGCGCGCGAAGAAGACCCGGTTCTCCGGCTTCATGCGCAGGCCCGACCAGCAGTCGAGCCGTCCGAAGATCTTGCCGGGGCCCCAGCCGGCGTAGCGGCCGGGAGTCTCGGATTGGATCGTCCTGCCGTCCTTGATGACGGCGTAGAGCTTGGCCTGAACGGCGTCGCCGAGGCCGGACGCCGCCGCGGCCGGGGACCGCGCGAGATCTCCCGCCGCGGCGACGGCTTGGGCGACCGCGGCGGAGGCGTCGGCGACGGCTCCCGAAGTCCCGCGCGCGGACGGGGCCGGGGCGGCGGCCGCGAGCGCGGAAAGGCTCGGCGCGGTCAGCGCGGAGAGGCTCGGGACGGGCGCCGCGGACGGACGCGCCGAGACGGCCGCGGCCGCGATCCCGAGCGCGGGCACGGCGGCCGCCGCGCGGGCGGCGGCGGCCTGGCCGAACGCGGTCCGGCCGCACGTCAAGAACGGCGCGAGCGTCAGAGCGAGGGCGGCTCGCCGGCGCGCGCGGCTGCGCGGAAGCATGACGTCAGTCTATCCGACGGCGGCGGCGGCGAGATGAGACCTTCGGTCCTCGCGGCGCCGTCCTTTCGGCCCAGCCCCGCTAGCGCTTCGCGCAGGTCGACGGGGGCGTCTCGACGTAGCGGACCGTCAGCCCTTTGAGGTGGATGCCGGCCTCCTCCAGCACGAGGCCGCCCTTCTCTCCGTCGCCGACGTAGAGGTCGACGTGCGCGTTGCGCACCTCGCCTCCGGTGTCCTCGGCCTGCCAGGTGCCGTCGAGGACGGTCCCGTCCGGCAGCTTGAGGCCGACGGTCTCGTCGATGGTCACGATCGTCCCCAGGGGAATGACGCGCGAGTCCACCGCCATGGTCCGCCACGCCTTGAGCCGGCACGTTCCCTCGCCCATCGGCGCGTCCACGACGATCGTCCCGCCCTCCGACGTGTTGATCTCGCGGCCGTCGAGGAGCCGCCCCGTGCCCTCCACGCGGAAATGCTCCCAAAACCCCGCGGTCACCCACGCGATGAGCTTTCCTCTTCCGTCCTTGACGGGCACCGTCTGCGGTCCCGGATAATCGGCCTCGACGACGTTGAAGTAGTAGGTGTCGAGGAACCGGCCGATCGGCTCGCCCTTCCTCCATTCGCTCTCGGGACGCACCGTCCGCATGAGCTCCTTGGCCATGCGCTGGATCTCGTCTTCCTCGAAGCGGCCCTCGGAGCCGCCCAGCGCGCGGTGGCGAGTCCCGACGAGCTCGTCGCCGGCGGACCGCCTCAGCTCCGGACCGATGACCGCCGCCTGCGCGCCCGCGCGCGCGCCGGTCTCCTCCTCCCACGTCGGAGCGGCGCGGCCGACGCGGGCCGACAAGGCGACGGCGAGAGCCGCGAGGGGAATGGAGGATCGCATCGCGGCTATCTTACCATCTCTCGCGGGGCCGGTTTGTTCACGGATTCGACACGCCGATCTGGTATGCTGGTTGTATGAACGATCGCCGCGCGCAGCTGGACTCCGAGAAGTCGTTTTTCAAGAACGCCCAGACCTTCTACGCCGCCGAGCTCGACGTCTGCGGCAGCATCAAGAAAAGCATGTCCCAACTCAAGACGCGGCTGGCTCGGTCCGGCGCGAAAGTGTCCGTCGGCAAGTGGGCGCGGCTGGACAGCCCCTGCGCACCGGCGAGATCGCGCGCGGAAAGAAAAGCACCCCGAGCGACTGGGCCGCGGCCGAGCTCCGGCTCCTCAAAGCCCGAGGGTCCTAGCGCGCGAGGCGCGTGTCGAGCCAGACCGCGAGCGCGAGCACGAGGCCGCGCGTCACGTACTTGATCTCGGGCGGGACGGCGAGCAAGGTCATGCCGTTGAGCAGCGTCGCCATGATCAGCGAGCCGAACAGCACGCCGCGCGCGTTGCCGCGCCCGCCCTTGAGGCTGGTGCCGCCGATCACGCAGGCCGCGATCGCGTCGAGCTCCATGAGGTCGCCGACGGTCGTCGTCGAGGCGCCCGCGTAGGCGGTCTGCAAAAACCCCGTGACCGCGACGGCGGCGCCCATCAGCGTGTACGCGCCGATGACCGTCGCGTCGACGTCGATGCCCGCGAGGAGCGCGGCCTCCTCGTTTCCGCCGATCGCGTAGAGGCGCCGGCCGAAGGCCGTGTGCTCGGTCAGGACGATCGTCGCGGCCGCGCTGACGGCCAGCAGGAGCGCCGGCAAGGGCACGCCGCGGAAGCCGTTCGTCACCGCGACGAAGAGCGCGGCGGCCTGCACCGCGACGAGCGCGCGCAGGAAGCCCTGCTCCGCGTCGTAGCGCCCGCCGCGCCGCGCGCGGCGCGCCCAGCGCGCGAAGACGAGCACTGCGATCAGCGCGACCAGCGCCCAGCCCCAGGCGGGCGGCAGGTACGTGGTCGTCAGGCGCGCGAAGACGTTGAGATCGCCTGCCGGCGAGACGGGGACGGTCGCGTTGCGGATCACCATCCAGAACAGGCCCTTGAAGATCAGCAGGCCGCCGAGCGTGATGATGAAGGCCGGCATGCGCTGGGAGACGATGATGCGGCCCATCGAGAACCACACGAGGAGCGCGACGGCCGCCGCCGCGAGCATCGCCGGAGGCGCGGGCCAGCCTCCGCGCGTGACCAGGACCGCCGCGATGCCGCCGATCAGCCCCACGCCGCTGCCCGCCGAGAGGTCGATGTGGCCGGGCAGGATCACGAGGAACATGCCGAGGGCGAGGATCGCGGTCGTCGACAGCTCGATGGCGAGCATCGACAGGTTGCGCGCGCCGAGGAAGTCGTGCGACAGCGCGCCGAACGTCGCGACGATCGCCGCGAGCGCGAGCGCGCGCGGGACGTCGCCCGAGATCCGCCGCCGCGCGGGCGCGCTCACGCGTGCTCCTGGCCGAGCGCGGCCGCGATCAGCTTCTCCTGCGTGGCCTGCGCGCGCGTGAACTCGCGCGCGACGCGGCCCCCGCGCATCATCACGATGCGGTCCGACATGCCGATGAGCTCCGGGAGCTCGCTCGAGACGAGGATCACGGCGAGCCCGCGCTCGGTCATCGCGTTGATGAGCTCGTAGATCTCCACCTTCGCGCCGACGTCGACGCCGCGCGTCGGCTCGTCGAGCAGGAGCACGCGCGGGGCCGAGCGGCGCGCGCGGCCGACGAGGACCTTCTGCTGGTTGCCGCCGGAGAGCCCGCCGACGCTCGCGTCGAGGCTCGGGGTCTTGATGCGCAGGTCGGCGCGGTCGCGCTCGTTGAGCTCGGCCTCGGCCTCGAGGTCGAGGAGGCCGCCGCGCGTGAGGCGGTCCAGCGTCGACAGCGAGAGATTGAAGCCGACCGACTGCTCCAAAATGAGCCCGTGGCGCCGGCGGTCCTCCGTGACGAGCGCGAGGCCGGCCGACAGCGCGTCGCCCGGCAGTCCGGGAAGCAGGGCCTTGCCGTCGAGGAGGAGCTCGCCGCGCGTGCGCTTCCCCCACGCGCCGAAGACGTGCATGAGCAGCTCGGTGCGCCCCGCGCCCATGAGCCCGCCGATGCCGAGAACCTCGCCGGCGCGCACGCTGAACGAGACCGAGTCGAGCTTGCGCACGCCGCCCTCGCCCTCGGCGGTCAGGCCGCGCGCCTCCAGGCGCACCTCGCCGAGCTTCGGCGCGCGCCGCGGGAACAGGTCGGCGATGTCGCGGCCGACCATGTCGCGGATCAGCGACCCGCGGTCGGCCGCGTCGACGCGGCGCGTGGTCACCGTCGAGCCGTCGCGCAGGACCGTCACGCGGTCGGCGATCGTGAAGATCTCCTCGAGCCGGTGCGAGATGTACACGATCCCGATGCCCTGCGCGCGCAGCTCGCGGATGAGCCCCATCAGGCGCTCGGCCTCGGCCTCGGCGAGCGCGGCGGTCGGCTCGTCGAGGATCAGGATCCGCGCGCGGTGGCGCAGGGCCTTCGCGATCTCGACGAGCTGGCGCTGGCCCGCGCCGAGAGACTCGACCGGCGCGTCGATGTCGGCCTCGAGGCCGAGCTTCTCGAGCCACTCCCGCGCGTCGCGCCGCGCCTCGACCCAGTCGACGAGGCCCGACTCCGTCGGCCAGTCGCCGAGGCGCACGTTCTCGGCGACGCTGAGCGCCGGGACCAGCGCGAGCTCCTGCGCGATCGCCGCGATGCCGGCGCGCTGCGCGTCCGCGACGCCGAGGAAATGCGCGGGCTTGCCGTCGACGAGGAGCTCGCCCTCGTAGCTCCCGTACGGATGCACGCCGGAGAGCAGCTTGATCAGCGTCGACTTGCCCGCGCCGTTCTCGCCGCAGAGCGCGTGCACCTCGCCCGCGCGCACGTCGAAGCTCACGTTCTTGAGCGCGACGACGCCGGGGAAGGTCTTCGTGACCCCGCGGGCCTCGAGAAGAGCCGCGGTCATGGCCGCTTCGGCCTCCGGTCCGCGGGCAGGGCGCCGTAGACCTCGTCGTAGGAGTGATAGCCGTCCTTGACGACCGTGTCCAGGAGGTTCTCGCGCGTGACCGCGATCGTGTCGCGCAGGATGGTCGGGATCTTCGCGAAGCCGTTGTCGAGCTCCTCGCGGGCGACGACCGGCCGTCCCTTGGCGAGCTTGATCGCCGCGTCGAGCGCGGCGTCGACCTCCAGGTGCGTGGGCTTGTAGATCGTCGCGGCCTGAGTGCCGGCCGCGATGCGCTGGCAGGCGACGAGCTCCGCGTCCTGACCGACGACGACGACCTTCTCGGCCAGGCCCTCCTCGGTGAGGGCCTGGATCGCGCCGCCGGAGGTGCCGTCGTTGGCGCACAGCGCCGCGTCGACGTCGTGGCCGAACTTGGTCAGAGCGGCGTTCATGATCTTCTTCGCGTTCTCGGGCTTCCAGTCCTCGGCCCAGTCCTCGTGCAGGACCTCGACTTCTCCCTTCGCGATCAGCGGCGCCAGCACCTTGTCCTGGCCCTCGCGCAGGAGGAAGGAGTTGTGGTCGGTCTTCGCGCCTTGGATGCGGACCAGCCGGATCGGCCGGCGTCCCTTGAGCTTCGCGAGCAGGGCCTGCGCCTGCATCTCGCCGATGCGCACCGTGTCGAACGACACGTACAGGTCCTCGTCGGCGCCGCTGATCAGGCGGTCGTAGGAGATGACCGGGATGCCGGCCTCGTGCGCGAGCGAGACGGCCTTCGCCATCGCCGCGCCGTTGTGCGGCGCGATGATCAGCGCGCCCACGCGCGAGGTGATCAGCGCCTGCACGTCCCGCATCTGGACCGAGTCGTCGCTGTTGGCGGCCTGGATCAGCAGGTCGACGCCGAGCTCGGCGGCGCGCTTCTGGAACGCGTCGCGGTCGCGCTGCCAGCGCTCCTCCTTCAGCGTGTCGAGGGACAGGCCGATCAGCGGGCGGGCCGACGCGGAGGGGGCCGCCGTCCCGGCGCGGCCCGAGCGCGCGAGCGCGAGGCCGACGGCGATGCTGAGGACGAAAGAGCCTGCGGCGAGCCAGCTCCGGGCGGTGAGGTTCATCGTTGCTTGTCCTCCGCGATTATTGCCGAACCCAGCCGATGATAGCACAGTCGGCGCGGGCTTCCGCCGGGCGCGGGATCAGGATTTCGTCCGCGCGGTCGAATGCGCGCAGTCGTTCTTGAAGTCGCAGCGCGGGCAGAAGCGCGTGTCGGGCGCGAAGCTCCGCGCCTCGATCGCGTCCGCCGCCGCCGCGGCGTCGGCCGCGAGCGCCGCCTCGCCCGAGGCGTCGTACGCCGCGCTCACGCGCTCGGCCGCCGCCACGCAGTCGACGGTCAGCGTCGCGGGCTTGAGCCCGAGGCCGCGGCTGGCGCCGAGCGCGTAGAAGCGCAGCTGCGGATCGGCGGCGACCTGGGCGCTCGTCGGCGCGCCCGGGCCGGTCTTGTAGTCGATGAGCTCGTAGGCGCCGTCGGGGCCCTGGTCGACGCGGTCGATCATGCCGCGCGCGGTGTGGCGGCCGAGCTCCCAGACGAACTCCTTCTCGACGGCGACGACGCGCACGCGGCGCGCGCGGTCGGCGTCGCGCCAGCGCGCGAGGACGCGCTCGGCCTTCGCGCGCGCGCGCGCCTCGGCCTCCTCGTCGGGATAGCCCTCGCGCAGCCAGCGCGCGCCCAGCGCGTCGAGCAGGGCCTCGAGCGAGTCGTCGCCGCCGGACAGCCAGGTCTCGAGGGCCCGGTGCAGCGACAGGCCGAACGAGGACTTCGGGTTCAGCGGGATCCGGCGGCCGCCTTCGAAGATCAGCTGGTACTTCCAGGGGCACTCGCGGTAGATGCGGTACCGCGTGTACGAGAGCTCCATCTCAGGCCGGCGCCGCCGCGCGGCGGTGGAAGTCGACGAAGGTGTCGCCGTACTTCTCGCGGCGGAAGCGCTCCCAGCCGGCGGGGACGGCGACGTCCTCCTTCACGTGATGCTGGAGGAGGATCAGCGCGTCGGGCGCGGCCAGGCCCGCCTCGACGACGCGCGCGAGCGACGGCGTCGAGTACGCGAGCGGGCGGTCCTCCTCGTCGCGGTACGGCGGCCCGAGATAGATCAGGTCGAAGGCCGGAGCGCCCGCGCGGTACGGGATCCACGAGAGGTCCTGCAGGACGTCGCCGAACGAGGTCCTCCCCCGCGCGGAGAAGCCGAGCGCGGCGAGGTTTGAGTCGATGACCGAGAGGCAGCGCTTGTCCTGGTCGACGAAGAAGCAGGACTCGGCTCCGCGCGAGAGGGCCTCGAGGCCGACGGAGCCGGTGCCGGCGTACAGGTCGAGGAAGCGCGCGCCCCCGAGGTACGGGCGCAGGATGTCGAAGACCGACTTCTTGATCCGCGAGGAGATCGGCTTGACCGGCAGCGACTTGGGAACGCTCTTGAAGCGTCTTCCGCGGCTGTCCCCGGCCAGGATGCGCATGGTCAATATTATATAGAATGCTCGCCCATGGCCACTCAGGTCATCATCGTCGATGACGATCCCATCGTCGGGGCGTTGTCGCTCGAGCTCCTGAAAGACGCCGGCTTCAGCGTCCTCCTGGTCCAGGACAGCCTCAAGGCTCAGGACATCATCCGGGCGGAAATGCCGACGCTCGTCGTGCTCGACATCCTGATGCCCGGCATCGACGGCCTGACCCTCCTGCACCGGCTGAAGACGGACCCCGAGACCGCGAAGATCCGGGCGATCGTCGTGTCGGGCAAGTCCTTCGAGGCGGAGAAGGTGCGCGCGCGCCAGTTCGGCGCCGAGGAGTTCATCGAGAAGCCCTACGACATCGACGCCTTCCCGAAGAAGGTCGCCGAGATGCTCAAGAGCGAGGGCCAGGAGCCCAAGAAGATCGCGCGCCCCCCCTCCGGCCCGGCGCCCGTCCCGCGCTCGGAGATCAAGCTGACCGTCTGGGGCTGCCGCTCGACGTCGTCGGCGATGTCGCCGATGGTCACGCGCTACGGCAAGCACACCTCCTGCGTCTCGGTCGAGCTCACGAACCATCTGCTCGTCTTCGACGCCGGCTCCGGCATCAGCCTGCTCGGCAACGAGCTCATGAAGTCCGGCAAGCGCAAGGAGCTCTGGATCTTCCTCACGCACTTCCACGCCGACCACGTCGAGGGGCTCGCGGGCTTCCCCTGCGCGCGCGACGCCTCGTACACGCTCAACATCGGCGCGGCGCGCGAGCCCGACAAGGCGCTCGAGCAGATGCTCGCCGAGACGTTCGAGCCCGGCTTCGGCGGAGACGCCCCCCCGTGCAAGATCGAGCTCTACGAGCTCCTCGAGCACACCTACGAGATCCTTCCCGGCGTGCGCCTGACCGCCTTCTACGCGAACCATCCCGGCACGACGCTGGGCTTCACTCTCCAGGCCGAGGACCGCAAGATCGCCTACGTCCCCGACAGCGAGCTCTACGGCGAGTTCGGCACCGCGCTGCAGGACTACGACGAGAAGCTCGGCGGCCTCGTGCGCGACTCCGACCTGCTCTTCCACGACGGCCGCTACACCGACGACGACTACAAGGCCAACCGCAACAACGGCCACTCGAGCTACCTGACCGCCGTCGACTTCGCCGCGCGCAACAACGTCAAGCAGCTCGTCCTCGTCCATCACGACGACCGCTACGCCGACGACGTGCTCGACCGCATCCTGAAGACCGCCGAGGAGCGCGTCGCCGAGCGCGGCTACAAGCTCAAGGTCGTCATGGGCCGCGAAGGCCTGCGCCTGACCGTCTAACGTCCCGCGCCATCAGGACGATAGACAACAGCGATCAACCACAGAGACACAAAGACACAGAGAACGGATCGAGGGAAACGAACGACGTTTCACTTCTTCTCCGTATCTCTGTGTCTTTGTGGTTAAACCCCGTTCGTTACGACGAAGCGAGGCGCCGCGCGAGCGCGAGGTTCTCGGCGTCCGCGCCCGGCGTCTTCGGCGTCTCGAGTATTCCGGGGACGTCGGCGAACTCCTCGCGGTGCAGCAAAGTCCGCAGGCCCTCGACGCCGATGCGGCCTTTCCCCAAATGCCAGTGATGCTCGCGGTGCGAGCCGAGGAGCGCGCGCGTGTCGTTGAGATGGAAGGCGCCGACCGCGCCATCGCCGAGCAGGCGGCGCGCGCGCGCGACGAAGCGCAGGACGCCCTCGGCGGCGGACAGGTCGTAGCCGGCGGCCCAGGCGTGCGCGGTGTCCAGGCAGAAGGCGGCGCGCGGTCCGCGCGGGCCGAGAGCCTCGCGCAGGCGCGCGAGCTCCTCGAGCGTCCCGCCGAGGCGGCGGCCTCCGCCGGGGACGTTCTCGAGGAGCAAGGTCCCGGCGAACTCCGTTTCCTTCGCGGCGCGGCGCACGGACTCGGCGAAATGGCCCACGCCGTCCCCGGCCTCCGCGCCCGGCGAGTAGGCGCCGGCGTGGAGCACGTAGGCGTCGCCGCCCAGGCCCGCGGTGAGGCGCAGCTCCTTGACGAGATGCGCGACGCTGACCGCGCGGCGGGCGGCGTCGCTGGAGCCGAGGCTCGGGACGTAGCGCGAGTGGACGAGCAGGACGCGCAGGCCGAGAGCGGCGCGCGCGGCGCGGAACGCGGCGAGCTCCTCGGCGCCGGGAAAGTGGTGGCGGCGGTACGGGAGGATCTGCAGGGCCGCGCAGTCCAGCGCGCGCGCCTCCTCGAGCGCGGCGGCCAGGCCGCGGAACACCGAGGCGTGGACGCCGAGGATCACGGCAGGCCGATCAGGCGCGCGAGCAGCGACGCCTTGCGCTTCTCGTACGGGAACCACCACAGGTCCGGCATGTCGAGCGGCCACTCGTGCACGATCAGCGACTGGGCCTGGGTCAGCATGAGCAGGCCCTCGTCGCCGTGGCGCCGCCACATCCCGCTCGACTTGACGCCGCCGAACGGGAGCGAGCCGAACGCGTAGTGCGAGCCGGGCTCGTTGACGCCGACCATGCCGGCCTCGAGCGCGGACGCGAGCGCCTCGGCTTTCTGCAGGTCGCGCGACCACACGCTCGCCGCGAGGCCGAGCTCGCCCTCGTTGCACAGGGCCACCGCCTCCTCCGCGCGCGCGACCTTCATGATCGGGATCACGGGGCCGAAGGTCTCCTCGCTCATGACCGCCATGTCCATGCGCGCGTCGAGCACGAGGGCGGGCGCCATGCGCAGGCCGGCCCGGTCGAGCACCTCCCCGCCGATTACGCGCGCGCCCTTCTTGCGCGCGTCCTCGAGCTGGGCCAAGGCGCGGTCCAGCAGGGGCGGGAAGACGAAGCGCCCGAGCTCGGCGTCGGGGCCGGTCAGGCGCAGGGCCGAGAGCCGCGCGCGCACCTTCTCGACGAACGCGTCGTGGATCTCCCCCTCGACGAAGACGCGCTCGACGCCGACGCAGACCTGCCCCATGTTCGCCACTCCGCCCCAGACGGCCGCCGCGGCCGCGCGCTCGAGCGGCGCGTCGGCGAGCACGATCATCGGGTGCTTGCCGCCGAGCTCTAAAATGGCGGGCTTGAGCCGCGCGGCCGCGCGCGCGGCGACGGCCTTGCCCGTCGCGCAGGAGCCGGTGAAGAGCACGAGATCGGCCGCGTCGACGACGCGCTCGCCCGCGGCGCCGCGCCCCGGAACGACGGAAAAGAGGCCCTCGGGCAGCAGGCCCGTCGCCGCGATCGCCGTCTCGAGCCACAGCGCGGTCTTCGTGGTCCACTCGGACGGCTTGAGCAGGACCGCGTTGCCCGCGAGCATCGCGCAGAAGGCGTCGCCGAACGGGATCAGGAACGGCATGTTCCACGGCGAGATGATCCCGACGACTCCGCGCGCGCGGCGGCGGACCGCGGCGCGCTTGTTGAGCATGATCCACGGCACGCGCGCGGGCCGCTCCTCGAGCAGGCGCCGCGCGCTCTGCGTGAAGTGGTCGACGAGCATGGAGACCGCGCCGAACTCCACGATCTCGATCTCGACGCGCGGCTTGCCGGTCTCCTCGAAGATCACGTCGGCGGCCTCGGAGCGGCGGCGGGCGAGCTCGCGCCAGACGCGGCGCAGGGCCTCGACGCGCTGGGGGACGTCGGCGCGGCTCCACGTCGCGAAGGCCTTGCGCGCGGCCGCGGCTTTCGCCGCCGCGAGCTCGGGAGCGGTCTCGGGATGCGGCGCGGGCGGCGCGCTCGCGCGCTCCTCGGCGGCGGAGTTCGTCATCGGATGTCCTCCAGGGGGACGTCGAGCAGCGGCCAATCCTTCGCGGCCGGGTCCTTGTAGTGCCACCACTCCTCGCGCAGGGACGAGAATCCAGCCGCCTCCATCGCGGCCTTGAGCTCGGCCCCGCGCGCGGCCGCCGCGGGCGGGACGCCGGCGGCGCCGTGGGCCGCGCGCGGGCCGAAGTCGTCGAACGGGCTCGGCATCTCGAGCGCGCGCCCGGCCTCGTCCGCGAGGCCGACGTCCACGGCCGCGCCGCGGTTGTGCGCGGAGCCGCGCGCGGGATCGGCCACGTAGCGCGCGTCCGGCTTGGCCTTCCACAGCAGGCGCTGGACCGAGAGCGGGCGGTAGGCGTCGTAGATCACCAGGCGCAGGCCGCGCGCCCGCAGCGCGTCCGCCGCCTTCGCGAGCTTGGCCGCGGTCGAGCGCCGCAGGAAGGCCGCCGCCCGCGGGTAGACGGCGCGCCCGAGGATGTTGCGCTCCGTCGCGTAGCGGACGTCCAGGACGGCGTCCGGAACGGCCGTACGGACGTCGACGAGGGGATCGGCGGCGAGCGCGGAGGCGGTCAGAAGGGCGATGACGGCCGGCACGCGCCCATCTTACTAAATCCCTTCTTGCTCCAGCCCGACCTCGAGCCCCGCCTCGGTCTCCGCGATCGCCGTCTCCTGCAGGGTCTCCTGACGCAGGTAGTCCGCGAAGAGCTCGCCGGCGCCCATGTAGCGCTGATCGATCGCGATGCGGACCTCGTCGACCTTCTCCGGGGTCACGAAGCGGCGCAGGTCGGCCAAGCCGCGCAGGGCCGCGCGCATGGACTCGGTCGTGTCCAGCTGGCAGTCGTTGGCGACGTCATGGACGGCCTCGATCATCATGATCGCGCCCTTCGAGAGGCTGTGGTCGGCGAGCAGGAGGGCGGTCATCGCGCCCTTCACGGTGTCCTCGATCACCCGCTCGGGCGGAGTGCCGCCGACGGGCTCGCCGCTGAGGGCGGCGGAGAGGGTCTGTCGGACGACTTGCGCCGCCGCCGCGCAGGGGTCCGCGAGGAGCCTGAGCTGTTCGGCGACCATCTCTTTTGCGAGCTGTCCGATGCGCAATTCGTCCATAATCGTGTCCTCCTGCGCAAAGCATAGCCGGAGAACGCTCCGCGCGCCCCCAAACTTATGGTTAACTCCCGCGCGAATCGGCCTGAAACCGCCCCGGCCCCCTTATAAAGGAGCAGCGCCATGGACCTCCTCCGCGCGGCCCGAACGGCGGCTTAAAGCGCCTTGGCCAAGTCCGCGCGCAACTCGTTCATGACGTCCTGCATGTTCCTGGCCAGCGGCTCGGGGTCCATGCCCAAGGCCCCCGTCTTCCAAGACCTCTTGTAGAGCTTCGAGAGGATCGTCTTGCCGCTCCGCGTGACCTCGACCTGCAGGCCGAAATCCCAGACGTCGCCGGAAATCCCTCCCATGGTCGTCCACGCCTGCTTCAGCGTCGGCTTGACGACGACGTCCGCCGGGGCCGCGCCCTCGCGGTCCACGGCGGCGAAGAGTCCCGAGGCGGCCAGGTCGCTCACGAGGATGTCGGAGATGTGCTGGGGGCTGAGCCAAGCGGTGGGGCCGTCATAGGTGGCGAAATTGAACATCTGATGCCCCGACTGCCTCTCGTCGTCCGAGGTCGTGGGGCGCGTCTCGTCGACGACCGCCGCGACCGCCGCCCGGGACTTGGACGGCGCCGAGGACACGGGCGCGCCGGGCACGTACTTCATCGGGGGCGTCGAGCAGGCGGCGAGCCCGATCAGCCCCGCCGCGATCAACGCCGCCCCTATACGCGTCCGTCCTGCGGCCCGCATTCTCGACTGCGCCATAGACCCCTCCCACCGACTGTCGTTCATGATCGCCGACTTCGCGGAGATCGTCGCACCGCCCAGAACTCGCGCGTCACCAGACGCGGTTCGGCTTGGCCGGCGCCATCGGCGAGCCGGCCGGGCAGGAGAAGGCCCGCGCGAACTCGGGCATGTTGGCGACCACGCCGTTGACGCGGTACTTGCCGGTCGAGTGCGGGTCGACCTTCGCCAGCTTGCGCGCCGCCGCGTCGGTGATGTTCATGCACCAGCTCTGCGCGTAGCTGACGAAGAAGCGCTGGCGCGGATCCCAGCCGTCGATCGCGCGCGGCTTCGAGCCGTCGAGCGCCTTCTCGAGGACGTCGAAGGCCAGGATGAGGCCGCCGTTGTCGGCGATGTTCTCGCCGAGCGTGAGCCGGCCGTCGAGCTTGACGTCCTTGGCCGGGTCCTTCGCGTCCTTCACCGTGACGAACTTCGAGTACTCGTCGACGACGCCCTGCGCGCGCGCCTCGAAGGCCTTGCCGTCCTCCGCCGTCCACCAGTCGACGAGGTTGCCGCTCGCGTCGTAGTGCCGGCCCTCGTCGTCGAAGCCGTGCGTGAGCTCGTGGCCGATCGTGGCGCCGATCGCGCCGAGGATCGCGGCGGTGTCGGCCTTCAGGTCGAAGTTCGGCAGCTGGAGGATGCCCGCGGGGAAGTTGATGCTGTTCATCTGCGGGTCGTAGTAGGCGTTGTCGGTCGGCGGCGTCATGTCGAACTCGCCGCGGTCGACGGGCCTGCCGACCTTGTTCAGCTGGCGGTGGAGCTCGAAGCCGTCGGCGCGCGCGAGGTTGCCGAAGGCGTCGCCCGCGACGACGTCGAGACGGCTGTAGTCGCGCCACTTGTCCGGATAGCCGATCTTGTTGGCGACGGCGGCCAGCTTCTTGAAGGCCAGCGCCTTGGTCTTCTCCCCCATCCACGGCGACTGCCGGATGTCGGCGGACATCGCGTCCTCGATGTCGCGGACCATCTCGAGCACGCGCTTCTTGGCCGCGGGCCCGAACTCGCGCTCCACGTAGACCTGGCCGAGCGCCTCGCCCAGGCCCCCGTCGGCCGCCGCGACGCAGCGCTTCCAGCGCGCCTTGAGCTCCCGCTGGCCGCCGAGCCGCTTGCCGAAGAACTCGAAGTCCTCCGCGACGAAGGCCCGAGGCAGCATCGAGGCCGTGCCGTGGACGACGGTCCAGCGCAGGTAGGTCTTCCACTCGTCGAGAGAGAACGAGCTCAGCGACTTCTCGAGCCCCGCGAAGAATCCGACGTCGGACGCGTCCAGGCTCGCGAACGCGGGGGAGCGCACGCCGGACAGGTAGTCCTTCCAGGCGAAGGACGGCGTCAGCGCCGCGAACTCCTTGAGCGTCATCTTGTGGTGGACGTTCTTCGGCTCGCGCCGGTCGACGCGGCTCATCGAGTCCTTGGCCAGGGCCGTCTCCACCTTCAGGACGGTCGCGGCCTCCGCGGCCGCAGCCTTCTCGTCGTCGCCGAGCAGGCGGAACATCTTCTCCACGTGCTTCAGATAGGCGCGGCGGTCGTCCTTGTAGTCGTCGAGGAGGTAGTAGTCGCGGTCGGGCAGGGCGAAGCCGCCCTGGTCCGAGTTCGCGATCATGCGCGCGGCGTCGGTGTAGTCCTGCGCGGAGCCGAACGAGAACAGCGCGTTCGCGCCGAGCTCGTGAAGATGGGCGACCTCGCCCGCGAGCGCGGACTTGTCCTTGAGCGCGGCGATGCGCGCCAGCTCCGGCTGGAGCGGCGTCGTCCCCTTCGCGTCGATGGCCGCCTCGTCCATGCACGCCGCGTAGAAGTCGCCGATCTTGCGCGCGTTCGGCGTCGACTGGTTCTTCTCGGCCGCGGCCTCGGCCAGGATCGCGCGCAGGACGCCGCGCGTGTGCTCGTCGAGCTCGCTGAAGCGGTACCAGCTCGACTGGTCCGACGGAACGGGATTCTCCTTGAGCCAGGCCCCGCACGCGTACTGAAAGAAATCGTCGCACGGGGCCGTCGCCGCGTCGATCGCGGACGGGTCCACGACTGGAGGCAGAGGCGCCTCCGCGCGGGCGGACGCGGCGAGGACGACGGCGGCGAGCAGGGAGCGGGTCATCATGCGAGGATTCTACACAAAACGCCGCGCCGCCCGCCGTTTCGCTATAATCGCCGCGGCGCCATGAGCTTCCTCTCGATCGCCGTCCTCGCCGTGATCCAAGGCCTCGCCGAGCTCCTGCCCGTCTCGAGCTCCGCCCACGTCGTGGTGGCCGAGAAGCTGATGGGCCTCGACCCCTCCGCGCCCGAGATGACCTTCCTCCTCGTCATGCTCCACACCGGGACCACCGTCGCCGTGATCGCCTACTTCTGGCCGCGGTGGAAATCCCGCTTCGTCTCCGCCGACTCCGCGGCGAAGAAGTCCGCCGCGCTCGGCCTCCTCGCGGCCACCGCCGCGACCGGCGTCGTCGGACTCGTCCTCAAGCAGCTGATCGAGCATTTCTTCCTGCGCGGAGCGCAGAAGGCCGAGATCGAGGCGCTCTTCTCGAACCTGCCGCTCATCGCCGCCGCGCTGGCCGCGGCCGGAGTCTTGATCATCGCCGCCGGCGGAGAGCGGAAGGACGAAAGCCCCCTCAACCTACCGCGGGCTCTCGCCGTCGGCGTCGTCCAGGGACTGTGCCTGCCCTTCCGCGGCTTCTCGCGCTCCGGCGCGACGATCTCGACGGCCCTGCTCTGCGGAATCCCGCGCGCGGCCGCCGAGGACTTCAGCTTCGCTCTCGCCGTGATCCTGACCCCGCCGGTGCTCGCGCGCGAAGGACATCGCCTCCTCGCCGCGTCGGCGGCGTCGGGTGCGCACGCGCCGCTCGCGGCGCTTTTCCTGCCCGGGCTCGCCGGGATGGTCTTCAGCGCGCTCGCGGGACTCGCGGCCCTGCGCTGGCTGTCGAGCTGGCTCGAGAAGGGCCGCTGGCGCTGGTTCGGCTATTACTGCCTAGCGGCCTCGGCTGCGGTCTTCGCCGTCTCGACCCGGCTGCGCTGACGCGCGGTCAGCCGATCGCCTCGGAGCCGGTCTCGCCGGTGCGGATGCGGATCGCCTCGTGCAGGTCGACGATGAAGATCTTGCCGTCGCCGATCTTGCCGGTGCGCGCGCCCTTGATGATCGCGTCGACGGTGGGCTTGACGAAGTCGTCGTTGACGGCGATCTCGAGGCGGACCTTCTTGAGCAGGTTCGTCTCGTGGCTCACGCCGCGGTAGCTCTCGAGGTCGCCCTTCTGCTCGCCGGCGCCGAGCGCGTTCGACACCGTCATCTTGTGGACCTTCACCTCGTCCAAGCAGCGCTTGACGTCGGGGAGCTTGTGCGGCTGGAACATCGCGATGATGAGCTTCATGATTTCATCTCTTGCGCGCCTTCGCGCGGGAGGCCTTCGCCTCGGGCGGCTCGACGAGCGGCTGGACCATGCCGAACTCGGTGATCCAGGTGTCGAAGCCGGGGTAGGCCTCGACGCCCATCTCGGGCACGTCGAGACCCTTGATCTCGGTCTCCGCGTCGACGCGGTTGCCGATCGTCAGGTCGAGCAGCTTGTAGAGCGCGAGCGACGCGAGGCCGACGAAGACGAAGTTCACGGCCACGCCGATCGCTTGAGCCGCGAGCTGGCCGCCGTCGCCATAGAACAGGCCGCGCACCGCGCCGGAGACGCCGTTCAGGCCGTCGCCGTAGGAGCCGTCGGCGAAGAGGCCGAGCGCGAGGCAGCCCCAGGCGCCGTTGACGCCGTGCACCGCGATCGCGCCGACGGGATCGTCGATCTGGAGCCTTCGTTCGACGAAAAACGCCGCCTCGACGACGAGAATCCCGGCGATGAGGCCGATCAAGCCCGCGCTCCCGGCTCCGACGAACGCGCACGGCGCGGTGATCGCGACGAGGCCCGCGAGCATGCCGTTGCACATCATGCCCGGATCGGGCTTGTTGGAGCGCACCAGCCACATCCACAGCGTGGCTCCGACGGCGCCCGTGGCGGAGGCGAGCAAAGTGTTCACGGAGACGACGGCGATGCGCAGGTCGACGCCCGCGTTCGTCGAGCCCGGGTTGAAGCCGAACCAGCCGAACGCCAGCACGAAGGTGCCGAGCACGGCCATCGGGATGTTGTGGCCGGGGATCACGTTCGGCGAGCCGTCCGAATTGTACTTGCCGAGGCGCGGGCCGATCATCCAGGCGCCGGTCAGCGCCATCACTCCGCCGCACATGTGCACCACCGAGGAGCCGGCGAAATCCACGTGGCCGTGGCCGAGATGGAAATTGCTGCCCAGCGCCGCGAGCCAGCCGCCGCCCCACACCCAGTTGCCGTAGAGCGGATAGATCAGCGCGGCGACGAACCAGCCGTAGGCGAAGAACGAGGCGAACTTCCAGCGCTCCGCCATCGCGCCGGTCGGGATCGTGGCGGCGGCGTCCATGAACACGAGCTGAAACAGGAACAGCGTGAACACCGCCGCGTCGGAGCCCGCGCCGGCCAGGCCGAAGCCGCGCCAGCCGAAGAGGCCGAAGGTCTTGCCGAACAGCGTGACGCCGACCTCGTGATCGAGGCCGCCGTAGCCGCCGAGCGCTCCCAGCGGCCCCACGCCGCCGAACATCAGGCCGAAGCCGACCGCGTAGAAGGCGATCACGGCCACGGGATAGATCAGCAGGTTCATGCCGATGGTGTGGCAGGCGTTCTTCGCGCGCGTGAACCCGGTCTCCACGAGCGCGAAGCCCGCCGACATGAACATCACGAGGAAGCCGGTCAGCAGCGTCCACGTCATGTTGATCGCGATCTTGTTCTTGCCGGCCTGATTGGCGAGGTCGAGCATGGTGACGCGGCCCGGGACGGCCGCGCTCACGTCGGCGGCGGAGCCGGTGCTCGCGCCCGACGGGTCGGCCTTCCGCTCGACCGCGGGCAGGGCGGCCGCGATGCTGTCGGCAGCCGGCAGAGCGCGCGCCGGCTCCGCCCGCGCCGCCGCGACGGCGAGCGCTCCCCAGAGCGCGAGCCCGAGCGCGGCGCTTCCTCGAAACCTGAGCATGCTGAATCGTCCTCCTGAAGAATGCGGCGCGGGAATCGTATAAAAATCGGGCCCCCCGCGGGCGGGAAGCTCGATCGGACGAAAGGTTCAGCGCAGCGCGGCTTCGAGCGCCGCCGACAGGAAGCGCAGCTCGCGCGCGAGCCGCGGCGGGTCGCCCTCGAGCCTGGCGACGTCGTCGAGCGCGGCGACCTGCAGCATCACGCTCCCGTCCGACGCCTTCGCGACGAGGCGCCCGCGCGTCTGCCAGGGCGAGGCGACGAAGCGGATCGGCTGCGTCTCCGGCGCCGCGGCGAGCGCGGAGCTGGCCCGCAGGACGAGCTCGAGCGCATGCCAGCGGGCGGCCTTGATCAGCGGATGCGGCTCGCCCGAGGCCAGCCGCGCGCGGATCACGCTCAGCGGCAAGGGGATGTCGCTGCGCTCGGCGCTCTTGTAGCGCGGACTCATCGCGTTGGCCGCGCTCTCGAGCGCCGAGCCGGGCAGGAACTCCGGCTCCACGAAGGAGTAGGGCGCGGCCGCCTCGCGCGGGGGCTCGCTCCGCGCGGCGAGCGGGGCCGCGCGCTCGGCGTAGGCGGCCAGCCGCGCGCGCGCGTCCGCGCTGTGATCCGAGACCTCGCGCGCCGCCTCGCGCAGGCGCTCGACGACGCGCGCGGGGCGGTAGAAATAAGAGGACGCGACGACGCTGCCGCCGTCGCCGTGCGCGACGCGGCGCAAGCCGAGGCGCGCCCCCGACGGCGTCGCGAGGATGCGGTCGACGACGCCGCCGTCGCCGTTGTAGAGGTAGTAGCCGGGCTTGCGCACGTCGAGCAGGAAAGCCGAGAAGGTCGGGTCGCGGCCGGAGAGATAGTCGAGCGCCTCGCGGTCCCCGGCGCGGACCAGGTCCGCGGCGACGCGCGCGAAGTCGGCGGCGGCCTCCGGCGTCGCGGCCGCGCTCTTCGGAAGCTCGCGCGAACCGGCGGAGACCTGGCGCACGATCTGCGCCCCGAGCGCCGCGGCGGCGCCCCAATCGTCGACGAGCCCCTGCGCGCGCGCGCTCACGCCGAGAAACTCCGGCGTGCCGTCGTCGGTCTTCCAGCGCTGGCCCTCGGGATAATGGAGAGAGTTCTCGTCGATCGCGTCGCGGATGCGAGTGCGCGCGAGCCAGAGCGCGTCCTCGAGCGGATAGCCGAGCACGCCGACGCCGAGGAAGATGCTCTTGTTGGCCGACGTCAGCGCGCGGTCGTCGACGCCCTCGAGGATCAGGGCGTCGAGGCGCCGCCCCGCGTCCGCCGCGCCGGACGCGGCCGGCTCCGCGACGAGCCCGCGGCGGCGCCAGCCGTCCCAAAGCGCGTCGAGCGCGGCCGCGCGGCGCGCGTCGGGCAGGGCGGCGAAGGCGGCGGGATCGAAGCGCCCGAGGACCTCGCCGGCGACCGCGAGCCGCGCACGCGCCGCTTCGACGCCGGCCGGAGCGCCCGGCGCGCCGGGCGCGTCCC
>Ga0209415_10000871_pt1 | contig 57224 bp, 50 predicted proteins | sample PeaSoiSIISIP2007_FD_187696 | JGI IMG/M metagenome (GOLD analysis project Ga0209415, IMG submission 187696) | Peat soil microbial communities from Weissenstadt, Germany - SII-SIP-2007 (SPAdes) (version 2) | ecosystem: Environmental > Terrestrial > Soil > Wetlands > Peat | place: Germany... | reverse complement strand
TTGGGGGGCGCGGAGCCTGGGGCGGAGCGCCTTTTAACCAATAGCGCAACTGAAGTCGCGGTAGCTCCCGTCGAAATAGCCGAGCGGCGTCCCCGCTTTAAATCCGCATTCGACGACCGTCCCGACGAAGATCGTGTGCGTTCCGGCCGTGTGCTCTTCAGCAAGCGTGCAGTCGAAATACGAAAGCGATCCCTCGAGGACTGGCGAGCCGGTCGTACCCGGATGCCAAGGGAGGTTCCCAAATCGATCCTCTACCCCGGTGCGCGCGAAGCGCTCAGCAACTCCTTGTTGCTCGAGGGTAAGCACGTTTACGCAGAATCGGCCGGCGGCTGAGATCAATGGATGCGATTGGGCCGTGCGGTTGACGCAGATGAGCAGCATCGGCGGGTCTGCGGTGACGCTCGCGAACGCGTTCGCAGTGAAGCCATGGACATGCCCATCCTCGCCGATCGTCGTCACGATCGTGACGCCGGTTGCGAAGCGCCGCATCGCGGCTTTGAAGTCGTTAGGCGATACGGGCACCGATGCCGACTCCCTTCCCGAGCGGAATGATCGTCGCATCGAGATTCGGATGAGCTAAGAAGGTGCGATTGAACGATTCCGCTTCGGGATTGAGCAGGTCGTCGACGACGACGAGGCCGGAACGCTTGAGCATCGGGACGCACAGCTCCAGATACTTGGGGTATAGCGGAATATCCGCATCGATGAAGATGATGTCGAGATTGTGCAAGGTCGACGCGTTGAGAATCTCGAGTGCGGGTTGGTTGATGACGTCGACCGCCGATTTTTTCCCCGCGCGCTCCATGAATTCGAGCGCAACCGTCGTGCGCTTGCGGTCTGGATCGATCGTCCAAATGTGACCCGCCGGCGGCAGCGCAAGCGCCATCCAGAGCGTCGAACCGCCATACGCGGTGCCGACTTCGAGGACGCGATTCGCCTGCATGGCATGTACGAGCGTCGAGAGGAACCGGCCCGTCGCGCGTTCGACGACCGGGACCCCGTCATAGCGGCCCTGCTGCTCGAGCTCGAGCAGCAGGGCCGGTGGTTCCGGTTGGATCCGGGTTAGATACGCGAGATCAGACTCGTGCGACAACATTCACCCCATGCTCGCACGGACGCGTGTTCGCTTTAGAAGTGGTGCGAGAAGCCCGTGGCCATAAACCACAGCATCGGAATCGAGAGCATCGTGTTGACACGCGAGGCGAGGAACGCCGTGCGCCGTGCTTTGGCCTTCTCCTCATCTGTAGCAGGCGTGATGCCGAGGACCTTCTTCTGGTTTTGCCAGATGAACGTCCAGACGTTGATGAGCATGATCGTGCCGAGCCACGCGCCGACCCCGATTGCGGTGAACGGCGCCTGGAAGGTAAAGGCCTTGGCGAAGCCCCCGCTTCCGAGCGACTCGAGCAGGATGGCGCCCATGATCCAAGTGAGCACCGCCGCCCAGCGGAAGAAGAACAGCGCGCGCGGCAGGACGTACTTGGTAATGCCCCCGCCGATGCCTTCGGCATTCGCTTGCGCAAGCGCTTGGCCTTGTACGAAATTGAAATAGTAGAGTAGCCCGATCCACATCACGCCGAAGAAAATGTGGAGCCAGCGGGCAAGTGCTGCGACCCATACCACTGCGCTACCCTCCCACCGGGGCTGCCGCTTTGACGATGGCATAGAGGACGATCAAAATGATCAGTCCGCTGATTATCGTGCCGGTTAGCGTATCCAGAGGATTTTTCAAGGCTGATACCCTCGCTCACTTTGGTCCCTCAGGGTCCTTCGGCCGCTATTCAAACGAGCGGAAGACGACTCCTCGACCCCTCGAAAAGCATAGCCGAGCGAGCGGGTCGGTCCGCCCCACGAATAGAAGAACCGCCGTCCGGCTATGCGTCTACGGATGTTTCCGCTCAATACGGTCCTCTTTCCAGGCGCGACGCTCAGCCTTCACATTTTTGAGCCGCGTTATAAGCAGATGATTGCCGAATGCCTCGACGGCGGCGAGCCGTTCGGCGTCAGCTTGATCCGCGACGGCGACGAGGCCGGCGATCCCAACGTCATGCCCCACGGCGTGGGAACGACCGCGGAAATCTCGGAGATGCGGCCCCTCCCCGAAGGCCGTTACTTCATCAATACGATTGGGCGGAAGCGATTTCGCATCGACCAGGTCGTCAGCCGCGAACCATATCTGCTTTGCGAGGTGACTGTCCTCGATGACGACCAACAGGCGAGTGCTCCGGACGAGCTCGTTTCGCAAGTACGGGGCGAGTTTGCGGAGTATCTCCGGCTTCTCGTGAGATTCGCCGGGACGCAGGCCGGGGTCGATCTCCCCGAAGATCCCGGCGCCGGTTCATTCGTCATCGGACACATACTGCAGGTCGCCGATGCAATGAAGCAGCGGCTGCTCGAGGCTGCGACGACGCAGGAGCGGCTCGCGATGGAGCTCGCATTCCTGCGCAAACTGTTGCCGCAGCTCCGGTCGCTGATCGAGCGGCGAAAGCGGAAGAGCATCGCGCAGCCGAGCGACGCGGCTCCCGGCGGAGCGACGCGCTCCGCGCAAGAAAAGCTCTTCGGTAAGTACTTCAGCCAGAACTAGGGAAGCTCCAGCGCAGCGCGAGCGTAACCGATGCTTTTTCGATGAGCATATCGGCGAACTGCGGGGCGGTTTGCGCAAAAGCGGTAATGCGCAGGGCGCGGGTCGAGGGGCGCCCGCGTGCGGTCCAGCCGGCGATTGCGATTCGCGCCGCGCCGACGAGTTCGTCCGCCGCACCATAACATGCGAGGTGAATGCGACCGCGACGGTCGCGTAGGAACAACGCGATCGCGTCGTCGCGGCAGAGCGCGATCGTCGTGGCAAAACCGTCGTCATGCGCGACGCTCAACCAGTCCTCGACATAGGTTCCCTCTGCGTTTCCGTCGGCCATCGCCAGCGCCGCGGCCGGGACGTGGCCGTCGAGCCACACGTCCAGACCGCCCCACAGATCGTCGACGTCGATCCCTTCGAGTGGAACGAAGCTGGGCGTCGACTGTAAGCGCAGCGAGACCCCGTCGCGGTCGATGCTGGAAGGCTCGCCGGCGCGCAGGCGGATGACTGGGTTCGCGCCCACTTCGATCTCGTGCGAGACGACCGCGCTGCTTCCGCGCAGCGCGACGAAGCTCGCGCCGACGATCGAGACGCTGCGCATGGGATCGTGCCCTTCGAAAGCGATCGACTCTTGCAGCGCATGCAACGTCAATGGCAAGACGAGGCGTCCGCCGGGAGCCAGCTGCGCTCTCCAAGCGTCGACGATGTCGTCCGCGGCCACGGTCAAAATGATCCGGTCGAACGGCGCCCATTCCGGTGCGCCGCCCGCTCCGTCTTCGTGCAGGACGCGCACCCGCTCGAAGCCGGTCGCGCGAAGCGCGCTCCGAGCGCGCTCGACCAGGCCGGCGTCGAGATCGATCGAGACGACCTGGCCGCGCGGCCCGGCCAGATAGGCAAGCAAGGCTGCATTGTATCCGCTCCCGGTCCCGATCTCGAGGACCCGATTCCCCGGCTGTACGTCGAGCTGCTCGAGCATCTCCGCGATCATCGACGGTTGCGATGCCGAACTGAGTGTTGTGCCTTCTTCGACGATCAGTGCGATCGATCGATCGGCGTAGGCAAGCTCAGGCGAGATCTCCGGGAGAAAAGCGTGGCGCGGGACGTCGCCCAGCGCGCGAACGACGGACGGTGAACGCGCGGTGCGCCGCACGACCAGCCGTTCCACCAGGGCACGGCGCAGGTCAAGGGCGTCCATCGGTGAGGCGCTCGCACGCCTTGAGCACATTGCTCATGAGCGCTACGTTCGTAACCGGACCGACGCCGCCGGGGACCGGCGTGATCGCCGCCGCGACGCGGCCGGCGGATGCGAAATCGACGTCGCCGACGAGCTTCCCGTCGACGACCGCCGTCCCGACGTCGATGACCGTGCATCCGGGGCGCAGCATGCTCCCCGTGATCATCCGCGGGACGCCGGTCGCGGCGATGACGACCTCGGCTTCGCGCAGGTGAACGGCGAGGTCAATCGTCTTGCTGTGCACGATCGTGATCGTCGCATCGCAGCGCAGCGCAAGCAACGCAACCGGCAGGCCGACGACGCTCGAGCGGCCGACGACGACGCATCGTTTCCCGCGCAGCGGCCAGGCCGGGCTGCGCTCTAGTAGCAGCATTACGGCGGCCGGCGTCGCCGGGACGAACTCCGTCCCGCTGCCGAACGCGAGCCGACCCTGGTTGACCGGGTTCGAGCAATCGACGTCTTTGCCGGCCGGGATGCTTTCGGCGATGTTTCGGATCGATAGTCCGGACGGGAGAGGTTGTTGGAGGATGACGCCGTGGACGCTCCGGTCGCGCCCGAGCCGCTCCATTTGTTGACGGACCACCGCTTCCGTAGCATCCGGCGGGAGCATATCGACGTCGACGTCGATCGCGGTCGACTTTCCGGTCGCGACGAGGCTGCGAACGTACGACATGCTCGCAGCGTCCTCGCCGACGATTGCGACGACCAAGCGCGGGACGATGCCGCGGTCGCGCAAGCGCGTCCCGTGGACGTGGAGTTCGGCCCGCAGCTCGGCAGCGGCGGCGCGGCCGTCGATGATAGCGGCTGGCACTCGCCTCTTTTCAGCCGGAAAGCGAAATTGACCCGTTAGCGAAAGCCGGTGCATGCGCACGTTTCTTGCGGCGGCGGCCGCCATCGTCGCGGTCCTCGTCGTGATCGCATTCTATCCCGGCGGCGGCCCTAAGCTGAATCTGAACGCCACCGGCGGTCCGCGCATGTTGGCGGGCGCGCCGGCCCAAAGCTTCCCCGTCAAGCGGATCGACGGAGCGGCCGACGGCCTCGATCGCTATCGCGGGCAGGTCGTCGTGATGAACTTGTGGGCAACCTGGTGCCCGCCGTGCCGCGAGGAGATGCCCGCGCTGCAGAAGTTGTACGAGGAATATCATCCGCGAGGCGTGATCGTGCTCGGCGTCGATCAAGGCGAGGCATCGCGCGTCGCCGCCAAGTATGCGCGGGAGCATGGCGTCACGTATCCGATCCTCATCGATGAAGATCAGCAGTATGGCCGCGCCTATGCCGCGGTCGGTTTGCCGACGACGATCGTGATTGGGCGTGACGGTCATATCGTCAAGGGGATCGATGGCCAGCTCACGCTCGCGCAGATGCGCGAGGCGCTCGCACCTGCGCTCCGAGCGCAGTGAATCGCGTGACGGCCCTGGCCGTCAGTGTCGTCTGCATAGGGCTTGTCGTCGCGCAGGACGTCGCCCCGCTCGCCGACTTCTTTCACACGTGGCAATACGCGACCGCGCTCGCCCTCGGGGCGCTCGTATTGATCGCGTACGCTAATGCGGCGCTCAAAGGCCAAGACGGCATGCTCGGCAAGCGGTGCACGCTCGCGATCGCCGGCGCGCTCGTCGTGACCTTGACCGGGATCGTCTCAGGACTGCTGGGTCCCGACACGCAGAGGGTCACGCACGCGCCCGGGACGGTTGCGCCGATCCCCGACTTGCACGCCGCCGCGTTCTTCACCGCGGCCGACGCACAATCGATCGCAGCCGGAAATGCGCCGATCGTGATTCGACGCCCCGGACACCGCGACGTCGAAGTCGGTCCCAACGAGCGAAGGTTCTTGCAGTCGTCGGTGCTTCTGCTCCAACCCACGCATGCCGCGTTCGTCGAAGTGCGCGATGCAAGCGGGGACCGTTTGACGGTCACGCAACCGACGAACGCATCGTTTCTCTCGCCCGTCCTGCTCTTCCCCAACGAACAGGAGATAGCCGGCAAGAAGCTGCCCTTCGACACGTTTGCGGTCCCTGCGCTGCAGCGCGTCGTCAAGACCGTCTATCTCCCCGGTGAGATGACGACGTCGTTGCGCGTCCCGCCGAGCTACGCCGGGAAGCCCGCGCTGCTCTTTGCCGTCGATGACGATCGAGGCAGCTCACACGGGATCGCCATCGCCCCGGACGGCTTGGATGTCACGATCGCCGGGATGCGCCTGCGCGGAACGATCGGGTCCTATCCGACGCTCGTCGTCGCCTCCGCCCCCGAGCCGATCGCGCTCGCCGCCGGAGTCGCGCTGTTCCTCGCCGGGATCACCTGGATGCTCATCGGATTCGTTGCGGGGCGGCCGGCGGCGCTGACGGTCAAAAGTCCGTCAGGCTCGTAAAACAAAAACGTTCGATCTTCGCCGCCGGGACGACGATCGAATAGGAGTAGCCGCCCGTCCGGGCTTGCGTGTCGGAGAACTCGCAGCCCGCCAACGCCTCGATGATGCTCTGATTGAAGCGCATGTTGCGGACGCCGCCGCGCAGCTCGCCGTCCTCGATGAGAAACGTCCCGTCACGCGTCATCCCCGTGACGATCGTCTTGCGCTGATCGACCGTTCGAATGTACCAGAAGCGCGAGATCAGGAGGCCGCGCTTGGTCTGCGCGATGAGCTGCTCGACGCTCTTCGATCCCGCTTCGACGACCACGTTGCGCGGATGCGGTCCCCACGCGTTGGGCGCCGGGAGGGCATGGCCGGTGTTGTCCCAGCCGAGCTTTGCCGCCCAGGTCGTGTCGGTGACGATCCCCGTCGCGGCGCCGCGTTCGACGAGAGCGACTCGCTTGGTCGGCGTCCCTTCGTAGTCGAACGGCATGCCGCGATGCAGCGGATGGCTGAAATCGTCGACGACCGTGACGTTCTCACCGGCGAATTGCAGTCCGCGGTTGTGCGAAAAAAATGAGGAGCCTTCATCGTAGGCCTGCGCCGAAAAATGTCCGGTGAGGTACGCGAGCAGCTCGCCGAAGGCGGCCGGCTCGAGGATCACCGTCCAATCGCCGGGATCGACTGCGCGTGGGTGCGCCGACCGGCGTGCCTTGTCGCCTGCGATGGTCCCGATCGCGCGCCCGTCGATTTCGTCGACGTCGTGGGAAAAGCGCTCGGCGTATCCCGATGAATCCGTCGCGGTGAGCTTCGCGTTGCACGCCGCGTCGGTCGAATCGAAACTTGCCATGACGCTTTGCGAGTTCGAGATCGTGATCCCGTTCCGCGTCGTCGCGACGTAGCCGGCCGCCCAGATGCCGTCGGTTGCCGCCGCGAAGATCGCGTCGGCGATCTGCGTTTGACGTTCGGGCGATGCCTGGTTCGTCGCCTCGATGAAGGCGTGCGCCGGCGGGGCATAGCGCGCCGGTCGCGGCAACTCCGGCAACAGCGGATCGGCCGGCGCGAAGCCGGCGAGCTCGAGCGCGCGCTCGAGTCCTTCGCCCAGCGCGCGTTCGTCCCCAGCATTTGCCGAAGCGACGCCGGTCCGTCCGCTGACGATGACGCGGATGCGCGCCTCGGCGTTGGCGCTCGCCAAGTTTTGGTGAATCGCGTTGTGGGTGAAACGTGTAAGCGCGCGATCATCGGTCGCGATGATGACTTCGGTCTCATCGGCTTTCGAGCGCTCGACAAGCGCCTTCGCGATCTGCTCGCGGCGCTCAGCCTCCATATCCTACACCGACTTTGACGTTACGGAAGCGTGCGGGCGAGGCGCATTGCGCGGTGCGGCCGGTCTGCATCGGTTCGCCTTTGCCGCAGTTCGGCGTCCCCCAGGCAACCCACGAAGCCGCGTCGGCGATCGCGTCGCACGAGTTCCAAAACTGCGGCGTAACGCCGGCGTAGGTCGGATTCTTGACCATCCGTCCGCGCTTCCCGTCCTTGATCTCAAAGCCGATTTGACACCCGAACTGAAAGTTCAGACGGTGATCGTCGATCGACCACGAGCGATTCGACTCCATGTACAAGCCGTCACGGACGCCTTCGAAGAGAGCCTCGAACGGACGATCGCCGGGGAGCAAGACGAGATTGCACATGCGGATCATCGGGACGTATTGCCAATTCTGCGCGCGGACGCAGGCGTTCGTCGGCCGGCCGATCGTCCGCGCGGTATCGCGCGACATCTCAAAGCCGACGAGCATCCCGTCGCGGATCACGTCGGACTTCACGCTCTTGGCGCCCTCGTCGTCGTAGCCGACGGTTGCCAGACCGCGCGGAAGGGTGTTGTCGATCAGGATCGTGACGAGCTCGGAGCCGTACTTGAGCTTGCCGACCAGCGAAGGATCCAGGAAACTCGTCCCGGAGAAGTTCGCTTCCCAGCCCATGATGCGGTCGAGTTCCGCAGCATGACCGCAGGATTCGTGAATCTGAAGCGACATCTGCGAGCTTCCGAGGATGATGTCCATTTCGCCGGCGGGCGCCTGCGGCGCCGAGAGCAGCCGGTGCGCTTCTTCGCCGATGCGCGACGCGTTTTCGCGCAGGCGCGCTTGCTCGACGATCTCCCAGCCGCCCGCTTGATAAAAACCGATGTCGCCGGGAAACGAACGATCTTGCGCGTCGTCATCGGAGACCGCGAGCGCGCGTATTCCGGAGCCGCTTTGCACGATCGTCTGCTCGATTTTGGATCCGGTCGTGCTGTAGAATTCCTTCTCGGTGTGCCACAAATCGATCCAAGCGCGACCCACGCGAATCGTCGGTTCGGCGTGCAGATGCTTCTCCACGTCGAGTAGGTAAGCGACCCGTTGACCGACCGGCACGTTGCCCGGGTCGGACTCCACGGGCGTTGCGAACCAATCGACATAGCACTCGGAAGGCGCTTCGGCAAAACGGTGCTTTGCGATCGACGCCGAGGCGCGGGCGATCGCGACGGCGCGGGCCGCAGTGCCGTCGAGCCCTGCGTCACCGGCATCGTCGCTCGCGGCGAATCCCCATGCTCCGTCGCAGAAGGCGCGAATCCCGTAGCCGGCGCTGCGCTCGTCCGAGAGCGTTGCGACCTCGCCGTTGCGCACTTCGACGCGCTCTTCGCGGACGCGCTCGTAGCGGATGTCCGCATACGAGGCGCCCTGGTGCAGCGCGGAGTCGAGCGCTCGCGCCGCGCCCCGTTCGAATTCCATGCGCTAGGCGGGTTCGTCGCTCGAGGAGGCGAACCTACGTCTTCAAATTGGGGGGGATCTGTGAAACGACTTCTCGGCTGTTTAGCAATAGGTTCGATCCTCGTCGCCACGACGCCGGTGCTCGTAGCGAACGCCGACCCGACGGCGAAAAAAGTTGCCGTTGCACCCGCCGACGAGTATTTCGGCAAGATGAAGATGAGCATCTTGGGGATTCGCAACGAGATTCACGACTTGACGCTGAAGATCGGCTACGAACCGGCGAAGGCCGAGAGTTTTCTCGGGATCGCGAACCAGACGGAAGATGCGCTGACCGATTGGGAGCGCAAGTATCCGGATGACCCGTGGATTCCGAAAACGCTGTTCGCGCTTGGTCGGATGTACTCGGTCGTCCGCTGGTCAAACGAAATGAACGCGCGTGCCAAGCGTGTCATGCTGTTCCTTCACGAGCATTACGCGGCGACGTGGTACGGGAAACAGGCGCTGCAGGAGATCGCAGAAGGGAGGGTCGGCAAGGTCATACCGACGCCGCCTCCCGCGGTCGATCCGCCTCCCTCCGCGGACACGACGACGAAATAGAGAAGAGCCCTCGGCGAACCGGGGGCTCTCCCTTTTTGCGGATTCGCTTCTAAGAAGACTTAGAAGTGAAGACCGAGTCCGACGAAGCCACCGCCGTGGCTGTAGTTCGACGGAGCGCTGGCCTTCTTCCAGCCTTGATCGCCCATGTATCCAAGCTCGATGAAGAACGGCATGCCTTGCGGACTAAACGTGAAGCCTGCCGTGTACTTGATCTCGCCATACGAGAGCGGAGTCGTCGTGAATGTGGTAGCACCCGGCGCGGCAAGGTAACTCACGTTGCCTTGGATGTTGGGGTAGTACCATGCGTTGCCGAAGACCGAGACTATTTGGTCGAGGTCGGGCAGCTTTTCCAGACCGAATCCGACGCCCGACACGGTCGGGTAGCCGGTTGCCAATCCGCCACCGAATCCGGGATTGGCTTTAATGATCTGGGGCAGCGTGTTGTTCAGATTCCAGAGATACCCGATCCCGATATAGATTCTGGGCTGGAGCACTCTGAATCCGAAGCGCAGGTCGATGTCCTGTTCCTGATTCAGGAATCCGGGGATGAAGACTTGCGTTCCGTACAGGGCGGGATTGATCACGTTTTGCGGTAGCGTAACGCAACCTTGCTCGCCGGCAGTCGGACAAGCTCCAAGGCCTCCGGCTCCGAACGGGCTGACCGTCGTGTTGTGCGGATAGTTCCACGCGCGGTAGTCGCCTTCGATCATCCACGGCAGGTTGAAGAGCGGAAACTCGAGCGCAGCGCGGACCGCATACGATGGAGCGCCGTTGTTGCCGGGGCTGAACTCGTTGTACACCTTCGGGTTGAAGATGTAGTCACCGACCACGAACTTCTCGTAGTAGACGCCCTTCGGTGAAGGCGTTGGTGACGGTGGCGGCGGCGGTGGCGGCGGCGGCGGAGCCGTCGGACGGACCGTCGGGCGCGGGGTCGGCGGCGGCGGCGGTGGCGGTGGCGGCGGCGGAGCCGGCGGCACGTACCGAACGACGACGAGGTTCTTCGACTGGACCCACAGGACGTAGGCGCCCATGCCTTCTGAGATGACGCGAACCGGGACGACGACGACGCCCTTATAGATTTCGGGCGGGACGTCGAGCGGCCGGCTCTCGCCGTTGATCACGACTTCCGGCTTGCCGACCGTCACTTTGACGTCGGAACCCGGCTTCGAGATGTCGGCGGTCTTGGTCGCGGGGTCATATGAGACCGTCGCCCCCATTTGCTCGAACATCGAGCGCAAGGGGATGTAGATCGTGTTCCCGCGGACGAGTGCCGCGAGGACGCGATTCCGCTTCAGTTCGTCAGGCTTGGTGTAAACGTGGTGGTCGTTGTAGAGGATCGGTACCTCGCCGGTGGGCGGGGAACCGAAATCCGCGGGTGGCGCCGCTTGAGCTACGGACCTCGAAGCCGACGTCGCGGTGTTTCCAACGTTTCCATGCGACGCGGTGGAGGATGACTGTGCGCTCGCTGCGGTCAGCCCGAATATGGCCGCAAAGAGTGCGGTCACAACCCCGGTGCTGATGCGTTTCAAGAAGTCCCTCCCTTTTGGAAGAGCAGCAGTAGGTAGGAGAACTGGGCGTAACGGAGGGTGGCCCGGTTGGCCGCCCCTCTTGGGGGGTCGGGTACCCAAGTTTCAGCCCTCTTAATCAGCCGCTTGGTCTGCGGCCAACCAAGCCCAGGCTCTTAATCCTTAGAACTCGGAGAGCGGGCGGCTGGTTCCCTCCCCCGCCCTAGGTCGCGAGCTTGTCCTCGAGCCGGCTCAAGAAATCGGTCCGGGGGACGACGTAGCGCTCGTGCGTCCCCTCGGCAATCTTCTCGCGCTCATCGAAGGCGTTGAAGGCGAACTCGACGCGGCGACCATCGAAGGCGATCACCTCGACTTCGACCCGAATGATCAGCCCAACCGGGGTCGCCGCGAGATGCGCGAGATCGATGTGGGTACCGAGCGTGACTTCGCCCGCCTCCAGGGTCGGGGCGATACACTGCATGGCCGCGTCTTCGACCATCTGTAAAAGCATCGGCGTCGACAAGACGTCGACGCCCTTGTTGCCGGCCTTTTCGGCCGTCATCCATTCTTCGACTCGAGTTTGACTCTGGTACGAACGCCCGATCTCGGGTTTGACGCGCATGGCCTCCACTTGTTCTACGCGCAGGGTTGTGGCCTTCTTGCGCGCAACCTCGGCCGAAATTACAGCGATTTGGGGAACCTATGGGACCGAGGACTCGCGCGCTTCTCTTAGCGTCTACCTTCATCGTGTCCGCCGGATGCGGCCACGCTCAACAACGTTCCGGACCGCCGCCCTTGGCCGTCAATGTGGCGCAAGCGCAGCGTTCGGATATCGCGACATTCGTGACTCTCGACGGACAGATCGCGCCCAAGCAAGAGTCGATCCTCGCGCTTCCGCAATCGGGGAACGTCCTGCGGGTCGACGTCGTCCTGGGCCAGCGCGTCCGCGCCGGCCAGGAGCTCGCCAAGCTCGACGACTCGACGCTGCGCGCGAATCTGGCGAATGCCCAGGCGCAAGTCGCGGGCGGCGCGGCAACGCTGAACAAGACGACGATCCTCAACGATTCGAACACCACGCAGTATCAACAGACGGTCACACAAGACAAGGCCAACATTCAGGCGTTCCAACAGCAGCTGATCAACGCCAAGCTCGTGTACGACCAAAACCAGCAGCTGTTTCCGCAGGGCTTCGTCTCTCAGACCGCGTTGGAGCAATCGCGCACGAACTACATCAGCGCCGCGCAGTCGCTCGAGGGCGCACAAGCCAAGCTCAAACAAGACACCGCGGCTTTGAGCAACATCCCGGCATATCAGCAAACGATTGCGAACACGAAGGCTTCGCTCGATCAAGCGCGGGCGCAGGCTGAACTCTATCGGACGCAGATCCAGCAGACGACGCTCTTTGCGCCCTACGACGGCGTGATCACTCAGCGATTACTGGATCCGGGTGCCTTCGCAGGACCGAACCAGCCGATCCTGAGGATCTCACAGGTCAATCCCGTTTACGTCAACGTGAACATTCCGGATGACGACTTGAAGTACGTTCGGGCTGGGACGCGTGTGGCGTTCACCACATCGACGAATCCCGATCGCACCTACCATGCCTCGGTGGGATCCGTCAACGCGACGCCGACGCAAGGGACGCTGTCGTATCAGGCGCAGATCGTGATGCCGAATCCCGATAATAGCTTGCGCGGAGGCCAACTCGTCTCCGTGACCGTGCGTCAGGACCTCCACCGCAATGCGATCGTCGTTCCTCGGTCGGCTGTCTTCGTCGGCGACCGGGGGTCGAACGTCTTTACGGTCGGTCCCGGCAACAAGGCGAAAGCTGTTACGGTCGAGCTGGGCCTGCAGACCGATCTGCTCGCGGAGGTGCGCAGCCCGGACGTCGGGCCGGGGACCGTCGTGATCACGACGCGGCCCGATGCGTTGCAAAACGGCAGCCTGGTCGCCGTAGCGAATCAGGGGCCTCCCGGCCAAGGACCGGGCGGGCGGGCTCCGACTGGGAAGCCGGGCGGGCAGAAGGGTGGGCCGGCGGGTAACAATCCGCAATGAAACTTTTTCGCAACCTCGCGGCCGGCCTCGCCGCCTCGGCGTTGGTCGTGATCGCCGCTTCCTCATTTTCGAGCGCTCAGCCCGTAGCAGCGCCGACTCCGGCACCGCTGCCGACTCCAAGCTTGCTCTTTGGTCAACCGACGCCGCCAAGCATCATTCCGTCGGCCCCGCCGACGTTGCCCCCGGCCAACCTGCCGACCGCGCTGCCGTACCCTGCATACGGCTCGCCGGCCCCGGGCGCGACCGCGTTGATCAGCGAGCCGGGAGTCCCGCAGATCGTCGATTTGAATCAGGCGGTCGCAATCGGGTTCGCAAAATCGCCCATCCTTGCGTCGGCGCGCGGTTCGGTCCTCGTGAACACCGCGCCTCTCGTCTCGACGGAGCTCGCGTTTTTCCCGAGCATCGTAGGGACCGGCGTATCCTCGAAAAGCAACCGGCAACCGGGCGGCGCCGGCGTCGGCACGAGTACGGGCGGTGCCGCCGGTGGGAGCGCTGGGACGGTCACCGCCTCCGGCAGCACCACCGCTTTGACGAGCAACTCTCTGTCCCTTACCCTCAAGCAGCTGATCTGGGACGGCGGAAACCTGTGGGCACAGTTGAAGGGCGCGAAGGCAACGCAGCTCTCGTCGATAGACGCGTTTCGCCGTCAGGCGCAGACCGTAGCCAACAACGTCGGTCAGGCGTACTACGCTGGGCTCGCCGCGCAGCGGACGACAGCCGCGGCAGTCGCCTCGTTGAAAAACGCCGAGACGCAAGTCGCGCTCGTCCAAGCGCAGGTGAACGCTGGGACCGCCGCGGTTGCGGCGGTCGCTCCGCTGCAATTCCAGGCGGCGCAAGCGCGCGCAGGTCTCGTGCAGGCGCAGGGCAACGAATTGACGGCGCTAGCGAATTTCGCGAACACTCTTGGGCTCGACCCGAACGTTAGCGTTCAACCCAGGGACGACGTGCAACTGAACTCGTCCTCCGCCACGATTTCAACGATCCCGGTCCCTTCGTACGACCAAGCCGTCGCGCGAGCTATTTTACTGCGGCCTGATTACGATCAGGCCGTCAAACAGCTCGACGCCGCCAAGTATAACCTCAAGGCCGCTGTGCTCGGGTACGCTCCCAACCTGCAAGGAACTGGGTCGTACGGAACCGCTTCGACGGATTTGCTCGGCGGGACGTACAGAAACTCGAACTCGTTAGGACTGACGTTGACGGTCCCGATCCCATACTTGGATCAAGGCATTACCGAGGGGAAGATAATCTCAGCGAAAGGAAACGTCGCAATCGCACAGGCAAACCTCGATTCGACGCGACTGACGGTCGGGCTCAACGTCAAGACCGCGCTGATCGCATTGATAACGGCGAAGGCCAAACTCGACCAAGTCCAAGCCGAATACACGAGCGCGGTTACGACCCTTCAAGCGGTGCAGGCTCAGTACAAGGTCGGCGTCGCGTCGATCGTCGACTTGTTTACGGCGCAGAACACGTACACGACGGCGCTCGTCGACCAAGTCAATGCGGCCTACGCGCTCCGACAAGCCGAGCAATCGTATCTCTTCTCGACCGGAGAGATCACGACCACGGGACCGTAGTCGACGCTGATGCGGAACACGGTCCCGGTCTGGATCGACGATCCCGTCAATGCGGCGATCCTCGCCGTCTCCGAAGACCGGATCGCCGGGTTCCTCGAAGATCCGTTCGGTGAGATCGCGGCGCGCTCGGGCGTAGAGGTCGAGACGGTCCTCGACCGGATCGGCGCGATGCTGCGTGCGGGGACGATCCGTCGCGTCAGGCAGACGTTGATGGCGACGAACCTAGCGGCGGGTGCTCTCGCAGCGTGGCAAGTACCGGCGGAGAAACTGGACGCGGCGTTCGAGTTCATGTTCAACGATGATCCGTTCTCGGGGCACGTCGTCATCCGAACGACCGACAACGCCACGCCTGGCTCGCGCTACCGGCTGTGGACGACGTTGAAAGTGCCGCAAGGGTTCTCGCTCGAGAAGCACGCGGGTTATCTCGCGCAGCGCGTCGGCGCCGAACATTTCCGTTTGATGCCGGCAAAGAAGCTGTTCACGCTCGGCGTCGGCCACGTGCGCCGCAAGGGGATGGAGCCGGGGAGCCGCGCCGAAGTGTTGGCCGACGTCATCACGCCGGACGTCGTCGCTCTCGACGATCTCGAATGGCGCGTCCTCACGGCGCTCAAGCGCGAGCTTGCATCCGACGAGATCGCGCGCGACGTTTGGCGCGCGCGCGCCGCAGAGGGGGGAGTCGATCTGGCGACGTTCTATCGCGTCGCGCACGGCTTGCAAGAGCGCGGCGTCATCGGACGCTTCTCGACGTTTCTCGAGCACGTGAAGCCGACCGCCGGCAACCAGCGCGTTACGCGGTACAATGCGCTCTTTCACTGGGCGGTCCCGCCGGGACGCGAGCTCGATGCCGGACGCGAGGTCGGACGCCATCACATCATGACGCACGCCTACTGGCGTGAAGGCGGGCCCGAGTTTCATAACGTCAACATCATGGGCGTCGCACACGGGACGGAAAAAGACGTCGTCCTCGCGCACAAGGCCGCAATCGACGTGCATCTCGCCGATGCCGGGATCGACGTGAGCTACACCAACGTGTTCTGGGGCGGACGCAGCGAGATCAAACCGTCGGAGATCTCGCCCGTTGCGTACGCCGAGTTTTGCCGACGCAGCGGAATTGATCCGGAAACGATGCGGTAACGTCGCACGGGCGGGCACGCTCGTCGCGATGCTGTGCGCGCTCGGGGCGGCAAGCGCGACCGCGCAAGGAACGCGTCATCCGTGGACGATCCCGCACGTCCTGCGCTACGCCACCGCACAAGACATCAGCAGCCTCAATCCACATCTGGAACAGCAGCTGACCTTGGCTTACATGTCGTCGCTGACGATGGCGTGGCTGACCAAGACGGATGCGCGCAACCGCGCGACGCCGGAGTTGGCCACGGTCATCCCGACGCAGGCCAACGGCGGCATCTCCAAAGACGGCAAGACGATCACCTACCACGTGCGGCGCGGCGTGAAGTGGTCGGACGGCGAAGCGTTCGACGCGGATGACGTCGCGTTCTCGATCGGCGTCGTCCTCAATCCGGCCAACAATGAAGTCAGCCGAGACGGCTGGGACCTTATACAAAAAGTCGACGAGCCGGACAAGTATACGATCGTCCTGCACATGAAGCAGCCGCTTGCGGGTTTCGAGTACGCCTTCTTCGGAAGCGCCGGCGCGAACCCGTGCGTCTTGCCCAAGCATCTGCTCGCGCAATATCCGAGCATCAACGACGTCCCGTACAACGCCCTCCCCGTCGGGATCGGGCCGTTCAAATACGCGAGCTGGAAGCGCGGCGAGTCGGTCGAAATGGTCCGTAATCCGTTTTATTTTCGCGGGCAGCCGAAGCTCGAGCGCGTGGTCTTCAAAGTCATCCCGGACCGCAATACGGTGCTGACCCAGCTGCAAACCCACGAAATCGACATGTGGGCGAATGCAAGCGCCAATTTCGTGCCGCGCATCCGCGCGATCTCCGGCGTCACGATCGCGAGTCAGCCGAGCTACTTCTTCGGACACCTCGATTTCAACGTCCAGCGGCCGGCGATGCGGGATCCCGCGGTGCGGCAAGCCCTGCGCCTGGCGACCGACCGCCGGACGATCCTCGACAAGATCGGTCACGGCCTGGGGATCCTTCAAGAATCGATGATCTCGCCGGCGAACCCCTATCACCACGACGTCCCGTTCGTCGCGTTCGATCTCGCTAAAGCGAATAGGACGCTCGATGCGGCCGGATGGAAGCGCGGCGCGGACGGCGTCCGTGCGAAGAACGGCGTCCGCCTCGATCTGCTGTTCGTCTCCAGTACGGGCGCACCCGATATCGATTCGGAGATCGAGCTGATCCGCACGTGGTGGAAGCAGATCGGCGTCGCGATGAGCGTCCAACGCTATCCCGCGCCGCTGTATTTCGGCGCGTACAAGAACGGTGGGATCATCTACAACGGCAAGTGGGATATCGCCGTGTTCTCGTGGGGCGGCGATCCGATCGCCGACCTGTCGAGTCTTTACGAGTGCAAGAACATCCCGCCCAACGGCCAAAACGACGTGCGCTACTGTAACAAAGCGGTCGATGCGGCGATGGAGCGCTTCAAGCGGCTCTACGACGCCAAAGCACGCCAGCCGCTCATCAACCTCGAAGTCGATCAGATCACGCGTGACGTGCCTACCGTCGTCCTCTCGATCCCGGAGGACCGGTACGCCTTTAACTCCGATTTGACCGGTTTTCGTCCCCACCAGCTCGGTCCGTTCGACGATTTTCTGAACGTCGACATCTGAACCAGCGCCAGCCACAGGAGCGCGCATCCGCCGAGCGTTCCGAGTTTGAGCAGAGCCCACAGCGGCGCTTGACCTTCCAGGCCGCTCAGCGCCTGCTCCGCGTGCCAGACGGTCGCGGCATCGAGCGATGGCGGCGGATTGAACGATGCGGGCAAGGCGTCGGGCCAAATCGGGACCGGTTGCAGATGTGAGATGACCGCGATGGGGATTGCCAGAGCGCAGACGGCGAGTCCCGCCAAACGGAAGGGGCGGCGCGCGTGCGCGAGCAGCGCGAAGCCGAGCGCCGCAGCCGTCGACATCGCGAGACTTTGCGGGACGCCCGTTGCGCGCTGTCCGAAGCCAAGCCAATCGATCGCGACGAAGGTCGCCCCAGCGGCCCCGAGCCAGACTGCCGGGCCGCGGGCTCGAATCGCAAGCAGCATCGCGGGAAAGAGCGCGATGAGAAAGTCGTGTTCGTGAAAGAACGGGACGATGAATGGTAGCGCGCAGCACGCGATCGCGACCCGCTCTTCATCGGTGCTCGCGCGCCGGATCGTCGCGACCGCCAGCAGCAGCGCGATGATGGTGACGGCGAGGCCGGCGTAGGCAGCGACCGTGCGGTTGATGCCGAGCTCCCATGCGATCGCAATCGGCGTCATCTGAATCACGATGTAACGCTCGCCGGCGCCGTGTTCGCGTAGGAGCGCCACGTAGCGGAAAAAGCCGTCGGCTCCGCCATAGACGGTCAGCGTAAACGCGATGAACGCGAGAAAGCCGAGGGTGAATGCCATCCAGCTGCGGCGCTCGCGCAAGCGCGCGATCAAGATCAGCGCGAGATTGGGTTGCAGCGCGGCGAGGACGGCTCCGATCGCGGCGCCGAGCGTGCTTCTCAAGCGCAGCGCCGCGGCGGCAATCACGATCCCGGCGAACGACAGAAGCGCGACTTGTCCGAGCGCGACGTCGCTGACCAACGGTCCGAAGCCCAGGCATAGCAGCAAGCTGCCCGCGAGTGTCTCCCACGTTGCGCGCGCACGAAAGAGGAACAGCATTCCGAAGAGCGCGAGTCCGAGCGCGAGGCCGAGTAGGCCGCCCCAGACGCGGTGCGCGATTTCGTACGGCAGACGCGCTAGCGCGCCATAGACCGGGAGCGCTGCGGCAGGGCCGACGTATGGGAGCAGTTCTTCGTGCGTCGGATCGACGCCGTCGATCGTTCGCTCCGTCGACCAGACCGCGCGCGTATACGGATCGGCGCCGCGATCGAAGGTTGCGCCCGCCGCATAGTACGCTTCGAAGTCGCGCATCGGTGGCCCGGCGCGGCCCGGCGCCGGCGCCAAATTCGATGCGAGCAGCAACACGGCCGCGGCCATGAGCGCGATGGCTCGGCTACTCGGCACCGTAGATCGCGAGGCGTTCGATCCGCCCCGCATTTCCCATGATCCACGCGACGCCGCCGGCAAATCGCGCTTCGAAGCACAGCGCGTATACGACCGGGCTCGGCCCGCCGTGCGCGGGGACGAAATAGCCGAGCGAGTTCATCGGCCCGCCCAAACGATAGGGGCCGGGTTCGATGCGGATGATCCCCGGTGTGGCGAGCGGCATCGGTGGGAGCCCCTTGACTTTGGGGATGTAGTGCTCGACGCCGAAGAGGAGATCGCCGCGATAGAAGACGCTCAAGAGCCAGCGCTTGGGCGCATCGTCCGGTTGCGTCTCCGGCGGCGCGATCGTGTAGGAGTGAAAGCCTTTTGCCGGATAGGAATGACCTCGCCCGAAGACGCGCTCGACCTCGCGGCGCCGCGTTTGCCCGACGGCGAGCGTGCAGCGATCGGTCGCGAGCACGATCGGATGATCGACTTGCGGTGGCGGTGCGATCGGCTGCGAACGCTCCTTCGCGATCCGCTCCAAGATTTCGACCGCGCGCAGGAGTGCGAAGTCGGGCGGCCGATCACTCATGACCGTGCAACTAGCGCGAACGAGCGCGGGGACCCTGCCGCGCATCTTGATCTTGGGCGGCGGTTTTGGCGGCGTCGCGACCGCCCAGCGGCTGGAACGGCTGCTGCGCCCGAGTGAAGCGGAGATCACGCTGGTGAGCCGCGAGAACTACTCGGTGTTCACGCCGATGCTCCCCGAAGTGTTCTCGGGCAGCCTCGAAACGCGTCACGTCGTGACGCCGATTCGCGCCGAACTTCGGCGAACGCGCTTCGTTTTGGGTGAGGTCACGGGGATCGATCTCGGCGCGCGGACCGTACATTACCGCCATCCGATCGAAGGGACGGCCGGCGAGCTCGGCTACGAACAGATCGTCATCGGGCTTGGGGCGGCTCCGACGACGTTCAATCTGCCTGGGATCGCGGACTACACGCTCCCGCTCAAGACACTCGAAGATGCGGAGACCCTGCGCAACCATATCATCTCGACGCTTGAGCTCGCCGACGTCGCGACGCCGGAAGAACGGAGTCACTTACTCTCGTACGTGATCGTCGGCGGCGGCTATACCGGCGTCGAAGCCGCCGGCGAACTCGTCGACTTCTTCAAGAGCGTCGCGCATTTCTACCCGACCATCACCCGCGCGGACGTACGCGTCACCCTAATCGAAGGCGGTAAGCGGCTCTTGCCGGAGCTGAACGAGAAGATGGGCGCCTACGCGGCGCGCAATCTGTCCGAGCGCGGCGTCGACGTCCTGATCGGCACCAACGTGGCGAGCGCCGACGCGGATGGCTTATCGCTCGTCGACGGACGGCGCTTTGCGTCGCGCACGCTCGTCTGGAGCGCGGGGACACGGCCGTCGGCGCTCGTCGCCGGCTTGCCCGTGAAGCACGGGCGCGGCGGCGCGATCTTGACCAATCCCGATTTGTCGGTCTGGGGGCGCGAAGGCGTTTGGGCGATCGGCGATGCTGCCGCGATCCCGGCGCCCGACGGGACCCTCTACCCGCCGACGGCTCAGCATGCGATTCGCGAAGGTCCGGTCCTCGCCCACAACATCGCCGCGACGTTGCACGGTCGGGCGACGAAGCCGTTTGTCTACGCGTCGCTCGGGATGATGGCCTCGCTCGGCGCGCGGCGCGGAATCGCGGAGATCTCGCGCGGGTGGATCGTCACCGGGTTCATCGCGTGGGTATTCTGGCGAACGTATTATCTCGCGCGCTTACCGGGCCTGGATCGCAAAGTCCGAGTCGCGCTCGATTGGACGCTGGGTCTGCTCTTTCCGCGCGACATCGCGGAGCTGCGCGTCTACAGCGAGCGCGCCCGGCGAGAAGCTACGCAGGAGCGTTCGCAAGAAGAGTGACCTCGTCTCCAACGTTCAGCATCTTGCCGAGCTGGGACGGCGCAACGCTCGTGTTCACGGCTAGCCGGTAAAAATGATCGAAGCGCGAGAGTTCGGCCCACTGGGGTAAGAACTGCTGGCGACGCGCCGCGAAGATCTTTTGAAAGCGCGGATATTCTTGGGCGCTGATCGGATCGAGCGAGGGGACCGCGCAGCGCGAACACGCCTTGGCGCCGGTGATCGTAACAACGCCGAGCGCGAACTGAACCGGCGCATCCTGCGGACCGACGAGCCGATCTTCCCAAAATGGCTCGCAGTCGCCGATCAGGATGCTCGGGCGGAAACGCAAGAGCATCTGCGCCGCCGAAAGGCCGGGGAACCAGCGCGAGATCTCATTCAACGTCTCGCGGCTGACGATGGTCGGTCCGTGCGCTTCGGTGTCGTCGGGAAAGCCGCCGGCCGGGTTGTTCTCGAGCGCGATGCGGACGCCCAGGAAACGCCCGACGGCGTCCGCGAGCTCCGCCCGGTCCTCGTCCAGCGAGTATGTCGTCGTCCCGCCCATCGCGATGGTGACGCGGCGCGTCCCCAAGTCGAAGCGTGCGCGAAGCTGGATGATCTTCGGGTAGCGCTTGCCGTTCACGAAATTTCCCTGCTCGTCCATGAACGCAAATTCGCGATCGCCGGCCAGCGAACCCGAGACTCCGATCATCGCCTTGCTGACCGGGATGCCGTCCATCGATTTGATGGGATAAATGAAGATCCGCTCGACCTTGGGCATCGAAAAGGCTTCGTCGGAGCCGGTGCGGCACACTCCCGCATGCGTAAAGCGTTGGTTTGGTTCGTCTTCTCCCTGGCGTGCGCCGCGCCGGCCGGAGCGCAGCCGGCGCTCGTCGACGTGAGCGTCGGCGTCCTCGGCCCAAGCAGCGGCGACTGGCTGATGTACATCGCCCAGCAGCAAGACTTCTTTGCGCAGGAGGGGCTCAACGTCCACGTCGTCACCGCCGGCAGCCCCCCGAATACGACGAACCTGCTCGCCTCGGGGTCGGTCAACTTCATCAACAACGGCACCGATTCGGAGATCGCGGCGATCGCACACCAGATCCCGATGAAGATCGTCGCTTCGACGTTCGTCACGAATCCGTACACGCTCGTGACGGTGCCTTCGGTCACGAGTTGGGCGCAGCTCAAAGGCAAAACGATCACGCTCGGGACAAAGCAGGACGTCACTGCGATCGTGCTGAGGCGCATGGCCGAAGCGCAACATCTCGACATGGATCGCGATTTCTCGATCGTCTTGGGGGGGACGAGCGCCGCGCGCTTCGCGGCGGTGAGCTCCGGAAACGTGCAGGGCGCGATTTTGACACAGCCGTTCGACATCTTGGCGCAGTCCCAAGGGATGCACGTCCTCGCACAGGCGACAACCTACCTGAAGTCGTGGGTCTTTTCCGGCGTCGCCGTCAATACGAACTGGGCCGCCACCCACCGCTCGGAGATCGTGAAGTACATCCGCGCGCTCAGGCGCGCATCGCAGTACGGCTACGCGCACGAGCAGGATGCGGTCACCGCGCTCGTCAACGCGACGCACGTTGATGCGGCCGTTGCGCAACGTGCGTACGCGGTCGATTTCGGGCAATGGCATGCGTTCAGTCGGACCGTGCAAATCGATCCGAAGGATCTGCAGGCCGTCATGGACGCGATCGTCGGGATCGGCATTCTGCCGTCCCCTCTGCCGATCGGCCAAGTCCTCGATGCGAGTTACGCCGCCGAAGCGGCGCGCTAGGTGTTGGCGGCTCGCTGTTCGACTAGTGTCGCAAGGCCAGAAAACCGGTGACGACTTCTATTAAGATCAAGACGATGATGATGAGCTCGAGCGCTTCGTCGCGCGCGTGTTGGATCTGATCCTGAAAGAAGCGGTACATCTCTTCGATGCTGCGCATCTTGGTGTCGATTTGCCGCTGCCAGTCGGCCAGGCCCAGACGCCCGGCGGCACCGCGATAGAGCCTTGCATAGTAGGCGTCGCCGATGATCTTGAGCGCATTGTTGACGCGGTCCGTGATCTCTAGCACGTCGACGATCAGGTAGCGCAGACGGTCGGCCGACTCGTTGGCGCGCCGGCGGAAGAATCGGCGGATCGGACGGCCCGGATCGAGCCGGTAGATTCCGTCCAGCTCGGCGTCGAGGTAGGCGTCGTACGTTCGAAGCTCGACGAGCTGCGTGTTGGCGAACTCGAGAATGTCCTCGATCGCTTGAGCCGGTTCCGCGCGGTCGTAGACGAAGGCGGTCTCCCAGTGGATGACCGTGAGTTCATCTTCGAAGTAGGCGAAATTGACCCTCAGGGCTTCATCCTGCTCAGAACGCATCAGTTGCCGTTCCTCACCCAGGATCAGCTGCGCGACCGCAGCGCCGTGGCCGTCGAGCAGTTCGGTCCCCGTCACGCCTTGCTCGAAGCGGTCGACGTGGCAGATCGCGTACTCTTCCAAACGAGGTGCGTGCGGCTCGTCGAGCACCGGGCTCAACTGCACGAGCAGTTGCTCGAGCGTCGCGCGGGCGCGCGCGGCGAGCGATTCGTCGCTGCGCAGGTGCCGGGTGAACGCCGCGAACTCGTCCCACGCGCCCGAGAATGGATAGACGAAACGCAGCGAGACGACACCGTAGTCGAAAATCTTGGCCCGTACCCGAAACGGCGATCCGTCCGGCGTGTCGATGCGCACGACGGCCGGCGGGACGGGAAACTGAATGAACTCCGCCGACGCGGTTCGCCGGAGGTGCAGCGGAGCGCGCTCGATGCCTTCGCCCAAGCTTTCCAAGCGTGCGAGGTCGATCGTGTCCGCGACGTCGTAGATGAAGAAGGCGGCGAACGATCCGGCGGCGATGCGCGGCGGCGTCGGAGGCATCAGTAGATGCCGAGGATCTTCGCTTCGCCGTCGATGCGCGCCAACGCGCGGTCGAGCTTTGCACGATCGACGCCTTCGATCTCGCAATAGAAGCGGTACGTGAACGGGCCCGAACGCGAGGGACGCGAAACGATCGAGCGCAGATTGATCGCTTCGTCGGCGAAGGCTGAAAGTGCGTCGCGCAACGTGCCGGGCTTTTCGGAACGGAGTAGACCGATTGCGATGCAGGCTCGGCCCAGCTCGCGGCGCGGCGTCGGATCTCGCGAGATGAGGAAGAACCGCGTAAAGTTGTCGTAGTCGTCCTGGACGCCCTCACGCAGGACGATCGCACCATAGCGTTTTGCCGACGAAGCGGGTCCGATCGCCGCCACGCCCGGATCGCCGCGCTCCATGATCTCACGGACCGCGCCGGCCGTATCCTCGACCGTGACGGCGTGCCACGACGGATGTGCATCGAGCAGGCGGCGGCACTGCTCGAGCGCGACCGGGTGCGAGCGGACTTCCCGAATGCCGTCGATCGTCGCGCCCGGCGTCCCGATCAGCGCTTGCACCACGTGATGGACGGTCTCATCGACAACGTGCAGCGCAGGGTGCATCCACAGCAGATCGTACGAGCGGGCAATCTGTCCGTAGATCGAGTTTTCGACCGGCAGGAGGCCGTATGATACGTGGCCGGAGTCGACGGCTTCGACCAGCGCGTCGAAGTTGAGGAAGCCCTCGGCACGCGCATTGCCGAGCAGCGCGAGCGCTGCCTCCTCACTGAACGCCCCCGACTCCCCTTGGAAACCGACCGTGACCACCTTCGACGACGTCACCGGGTCGAAGCTCCGGGCGGGACGCTGCCGACTCCGCGAAGCTGTGCGGCAGGGGTCGGTTGTATCGTCGGACCGAGGACCGTCCCGGTGTTGCCCAGGCCGATGCGCAGCAAGTAGGCCATCAAGGCGAGGAATGCGATCGCGAAAACCGCGAGGATCGGGACGTAGATTCGCGGCGGCAAACCGCGCGCCGGAGGCGTGCTCACGCCGGGCAGTTTACACCGCAGTCGGCGGCGAATCCCTTATCTCGTGCTTCCCGACGTTGCGGAGCTTCAGCTCCTGTTCGCCGAGTTGAACAACCTGCACTTCGACGGTGAGATCCCGGCGCACCGCATCGCGTACAACGCGCGGTTTGCGAACTTGGCAGGGCGGATTACGTACAAGCCGCCGCTGATCGAACTCTCACCCAAGCACTTCGACGGCAACGTTCAAGCGTTGCGCGAGACGCTGCTGCACGAGATGATCCACGCATGGCTGTATGCGCGTGGCGAAAACCCCGGTCATACGGCGATCTTCAAGAGGAAGATGCGCGAACTCGGGCTGACTTCGATCTATCACGACATGGGGACCGCGCCGCCCCTGGGCGGAAGCGAGAAGCGCTACGTCATCCGCTGCGAAAAGTGCGGATTGGAAGGGCTGCGCAAGCGCAGGCCGCCGGCGCACGCGCGTTGCGCGCGATGCCGGCGGGGCATCATCGTCTTCGAAGTCGTCGAGCTGCGCGAGGTCACCAGCGAGCCGCGCGCAGCACAACGAGGCCGCCGCTAAGACCCGTTATCAGTGGTCGGCAGCGACGGCCGCTTCGTGGACGACGCTCTGATCGAGGATCTCCGAAGTGTTCGGCTGCCCGGGTTCGAGCCGCGCGATGATCTCGAAGTTGCGCAGCGGGAGCACCTTGCCTTTGACCTGCACCGGCTGCAGCTCGCGCACGATGAAGTGGTCCTTCACCTCGTTGTAGGTCATCTCGCTGATGATGATCTGTCCGCCCTTGGCGACGTTGTAGAGGCGTGCAGCCGTGTTGACGTTGTCACCGATGACGGTGTAGTTCATGCGCTCGCTCGAACCGAGGTTGCCCATGACGACCTCGCCGGTGTTGAGGCCCATCCCGACCGTGAACGTTTGCTTGCCCACGGCGGCCCACTCGGCTGCGATCTGCGCGATTTTCTCTTGCTGTTCGAGTGCCGCGGTCGTCGCTTTGAGCGCGTCGTCTTCCGTCGGATTGGGGGCGGAAAAGACCGCCATCAAGCAGTCGCCGATGAACTTGTCGACGTATCCGCCGTACTTGAAGACGATCGTGCACATATCTTCGAAGTACTCGTTGAGCTGACCGTAGATCTGCTCGGGCGTCATCTTTTCCGACATCGCGGTGAACCCGCGAATGTCGGAGTAGAAGATCGTGACCTTGACGCGCTTGCCCGAGAGGTCCAGCGCACCTTTGGGATCGTCGCTGTTGAGCATCTGCGATACGATTTCCGGACTGACGTGCTTGCCGAACATGTCTCGAATCGCGCGTTTGTCGGCGCCTTCGGTGACGACGCGGTACAGGGCGACGAAGAGCGCCGCGGCGAGCATTCCGCCGTCTACATGGATCAAATCCATCCAGTGCAGGGTAATGCCGTACACGCTGAGCGCGACGAAACTGTAAATCGCAACCGCGGCGATCGTGATTCCGATCCCGATCCCCTCGTGCAGCTGCGTCATCACGAAGCCGATGACGAGCGGCAGCAAGATGATGAGCAGAACGTCCATCCAAGGCGGGACGCGCGAGATGAATTTGTGCGTCAGCAATTGGTCCATGAAGCGGAGGTTCGAAAAGACTCCGGGGAAGCGGCCGTTTGGCGTCAAGATGAAATCGCCCATCGCTTGCGCCGTCGTCCCGATGACCACGACTTTTCCACCGACGAACTGCCCCAGTTCTTTGTCCGAAAGCTTGAACGCATCGCCGACGCCCAGAGTTTGCGCGAATGCCATCGTCTCTTGCGTGGCACCGACGCGCCCTTCTTGCTGTTGAAACTCGACCGTTTTGAACGGGAGCATCAGCAGATAGCCCTCGCCGTCGAGCGGGATGGTCGTGTTGCCGATCCGCGCGCTCCATGCGTCGACGCCGGTAATTTTTTGGCCGCTGAAGTATTGCGAGGTCGCGCCGGCCATCGAGACGTATTGCGTCGTTTGCCCTTTGTCCGTCGCTGAGATGCTCAGGAACTGGCCGACGAGCCAGCCTCCGGGGTTGTCGACGGTCGTGTAGCCGATATCGGCCGTGTGCGTTGCGAGATTGGGCGCAAGACCCTCGATGCCGAGGTTCCCGCTCGAGGTCGTGTTGAGCGTGTACGAGAGAATGGTCGGCTGCTGCTCGAGTCCGGCGATGAATGCCTGATCCTGCTTTGGATCTTGCGACGGGTCGGGGAAAATGACGTCGAAGGCGGCGATCTTCCCGCCGGCGCGGTGCACCTTCTTCAGGAGATCGCCCCAGACGTGACGCGGCCAGGGCCAGGCGCCGAGGCCGCCTTTCTCGCGCGGGAGCAGCGAGTTCTCGTCCATCGCGAGTAGGCGCAGGTTTGGATTCTCTTCGTCGAGATCAGGCAATGGGACGTGCAGCGTCGTGAAGACCTTCTGCTCGCGTGCCCAAAATAGCGCGTCGTTCAAAAAGACGAAATCGGCGATGCGGTTTGCGCTCGGGAGCGTGTTCTTGGGCAGCGCGTAGAGTCCGACGCCGAGGGCGCCCGCGATCGCCGAGAGCGTGAGGGCGATGCCGATCTTTTTCAGGCGCCGAAGCTTAAACGGAAATGAAAACTTCACGCGGCTCTCCCCCAACGCGGCGGCGGTCCGAGGCTACACCGCCTCGACCGCTGGATGCTCTGGAAGGGTTTTCGGCTGCCCGGCTGCCGGAGCCTCGGTCGGCAGCTCTAGGAAACGCGGCCGATGTACCGCCGGTCGCGCGTGTCGATCCGGACGATGTCGCCGGGGTTGACGAAGAGCGGAACTTGAACCGTCGCGCCGGTCTCGAGCTTCGCCGGTTTGGTCGCGCCGGTCGCCGTGTCGCCCTTGAATCCGGGCTCGGTCTCTTCGACCTTGAGCTCGACGTGGGCGGGCAGGTCGATCCCGATCGGGTTGCCTTCGTAAAACTGGACCGCGACCTTCATGCCGTCCTTGAGAAAGTCTGCGGGATCGCCGATCAGATCGCGCTGGAGCGTGACGTTCTCGTAGTTCTCCTGGTCCATGAAATGGTACCCGTCGGCGTCATTGTAGAGCATTTGCATGTCGCGATTGTCGACGATCGCGCGCTCGAGTTTTTCACCCGCGCGGAACGTGCGCTCGACGGTTGCTCCGGTCTTGACGTTCTTGAGGCGCGTGCGGACGAAGGCCGACCCCTTGCCGGGTTTGACGTGCAGAAACTCGATAACCGTCCAGAGGTGGCCGTCGACGACGATGGTGACGCCGTTACGAAAATCGTTCGAAGATATCATTAACGCGCGACTTTACGCAGCGGGTTTTCCGTCCCTGCGCGCAGCCTGGCGACGTTTTCTCGATGCGTGTAGAGGATGAGCAGGGATGCGAATGCCCCGTACGCGGCCGCCCATGCGCCGGCTGCGTACCATAGGACAACCGCCGATACAAACGTCCCCGCAAGCGAGCCGGCCGACGAATAGTTCGTGGCAAGGACCGCGCCGATCCATACGAGACCGAATGCGAGCGCCGCCTGCCACGCGAGCGCGATCAGCACGCCGAGATGCGTCGCAACGCCTTTACCGCCGCGCCAACCCAGCCACGGCGAGTACACGTGTCCGACGATCGCGGCTGCGCCCGCCGCGGGTCCAATCCATGGCACTGCATCACCGCCGTAGCCCGTGGCGAGCGCGGTCGGGACGGCGCCCTTGAGGATGTCGAGGATCAAGACGACGATTGCCGGCACTTTGCCCAAGGTGCGCAGCGCGTTGGCTGCACCGATGTTCCCGCTCCCTTGCGCGCGCAGGTCGACGCGGAAAAACAGGCGGCTGACGATCACGCCGAATGGGATCGAACCGGCGAGAAAGGCGAGAACGACGATCAGCGCCGGGATCATGATGCCTCGTCGCGGCGCCGTTCGCGAAACTCGATGGTCAACGGGACGCCTTCGAAGTCGAAGTTCGCCCGCAGCGTGTTCTCGAGGAAGCGGCGGTACGACGGCGTGACGAGGTCCGGGTCGTTGCAGTGCATGATGAACAGCGGCGGATGGGTCCCGGGCTGCGAGCAATAGAAGACGCGCAGCGGCTTTCCACTTGAGATCGGCGCCGGATGGGCCATGACCGCGTCACGGATGAGGGTGTTCAGCCGCGGCGTCGGGACGCGCCGGTCGAGGTTCTCCGCTACTTTGAGGACGGCCGGCATGAGACTTCCGAGCCTGCGTTTCGTCAACGCCGAGAGGAACGTCACCGGTGCAAAGCTCGCGAACGGCATGGCCTCGTGGATCGCCTCGGTCAGTTCCGACTGGGCATAGCTCCCTTGTTCGCGGATGAGATCGTACTTGTTGGCGACGAGGATCAGGCCCTTACGTTCTTCGATCACCATCCCGGCAAGACGCCGGTCCTGCGCGACGGGGCCTTTGAGGCCGTCAATCAGCAGGAGCGCGATGTCGCAGCGCGCGATCGCGCCGAGCGCGCGCAGCGACGAGTAGTATTCGATCGCTCCGCCCGTCGACGGCTTTTTCCGGACGCCGGCGGTATCGATGAGCCGGATAGCGTGATCCTTGTGCGTAAAGACGGTGTCGATCGCATCGCGCGTCGTCCCGGGGACCGCGGAGACGATAGCCCGCTCTTCGCCGAGCAGCGCGTTGAGCAACGAGCTCTTTCCGACGTTGGGCTGACCGACGAGCGCGACCGCGACCTCGCGCGTCTCGGACGGTGCTTCGCTTTCGAGCGGCAAGCGGTCGACGATCGCGTCGAGCAGGTCGCCGCTGCCTTCGCCGTGCAGCGCCGAGACGGCGATCGGTGTCCCGAGTCCTAAGCTTGCAAACTCACCGGGGATCGCATCGGCGACGCGCGGGGACTCGGCTTTGTTTGCGACGAGAATCAGCGGGCGCCGGGTACGGCGCAAGATCGCGACGACGTCGTCATCGAGCGGATGACGGCCCTCGCGCGCATCGACGACGAAAACGATGACGTCGGCGTCGCGTGCGGCGATCTCCGCTTGCGCGCGCGTCCCCGCCGCGACCTCGTCGCCAGGCTTCTCAACGTCGATCCCGCCGGTGTCGACGAGACTGAAGGTCCGCCCGCGCCAATCCGCTAGCGCATACAGTCGGTCACGCGTGACGCCGGGACTGTCCTCGACGATGGCAAGACGGCGCCCGATCAAGCGATTGAAGAGCGCACTTTTCCCAACGTTGGGCCGCCCGACGATGGCGACGGTCGCGGGCCGTAACTCGGCGGCGCGCGGCTGCGGCGTCTCTTCTGAAATCACAACGCACACTTTGCGCTCCCGGCAGGGGTTGGCCCCCTTTCTGCGCCGAACCGCGTGGACCCGATGCGTCGCCCTCTGGTAGGCCTGTTTCTTGCGATCACGCTTGCTCTCTTGGCTGCAGCAGGGGTGCGGGCCGCGACGCCGCCGCCTGCGCCGGGCGGGAGCGTCTACGTCACTACCTTACCTGACGGTGCGGACGTTTGGCTCGACGGCGTGTACGTCGGCCACAGCCCGAAACTCATCGATGGACTCGCGGCGGGACGTCACAGCTTGACGGTCGTCAAGGCAGGCTGGCAGAGTCGCGACCTCATGGTCAACGTCGCGGACGGCGGGACGCCGATTTTAACCAGCGTCGCGCTCGACCGCAGCGATGCGATTCCGACGCGCGGAACCGGTCACTTGATCGTTCACAGCAGCGATCCGCTTCCGGCCTCGATTCAAGTCGACGGAAGTGCGGTCGGTCTGACGAAAGGAGTATGCGACCTTCCCGCGGGCCCTCATACCGTCGTGATGTTCACGGCGCACGGGCGAATCACGCGGCACGTGACGATTTATGCCGACATGTCGACCGAAGTGATCGTGCGCGAAGAAGCGGAGGGCGAGGGAGCGAAGTGAGGCAGGTTGGCTAGCGTATATATCGAGACGTTCGGCTGTCAGATGAACGAGGCCGATTCGGACTTCCTCGCGGAGCGCGCTGCCGGTGCCGGCTACTCGATCGCGCGACGCCCGGAAGACGCATCGGTCTTGGTCTTGAACACGTGTACGGTCCGCGACAACGCGGAGCGGCGTGCGTACGGCCGAATCGGCCACTTCAAAGCGCTCAAGGCTGCCGATCCGTCGGTGAAGCTCGTCGTGTGCGGATGTCTGGCCGAGCAGGACAAAGATCGGATGCAGACGATCGTCCCGCACGTCGACGCGGTCTTCGGGACGAAAGAGCTCGCGCAACTCTCGGAGTTGATCGCGCGCTGGCGGCCCTCGTTTCCCGACGACGAGGCGAGCGAGGAGCGGGCGCTCATGATGCCGCTCGGCGGAGCGGCCGACTGCGTCGAGGACGCCTACGCGGCATTGCGCGCGTTCGTCACGGTGCAGCGCGGCTGTTCCTACTATTGTACGTTCTGTATCGTCCCGCACGTGCGCGGCCGATTCGATCACCGCCCAATGGGTGACATCATCGCCGAGGTGGGTGAGAAAATCGCCGCCGGTGCGCGCGAGATCACGCTTGTCGGGCAGACGGTGAACGCCTACCGCGACCCCTCGAACGGTGCCGACTTCGCCGATTTGCTCGAAACCGTTGCTGCCATCGACGGCCTCGAGCGGCTGACGTTCATCACCTCGCACCCCAAGGATCTCAACGAAAAGCTCGCGCGGACGCTCGGCTCGATCCCAGCGCTCAATTCGCGGCTCCATCTGGCCGTGCAAAGCGGATCGAACCCGGTGTTGCGTCGGATGAACCGCAAGTACACGATCGAACAGTATCTCGAGAAGGCGGCGATGGTGCGCGAGTACGCGCCGGATTGGGCGCTGACGACCGACCTGATCGTCGGTTTCCCGGGCGAGACGGAAGAAGACTTCGAGAAGACGCTCGAACTATGCGAGCGCGGTCTCTTCGCGCAAGCTTTCATGTTCGTCTACTCGACGCGGCGCGGGACGCCGGCGGCGCACTGGGAGCAAATTCCGCCCGAGGTGGGCAGCGCGCGTCTGCAGCGTTTGCTCGCGGTACAGGATCGGTTTGTGCGCGCGTATCATGAGCGCAAGGTCGGGACGACCGTGCGCGCTTTGATCCACGGCTTCTCGCGAAAAGACCGCGAGAAACTCTCGCTCAAGACGCTCGACAACGTCACGATCGTGACGCCGAACGTCGCCCCGTTCGATGCGCCCGCCGGCGCGCAAGAACCGTGGCTCGACGTCCGCATCGATCAAGCCTTCACCTGGGGCGTCATGGGCACGCCCCTCCGGCGCGCCTCTACATTCGACGAACTCGGAAGACCGGTCGAGGGCCCGGTACTCAGTCTGATCTAGTGACGTACTCGCCGATGCTCGAGCAGTACTTCGGGATGAAAGCCCGCCATCCCGAAGCGATCTTGCTGTCCCGCGTCGGCGATTTCTACGAAGCGTACGGCGAAGACGCCGAGACGATCGCGCGCGCCCTTTCGATCGCGCTTACGTCGAAAGAAGCCGGCAGCGGAAAGCGGATCGCTATGGCCGGCGTGCCGTACCATGCGCTCGACGGCTATCTTGCGAAGCTGGTCGCACAGCGGCGTGTCGTCGCGCTTGCCGAACAGCTTGAAGCGCCGATCCCGAACAAGCTGGTCAAGCGCGACATCGTCCGCGTCGTCACGCCTGGAACGTTGGTCGAAGAACAGTTGCTCGCTCGCTCGAGCAACAACTACCTCGCGGCGCTGACGACTCTCGAGGACGTGATCGCGCTCGCCCATGCGGACATTTCAACGGGCTACTGCGCCGCGACGGCGTTCTCCGGTGAAGGCGCGATCGACGACGTCCTTGCCGAGCTCGCGCGGATCGATCCTGCGGAGATCGTCGCCGACGTCGGCTCCAACGTCCGTGAATTGCTGGCCGCCGCCTTCGAAGCAAGCGGTGCGCGGATCACGGCGCCGGCATTGGCGGCAGTCGACGGCCGCGCACGCGATCCCGTCGAAGGGTTCTCCCTCGACGAATCCGCGGCGATCCATCGGGCACTCGACGCGATTGTGGGTTTTCTGCGGCGGACCGGCGCGCCGGACGGCGCACTGCGCGCGCCGATCGTCTATGCGCAATCCGGCTTCCTAGCGCTCGACCCGAACACCCGCAAGCATCTCGAGCTGACCAAAGCGCTGGGCGCGAATCCGAACGCCACGCTTCTGGCGACGCTCGATCGGACGCGGACCGCGATGGGGTCGCGGATGCTCGCTCGCTGGATCCTGGCGCCGCTCGTCTCCGGGGACGCGATCGGCGCGCGCGCCGATGCCGTCGAGGCATTCGTTCGCGACGCTCCGCGCCGCAGTGCGCTGCAAGAAGTGCTGCATAAGTGTTTCGACCTCGAGCGGATCGCACAAAAGGTCCGTTTCCGGCGCGCTTTTCCCCGCGATCTCGCGTCGCTGCGACGGACGCTCGCCCTGCTCGACCCGGTCCGTGACGCGCTCTCGAATCCGCAGCTGCCGCCGCGGTTGCACGCGATGCACGATGCGATCGGCAATTTCGACGACGTGATCCGTGACCTTGAGACGGCCCTCGTCGACGAGCCGCCCGCGACGTTGGCCGACGGCGGCGTGATCCGGCCCGAATCGTCGGCGGAGCTCGCCGAGTGCGTCGCCTTGCGGACCGACGCGCGCAGCCGGATCGCGGCACTCGAAGAGCGCGAGCGCGAGCGGACAGGGATCAAGACCCTGAAGATCAAGTACGCAAGCGCCTTCGGCTACGCGATCGAGGTGAGCAAAGGCAACGTCGCATCGGTCCCGGGCGACTACGTGCGCCGGCAAACGCTGACGAGCGGCGAACGTTTCGTGACGCCCGAGCTGCGAGAGCTGGATGCCGCGATCGCGAGCGCGCAGGCGCGGCAGCTGCGCCTCGAGACGGTCCTGTTCGAAAATCTCATCGAGCGAATCGCAGAGCGCGCAGACGATCTGCTCGTCGCTGCCGAAGCACTCGCCGAGACGGACGTCTTTGCATCGCTCGCGCAGATCGCGGTCGAACGCGGCTACGCGCGTCCGCAGTTTATCGACCAAAGCAAGATCTCGATCGCCGATGGCCGCCATCCGGTGATGGAGGCGCTACTGGGGTCGTCGTTCGTCCCCAACGATGTCCAGCTCGACGTCGAGCGGGCTCGCTTCATCCTGCTGACCGGGCCGAACATGGGCGGCAAATCGACCTTCCTGCGGCAAGCCGGCTTGCTGGTCATCCTCGCGCAAATGGGATCGTTCGTCCCCGCCAAATCTGCGACACTCGGGATCGTCGATCGAATCTTCACGCGAATCGGCGCGGGTGACGATCTCGCCTCGGGGCAGTCGACGTTCTACATTGAAATGGCCGAGGCGGCGAACATCTTGCGGCGCGCGACGCAGCGCAGCTTGCTCTTGATCGACGAGGTCGGGCGCGGGACGGGGACGATCGACGGGCTCGCGATCGCGCAAGCGATCAGCGAGTTTTTGCTCGAGCGCGAGAGCCGCGCCCCGCTCGTGCTGTTCGCAACGCATTTCCACGAGCTCGTTTCGCTCGCCGAACGCTGGCCGCTCGTCGCGAATTATCACGTCACGGCGGTCGAAAGCACCGCGCGCTCGGGGGCGCCCGTGTTCTCGCACCGCGTTCTGCCCGGCAGCACGTCGCGCTCGTTCGGGATCGAGGTCGCGCGCATGGCCGGATTGCCGCCCGCGGTCGTCGCGCGCGCGAAGGAGATCGCGGACGCGCTTTCCGGAAGGCCGACGCTCGAGGCGCAGGTCCCGCTGCGGGGAAAGCTCACGAAGCCTGAGGTCGCCGATCAGCCGCTTCTATTCGACGTCCGATGAACAACGTGATTCATCTCCTGGATCCGGAGGCGATCGGTCAGATCGCCGCCGGCGAAGTCATCGAGCGGCCGGCCTCGGTCGTCAAGGAACTCGTCGAGAATGCGATCGATGCGGGGGCGACCCGCATCGCGGTCCGCGTGCGGGTCGGCGGGATCGCTGAGATCGAAGTCGCCGACGACGGCGCCGGGATCGCGCCGGGCGAGCTTGCGTTGGCGCTCGCGCGTCATGCGACCAGCAAGCTGGATGGGGCCGGAGGGCTCCTTTCGATCCGGACGCTTGGTTTTCGCGGCGAAGGCTTGGCGAGCATCGCCGCGGTCGCGCGCGTTCGCTTGATCTCGCGGCCGCCCGGCGCCGAGGTCGGAACGGCGATCGAAGCATTCGGCGAGAGCATCAGCGAAACCGAAGTGGCCGCGACGCCGCCGGGGACGCGCGTCATCGTCCGCGATTTGTTCGCCAACGTCCCCGTGCGGCGCGAATACCTGCGGGCGCCGAGTACCGAGTTCGCGCGCATCTCGACGTGGCTCTCAACGCTCGCGCTCGCCTATCCCGAGATCGCGTTTTCGCTCGAGCACGACGGTAAGCCGGTCTTCACCTTCGGGATCGAGGACGGGATCTATTCGCGTCTGGCGCATACGTTCGGCCCCGCGGCGGCCCGGACGCTCCTTCCGTTGGGGCCGCACGAGTCGGTGGGCGTGTGCGTCGAAGGCTACATCAGCCCGCCGGGCAGCGACCGCCCCGACCGCCGCCTGCAATTCCTCTTCGTGAACCGGCGCCTCTTGCGCAGCGGACTGTTGATCGGCGCTTGGACCGCTGCGTACCGGACGTTCGCGATGGTTGGACGCTATCCGTACGGGATCGTCTTTCTCGACGTCCAGCCGGCGGACGTCGACCCAAACGTCCACCCGACGAAAAGCGACGTGCGGTTGCGCCACAACGACCACGTCGTCAGCGTCGTGCGCGAGGCGATGGCTGCGACGCTGCGACGCAGCGCCGGCGAGCGGCTCCAGCAAGCGATCTCTTTCGTCCCCGACGTGGCGGCGGCAGAAGGAGAAAATGGAAGCGCGCAGTCGCTCGATTTCGGTTTCGACGAGGCTGAAATCGACCCGGATCGCACGCGCGTCCTCGGACAGCTTGCGCGGTCGTTCGTAGTAGCCGGCGACGCGGACGCGCTCGTCCTCATCGATCAGCACGCCGCGCACGAACGGATCGCGTATGAGATGCTGCTGCGCAACGCGTCGGCTCAGGTGCAGCACGAACCACTGCTCGTCCCCTTCGTTTTCGAGGTGACGGCGCCGGAAGCGGAACGTCTCGAAAGGTCACTTGAGGCGCTTGCGGCCGCCGGCTTCGAGATCGAACCGTTCGGCGAACGGACGTACCGCCTAACGGCGACGCCTTTCGGCTTTCCGCGACGCGGCGCCGGTTTCGACGTCGCCGGCTTTCTCGACGGCCTCGACGACGACGTTCGGGGACTCGGCGCGAACGAACGGGTCTGGGCTTCGGTCGCGTGCCATTCGGTCGTCCGCGCAGGCGAGACGCTTGCACCGGCGGAGATGGCGACTTTGGTCGCGCGGTTGCGGAAGTGCGAGAATCCGATGCACTGTCCGCACGGGCGCCCCACAATCGTGCGGCTCGAAGCGGATGCGGTCGCGCGACTGTTCAAGAGAGCGTGAATCCCGGCGTCTTGATTCTGGCCGGACCGACCGCATCGGGCAAAACGGAGCTTGCGCTTGCGCTCGCCGAGGCGTTCGATGCAGAGATCATCGGTGCCGACTCGCGCCAGATCTACCGCGGGATGACGATTGGGACCGCGGCGCCGACGCCGGAACAGCGCGCACGCGTCCCCCACCATCTCGTCGAATTTCTCGACCCCTTCGAACGCTACTCGGCGGCGCGGTTTGCCGTCGACGCGCTGGCGGAGCTCGACCAAATGGCCCGGCGCGGAAAGCGCGCGATCGTCGTCGGCGGGACGGGCTTCTATATTCGGACGCTGGCCGGCGACGTAACGCTGGCGGCCGGGCATGACGAATCGGTTCGGGATCGCCTTGCGCTGGAAGCGCGCATTCATCCACGCGACGTATTGCACGGATGGCTCGCATCGCTCGATCCCGCGCGCGCCGCGGCGATCGATCCGGCCGATCCGTATCGAGTCTCGCGGGCGCTCGAAGTCGCGCTCTCCGGACGCGCGCGCGAGACGGCCGTCGAGCCGCGCGTGCTTGGGACGCTCAAGAACCGCGGCATCCCGTACAAGAAGCTCTACCTCACCGTTGAGCGCGATGAACTCGAGCGGCGGATCGACGCACGGATCGAGCGCATGCTCGCTACGGGCCTTCTGGAAGAAGCGGAGCGCATCGGCCCTGATGCGGTCGCGGCAGATGCCGTCGGCTACCGCGAAGCGCTGGCGTACCTGCGAGGACGGATGACCTCGGCCGAATTGCGCGATCGGCTGGCACGCACGACCCGCCGGTACGCGAAGCGTCAAGCGACATGGTTTCGGACCGAACCCGATTTGCTCGCGCTCCCTGCGGCCGATGCGCGCCGCGCGGCGGTTGCCGCGGCAAGGGAAATACCCGGATGGGCCTGAAGCGCGAACAAAGCTATGAATAACCACGGCGCACGCGCGCCGCAGCTGCAAGATACCTACCTCGCCGAAATGAAGCGGCAGGCGGTCCCCGTCGTGGTGTATTTGGTCAACGGCTTCCAACTGCGCGGCGTCGTGAAGGGCTTCGATAACTTCACGATCATCCTCGAGTACGAACACAAGTCGCACCTCATCTACAAGCACGCGGTCTCGACGATTTCGCCGCAAGGTGCCGTCGTCAATCCGATTCCGGTCGAACCGGAGGAGGCCAGCCGGGCGTGAGCGTGTCCGTCCCCATCGTGAAGATGAACGGGACGAAGAACGAGTTCGTGGTCCTCGATCATCGTAGCGGCGAGCAAAACGGGTATCCGAAACTGGCGGTTGCGCTGTGCGACCCGCAAAGCGGCTTCGAGGCTGACGGATTGCTCGTGATTTTGCCGTCGCGCGAAGCTGATGCCCGAATGCGGATGTTCAATCCCGACGGCACCGAAGCCGAGATGTGCGGGAACGGGATTCGCTGCGTCGCGCGCTATCTCGTAGAGGCCGGCGGTCCGGAGCATGCGACGATCGAGACGATCGCCGGACCGATTCGCACCGACGTCGTCGGTCGCGACCCGTTCTTAGTCCGGGCTGCCATCGGTTCCCCGCAAGTCGGCGAACCGCGCGAGCTTTCCATCGCCGGTCGAACGCTGGAATATGTTCCCGTCTCGGTCGGCAATCCGCATGTCGTCATCTTTACCGACGACGTGATGCGCGTCGATCTCGAGTTCATTGGACCGCAGATCGAGAAGCATCCGGCGTTTCCCGAGGGGACGAACGTGCACTTTTGCGTCGTCGAAGATCGCAAGACGCTGCGCGCCCGTCATTGGGAGCGTGGTGCCGGCGCGACCTTGGCTTGCGGGACGGGAGCGACGGCCTGCGCCGCCGCAGCGATCGTGCGCGGCATCGCGGATTCACCCGTCGACGTCTGGGTCCCCGGCGGGCGTTTGATCATCGAATGGGACGGCCGTGGTGAAGCGTTCATGACCGGCGAGGTCGAGCGCGAGTTTGAGACCGTCGCCAGCACCTGACATGCAACCTGGCCTGGCGTACAGCGACGCGCGCGGGCGCGTCTTTTTTGACTCCGAGGCGCTCCCGCTCGCCGGCGACGGGATCGAGCGAGAGGCGTCTTCGGCAGAATTGATCCCGGCGCCGCCCGGCACGGTGACGACGATGCTGCCCGGACGGCGGCCGCGCCTCGTTCGCGGCCGATCCGCACGCCGCACCGCGCTCGCGGCGTTGCTGCCGATCGGATACACGCGGCTCCTGCTCCCAGCGTACGCGCGCGACGCCGGTGCGCCGGTGTTGCCGCTTTTCGGTTATACGTTTGCTTGCGCGATCGACGATGCGTTGCACGTCGCAGCGGCCAAAACGGACGAGCCGCCGGATTGGCAGCCCCGCTTTTTCCCCGCCGGCATGCTCGAGCGGATCGTCGAACAACGTCGCGCAGCCGATCCGCAGAATCGCTTGCTGGAACAAGTCGAGCGCTGTGCGCTCGAATACGGCTGTTTTACCGCGCAAAACGTGTTTCTCGCCTGCGGTGAAGCTGCCTTGCCCGTCTCGCCGCGCTGCAATGCCGCTTGCGTCGGCTGCATCTCCGAGCAGGATCTCGATGCGGGGATTCCTTCGCCGCAAGAACGGATTGCGTTCGAGCCCCAGGTCGACGAGATCGTTCGCGTCGCAGTCGCGCACTTCGAGCGGGTCCCGGAAGGAATCGTTTCCTTCGGCCAAGGTTGCGAGGGTGAGCCGCTGTTGCGCGCATCCGCGATCGCGTCGGCGATCGAAAAGATACGGGGGCGGCTACCGCGCGGCACGATCAACCTCAATACGAACGGCAGCCTGCCGAAATCTCTGCGCCGGCTGATCGACGCGGGACTGCAGGCGGTGCGAATCAGCCTTTCCTCGTTCCGTCCCGATGTGTACGCCGCGTACTATCGGCCCGTCGGGTATGCGCTCGATGACGTCTTCGAAAGCATCCGGATGGCCGGCGATGCCGGTTTGCGCGTCTCGCTCAATCTGCTGACGCATCCCGGCGTCACGGACGATCGAGCCGAGTTGCTAGCGATGGAGACGTTCCTGCGCGACGTCCGTCCGGCGTTGATTCAAACGCGTACGTTGAACATCGACCCGGACGTCTACTTTGCGTGCGTCGGGCGTCCGGCGGAGCCGCTTGGGATGTTGCACGCGTTGGACCGCATCGGGCGGTGCGGCATCGAGATCGGCAACGTTACCCGTCCCGCAATGCAGGGTTCGCTAGCCACACCCACAGGGCGATCGTAAGCCCGACGATCCCGGCGCCCGTCAGGGTGACCGAGAGATTCGTGAGCGAGGCGATCGAGCCCAAGAGGAGCGTTCCAGCCGGGACCATCCCTTGCATGATCATCGAGTAGATCGACATCGTTCGTCCGCGCATGTCGTCGGGAACGGTCGTTTGGATCAGGATGTTGGTCAGCCCGGTGAACGTCAAACTTCCGATCCCAAGGACGAACAGAATCACGAGTGCGACGATGAAGCTATGATTGAGTCCGAGCAGTACGATGCAGCACGCGAGGATCGCCGACGCGATAAACCAGCGCCGCGCGCGCCGGCCCGTGGTGAACACGGCAGTCAGGATCGCACCGCTGACGCCGCCGATCCCCGCTGACGCCATGAGCCAGCCCAAACCTTTTGGGCCCGTGTTGACGACGTGCAGCGCGTACGCGGGCAGCAAGAAATTGTAGGGCCGCAACAACAGGGCGTTCGCAAAAAGAATGAAGACGATCCAGCGCAACACGGGATGCAGCGCGATGAAGCGCAGGCCGCTGCCGATGGCTCGCAGTATCGGCTCGCGCGCACTGCGATCCATGACCGGCGGAGACTGCATGAGAAAGACCACAGTCGTGACTGCGAGCACCGTCACCGCATTGACGTAGAATGAAGCAGCGATACCGACCGAGGCGATGAGGACTCCGGCGATCGGCGGACCGATGATCGACGGACTGTTGAACGCGATTTGGTTGAGGCCGACGGCGTTTGCGACGTGCTCGCGCGAGACGATGAACGGAATCCAGCTTTGGCGCGCCGGCGCATCGAAACACTGCGCCGCGGCGAGACAGCCTGAGAGCAAGAAGATTTCGGCGATGTTGATGTGATGCGTCAGGGTCAGCGTCGCGAGCAGCAGCGACAGGCCGGATACGATCGAGCTCGTCGTCAGGATGATGCGCCGGCGCGGGTAGTGATCGGCTATGACACCCGCGAGTGGCGAAAAGAGCAAGACGGGGAGGGCGCGCGACGCGCCCAAGAATCCGACGTAAAGCGCCGCGCGCGACGGCGAACCGGCAAGGTAGGCGACGAAGTAGCCGAGCGTCGTGAATTGCATCCAGGTTCCCAGATTGCTCACGAGCAGGCCGAACCACAGAAGACGAAAATCCCGGTAGCCGAACGCTGCACCGATGCGGCTTCGGCGCCGCGGAATGCGCGGTTCGGCTTGGCTAACTGGCGCGCTCACCTCAGCGCTACCTGTCACGCCGGAGGTTCCGCGCCCTTCCGTGCTAAACGCCGCGCCTATGAAGCGTGTCGTCCCGATCGACTATCATGCGGAGCAACCGGAGCAACATTTTAGCGCCGCGCTGGCAGTCCGCGATGTCGTCATCGGTATGTCCGACGGTCTCACCGTCCCGTTTGCGCTCGCGGCGGGGATCACCGGAGCGATCGCATCGACGCATACCGTCGTGATCGCAGGGATTGCCGAAATCGTCGCGGGTTCGATCGCCATGGGTTTCGGCGGCTACCTCGCAGCGCAGACCGACATCGATCGGTACGTCACCGAGTACCGGCGCGAAGCGCACGAAGCCGAACATATGCCCGACCAAGAACGCAACGAAGTTGCAACCGTGTTTGCCGAGTATGGGATAGAAGGCGCGCAATTGGAGGCGCTCGTCGATCACATCGCGAGCGATCGCGATCGTTGGGTCGACTTCATGATGCGCTTTGAGCTCGGTATGGAGAAACCCAATCCGAGGCAGGCTCCGATCAGCGCGATCACGATCGGCGGTTCGTACGCGGTCGGCGGGCTGATCCCGCTCTTTCCCTACGTGACGATGCCCGACGTCGGCTCGGCGCTGGCGCTTTCAACGGCCTGCACCGCCGTTGCGCTGCTGACCTTCGGCGTCTTCAAGGCGCACTTCACCGGGATGCCCCCTTTGCGAGGCGCGTTTCAGACCCTGTTGACGGGAGGACTTGCCGCGGCGGCTGCATTCGGCTTGACGCGCTTAGTCCATTAAAGCGGCATTAGCAGCCAAGCAAATAGGACAAGTGTAGAAAAGAGCCGTTCATGGGTACGGTGAAGTCGTGGTAACGTGGGAAGGCTGAGATTTGGCTTGCCGCTGGCCGGATGGTTGTTAGCGGTATTGATCGGTTTCGTCGGCACCTCGTATTGGCTCGCTGCGCGCTCGAATCCGGGGCAGTCTCCGCAGCAGCTCATCGCGCGGTATTTTATTCCGTCGGCTCAGCAGGTTTTCGGAAAAGAGCGCCTTTCGGTGTTGATTCTCGGAATCGACTACAACTATGACGAGCACGATATGCCGTTTTCAAAGGACGCGCGCAGCGACACCATCATGGCGGTCTCACTTGATTTCCCAACCAAGTCAGTTCGCGAGCTTTCGGTGCCGCGCGATATGGACGTCGTGTTGCCGAACGGCCACGAAGACAAAATCAACGCGGCGTATGCCGAGGGCGGGGTGCCTGAGGCCAAGGCGGTCATTGCACAGTTCCTCAATGTCCCGCAATTCGACCGGTATGTCGTGCTGCGCGTCGATGCGGCGCGGGATCTGATCAGCGCGCTTGGCGGCGTCGACGTCAACGTTCAGAATTCGGACGCGCTGCGGCATCAAGGTCCCAACGGTCCGGTCGACTACGACGACAGCTGGGGACATCTCCACGTCCATCTGAAACCGGGCTTGCAGCACTTGAGCGGCGATCAGGCGGTCGGGTATGCCCGTTTCCGGCACGATTGGTGCAGCGACCCATGCCGCATCATGCGGCAGCAACAGGTTACGCGCGCGATCATCGACACGCTCGAGCACAACCAGCTCAACACGCTGACGCACATCCAGTCGCTGCTCGCCGTCATGCGAAAGGATATCGAGACGGACTTCACGCCGCAAGAAGAGCTGAGCCTCGCGACGGACTTCTCGAGTATCAATTTGGCGTCGATAAAGACGGAGCAGATCCCGTACGTCGCTGACAAGGATCTCCCGCTGGCAGGCAACGTGATCATCCCGGACGACAAAGCAAAGGCGCAGCTCGTTGCCAGGCTGTTTGGTCCGGAGGCGACTCCCGCCGCCGTACCGTCCGGGGCGCTCGCTGCGATCGCTCCCAACAGCGTTCACGTGACGGTCGAGAACGGGAGCGGCGAGCACGGCCTCGCTTCAAAGGTTGCGCAGGCGCTTCAGTCTCATGGCTTCGTCGTCGATGCCGTCCGTGACGCCGATTCATTCGGCTACGAAACGACCGAGATCCATGCCAGACCGGATCGCCCATTCGTAGGCGACAAGGTCCGAAGCGAGCTCGGGTTCCCGGCCGCCGCACTGAAAATTGACACTGCCGCGTTGACAACGACTCCCAGTGACGTTACGGTGATCGTAGGGCGGGACTACCCCGCGCACTAGCCCTCAGCCAAAGGCGGCAGCCATGACGGCTCCGACGACAGCCCTTTATTGGAAAACCTACTTCGGCATCGCGCTCGTCGTAGCGCTTGCTGTTGGCTGGCCCGCGCCGTCGATCGCCGCAGAACGGTCGCGCATGGTGATTCATGCCGTTGTACTGGCCGTCGATCCGGCGAAGAGCTTGGTCATGTTGCACCACGAGGCGCTCGAGACTGGGACGGCTACCGATCGCGTCTGCCAGCTGAAACACCATCGCGACGCGCTACTGCTCACCCGCGGCACCGTGATCGAGGCAATCGCCGAAACGGCACACCAACCATGGGTCCTCGAGGACGTTCACATCCGCGCACGGACGTTGCTTCCAAGTTCGGCCGCAGCGGCGATCTAGCTAAAGCGCGCTGTGCGCCGCGTCGGAGATTGTAAGAAGTTCTTCTGCGGCGTCGTATTCGAAGAGCTCGGCGTAACGGCCCCAGTCGACCGCGGTCGCGAATTGGCGTCGTGCCTCGTCAGCCGGATAATATTCGTCAAGCAGGTCTAGGAAAAAGTCAGCACGCATCGATCCGTTCTGCTTTTCTCGCAGCGTCTTGGACATCGTCGCGACCAACGGGACGTGCTCGAGGACTTGGTGTCGGAAGAGTTCCTTGCTGCGCAGGATTGTCGTCGTGGCGAAGTCTCGCCCGACGTCGCTGACGTGAACGATGCCGTCCGCTACGATCGCAAAGCCAAGCAACCCGGCTGCGTCGAGAATCGGAAGCAGGTCGTCGATCGGCAGCGAGAGCCGTTCGGCGACACGGGCAATTTCGTGTCGATCCCTATCGTGCTCTACGAGCAGCTCGAGCAGACCGCTGATCGTCCCAACGCGGACGTGCGGAAGAGGCTCGGCGTACGGTGACCGTGACGGCTTCCGCTGCGGGACCTGACTCGCATGCGCCGGGACGACCTCGATATTCATTGTCGGATTGGTCATGATCGCGTACAGGTGCTCCACGAGCTCCTTGAATTCGGGCCTCGTGCGGTCGTGCGGCCGGGGCAGATCGACTTTCACCTCGCCCCGGATCCGCCCGGGATTTGTGCCGAGGACGATGATCCGGTCGGCGAGGAAAACCGCCTCTTCGATGTTGTGGGTGACAAGCAAGATGCTTTTCGCGGGAAACGTCCCCGCGTTCCAGAGGTCGTCGATTTCTCCGCGCAGGTTTTCGGCGGTCAGCACGTCGAGTGCGCTGAACGGCTCGTCCAAGAAGAGAACCTTCGGCTCGACGACGAGGGCACGCGCGAAACCGACACGCTGTTTCATTCCGCCGGAGAGTTCTTTTGGATAGGCGCTCTCGAAGCCGTCCAAGCCGACGAGGTCGATCGCTTTGAGCGCGCGTTTCGTCCGTTCCATCCGTCCGACGCCGTGGGCCTCCAATCCGACTTCGACGTTCTCGATGACCGTCAGCCACGGCAAGAGCGCAAACGATTGAAAAACCATCGCGACATCGGGATTTGGGCCGGTCAGCGGCTTTCCGTCACTGAACACTTTGCCGCTCGAGGCCGGGATGAGTCCGGCCATGATCCGCAGGAGCGTGCTCTTGCCGCTTCCGCTGCGTCCCAGCAGGGCGACGACTTCGCCCGGCTCGACGCTGACGCTGATGTTGTCGAGGACGGTGAACTCGCTCTTCCCCTCGGGATGCGGGAACGATTTACAGCAGCTTTCGACTTCGACCAAGCCTTGTGCGCTCATAGGTGATACTTCTTCTCCGCAAGTGCGTAGAGTTTACGCCAAAAGATCCGATTGACTGCGACGACGTAGACGCTCATCATCCCGACGCCTAGCGTGATGCGCGGCCAATCGCCCTTTCCGGTCGCATCGGCGATGTACGATCCCAGGCCGGCCGCCGTCAACGTCGTGTGTCCCCACGTCACGATTTCCGAGACGATGCTCGCATTCCAAGCGCCGCCGCTCGCCGTGATTCCGCCGGTTACCCACGACGAAAAGATCCCCGGTACGATCAGCCTTCGCCAGCGGCTCCAGCCGCGCAGGCCGATATCGTCGGCCATTTCGCGCAAGTCAGTCGGGATGCTTGCGGCACCGGCGATCGTGTTGAAGAGGATGTACCACTGCGCCCCCAGCGCCATCAGGATGATGCTGCCGTAGTTGATGTTGACGTGGTACGTGATGAAGGCCAAGGTTGCAAACGGGAAGATGAAGTTCGCGGGGAACGATGCGCAGAAGAGCGCGACCGGCTGGAGCATGCGGGTCAATCGAGGATTGAGTCCGATGACGACGCCGATCGGCGTCCACACGAGCGTCGCCAACGTCAGCAGGACCGCGACGCGCAGCAACGTCGCAGCCCCGAGCGCGATGACTTTCGAGATCTCGACAAAGCCGACCGTCGTCAGGATGAAGTGAATTCCTAACCCGATGAGTCCTGCGACGATGACGATCAACGCGGCTAGATAGAGCTGGTTGACGATGCGCTCGACGCGCGGGTCGACGATTCGCATCGGGCGAACGGCCGTCACCGAGGAAAGCGCGAACGTCAGTGCATCGCCGGCCGGCGACCAGATTCGCTCGATCGCATGCGGGACGCGTGACGACCGAAAGAGGTCGAAGACCCACGATTGCGGAGCTTCGGCGGCGGCGCTTTGCTCCAGGCGGAACTTGTCCGCCCATGCGACGACCGGCCGCCAGAAGAGTTGATCGATCAGAACGATCGTGAACGCCATCGTCAGAACGGCCCAGCCCAGGGCGTGCATGTCCTGCGCGCTGACGGCCGCGGCGACGTACGATCCGATCCCGGGCAGCGTGTATGACTGATTGAGGACGCTGATCGCCTCGCTCGCCGCGAGAAAGAACCAGCCGCCGCCGAAGCTCATCATCGCGTTCCAGACCAGTCCGATCATGCTCGCCGGGACCTCGAGTTGCACGAAGCGTTGCCACGCCGGCAGGCGATAGGATTCGGTCGCTTCGACCAAATCCTGCGGCAGCGTGCGTAGCGTCTGATAGAACGAGAACGCCATATTCCAAGCTTGGCTCGTAAAGATCGCAAAGATCGATGCGCACTCGAGCCCCAGCAGACTCCCCGGGAATAGCGCGATAAAGCCGGTTACCGTGATCGAGAGGAAGCCTAGAACCGGGACCGACTGCAAGATGTCGAGCAGCGGAATGAGAACGCGCTCGGCGTATTTGCTGCGCGCCGCCACGTAGCCATAGGCGAACGTGAACACGAAGGACGCAGCGAGTGCGACGAACATGCGCAGCGTCGACCGGCCCGCATAGTAAGGAAGGTTTCTCGGGTCGAGGCTGACGGACGGAACGTTCTTCGGCGGCGTGAACCCGACGAACGCTCCCGCTCCGACTTTGGCGATGACGGCGAGGATCGCAAGCGCGCCTAAGATGACCGCGAGGTCGGAGAGGCCGAATCTCAGGCGTCGAAGCGAGATCCGCGGCGGTAGTATATTCTGCATCGCGCCGAGCCTCGAATCCGACGGCGAGTCGCGGTCTTCCTCGCCTCGCGCAGGAGTTAAAGGCTGTTAATGCAGGCGGTGTATCGCTAGTTCGACGACGAACGCGACCGCGATGGCACTATAGATCCAGACGAACCAGCGTGTCATCAACGAGTCCATGGATGGAAGACCGCCAAGACGATCGCAACCGAGGAAAGTGCGATCAAGAGGATCGCGATGACCAGCGAAGCGACCCGCTCTTCGGCGCTCTGAGGAGGCACCTCTATCTTAGGCGATTCGCTTTCCGTTCGATCTTGACCGCTGCGGCGTCGGGTTGAGGAAGTACGCGTTCCGCACGACGATCAGCGCAATGATCGCGGCGGCAAGGGCGGGGCCTAGTTCGTTCGTAGGCATCACCGTCCAATTGTAGCGCGCGTCACCGAGCGCGAACATCCGCCGAGTGGATCATCCGTTCGGCTGGTGCTAGAACGTCTTCCCCGCCGCCAAGAGGAGCTGTTCGGCGATCGGCCCGAGCGTGTCGGCGGGCAAGAAGATCAGCGCGGAGTCGATGAGCGCGACCCCGACCAGTAAGAGCATAAAGAGGAAGGAGTCGGTCCTGAATGTCCCGCGCGTCGAGGGCCGTAGCGGTTGGGCGGCGATCGCCCCGGCCAGCGCGAGCGTGGGGATCATCGGCAGGTAGCGTCCCGCCAGCATCACGAGCCCAAGGACGAGATTGTAGAACACATTCGATCCGAGGCCTCCGAACGCGCTGCCGTTCCCGACCGCGCTCGAACTAAACGCGTAGACGATTTCCGAGAAGCCGTGAGGCCCGGCGTTGCCCAGCGTCGCGAGTCCAACGGGTGTAAGGACGGCGACGCAAGCCGGAATCAACACGACCAGGGGGACCGCCAGAACCGCGAGGACGACGTACTGGATTTCGCGGCGCTCGATTTTCTTGCCGAGATATTCCGGTGTGCGTCCGACCATCAGGCCGGCGATGAAGACGGTGAGCACCGCAAGGACGAGCATGCCGTACAAGCCGCTCCCGACGCCGCCATAGATGATCTCACCGATCTGCATGTTGATCATCGCGACCAAACCGCCGATCGGGGAAAGCGTATCGTAGGCGAAGTTCGAGGCGCCGGCGCCCGAATCGGTCGCCACGGTCAGCGAAAGCCCGGCCCCGTCGACGCCGAAGCGCACCTCCTTGCCTTCCATGTAGCCGCCGCTCGCGCCGAGTTGTTGGATGAGCGGATTCCCCGCTGCTTCCGCGAGCTGCGAGATGACGAAACCGGCCGTGAAGAGCAGGGCCATCGCGCCGAAAATCATCCAGCCCTGGCGCGTGTTCCCGGCCATCTTTCCGAACGTGTACGTCAACGCACCCGGGATCAAGAACATCGCCAACAACTCGAGCAGGTTGCTGAAGGGTGTCGGGTTCTCGTTCGGCGAGGCGGAGTTTGCAGCGACGAAGCCGCCGCCGTTGCCGCCGAGGAGCTTGATGACCTCCTGCGAGGCCATCGGTCCGCCCGTGATCGTCTGCTTGAAGCCCTCGAGCGACGTCACGTCGGTATATGAATTGAAGTTTTGCGGAATCCCCTGCCAGACGAACAGCACCGTGCCGAGGACGCAGAGCGGGAGTAAGACGTAGAGCGACCCGCGCACGAGATCGACCCAGAAATTGCCCAGGCGCGTTGCATTCGCGCGGGTGATGCCGCGGATGAAGGCGATGGCGACGGCCAAGCCGGTCGCGGCCGCGACGAAGTTTTGCCAGGCGCAGCCGGCCATTTGCGAGAGGTAGCTCAGCGTGCTCTCTCCCGAGTAGAACTGCCAGTTCGTCGTCGTGATGAAGCTGGCTGCGGTGTTCCAGGCCAGGTCGGGCGCCATGTTCGCGAAGTGCTGCGGATTGAGCGGGAGCCACTGTTGCGTCCGCAGGAGGACGTACATCGCGGCCCCGCTGACCAGTCCGAACGCGAGCACCGAGAAGATGTAGGTCGTCCACGGCATCTCTTCATCGGGATCGATGCGGCCGAGCCGGTAGAGCGCGATCTCGATCGGCCGAAAGAGCGCCGAGAGCAGGGTGCGTTCGCCTGCAAAGACACGTGCGATGTAGCCGCCGAGGGGCTTGACGAGCGCTGCGAAGATTGCGAAGAAGAAGACGGCTTGCCCGAGTGCGTAAGGGCTCATCGTGCTCGATCGCGGTTCACAGCCCCAACCCTAGCACGATCATTCGGGTCTGAACACCCGCCCATCGGCGAGGCGCCCATCCGATCGGATAGACCGTTTGGATGAGGTCTGGCGGCGCGGCGAGCCGAATTCTCGGGGCATGAGCGCAAATCCGCTGATTTTGGTCGTCGGCGGTGATACGTTGACGGAGCGCGTCTGCGCCGAACTGACTTCGACTGCGGGTCATGACGTGCGCGTGGTCTGGCCCGTTTCGCCGGACTCCGACGATGCACTGAAAGCGGCCGACGTCGAACGCGCGACGTCGATTTTGACGCTCTCGAGCGACGACGGGCTCAACCTTGCGATCGCCTTGCGTGCGCGGATGCTCAATCGGAAGATCCGGGTCGTTTTGCGCCAGTTCAATCCGGTGCTCGGCACCAAGATCGAGCAAAACTTGCCGGATTGCACAGTACTTTCGCCGGCGGCGCATTCGGCCGCGACCTACGCGGGCGCCGCGCTCGACCCCGGTTGCTTCTTCGCGTTGCGTTTTCCGGCCCAGGATGGTCCGTTGCTCGGATTCACGCAGACGACGGGCGCCGCGCTCGGAGCTGCAGGCTCGACGGTGCTGGAAACCGAGGAGCGCTCCCGTCTGCGCATCCTCGCGCTTGGGGAGCGTCTGGACCCGCCGGCCGGTGCCGCGATCACCGGTGACGATGCCCTGGTTACGTTCGGCCGCGTCGTCGAGCGCGCTGTGCCGCATCATCACCGGGCGGCCGCTGCGCAGGAAACGTCCCGGCCGGCCCGCCGACGGATCGGCCTCAAAGGCTTGGTCGCCGGATGGCATCGGCTCAATCCGGTTCTGCGTCTGCTTCTGGTCGCCGCGGTCGTCTTTTTCTCGTTCTCCTTCAGCTTTTTCCACTTCGTCCTGCACAGGACGTGGACGGCGGCGAGCTTCTACGTCGTGGAAACGATGACGAACGTCGGGTTCGGTGACACGACGGTGACAAAGCAGGGTCCGATCATTACCGGAGGGGCGATCTTGGCGATGCTGGGCGGGATCATTTTCACGAGCATCTTCATCGGGTATGTCAGCTCAGCACTGACGCGCGCGCAGTGGATCGCGATGCAAGGGTTGCGTCGCATACGCGCGCGCGGGCACATCGTGATCTGCGGCGGCGGGAAAATCGGTAGTGCGGTGGTCAACCTGCTTGCGGCCGCCGGCAAGAGGATGGTCGTCATCGAACCGAAACCCGACGCCAGCCTGGTGAGACGCGCTCGTGAGCGCGACGTCGATCTCCTGACCGGCGACGCCCATCGGGACGATGCGCTGGATCTGTGCGACATCCCGAACGCTGCGGCAGTACTCGCGCTTACCGACAACGACGCGATCAACCTCGAGATCGCGCTGGCTGCCCGCGCCCGCAGTCCCGACGTTCCCCTCGTCGTCCGGATGGAGAACGATGCGTTCGCTCGCGCGGTGTCGGCCCTCTTCGGCATTGCGACGTTCTCGCCGGCGGCCTTGACGGCGCCGGTCCTGGCCGGCCTCTCGCGCTTCCCGGGGACGCGCGGACGCGTCCGGTACGCGGGAGAGGATCATACGATCAGTCAGCGCTCCCAGAGTGCCGTGCCAGAGAAGCCGCCCGCAGACGTCTGTACGCCCTTGTGCGTTTGGCGCGGCGGTCAGCTGCTCGCCATCCGGGACTTTAGGGAGATGCAGCCCTACGACGAGTTGCTTTTCGTGGTCCCGCTCGGCCAATTTCGTCCAACGGTCGGCTTCTCCGAGTCTTCACCGGTCCTTCACGCGTAAAGGGCAATATCCGAATCCAGTCCGATCGGTCTAATCGAACCATCCGTTTGACGGATGGCGACCGCCCTGTGATACCTGCTACGATTGCGAATCGTGAGGGTTTGTAGATGCTTGAGTTAGGGATCATTCTCATGTCCGCAGTGATTTTCTACTTGTTCGACCGATACGCGGTCGGCTGCGAGTGGCTGTGATGTTCGACCAGATGCTCGGACTCGTGCTTTCCGTGATCGCGCTCGTGTACTTGACGTACGCGATGCTGCGTCCTGAGAAATTCTAGGAGCTACAAGTACATGACAGCCATCGGCTGGATACAAGCGCTCGTCATCTTCGGGATCGTCATCGCATGCGTGAAGCCGCTCGGCGCCTACATGGCTCGCGTTTTCGAGGGCGAGCGCACCTTCTTGTCGCCGGTCTTCGCCCCGGTCGAAGGCGCAATCTATCGGATTTGCCGCATCGACCCCAAAGCCGAGATGTCGTGGCTCGCATATCTCTTCGCGGTGCTGGCGTTCCACGTCATCGGGCTCGTTTATCTCTATACGCTGCTGCGGACCCAGGCGTTCCTGCCGTTCAATCCGCAGGGCTTCGGGAATCTGGCGCCCGACCTCGCATGGAACACGGCGGTCAGCTTCCTCACGAACACGAATTGGCAGTTCTATTCGGGCGAGAGCACGATGAGCTATCTCTCACAGATGGCAGGGCTCGCCTGGCACAACTTCGTCTCGGCCGGCCTGGGCATAGCGATCGCGATCGCACTGTTCCGGGGGATTGCGCGTACGACGGTCAAGACGCTCGGGAACTTCTGGGTCGACTTGACGCGCGTCTGCCTCTACGTGTTGTTGCCGATCTCATTCGTCGGAGCGCTGCTGCTCGTCTGGCAGGGGATGCCGCAGAACTTCCACCCGTACACGGATGTCGTTTCGATCGAGGGCGTCAAGCAAACGATCACGCAGGGTCCGATGGCCTCGCAAGAATTCATCAAGAACTTGGGCACGAACGGCGGGGGTTTCGTCAACGCGAACTCCGCCTCGCCGAACGAGAACCCGACCCCGCTCAGCAACCTCTTCGAGCTCTGCTCGATCTTCTTGATCGGCGCGGCGCTGACATATACGTTCGGCCGGATGGTTAAGGATCAGCGCCAGGGTTGGGCGATCCTGGCCGCGATGTCGATCGTCTTTCTGACGATGTTCGCCTTCGCGTACTCCGCCGAGGCGGCGGGCAATCCCATCGTCCAGCAGCTCGGTGTAGCCGGCGGGAACATGGAAGGCAAGGAGGCCAGGTTCGGCATCGCCGCCTCGGCGCTCTTCGCCACCATGACGACCGTGACGTCCTGCGGCGCGGTGAACTCCATGCACGACTCGTTCACGGCGCTCGGCGGCCTCGTTCCGCTCGTCGACATCCAGCTTGGCGAGATCATCTTCGGGGGCGTCGGGAGCGGCATGTACGGCATGCTCGTGATGATCGTTCTGACGGTCTTCATCGCCGGCCTGATGGTGGGCCGCACTCCGGAGTACCTCGGAAAGAAAATCGAACGGAAGGAAGTGCAGCTTGCAATCCTGTTCTTCCTCATCCCGCCCCTCTTCGTGCTCATCCCCGCGGCGATCGCGGCGATTACGCCGGCCGGCACCGCAACGACGAACAACAATGGCGCGCACGGCTTCTCAGAGATCCTGTACGCGTTCACTTCGTCCGTTGGGAACAACGGAAGTGCGTTTGCAGGCATAGGACCGAACCTGTTCTTCAACTTGATGACCGGCATCTCGATGCTCTTCGGACGCATCGGGATGTTCATCCCCGCGTTGGCGCTGGCGGGCGCGCTCGCCGGCAAGAAGGCCGTGCCGGCCTCGGCGGGTACGTTCGAAACACACTCGCCGATCTTCATTGCCCTATTGATCGGAACGATTGTCATCGTCGGAGCACTCACGTTCTTCCCGGCCGATGCTCTCGGGCCGATCGTCGACCAGCTCCAAATGCTGCAAGGAAAGACCTACTGATATGATCTCGGAACGGCGGCTGGAGCGCCGGCCACAGGCTCGCTCCATTTTTGATACGGAGATTCTAGGGCGAGCGATCCTCGATTCATTTCGCAAGCTCGATCCACGCTGGCAGTACCGCAATCCGGTCATGTTCGTCTGCGAGGTCGGCGCATTCGTCACGCTTTGCTTCTTTATCCGCGACTTAGGCGGGCATGGACCGGCGGGTTTCGATTTCGCCATCTCGATCTGGCTGTGGTTCACCGTCCTCTTCGCCAACTTCGCCGAGGCGGTCGCCGAAGGGCGCGGTAAGGCCCAAGCGGATTTCTTGCGGCGAACGAAAACCGAGACCTCGGCGCGCAAAATCGTCGACGGCAAGGAAGTGACTGTCGCCGCGAACCAGCTGCGAAAGGGAGATGTCATCCGAGTCGACGCCGGCGAGCTCATCCCGGCGGACGGCGACGTGATCAAAGGTGCGGCCTCCGTCGACGAATCGGCGATTACCGGCGAGTCGGCACCCGTTATCCGGGAAGCCGGGGGCGACCGCAGTGCGGTGACCGGCGGGACGCGCGTCCTGTCTGACACGATCCTCATTCAAGTGAGCTCAAATCCGGGCGAAACGTTCCTCGATCGTATGATCGCCCTTGTCGAAGGCGCGCAGCGCCAGAAAACGCCGAACGAGATTGCGCTGACCATCTTACTCGCAGGTTTGACGATCATCTTCGTCATCGCGGTCGCGACGATAGGGCCGTACTCGATTTATGCGGGGACCGTACAGTCGATCACCGTGTTGATCGCCCTGCTCGTTTGTCTCATTCCGACGACGATCGGCGGGCTCTTGTCCGCGATCGGGATCGCTGGGATGGACCGCGTCCTGCAGCGCAATGTCCTGGCGATGAGCGGACGCGCCGTCGAAGCGGCTGGCGACGTCGACACGCTGCTCCTCGACAAGACGGGTACGATCACGCTCGGCAACCGCCAAGCGACCGAGCTCATCCTGGCGCCAGGCGTGACGGAAGAAGAAGCGTCGCGCGCCGCATACTTGTCGTCACTGGCCGACGAGACGCCCGAAGGCCGTTCGATCGTCGCTCTTGCCGCGCCGAAGATCGGTGCCGTTGACCCGAATGTTGCCGTTTTCGGCGACGGCAAGGAAAACGGACACATCCCCCCGGGCTCGACGTTCATCCCGTTCAGCGCATACACGCGCATGAGCGGCCTCGACCTCGCCGGCGGTCGCGCGATCCGCAAAGGAGCGCCGGACGCGATCCGCGCCTGGGTCGCCGAAAAGGGCGGAGACAGTTCCGCGATCTTGGCCCCCGAGGTCGAACGCGTGGCGCGCTCAGGAGGCACACCGCTCCTCTTAGCGGAGGATCGGCGCATCCTCGGCGTGATCCACTTGAAGGACATCCTGAAGCCGAACATACATGAGCGCTTCGATCGGCTGCGCGCGATGGGAATCCGGACGATCATGATCACGGGCGACAACCCGTTGACGGCAGGGACGATCGCGCGAGAGTCCGGGGTCGATGACTTCCTCGCGGAGGCGACGCCCGAGACGAAGATGTCGCTCATCAAACGCGAGCAGGGCGCAGGACGTCTGGTCGCGATGACGGGTGACGGAACGAACGACGCGCCGGCGCTCGCGCAAGCCGATGTCGGGGTCGCGATGAACTCTGGGACGCAGGCGGCCAAGGAGGCGGCCAATATGGTCGATCTCGATTCCGATCCAACGAAGTTGATCGAAATCGTCGAGATCGGCAAACAGCTGCTGATGACGCGCGGCGCTCTCACGACGTTTTCGATCGCAAACGACGTTGCGAAGTATTTCGCGATCCTCCCGGCGATGTTCGCGATTGCCTATCCGGAGATGAATGCCCTCAACATCATGCACCTCACGACCCCGCAGAGCGCGATCCTCTCGGCGGTTATCTTCAACGCGCTGATCATTGTCGCGCTGATTCCGCTTGCATTGCGCGGCGTAACGTACAGGCCACGCGGCGCGAACGCCGTCTTGCAGACCAACGTCCTCGTGTACGGCGTCGGGGGCATTATTGTGCCGTTCATCGGCATCAAACTAGTCGATATGATATTGGCGGCTTTGCATCTGACATGAGCATCAAAGACAATACCCTCAAGCACCTCGGGACGTCCGTGATCTACACGATCGTCTCGGTGATTGTGTTCGGCCTGATCTACCCCTTCGTGATGACGGGGATCTCCCAAGTGCTCTTCCCGGCGCAGGCCAACGGCTCGATGATCTACATCAACGGGAAGCCGGTCGGCTCCGGGATCATCGGGCAGCTGTGGACCAAGCCGCAGTACTTCCACGGCCGGCCGTCTGCCGCCGGGAAGAACGGATACGATCCGACGTCGACCGGCGGGACGAACTACGGACCGACGAATAAGAAGCTGATCGACGCTACGAAAGCGACGATCGCCTCGTTGAAGAAGGAGAATCCGGACGCGACGATCCCGGTGCCGATGGACCTTGTAACCTCAAGCGCCAGCGGGATAGACCCGGACATCAGTCCGGAAGGCGCAGCCTATCAAGCGCCTCGCGTCGCCAAGGCGCGCAACATGCCCGTTGCCAAGGTCGAAGAACTGATCGCTGCGCACACGCGGGGACGGACGCTGGGATTCTTGGGCGAGCCGCGCGTGAACGTTTTCGAATTGAACCGCGCGCTGGACGGCGTCTAGCCCGCGGGCAGCGGCGCGAGAATAAGGACTTCGGGCGCGCCTGCATCGAGCAGGCGCTTTGCGAACGGCGTTTTGCCGAACCAGCGCCGTTTGCGTAAGCCTTCAACGACGGTAGTCGTGGCGCGCTCGTCCTTCGCGATGCCGACCAGGGCCTTCGCCGGATCCTTGGCTGTGGCGAAAACCCAACGCGCATTCGCCACGCGCGCAGCGCGTTCCAGCTCTCCGATCGCCTCGCTCTCACCCTTGCGTTCATGGGTAGCGACGTGAGCAACGACAAGGTCGACTTCTAAACGCGACGCTAACCGAGCGCTACGCCGGATCAAGTTCGTATCACGATGCCGCGCTGCGACTCCGAGGAGCAGCCGCGAGAACGGGGGTGGACGGCGGACCGAATTCGCGCGCCGCGCTTCCCGAATCGCAAGATCGCGCAGGGCCGCCAGATTCTCCGTCCGGAAAAAGTTGCTCAAGGCAGCGTCGATCTTGTCCTTCTTGTAAATCTTTCCGGCGCGCAGGCGCTCCCGCAGCGTCTGCGGCGTCACGTCGATGAGGATCACGTCGTCGGCGAACTCAAGGATTGGATCTGGGAGCGTCTCCCGAACGACGATGCCGGTCAAACGCGCGACGATGTCGTTGAGGCCTTCGAGATGCTGGATGTTCAACGTCGTCAAAACGGAGATGCCTGCGCGCAGAACCGTCAGGACGCTCTCGTATCGCTTGGGGACGGCGCTCCCCGGCGCGTTGCTGTGGGCCAGTTCGTCGATCAACGCGACCGTCGGGTGTCGTGCGAGCAAGGCCTCGACATCGAGTTCCGTATAGGTCACGCCTTCGGAGACGATCGTTTTGCGCGGGAGGACTTCGAGCCCGGCGAGCTTTGCTTCGGTATCAGGTCTACCGTGCGTCTCGACGTAGGCTGCTACGACGTCGACGCCCTCTTCTTTGAGCTGGTGCGCACGCTCGAGCATCGCATAGGTCTTGCCGCTCCCGGCGGCGGCTCCCAGATAGACGGTCAGACGGCCGTGCCCGATCCGCAGACGATCGCCGGAGGCGGCGCCGAACGCGGCGCCGATGAGCGGTGCGGAGCCGTCCTGATACAAACCCGGCTCCGCGATGAAAATATCGCGATCGAGGGCTTGCAAAGCGAGGCGCAAAGCGATGTCACCTCGCGGCACTGCCACGAGCGTTGCATTTGTGGCGGCCAGGTTCGGCTTCGCGGGTTCGAAATCGGGAATCTCGATCGGGTGCGCATCGTTAGCGCGGATCGCGCGTTCGAGCGGCTCCGGATCGACGGGGCCGATCGTTGCGACGTCGAGCGAGAGGTCCAATGCCTCAGCCAGCGCTGCTGCCTTGCGCACGAACGTCGCCGTCTCCGCAATCGGCGTGACGATCGCGAGCGCCGTCGAGGTTTTCCCCGCGATTTGGACCGGGACCGTGAGATCGTCGAGGGTGCGCAGCATCAGCTCGCGCAGCATCGCTAAAGTTTGTTTGCGAAAGATGCCGGCCTGCGCTCGATCGATGTCCGCATTTGGGACGATCTGCCCCAAACGCAGCCGCGTCTCGATCACCTCCGGGGCTACGTCGATCCCGACCACCTGATCGGCTTCTTTGAGGAATGACATCGGGACGATCTCGCGGACCGGAAAGCCGATGATCTGCTCGGCAACCGGGGCGACGGTCTCGAGATGCTGGATGTTGAACGCGGTGAAGACGCTGATCCCGGCCCCGCGCAATGTCAACGCATCTTGCCAACGCTTGGCGTTGATCGAGCCGGGGAGATTCGTGTGAGCGAGTTCGTCGAGGATGACCGCCGTTGGACGCATGTCGAGGGTCGCCTGGAGATCGAACTCTTCGAATCCTCGGCCGGCGATTTCGACTTTCCGCGGCGGAACGTGCGGAAAGGTTGCGGCCATCTCATTCAGATCGGGTCGACTCTTCGTCTCGATCCAACCGATGACGACGCGCGCGCCCGCATCGCGCACGACGCGTGCCTCCTCCAGCATGCGGCGCGTCTTTCCGGCACCCGGTGCGCTTGCGAGGAACACCGTCAGCCGCGGTTGGAAGCCCAGGTCCTCGAGGATGGCCTCCGCGGCAGGTCGTGTCTCGTGTTCTTTCACCCGTAAGCTATTCGCGTCGCGCTAGGGGTTGACCGTTCGCAGTACCGAAGCCACAACGCGTGAGCCCCCGGTACATACCCGCGATCTGCGTGGCGCTGATGTTGGGAGCATTCGGAGTCGACCTCGCGACGCCGCAGCTCTTGGTCGCAGCGATACTCTTCGACGTGCCGATCGTCTTGAGCAGCTTCACGGGAGAGCGGCGGTTCACGATGGGGCTCGTCGTCGCAGCGCTCCTCGCAAATGCGATCGCCGGCTACGTCAACGGCGTGCAAGATAACTATCATTGGGATGCCATCGGCATCGGCGACCGCTTTCTCTCGGCTGCGTCGATCTTGCTCGTGGGATTTCTGAGCGTCGGTACGCAGCAAAACGCGCTGCGCGTCGGTGAGCTCGCGGCGAGGCAGCGACAGGCGCAGCGAGAGAGTTCCTTGCGCCGTGCGATCGATGCGATGCGCTCTTCGATCAATCCCGAGTACGTGCAGCGAACGATCGTTCGCGAATCCGTCCTGGCCCTCGACGCCGACAT
>Ga0209415_10000870_pt1 | contig 57278 bp, 52 predicted proteins | sample PeaSoiSIISIP2007_FD_187696 | JGI IMG/M metagenome (GOLD analysis project Ga0209415, IMG submission 187696) | Peat soil microbial communities from Weissenstadt, Germany - SII-SIP-2007 (SPAdes) (version 2) | ecosystem: Environmental > Terrestrial > Soil > Wetlands > Peat | place: Germany... | reverse complement strand
CTCGTACCGACGAAACCGTTCTCGGCGAAGCAGAAAATAGTAGGTTTGCGCAGCTATGCGCAGACTCTATGTAGCGGGAGTCCCAGCAGAAATCGCCCCCCGGCCAAAGTCGGCGGCAGGTAACGCGAGGAACACTCTTTCTACGGTGTAGGGTTAGGTGTCAATGGCGGCGACCTTCGCACGGCCTACATTACGACATTTACATGGCAGCCCAGCCGGATGGCTTTTGCCCCAATCGGTTCAACGGTGAACTACAGCTTTTAGCTCAACTCCAATGTGACCGGTGACCTGCAATCGGCCCAAGATCGCGACGAAAGCGGGTACAGAAGCGGGTATGAATAGAAGTGCGAATCCGCAAAGTTTGGCTCGATGCGGACTCCCAGTTGATATCACGCTCTAACGTCTGAGCGAATGCGCAGGCACCGACCAATGCTATCTTGATTGCTTGCGTGGTATGGCCTTGCGCCTGGTCAAGTGCCGGGGCCGGGACCATGAAGGCGGTATGGGCCGGGACGCCTAAGGCGGCCTTGCCGGGGTTTCGGAGCGGCGTGTTGATGCTCGCATTGATGGCAATCGGCGTTTTGCCCACGGTCGCCTTTGCCAACCGCACGCACTGGGGAGCTGCTGCGAATGGGCCATACCGCTGCGGTCTGTGGATCTTGGCAAGAACGTTTCCTGGCGCTGGATCGCCATGCTTTTGAGGCCGCGCTTTCCGGTTGGCGTACCGATGCTGGACGCCCCGGCGCGGTGGCAATTGCGGTTCGGCAGGTGACCTGGTGATGCGATTTGTCACGGTGGATCTCTTGCAGCGGCAGCCTGCACTCGGGATTGGCGTCTGGAAGTCGGAATGAGGATACGAATCTTGTTGCGTCTTGCGCTTGATAACCCGCGGGCCTCGGGACTGCGCCGGCGGCCGCCTCGGATCGGTCCGGCCCTGTGCGGCCTGAGCTTGCTCCTGCTGTCGACCACGCATGCCGGGCCCGCGGCGGAGGCGGTGTACACGCCGCGCCACCTGCTGGTTCGGGTTCGGGATACGCCACCGCACGGTGCTGCCGCCTTCCATCGTGAACGCGACGGCTCATACACCGTGTCCACGGGCGGTGGCGGCGATCGCGATGATCTTGCGCCCGCCGGCGCGGCAAACAATGCAACGATTGTCTCTACCACCGGGAGCGTTCGCCTCGTGCGTGTCCTGGAAGGCGAGCGCGTGCGGGTAGATCTGCCGTCGGTCCAATCGCTGCAATTTCACGTGCCGATCGCCGGTGGCGGCGCCGGTACACCGCGGCCTGCGGCGCCAGGAGGGCGGACTCCAAGTGCCGGCGCAACGCCGGGTGCGGCGGGCGGCTCGGCAGCCCGTAGCGGGTCCGGACCGGCCGCCTCCGGCGTGGTGTTTTTCGAGGCGGTGACGGCATTTGTCGCGCGCTTCGCGCTGGCGCCGCCCGGCGTTCGAATCGAGCTCGAGCCACTGCGGGCCGGCAGCGTTGCCGCGCCGTATGGCGGCACGGGCACCGATCCCCCCCCTGCAGTGACCTTGCTTGGGCGGGTAGGCGAATGGATCGCGCTGGGCGACTCCGACGTGCAAGCATATGGCAAGAGTCTGAATGCCACAGCGGAGCCGGCGACACCGGCCAGCGTCTGGGTCCGCGTGGACCCCGATCCGGGCGACCAGCCCTAGGCAGGACGCGGGAATTTCGAAGCCTCGGTATTGGCTTACTTGTCCGTGTGCGGCTTTGCATAGGTCCAGCGCCGCCATAGCGCCTCCAATGGTCCCTGGCGGTAGTGTGCGAGTACCCAGCGACTGAGTGCGAGTTGCGCGACGAAGATCAGGAGTGCCAGCGCGGCGAGTTGCACGCGCGTTGCGCTGGCGCCCAGCCCCAAGCCCCACCCGGACAGCAATGCACCCATTGCCAGCGACTGGGCCACGTAATTGCTAAGGGATAGCCGGCCAGCGTCGGCAAACCAGCGGCAGAGCCTGTGGCCCCAGGGTTGCTGGAATCCGGCCACGGCGGCGGCGACGTAGGCCGTCGCCAGCAGGCTGCTCGCACTCAGCACCACTTCATCCCAGCCTCCTTCGCTGCCCGGCGTGTCGCGCGCCCGCACCAGGCTCATCGCCGCCCCGACCAAGGCACACGGCAGCCCCACTCCCAGACCGATTTGCCACGCACGGCGCCAGAGCAGGGGGTGGCGTTGGGGACGCTGCAGCCACCCCAGTCTGCCGGCAACAGACCCAAGGGCGATCAGGGCGAACACCTGTGGCCAAAATGTCAAAATCCCCCCGACCTGTTGCCAGGCCTCGTCGATCCAGCGTTGGCCGATCTGGGCAAAGAAGCCGGCATGGCAGTAGATCGTGTGTGCATAGACGACGCTCGCCGGAATCTGGTCCGGCGCCTCGTATATGCCGAGAGCGGCGACCAGGACCACCGGTAGAAAAGCGCTGAGTACCGCCGCAATCCAGCACCACGCGGTGAAGACCACGAGCGCCCGAAGGCGCGACGGCACGACGGCGGCAAATGCCAGGCCGCAGATCGCGTAGGCGCTCAGCACGTCCCCGGAAAACAAAAGCAGGCCATGCGCGATTCCCAGGGCCAGCAGCACCGTCAGCCGGCGCCGATACGCCGCTGCTGCGGCCCTTGCGTCGCCCTGGTTCAGGCGCCGCAACTTACGTGTCTGCAGCGCGATGCCCACGCCGAACAGGAAGGCGAAGATCGGGTAGAACTTGCCTTCGAGAAAAGCTGCCTGGAAAAAATACACGCCCGATTCGAGCGCGCCGGGGGGCTGGTCAAGGTAGCCCAAGGGTTCGCCGGCGCCCCAGGTAAACGATTGGATATTGACCTGGAGGATTCCCATCAGAGCCAGGCCGCGCAGCGCATCGATGATCTCGATGCGCCCGGGCACGCCCTGCCTAGTTCGATACGCCGTGCACATGCCGAATCCAAGTCCGTGGCTTGTCGTACGGTTGGCCGAGGCCCGCAGGACGGGCACTGTGGCCCTCCTCAGCCGTCGGCACGGCCCGCGGCGCCCTGGAGCCGTTCGAACTTCGCCAGCAGCTGTGTCTTGGACTCGCGCCGGTGCGGATCGTGCGGGATGCAGGCAACCGGGCAAACGACCTGGCATTGCGGTTCGGCGAAATGGCCCACGCACTCGGTGCAGCGATCCGGGTCGATTACGTAGATCTTGGCGCCCGGGCGGATGGCGCCGTTAGGACACACGGGTTCGCACACGTCGCAATTGATGCATTCATCGGTGATGATCAATGCCATGGCGCGGGCGCATGGTCCGGCACGTATTTCAATTTGTCTGATTCGGTCCGCGCAGTTGCGAGATCTTGGCTTTGAGCCAGTTCTCCACCGAGGGAAACACGAATTTGCTGACATCGCCGCCGAGCAGCGCGATTTCGCGCACGATGCTGCCGGAGATGAATTGGTACTGGTCCGAAGGCGTGAGGAACATGGTCTCGACCTCCGGCAGCAAGTAGCGATTCATGCCGGCCATCTGGAACTCGTATTCGAAGTCGGAGACTGCACGCAGTCCCCGGACGATCACGCGCGCCTCCTGCTCGCGCGCAAAATCCTTGAGTAAGCCGTGAAACCCGGCGACCTCGACGTTCGGATAATGTCCGAGCACTTCGCGCGCGATTTCCAGCCGCTCGTCGAGCGAAAAGATCGGCATTTTTGCCTTGCTGTCGGCGATTCCCACGACGAGCTTCGCGAACAGTCCGGCGGCGCGCCGAACAATGTCCTCGTGGCCCCGGGTAAGCGGATCGAAGGTGCCTGGATAAACGGCGATCACCATGGTCTTGTCCTTGATTGGCCGGCAATTATTGAACACGGCTGCATCCGCAGCAAATGGAAATAAACCATGCCTGCCCGGCCGGTTCGTGCCAGCTCCAGTCCCAGTCCGGTCAACTGTGCCGCGTCCATCGGCGTCGGAGTCTCCGCGTAGATTAGCCCCCCCGCAGCCAACAATCGGCGTACCGCATCCAGGGCCTGTGGCAGAACGCCCGAATCGAAGGGTGGATCGAGAAAAATCACGTCAAACAGTCCCGGCTCCAACCGGGCAACTGCCGCCTGCCAATCGGCCTGGATCACCTCCACGCATGTGGCTGCGAGCCTGCGCTGCAGAGCGCGCAGCGCCTCGGCCGCGCGCGCATTGTTCTCGACCAGCAGCACGCGCCGCCCGCCGCGTGATGCCATCTCGAAGCCCAATGCCCCGCTGCCGGCAAAGAGGTCGAGCGCGCTGATCGCCGATAGATCTCCCAGCAGGTGTCCGAGCCAGTTGAACAGGGTTTCGCGGACCCGATCCGGCGTGGGCCGCAGGCCCTGGGCCGGCAGTACCGCAATCGGCGTACGCCGGTACCGGCCACCGATGATGCGGACGCGACCGGCCTGCGCGGCGCTACGCGCAGCGCGGGACGGCGGGGTGACGGAACGGGCGGTTTTCTTCATCGGGCCATATGCAAGTGCAAACGGGCGGCGATCCACTACACTGCGCGCCCGCGGATCGTCACATGATTGCAGAAATGGCAGCTTCCGAGAAAACGGGTTGGTTGGGTCGGCTTCGATCGGGCCTGGCGCGCACGCGCACCCAGCTCGCCGAGGTATTTTCGGGGTCGAAGGTCGACGAGGGCCTGTTCGACGAACTCGAGGCGGCCCTGGTCTTGGCCGACGTCGGCGTGCCAGCTGCGCAGTTGCTTCTGGGCCGCCTGCGCCAGCGGGTGCTGCGTACGAAGGTGCGCGACACGGCCGGCGTGCGCGCGGCGCTGCAGGACGAGATCGCGGAGCTGTTGGCGCCCAGCCAAAAGCGCTGGGATATCAGCGCGGCCAAGCCCTTCGTGGTGATGATTGCCGGCGTAAACGGCTCTGGCAAGACAACCTCCATTGGCAAACTGACACATTGGCTCAGCGCCCAGGGCAAGACGGTCCTGTTGGCTGCCGGTGATACGTTTCGGGCTGCCGCGCGCGAGCAGCTTGCTGTTTGGGGGCAACGCAACGGCGTGGAGGTGATCGCACAGTCCGGCAACGATCCGGCCGCGGTCATTTTCGATGCCGTGAGCGCGGCGCGCGCGCGCGGCCGGGATGTGCTGATTGCCGATACTGCCGGGCGCCTTCCGACCCAGGCGCACCTGATGGAGGAGCTCAAGCGGATCAAGCGCGCCATCGGCAAAAGTCTTGAGGGCGCCCCGCACGAAGTGCTGCTGGTGCTCGATGGCACCAACGGTCAAAACGCTCTCGCCCAGCTGCGGGCATTTGACGCCGCGATCGGCGTTACCGGGTTGATCGTGACCAAGCTCGACGGCACGGCCAAGGGCGGCATCATCGTTGCCCTGGCTTGCGAGCGCACTACGCAACCCGTTCCGATCCTGTTTGTCGGGGTCGGCGAGTCGCTGGAGGATTTGCAGCCGTTTGTCGCGGCCGATTTCGCGCAGGCGCTGGTTGCGGCGGAGGGAAATTCGTAACGGTTTGCAACAGGTTCCAATAGAATCGGTTGTGCCGGTCAACACCAACAATTTCTCGCGAGGCGATACTTGCGGGCCGCGGTACGACAAGCCTTGCGTTTGTCAGGCAGCGTATGGGCTGTCGCAATAGGGGGAGCGCTGGCGCACGTGATGTTGCTCGCTGCAATCGATCTTGGGTCGAATAGTTTCCGGCTGGAGATCGGCCAGGCTATCGGCTCGCATATAGCCCGCAGCGGCTACTGGAAAGAGACCGTCCGCCTCGCCGCCGGACTCGGTGCGGACAATCGCCTGAGTCGTCGGGCGATCGACAACGCGTGCGTTTGCCTGGCGCGCATGAATGAGCGCTTGCGCGGCATGGGCGAGGCGCAGGTGCGCGCAGTCGGTACACAGACCTTGCGCCAGGCGGTCAACGCGGACCAGTTCCTGGCCGAGGCGCAGCGGGTACTGGGGTATCCGATTGAAATCATTTCCGGTCGGGAAGAAGCACGGCTGGTATTTGAAGGCTGCACGCGGACCCTGCCGCCGAGCAAACGTCGGCGCCTGGTCGTCGACATTGGCGGTGCCTCCACCGAGGTCATCGTCGGACGGGATTTCACGCCGGCGCATGCCGAGTCGTTCAAGGTCGGCTGCGTCGGCACGACCATCCGGTTTTTCCCGGAAGGCCGGATCGACCGGACCTCATTGCGGCGCGCGCAAGTGGCGTGTGCGGCCGAACTCGAAGAGGCGCAGGCGGCGTTCCACCAGTACGGCTGGGACGAGGCATACGGTTCGAGCGGCACAATTGGCGCAGCCGCGGTGATCCTGCGCAGTCAAGGCTGGTCCGATGGCGTCGTGACGGCCTCCGGACTGGCCCGGCTGCGGCAGGCCTTGCTCGACTTTGGCGAAGTGCGGCGGGTGCATTTCGACGCGATCAAGGCCGAGCGCGCGGAAGTGCTTGTCGGTGGAATAGCAGCCTTGTCCGCAGTTTTTGAAACCTTCGGCATCGAAGAAATGCGACCCGCCAAAGGCGCGCTTCGGGCCGGCCTGCTGTACGATCTTCATGGCCGGCGCGAGCGCCACGATGTACGTGACGCCACGGTGCTGCGCTGGCAGCAGCGCTACGGCGCCGACCGCGCCTTGGCGGGCATGATCGGGGCGACCGCCCGCAAGTTCTACCACGCCCTGATCCCCGATGCGCACGAGGAAGCGCTGCGGACCCTGCGTTTTGCCTGCCAGCTGCACGAAATCGGCTTTGCCGTGTCACACAGCGACTACCACAAGCACTCGGCCTACCTGGTGCGCAATGGCGATATGCCTGGTTTTTCCACGTCGGACCAGGAGCGCGTCGCCGAACTGGTGTTGGGTCAACGTGGCAACCTGCGCAAGGTCATCGATGTTCTTGGAGACCCCCTGCGGGCCGGTCGCCTGCTGGCGCTGCGGTTGGCGATCGTCCTGCACCATGCCCGCCGTCCGGTGCGATTGCCGCACTGGAGGTTGCATGTCAACCGTTCCTTCGAATTCGGAATCGACCGCTCCTGGATCGGGCACCGACCCTTGACCCGTCACCTGCTGGAGGAAGAGGCCCAGCAATGGGAGCGGGTCGGAATCGCCTTTACGATCCGGGAAATGAATTGAGATTTTGATCGTTGCATGTCGGCCGATCCCCGCCGCCCATTCCTGGCGGCCCGCGACGGTCGATTCGGCGCGCGCAGCTGCGCAAGGCACTCCTGGATTGGCCGCTGCAGGCCACCGGGTTCACATCAGGTTCGGATTGACCATCGCGATCAGCGCCGCCTCCGAATCCCCCTCCTCGGGTCGCGAACTCAACCACCAGAGCGCCCCCTTCTTGATCGCCCAGGGCTGTTCCGTTCCGGCCAACAATCTGCTGGCCACCAGCCCCAGCATCGGCTGATGCCCGACGGCAACGACTGTCGTGCGTGCGTCCGGCCAGCGGACGGCCCGGAGAAACTCCTCGACGCCGGTCCCCGGCGCCAGCTGCGGAAGTATCTTGAGCTTGCGATCGGACAGGTCGATCAGCGCGCGCGCGGTCTGCTGCGCGCGCACGGCCGGGCTCGCGACCACGCGTGCCGACTCCGGCAAGCGGTCATTGAGCCACTGGGCAACGCGCCGCGCCTGTTTCTCGCCCTTGGCCGTGAGCTTGCGTCCCAGATCCGGCACGCCGTTCTCGGTCTCGGCGTGGCGCCAGAGCAGCAATTCCATCACGCGGTCTCCGGTCGTTGCGTCAGTGCGCTCAGCAAGCTGCGCTGCGCACTGAAGGTGCCGGTGCTACGCGGCGCTGCGTAATTGCCGCTCGGGCCAAGGACCCAGCCCTCGACCGTGTCATGGAGGTAGGGTTTGAGCCCTTCGTCGATCACCCGGGACTTGAGCACGGGGTCCAGTACTGGCCAGGCGATCTCGATTCGTCGCAACAGATTGCGTCCCATCCAATCGGCGCTGGCCAGATACACCAGATCCGCCCCGGCTGCGCCAAAATAATAAATGCGGTGGTGCTCGAGAAAGCGGCCAATGACCGAACGCACACGGATATTCTCGGAGAGCCCCGCCACGCCCGGCCGCAGCGAACACGCGCCGCGCACGATCAAGTCGATGCTCACCCCGGCATGCGAGGCCTCGTAGAGAGCATTGATCGTGGCTTCATCGGAGAGGGCATTGATCTTGGCAATGATGCGTCCGGCCTTGCCGCCCCGGGCCAGGCGCGCCTCGTATGCAATTGCCGCAATGATGCGTTTTTGCAGCGTGAACGGCGCCATCCACAGGTGCCGCAGGCGCTGTACCCGGGTCAGACTGGTCAGATGCATGAAGATCTTTTCCACGTCCGCGCATATCGATCGCTCAGCGGTCAGCATACCGAAATCCGTGTACAGCTTGGTGGTGGTCGGGTGGTAGTTGCCGGTGCCAAGATGCACGTACGGGACTAGCCGTACGCGACCGCGCCTTTCCTCCCGCCGCAGCACCAGTAACAGCTTGGCGTGGGTCTTCATGCCAACCACGCCGTAGACGACCTGCGCGCCCACTGCTTCGAGTCGCTCGGCCAGGTTAATGTTCGCCTCTTCGTCGAATCGCGCCTGCAATTCGACCACAACCGTCACCTCCTTGCCGCGCCGGGCCGCGTCCTCGAGCAGGTCGACCAGGATCGATCCGGTACCGGTGCGGTACAGGGTCATACGGATGGCAACGACCTGCGGATCGAGCGTCGCCTGGCGCAGAAACTCGATGACGGGCTCAAAGCTCTCGAACGGGTGGTGCAACAAGATGTCGCCGTGCCGAATCGCTGCAAACAAGTCGGCACCCTGGGCGATGCGCTTTGGCCAAACCGGCTGTAGCGGCGCGAACCGGTGTTCGGGGCGCACCAGTTGGTCGACAAGCTGGTTCATCCGCACCAGGTTCACCGGTCCGTCGACGTGGTAGACCGCTTCCTGCGGCAGACGGAACTGATCACGCAGCAGTTGTTCCAGGTGCGGCGGGCAGGTCCGCAGAACTTCCAGTCGGACCGCATTGCCGAAATGGCGCTGTGTCAATTCAAACTGCAAGGCCTCGCGCAGATTCGAGACTTCGCGTTCATCGACCCACAGGTCCGAGTCGCGCGTGACGCGAAACTGTGAGAACCCGGCCAGGGCGCGGCGCGGAAACAGGTCCGTAAGGTGCGCGCGAATCACCGAGGAGAGCAATACGAAGGCCTGCCGTCCCGGGGTAAGCGCCTGCGGCAGGGCAATGACACGCGGCAGCACGCGTGGAACCTTGACGATGGCAATGGCCGACGGCCGGCCAAAGGCGTCCTTGCCTTGCAGCTGGACGATGAAGTTCAGGGCCTTGTTCATCACCTGGGGAAACGGATGCGAGGGGTCCAGACCAATGGGCGACAGCAGGGGCAGGACCTCGCGCCGGTAATATTCGCGGACCCAGGCCCGCTGCTGCTCGCTGCGCTGCTTGTGATTGAGCACCACGATGTGCGATCGCGCCAGGGCGGGCATGATCATCTCGTTGTACAGCGCGTACTGCTGGTCGACCAGGGCGTGCGCTCGCTCGGAGATCTGCAGGAACGATTCCCACTGTGGCGAGGCGGGTCCCAGGTCAGCGGACTCGCGCATCATGTCCAACAGATCGGAGACTCGGATTTCGAAGAATTCATCCAGGTTGGAGGAAACGATGCAAAGGAATCGCAGCCGCTCGCCCAGGGGCATGCTCGTGCGTTGTGCCAGGGCAAGGACGCGTTCGTTGAAGGCAAGTTGGGACAGTTCGCGATTCAGGAAGCGTTGCGAATTCAGTATGGTGGTTGTGATCTTGACTCCCCGTTGGTATACGGCGCAGGCCGAAGCAGCGCACGAGAATATGTGCCGGATATGACGCAAGCATTGGCACCGTACAATCCCGCCCGTGACTGCTGCAGCGCTTCCCACTGCGGTGCGCGGCTTCTCGCCCCGTCAATTTTAGATGCAGCCACGCTGCCGATCGTACTGCCGAGATTGCATCCCGATTCGTGAGAACAGAACCCCAGTTTGCGGATCCCGGCAACCCTTCGCCATTGCTCGTCTTGGAACGCGTTGAAAAGCGCTATGGCGCGTTTCGCCCCGCCCTGGTGAGCGTGGATCTGACGGTCCGGCGCGGGGAGTTCCTGGTGATCCTAGGACCTGGCGACTCCGGCAAAAGCGTGCTCCTGCGGATGCTGGCAGGCCTTGAGGCGCCCTCCGGCGGCACCATACGCATTGCCGGTGAGGATTTGACGCGCATGCGGCCCGGCGCTTTGGCCCATTTGCGCCGGTCCATGGGTATCTTGCCGCCGGGCGGGTCCTTGCTCGACCGACGTAGCGTGGTCGAGAATGTCGCGCTCGCGGCCTGGGTCGCCGGCACCGCGCATGAGGAGGGAGTGCGGCGGGCGCGCGCGGCGCTCGGACTCCTGGGCTTTGACCTCGACCGCTACGGTGGCGCGCCTTGCGCCCAGCTTGCCAGCGGCCAGCGACAGTGCGTGGCGCTCGCCCGTGCCCTGGTCAACCGACCCGCGCTGCTGCTGCTCGATGACCTCGTCGCCCCGCTTGATGCCACGAGCGCTGCCCGTGTAATGAAGGTGGTCGACCAGTTTTCCGAGGCAGGCGTGACCGTCGTCGCGTCGATGCGCGTCGATACCTCGGTCGCCCCGCCCGAACCGGGCCCCTGGCCGGCGCGCGCGCGGGTGCTGCGTTTGCTCGATGGGAAGATCGGCGCGTGAACTACACCACCAGCCGCTTATCGGCATTGCGCGAGGCCTTGCGCCGGACGCTTGCTCGGCCCGTGGCCTATGTGCTGGTGGTCGGATCGACCGCCCTCGTCTTTTCGGCACTGGCGCTTGGCGTCCTGGCGCTGTGGCGCGTCCTGCCGATGGATGCACCACCGTGGATGCGTCCCGAGGCCCTGGTTCTTGCCGCTGGTGCCGAGGGGGAAAATGACCTGGCAGCAACGCGCACGGCACTTCGCCAGGTGGGGCTGGTTGCCTCGGTGGACTTCATTGGACGCGACGCCGCTTTGTCCGAGCTGGCGCAACGCAAGAGCCTCGCCATGATTGGCCTGAACGAACTGCGTCCCAACCCCTTGCCCGATGCGTTCGTGGTCCGGTTCGCTGCCGGCGCCACCCCCGATGCGGTCGAGGCCGCCGTTGCGGAATTGCGCAAGGTCAAAAGTGTCGACAGCGTTGAATACCAGCCGGACGCGTACCGAAAATTGTCCGTCCTGGCGCAACTGGCCGGGCGCCTCTCGCTGTTGCTCGCGGCGTCTCTGGCGGCAGCTCTGGTGATCGGAGTTGCGCTCGCCGCCACATTCTGGGCCCGCCTCGATCGGGAGGAAATGCGCGTGCTGCACCTGCTGGGCGCCGATCCATCGACGATGCGCCGGCCCTACGTCTATGCGGGCGCCATCAACCTTGTTGTGGCTGCTGCACTGGCGTGGTGGATCCTCACCTCGACGGCAGGATGGCTGGAGCCAGCGATTGCGAACTTGGCCCAGCAATACTCGCTTCACTGGGCGCAGAACCCGCTGCCGCAGTGGTCTGGTGCCGTGTTTTGTCTTGGCATGGGGCTGCTTGGCGCCGTGCTCGCCTCGGTCTCGGCGCGGCTCGCCGCACGGCGCTAAGCCCGCATGCGGCGACGAGCCGGGCCCTTGCACGAGGCGCTCCTGCGCGCCGGCCCCGGACCGTAGCTTGCGATCGGAACGGACCGCCTAAATGGGTATTCTCGGTATTTCGTGTCCCTGCTACACCAGCGGGATTGCCTAGGGGAACTTTGGATTCCGGTACCGTTCCAACTAGCACTCTGATTGCTAGAGTGCTAAAATTCGCTGCTTACCCGGAGTGCGAGCCATGAAAATCCGGGTTCGGAGGTATGGATGGGTGCAACGGATCTGACAATGCTACCGGCGGTGGACGCGAAATCCGCCCTGGCACTTTTGCCGGGGAGTTTGGGCAATTTCGACGCCTATGTCGCCGCGGTCAACCGAATTCCGATGTTGCGGCCGGAAGAGGAAGATCAGCTAGCGCGGCAGTATCGCGATCGCGGCGACCTGGAATCGGCGGGAAAACTGGTGCTTTCGCATCTGCGCTTGGTCGTCTCGGTGGCGCGCAATTATCTCGGCTATGGCTTGCCGCACGCCGACCTGGTCCAGGAGGGCAATATCGGTCTGATGAAGGCCGTAAAGCGCTTTGACCCGGATCGGGGCGTGCGCCTGGTGTCCTTCGCGCTGCACTGGATCAGGGCCGAGATCCATGAATACGTGCTGCGCAACTGGCGGCTGGTAAAGGTTGCTACGACCAAGTCCCAGCGAAAGCTGTTTTTCAACTTGCGCAGTCTCAAGAAGAGCTACGGCGCGATGAGCCGCGACGAGATCGAGGGAGTTGCCCGGGAACTGAACGTGAAGGCCGAGGACGTCGCCGAAATGGAGACGCGGATGGCCGGTGGCGACGTTGCCCTCGAAGGCCGGCCCGAAGACGAGGGCGAGTCCTTTGCACCAATCGCTTACCTGGTTGATCCGGGAGCGGAACCGACCGCGGTATTGGAGCGCCGGGACGCAGATGCGCTGCAAGGCGAGGGCGTGCGCCGCGCGCTCGAGGCCCTGGACGCGCGCAGTCGTCGTATCATCCAGGCGCGCTGGCTCGATGAGAATTCCGATGGAACTGTCGGCAGTGCCACCTTGCACGACTTGGCAAAAGAATTTGGGGTTTCTGCGGAACGAATCCGACAGATTGAGGCCAAAGCACTACGGAATATGCGCGACCAGCTCGAGGCTTTTGCCTGACGTGTCCTTGCAAGCTTGTTCGCTTTGGTTATTGCTTTTCCGTAGTTTCCGCCCCTCCTCCTCCCCCTCTCCTCCGAGGAGGCGGAATTTTCCGCCCCGCGCTTCGGCGCGGGGCGCTTCTTTTTTGCTCGGTACACATCTGGCTGACGGCCGATTTCCAGTGCGCAGAACGAGTAGGAGCCTGCCTTGCAGGGTAACTTTCCCGCGGCAAGGCGATTCGTGGCACTGTCGAGTGACCGCTGCCACCGTGCCGGCAGAGCGCCGATGCAAGAAACAGCGCACACTGTCGCGCCGTACCCACGCTCTCTTCTCCACGAAACTGCCAGCAACGCTAAAATTCGGCAACTTTGCTTGCGCTTATATGGCAATAGTTTGGTTCGTGCGAGCCTAAAGTTGGTTCCGTGGCCGCATCGTCCTTGCGTGCTTGAGTGGTCACGTTTACGTTGGCGCTGACGTGCCGCCCGGACGGTCAACCGGACCACGCAACAGCGCGTTGTGTGCAATGCCGGCCTCAGGGCCGCGCGCGCAGGAGGTAGACATGGACGCGCCAGACGAATTGGTTTCTGCATTCAAGACCGACTTTGTCCGCGCCTTGGACGAAGAAATGGCTCTGGAGGAATTTCTCCAGTATTGCAAAACAGACCGGATGGCATACGCCTCGTCACACGAGTGCGTCCTTGAGGCGATCGGCAAACCGACCCTCATAAATACCACCGACGATCCGCGCGCATCTCGTATTTTCCAGAATCGGGCGATCCAGACCTGGGAGACGTTCTCCGAATTCCACGGCATGGAAGAAACCCTGATGCAGTTGTATGCGTATTTCCTGCATGCGGCGCAAGGGCTTGAGGAGCGCAAGCAGGTCTTGTACCTGCTTGGGCCCGTCGGCGGCGGTAAGTCCTCGCTGGCCGAGAAGATCAAGAAACTGGCAGAGCAGTACCCGATTTACGCGCTGAAGGATCCGAAGAGCGGGCGTGTTTCCCCGCTGCTCGAGCATCCGCTGTGCCTTTTCGATCGTGAAAAGTACGGCCCGCTGCTGGAGGACCGCTATGGCATTCCGCGGCGCGCCTTGACCGGAATTGCCAGTCCATGGGCGCTGAAGCGCCTGCGCGAGTTCTCGGGCGACATCTCGCAGTTCCACGTCGTTCGGGTCATCCCCTCGGTGCTCAACCAGGTGGGAATCGTCAAAACCGAACCGGGCGACGAGAACACGCAGGACATTTCCACCCTGGTGGGGAAAATCGACCTGCGCATGCTCGAGCGTTACGCCCAGGACGATCCGGACGCCTATAGCTACTCGGGGGCGCTGTGCCTGGGCTCGGCACGCGGGGTCGAATTCGTCGAGATGTTCAAGGCCCCGCTCAAGGTGCTCAATCCCATCCTTACCGCGACCCAGGAGGGCAACTTCAAGGGAACCGAGGCGCTGCCGGCCATGCCGTTCAACGGCTTCATCATGGCGCACAGCAACGAGGCCGAATGGCTGAAGTTTCGCAACAACAAGGACAATGAAGCCTTCATCGACCGCGTTTTCCTCGTGAAGGTGCCGTATTGCCTGCGCACGGATGAGGAAATCCGCATCTACGACAAGATGCTCAAGTCGTCCACGCTCGCCAACGCGCCCTGCGCGCCGCAGACCCTGCGCACGCTTGCCGAATTCACGGTTCTTTCGCGCCTGGTCGTGCCGGAGAACTCGTCGGTATTTTCCAAGCTGCGTGCCTATAACGGCGAGAACCTCAAGGACCTGGATCCGCGTGCCAAGAGCGTCAAGGAATATCGCGACGATGCCGGTGCCGGCGAGGGATTCTCAGGGCTTTCGACCCGTTGGGCCTTCAAGACCATCTCGGCGGCCTTCAACCGAGATCCGAGCGAAATTGCCGCCGACCCGGTAAATCTTCTGGTGGTGCTGGAAGAGCGCTTGAACAAGGACGACCTGCCCGAGGAGTACAAGCGTCGCCTGCGCTCGCACATCAAGGAATGGGTCATTCCGCGCTTTGCCGAGTTCCTGGAAAAGGAACTCCAGATGAGTTACCTAGACGCGTATTCCGAGTACGGTCAGAACCTCTTCGACCGCTACGTCACCTACGCCGACAAGTGGCTCTTGGACGAAGACTGGCGCGACCAGGACACCGGCATGCAGTATTCGCGCGATGCGCTCAATTCCGAGCTCGAGAAGATCGAAAAGCCCGCCGGCATATCCAATCCGAAGGACTTCCGCAACGAGGTCGTGAACTTCGTCCTGCGGGCCCGCGCCCATGGCAAGAATCCGCACTGGACCAGCTATGAAAAGCTGCGCGTGGTAATAGAAAAGCGTATGTTCAGCAAGACCGAGGACATCCTGCCGGTGATTTCCTTCGAGGCCAAGGGTTCGGCGGAGCTGGACGAGCGCCATCGCTCGTTCGTCAACCGGCTGGCGGCTCGCGGCTACACGGAAAAACAGGTCCGGCGCCTGGTCGATTGGTACCTGCACTACAAGAAGAGCGCGCAGTCGTAGCCGCAATGACCCGAGCGCCGGGATCGAGCAAATCGGGGAAAATGGAGATGCCGCAAGCTGCAAACGACAAAGGCAAGGAGCTGGGCGGCACAGACCGGCCGGTGACTGCCGGACTCTTGCGCATCGTCGATCGCCGCGCCGATCCGCCGGGACGCGGCACCGTTAACCGCGAGCGCTTCATACGTCGCTTCAAGGACGATATCAAGCGCGCTGCCGATGAAGAGTTCGGCAAGCGTTCCATCACCGACGTCGGGCGCGGCGGCCGTATCTCCATCCCCGGCCGCGGGCTGGCAGAGCCGCGGCTGACCCACGATGACGACAGCGGCAACCGCGACTTCGTCCTTCCGGGTAATCGCGAATATATTCCCGGGGACAGCGTTTCTCGGCCGCGCCGCGGCGGCGGGGACGGGGCCGACGGTGATGATCCGGGCTCGGGCGAGGGCTCCGACTCGTTTGCCTTCGCGCTGTCGCGGGAAGAATTTCTTTCCCTGTTCTTCGACGATCTGGAACTGCCCAATCTGGAGCGCACGCGCTTTGGCGAAATATCAATGGAGCGGATGCGCCGTGGCGGCTATAGCCGCGAAGGCCTGCCGTCCAACCTGCTACCCGGAATGACGGTGCGCATGGGGATCGCGCGCCGTATCGCGCTGCGCGGAGCCTTGGCCGAGCGCATCGAGGAACTGGAACAGGAGTGGGACGCAGCCGAGGAGGAGCAGCGCGCAGACCTGATGCTGGAAATCGAGCGCCTGCGCAGCCGCCGCGCCGCCTTGCCCTTTCTCGAGGACGTCGATCGCCGCTACCGCTCACGCGTGCCGACTGCGGCACCGGCGACGCGGGCGGTGATGCTGTGCCTCATGGACGTGTCGGGCTCGATGGATGAACGCAAGAAGGACCTGGCGAAGCGTTTTTTTGCGCTGCTCTACCTGTTTCTCGAGCGCAAGTACGGCCATGTCGATGTCATTTTCGTGCGCCATACTGAGACTGCCGAGGAGGTCGACGAGGAGCGCTTCTTCAATGACCCGCAGACGGGGGGCACGCTGGTGTACCCGGCGCTGGAACTGGCGATGCGCATCATTAATACCCGCTTCGCCGGACCCGACTGGAACGTGTATGTCGCCCAGGCATCGGACGGCGACTGCACCGGTGAGGACGGTCGCAAAAGCGCCGCATTCGTCAGCCAGGAACTGCTGCCACTGGTGCGCTACTTCGCATACATCGACATTCCCAGCTCCAGCGGCTGGTTCAATCGTGCCTCGGACCTGTGGCAGAGCTATGATGCCATCGAGGGTCCGGCTTTTGCGCGTCGCGCGGTGCACGACCGCAGCGATATCTGGCCGGTATTTCGCGAATTGTTCGCACGCAAACAGGCCGCCTGATGGCTACGACGGATACGGATACTGACAAGCAGCGGCCCTGGCCCAAGCTGCTGGCCAAGCCGACGGTGCCGATGCCGCGCCCCGGGATGGTACGCCGTGCCGAACCGATTGCCACCGGATCTGAATGGACGCTAGGAACCCTGGAAAAATTCGACCGTGCGATCGCGAGCCACGCCTCGCGGCTGGGCCTGGACACGTACCCGATCCAGTACGAGCTCATCACCGCCAGCCAGATGCTCGACCTTTGTTCCACCGTGGGCATGCCGGTTCACTACGCCCACTGGAGCTTCGGCAAGCAACTGCTGTCGCAAGAGCACGGCTATCGCAAGGGCATGACGGGGCTGGCCTACGAAATCGTCATCAATACCAGTCCCGCAATCGCCTACCTCATGGAAACCAATACCTTGGCGTTGCAGGTCCTCGTGATGGCGCACGCGGGCTACGGCCACAATGCGTTCTTCAAGACCAATTACCTGTTTCGTCAGTTTACCCAGGCCGACGCGATCCTCGACTACCTGCAATTCGCACGCACCTTCGTGCAGGAGTGCGAGGAGCAGTACGGCTGGCGCGACGTCGAAGCGGTTCTGGACTGTTGCCACGCCTTGGCGCCCTACGGGGTCGACCGCTACCGCCGGCCGGCGCGGCTATCGGTCAAGCGTGAGCGGGCGCGCCTGAACGAACGGCTCAAGTTCGCCGAGAGGCACTACAAGCCCGACTTTGCCCACATGCACCTGAACGAACGCGATGGGTCGGAAGCCGAAGCCTCACCGCTGTTTGAGCCGCAGGAAAACCTCCTGTACTTCATCGAAAAGCATGCCCCGAAGCTGCAACCGTGGCAACGCGAACTGGTGCGCATCGTGCGCAAGGTGTCGCAGTACTTCTATCCGCAGCGCCTGACCAAGGTCGCCAACGAGGGGGCCGCAACGTTCTGGCACTACACGCTGCTCAACGAACTCTATGATGCCGGCGAGGTCGATGACGGTTTCATGCTCGAGTGGCTCGGCAATCATGGCGACGTGGTCGCGCAGCCCGCATTTGACTCGCGCAGCTTCCACGGGCTCAACCCCTACGCGCTGGGATTTTCCATATTCCGCGATATCCGCCGCATCTGCGAGGAGCCGACGGACGAGGACCGCCAGTGGTTTCCAAGCCTGGCCGGATCTTCCTGGCAGGAGTCGATCCAGTTTGCGATGACCAACTTCAAGGACGACAGCCTCATCGAGCAGTACCTGTCGCCCAAGGTCATGCGGGATATGCGCTTGTTCATGATGCATGACGGCGAGGAGGACCGTGAGCACTACCATGTCCTCGCCATCCACAACGAAGCCGGATACACAAAGGTGCGCCAAACGCTGGCCGGCCAATACCGCAGCGAGGCCTACATCCCGACGCTGATGGTGGCCCGCGCCAGCGACGACGCGGAACGCGCGCTGCTGCTGCAGCATCGCGTCGAGAACGGCCGCATGCTCGACACGCAAAGCGCGGAGACCATTCTGGGTTACGTCAAGCAGCTGTGGAAGTTCGATGTCGTTCTGGAAGAGACCGACAGCGACGGCCGGCGCTTAAAGATCCACCGCACCTGATCGCGCGATCAGCGTGTACGCGGTCGCGGCAGCGTGATCGTTTGGACGCGGCCCGCGCGCGGCGGGGCCTTCCAGCCGTGGCCGATCGCGATTTCAAAGCTCAACGCAATGCGCCCTTGCGGGTCGGCCGTCGCCTGCAGTGCCTGGAGCAAGGATCGCGCCCGGGAGCCGGAGGGCAATCCGCGCGCTCGGTCGGCGCGCGGATTACCGCCCAACGCGCGCGCTTCCGCGAGCAGCGCGCGCGCGCTGCCGAACGTCAGGCGCACAATCTCGGCTTCCATTACCGGCGCTTCGAATCCTGCCGAGACCAGCATGTCGCCGAAGTCGTGCATGTCGACGAACGGCATGGGCCGGGCATCGGCCAGAGTGGCCTGACACGCGGACCGCAATTCCTTCCAGGTGTCCGGGCCAAAGCTGCTGAACATCACCAGCCCGCCGGTGCGCAGCACCCGCGCAATTTCCGCGATGGCCTCGTGCGGCGCCGGGTGCCAGTGAAGCATCAGATTGGAGAACACCAGGTCGATGGACGCATCGGCCAAGGGCAGGCGCTCGGCGCTGGCGCAGACACGCATTGCACCGCGCGGCGTCCCGCCTCCGCGGCCCAGCCAGTTGCCCAGCCGCTGCCGCCAAGCAATATCGTCGGGAGCGGCACGCAACATTGCCGGCGCCAGGTCGATCCCCAGCCACTGCGCGCCGGGGAACTGCCGTTGCAAAGAACTGCGGCAGGCCCCGCGTCCGCAACCCAGATCCAGCAGACGGGCGGTGGGATGGCGCATGCAGGAGAGCCGCTCCAGCATGCGCGCGGCAACCTCGCGCACGATCGCATCGTGATGGGGAAAGCGTGCGGCACGCGCGTCAAATTGGCGCTGAACGGTCTGAATGCTGGCGTCAACGCGCGCTGGGATCAAGGACACCGATGCGGGTAATGCCGGGAGCCAGTCGCGCAGTATAGGCTGGCGCCACGCACTTCGATGCCCGCCGGCGCACCGCCCGGATGCGCAATCGGCTACCGCCATGATCGGCGGGCGTGCAGCGCGGCACCGGCCGACGGTGCACCGCCGGCCGCATGGTTGCCTCGCTCGAGTCTCCTGCCCGGGCCGGATGTCGGCAGGGCATTCGGGGCCGGCTGCCGGCGCTACGGGCCCAGGCGCTGGAATTTGATGCGATCGTCGCGCTCGCACGGTAGCGCTAACGCCTGCGCGAGCGCGAATTCGATTTCCGCCAAGCCGAGGAAATCGCGCTCGCGGTGCGTGCCCAGTTGCGCGGCGCCTCTCGGATTCCACGGCCGGTCGATGCGCGCCACGTGCTCCGAGTCGACCTCGCCCTTGCGTTCGGCTTGACCTTGGACGGGGCCGCAGAGAGCCTGCAGCATGCCGGCGTCCGATCCATCACCAGCATGGTGGCCAGGCGCACGCCATAATCGCGGCGCCATGTTCCATGTCGTCCTCGTCGAACCGCAGATTCCCCCCAATACGGGCAACGTGATCCGCCTGTGCGCGAATTCGGGGGCAGAGCTGCACCTCGTGCAGCCCTTGGGATTTCCGATCGATCACGCCAAGATGCGCCGTGCCGGACTCGACTATCACGAGTTTGCCGCGGTGCGCTTGCACGCAAGCGCCCAGCAGTGGCGCCAGGCGGAAAGCCCGGATCCGGAGCGCGTCTTTGCCTTTACGACGCGGGCAACCCGCTCGTATGCACAGGCCAGCTATCGTCCCGGCGACTGGTTCGTATTCGGCTCGGAGACCAGGGGGCTGCCCGTCGAAGTGCTCGAGACGGTTGCGCCCGATCGGCGCTTGATGCTGCCGATGCGGCCCGGCAGCCGCAGCCTGAATCTGTCCAATGCGGTGGCCGTCGTCGTTTACGAGGCCTGGCGCCAGAACGGATTCAGCGGCCGGGCATGAGGAGAACGACTGCGTGACTGCGAAGGCACCGGGCGCAACGATCATCGTCGGCGGCGGCATTACAGGAATTGTCGCAGCAATAGATCTGCTGCGTCGCGGACAAGAAGTGCTCTTGCTCGATCGCGATACCGAGGCCAATTTCGGCGGCCAGGCGCGGGAGAGCTTTGGCGGAATACTTGTCGTCGATACCCCGATACAGCGGCGCAACGGCATCCGCGATAGCACGGCACTGGCGCTTGCCGACTGGTTGCGCTACGGTGAACTCACGCCCCAGGACGGCTGGCCGTACCGGTGGGCCGAGGCTTATGTGCACGAATGCCGGCGCGAGGTCTTCGACTGGTTGTGCAGCCTCGGCGTGCGCTTCCTGCCGCTGCCGCAGTGGCCGGAGCGCCGTGGCAACAGCGTTCCACGCTGGCACATCGTCTGGGGCACCGGTCAGGCTCTTACGCTGCGCCTGATCGAGAAACTGCAAGAGCAGGCGCACGCGCCGGCGGCCCGCCTTGACCTGCGGTTTTCCCACCGTGTGGAGCACTTGCTGATCGAAAGCGGACGCGTAGTGGGCGTGTCCGGCGTTCGCGAAAATGCCGACGAGCGCTTCGAGCTGTTCGGCGCCGCAGTACTCGTCGCCGCCGGCGGAATTGCGGGTGACCCCGCACTTGTGCGCGCGCATTGGCCGGCGGATTGTGGCCCGGCTCCGCGCGAGCTGCTCAGCGGCTCGCACCGGTTCGCCGACGGGAGACTGCACCGCGAATGCCTTGCCATCGGTGGCCAAGTGAGCAACCTGCAGCGGATGTGGAACTACGCCGCCGGTGTGCGTCACTGGCGACCGCGGCAGCTGGACCATGGCTTGTCGCTGGTACCGCCGCGCAGCGCCCTGTGGCTGGACGCCAACGGGCGCCGATTCGAGCCGCCGCTGCTGGCCGGTTGGGACACCAGCGAACAGGTGCAGCGCATTGCCGGCAGTGGCGGATTGTCCTGGCAGATCTTGAATCGCCGTATAGCGCTGCGCGAACTGGCCGTCTCGGGCGCCGAATTCAATCCTTCGATCCGGGAGCGCCGGCCCTTGGCCTTTCTGCGCGAGATGCTCTTCGGCAATCGATGGCTGGTCGATACAATGACCGCACGCTGCCCCGATTTCGTTGTTGCCGATACGCCGGCGCAGCTCGTGCAACGCATGAACGCGCTATTGGGGGCGCGCCTCGATGCGCATGGCGATCCGGTATGCCTGGCCTCGGTCGAGCTGGCGCTGCAGACATTTGACGACGCACGGTCACATAAGGAGGGCGGGGGCGATGCGCAATGGGAGAACATACGATTGGCGCGCCGGTGGCGGGGCGACCGACTGCGCACGGCCAGGCCCCGGCCGATGCTCGATCCGGCCGCGGGTCCCTTGATCGCCATACTTGAGCGCATCATCAGCCGCAAATCCCTGGGCGGAATTGGAACCGATCTGGATGGACGCGTGATGGATATGGCCGGACGCGCCATCGCAGGCTTGTACGCAGCCGGGGAAGCCTCGGGCTTCGGCGGCGGTGGCATGAACGGTAAGCGTGCGCTGGAAGGCACTTTTCTGGGCGGATGCATTTATTCTGCGCGACGGGCCGCGCGAGGCATCGCGCTGGATGTGACGCACGATATGGCGCAATGATGCGGCGATGAAAAAAACCGGTGCCTGGCTCGCAAGGTATGCGCTCGAACAGGTTGGCGTGCGCTGGACCTTTGGCATTCCCGGCGTCCACAATACCGAGCTGTACGACGAGCTCAATGAATCCGAGCAAATAACGCCCATCCTCGTGACCCACGAGGGTTGTGGTGCGTTCGCGGCCGACGCGGTCAGCCGTGTTGCCGACGGTGCCACGATCGGTGCCCTGGCCTTGGTCCCGGCTGCGGGCTTGACCCATGCCGCGTCGGGAATCGGTGAGGCCATGCTGGCCGGCATACCGATGATCGTAGTAACTGGCGGCATCCGACGCGATACGGGCCAGCGCTACCAGCTGCACGACATCGATCAGCTCGCCATCGCCAAGGTGCTTACCAAGGCCGCCTATCGAGTGCTGCGGCAGCAGGACGTCGTGCCCACGATTTTCGACGCCGTGCGCGTTGCGCTGACGGGCGAGCCCGGGCCGGTTCTGGTGGAACTGCCACTGGACGTGCTGCTCTTTCCGCAGGAAGTGGACAAGTTGCCGACCTGGACGCCGCCGCCGGTACCGCCGTTTGATGACCTTCGTGGCGTTCAGCAGGCGGCGGACCTGCTTTGTGCCGCTCACAATCCGGGAATCTTCGTCGGCTGGGGCGGGCGCAACGCCGCTGCAATACTGGCCAAGATTGCCGAACGCATCGAGGCCCCGGTCGCCACCACCCTGCAGGGCCAGGCAAGCTTCGCGCACGATCACGCCTTGCATGCCGGTTTCGGCTTTGGCCGCTCGGCGGTGCCGGCAGCGCGCAACGCGTTCGCCCATTGCGACTGCCTGCTGGCGGTGGGCACCCGCTTTGCCGAAATCGCTACGGGCAGCTATGGCGTTGCGGTGCCGCGGGCGTTGATCCACGCTGACATCAATCCGGCCGTGTTCCACGCGAATTATCCAGCGGCGGTCACGCTTGCCGGCGACGCAAAGGTGGTTGCCGAAAGCCTGCTGCGGGAACTCGAGCGCCGGCCGGCGCCAAGCGCCAGGCCGGGGGGCGGGCGGAACGTGGCGGCGCGGATCGCAGCGGACAAGGCGGCCTATCAACAAAGCTGGTTCACCCATGACTCCGGCGGTCGCGTCAATCCGGCACGATTTTTTGCGGAGTTGCGCCGGCAAACGGCTACGAATGCGATTGTCGCGGTCGATGATGGCAACCACACCTATCTCACCGCGGAGCTCTTTCCCATCCCCGCCGGCGGCAGCTTGATCGTGCCGACCGACTTCAACGCCATGGGATATGCCGTCCCTGCCGCTATGGGCGCCAAGCTTGCACAGCCCGAGCGGGAGACGATCGCCATCGTTGGCGACGGCGCGTTCCTAATGACATGCATGGAGATCGTCACGGTGGTCTCGCTGCGTTTGGGAATCGTCTACTACGTGTTCCGCGACGGCGAACTTGCCCAGATTGCCCAGGCGCAACGCTTGCCCTATCGCCGCGCGCCCTGCACGACGATCGGCGGGATCGACCTGAAAGCACTGGCGGCAGCAACCGGGGCGGCGTGGGTGCCCATAGAAAACGACGAGCGCTTGGCGGCGGGAATTTCCCAGGCCCGGGGCCATGCCGCCGAGCACCGGCCGGTGATCGTCGAAGTTGCCATCGACTACTCCAAGCACACCGCCTTCACCGAAGGGACGATACGCACCAACTTCCGTCGGTTTCCCCTGGCGCAGAAGGCACGGATGCTGGCGCGCATGCTCGGCCGGACCATCCGGGGCTAAGATGCGCCGCGGCGCCAGCCCGAGCCTGCGCCGCTTCGGGCGCAAGCAAACGGTGTGCCCTCCTCGATCGCGTTCGCATTAATATAGTGCAGCTCCCGCGTCAAGGTGTTACCTCTGGCGCAGAGCAGGTCCATTGATGTAGTGTTGCTTCGGTGGTGCGCATGCATCGGATATGTCCGCGGAATCGGGGGAGAGGCAAAAAGGCAGGCCCTGAGCAACTGAGGGGGTAAGAAGTGGTGCAGCCGTGCCGCATCGAATTTGATATGGCACGTAGGTTGGTTTTTGCGCCCGATCGGCAGCCGACGGCCCCAGTCGGGCGCCGATTGAACTAATTGTTGCGTGTCCCCCGATTCTCACGCTAGGCTAGCGTTCGGCCAGCTTGATTGAGAGGATTAAGAATGAAGAACTCTCTGATTCCGGTAGCTGTAATGCTTCTCGCTTCCTGCGCCTCGATGGATATGGGCAACAAGGAAGCCAAGACCACCGCCACCGGCTCGGCCGGCGGCGCCAACGCTCAGAATGCTAACAGCACGCTCGAACACTGTACGGAAACGATTGGCACCGTGGCCGTGGAGGAAGACACTACGCAGCCTTGGTACTATGCCTTACAACAGCATCAGCTTGGCCCGACGACACCGGTGCTGAAGCTGCTGCTGCAGCAAACGAACTGCTTCGTCGTCGTCGAGCGGGGCAAAGCCATGAGAAACATGCAGCAGGAACGCGAACTGGCAGCGTCCGGCGAACTGCGCAACACGGCGAAGATGCAAAAGGGCCAGATGGTGGCTGCCGACTACATTTTGAGTCCCTCGGTGACCTTTTCCAACAAGGACGCCGGTGGTCTCGGTGCAATGGGCGGCGGTTTAATCGGTTCGGTCGGCGCGCTCGTCGGAGGCTCCGTGTCGACCAAGGAAGCCAGCACCTTGATAACCCTGGTTGACACCCGCTCTGGGGTCCAGCTCGCCGCGGCCGAAGGTTCGGCCAAGAACATGGACTTTGGCGCGATCGGCGGCATGTTCGCCGGCGCCGGTGGCGGTGTTGGCGGCGGCTACTCCAACACGGCCCAAGGCAAGGTGGTCGTTGCTGCCTTTACCGACTCCGTCAACAACGTCATCAAGGCAATCAAAAATTACAAGGCCCAGGAAGTAAAGGGCGGCCTGGGCGCCGGTGGCAATTTGAAGGTGAACTGACCGGCAAGCGGGCGCAAGCAAGATTTTACTTTGCCTAGCGGGCCGGAGCGCCATTGGCTTGGCGCTCCGGCCATGCGATCGCCGCACGACGCATCCGTAAAAAGAAATTCGCCGCTCTCGCGAGCTCACTGTTGCAGCGGGAAGCGCAACAGTTTCGCCGTGTCCTCCAGTACCGAGTCCGCATCATCGGCGGGGGAAAAAGTTGCGAGCCAGCGTCCGTCGGGCGTGACCAAAAAGAAATTGGTGGTGTGGTCGATCGTGTAATTTGTCTTGTCGACCTGGTCCTTGCGCTCGAACGTGATCCCGAAAAAGGCGATGAGGTCCCGCAAGGCCGCTTCGCTGCCCGTGGCCCCGATCGTGTCCGGCCCGAACACTGCGGTGTACCGGCTCAACAGTTCTGGCGAATCGCGCCGCGGATCCAGAGAGACGAATACGATCCGCGGCGGCTCCTGCCCCCGTGCCTGCAACGCCTCCTGCACGTGGCTCAGTATCCCCAATGTCGCGGGGCAGGCATCGGGGCAATTCGTGTACCCAAAGAAGAAAAACGACCATCGCCCGCGCAGGTCCGCCTGGGTAAGCGGCGGACCCTTGCGCTCCAGCGCAAACGCCGGCAGCGGCGTCAGCTCTTCGAGCTGTGCAACATCGAGAGACTGCCCGGCAGGCATCGCCAGTTGGTGGTTCCCGGTCGGCCAATAGAACCAGACCGCAAGCGCTGCCAAGAGCACTAAGGCAGCGATCCCGACGGCGATGAGACCTAGTTTCCTGGGCACGGCGGCTGTGCTGTCTATGCGATCGCCGGAGCCGGCTCAGCTTCGCTCGGCGCGCGGGTCGCGTGCCAGTAGGAGCTCGACCGCATCGCGCGGACGGGTCCTACCCTCGAGGACCGCGCACACGGCTTCACTGATCGGCATCTCAATCTGCAAGGCCCCGGCGCGCGCCACGATTGCGGGCGCCGACCAAACGCCTTCGGCCACATGCCCCAAGTCGGCCAGGGCCTGCGTGAGCGCGATCCCTCTGCCCAGGGCCAAGCCAATCCGGCGATTGCGCGAGGGGTCGCCGGTGGCCGTCAGGATCAAGTCGCCCAGTCCCGTCAGCCCGGTGAAAGTCTCGGCGCGCGCGCCCAGCGCCTCTCCGAAGCGGCGCGTTTCCGTCAAACCCCGGGTGATCAAGGCCGCGCGCGCGTTGTGTCCGAGTTGGAGCGCATCGGCGATTCCCGTGGCGATGGCCATCACGTTCTTCACGGCGCCTCCTACTTCGACTCCGACGACGTCATCCGTGGAATAGATGCGCAGGTTGCCACCATGCACGGCCGCAGTGACCAATTCGCACAGTTCCGTCGTGCCGGCCACAACCAGCGCAGTCGGCAGCCCTTGCGCGACCTCTTCGGCAAAGCTGGGCCCGGAAAGCGGTCCGGCCGCATTGTGCGGCAATTCACTGGCGAGGATCTGATGTGCCAGCATCCCGGTATCGCGCTCCAGCCCCTTGCACAGCCAGGCGCAGGCGCCGCGAAACGACCGCTGCTGTACTTGTCGAAGCAGGGGCCGCAAGGAGGCAATGGGCACGGCGAGCAGCAGCAAATCTTCGGCCGCGTGCGCCAGCGCATGATCGAGATCGGCGCTGACGTGAAGTTCCGGAGCCAGGTCACGGCCTGGCAAGTAGCGCTCGTTGCGACGCGATTGCTCCATCCGCGCCGCCTGCTCAGCGCTGCGCGCCCAGAGTACCGTGGTGTGCCGCGGCGCGAGGGTACACGCGAGCGCGGTTCCCCACGCGCCGGCACCGAGGATGGAAATGCGCATGTGCGGCCCCTGGCATTGTTACCGAAGGCACCCCGGTGCGTTTTTATTGACGGGTTTGCGAGGAAGGGGGAATGATCAGCCCGGAGGGGCTCGGCGCACTATGACCGGTCTTTTGTTGATAAAGTGCCTCGAAGTTGATCTCGGCCAGGTGGATCGGTGGCAGCCCGGTTCGCGTCAGCAGGTCGGCCACATTGGCGCGCAGGTATGGATAGATGATGCCAGGGCACACGATCCCCAGCACTGCCGCGAGCTGTGGCTCGGGAATGCCACGCAATTCGAATATTCCGGCCTGCTTGGCCTCCACCAGGAACAGGACCTTGTCGCTCACGCGCGCCGTCGCGGTGACGCGAACGATCACCTCGATCACGCCCTCGACGACGCCGTCGTGGCTGACGTCGAGCTGCACTTCGATCTGCGGCGAGCCGTGTTCAAGAAAAATCTGCGGCGCGTGCGGCATCTCCAGCGAGGCATCCTTCAAGTACACGCGCTGCAACTGAAAGACCGGGGCCTGCGCTGCGGTCGGTGCCGCGTTTGCTTCGGAATCGCTACGTTCGGTTGTCATGGCTAGCCTCGGTGCGGTGATCGGTTCCGGCGCGGTGCGCAGGACGGGACTTGGAAACTTGTATAACGATGCGGCGAGCTGCAACGGGTGAATTACTCCGGCGGCTCCTCAGGGTGCCAGCAGCGCTTTGAGGGCGCCGTCGCGATCGATTGCGGCCAGTTCGTTGTAGCCGCCTACATGTTGCTCGTTGATGAAGATTTGCGGCACTGTGCGGCGACCGGTAAGGCGCCTCATCTCCACGAGCAGCTTCGGGTCCAGATCCACCCGCAGCTTCTCGAGGTGCTCCACGCCGCGGGCCGCGAGCAGCGCCTCGGCCCGCCGGCAGAAGGCGCAAGCGCCCGTGGTGTACATGCGAACACGTGCGCTCACGATGGCCGACCTTACTTGCTCAGGGGCAGACCAGCGGTGCGCCATGCATTCAATCCGCCTGCCAGGATGTAGACCTCGTTTATCCCCGCCGAGCGCAGCTTGACCGCGGCCAGGGAGGCTCTGCGCCCGAATTCACAGACGACGATTACGGGCCGGTCCTTGCGCAGCTCCGCGGCCCGCTGCGCGACCTCGGCCAAGGGCAGATTGCGTGCGTTCAGCAGGGAACCGGTGCCGAATTCCGCCGCCGGGCGTACGTCCACGATCTGCACATCGCGCGAATTCATCATCTGCGTAGCGGCAAGGGTGCCGACGCTGGGGCCTCCGGCACGTGCGCGCAGCAGCGGCCAGACCAGCAGTCCGCCGCTTACCAGGGCAATTGCAACGAGCGCGAAATTGTCGAGCAGGAATTTCATGTGACTTTTGCACAAAGCTCGCTGCGTGAGAACCATTCAAACGCGCGCAGCACGCCGCATTGGGCACGTAAAGATAGGGATTATAGAATGTCGGGAGTTTGTCACCGCGACGAGACCCGCCAGCGCACCTGCCCTGGCGTTGCCGCGCTATCGGACGCCGACGATGAGCAACCACAAGCTTGTACTTTTGCGCCATGGTGAAAGCCTATGGAACCGCGAAAACCGGTTTACCGGCTGGACCGATGTCGACCTTACCGAGACCGGTTGCGCGGAGGCGCGCGCCGCCGGCGAGCTGCTGCTGCGCTCAGGGTTTACCTTCGATCTGGCCTATACCTCGGTGCTGCGTCGCGCGATCCGCACCTTGTGGCTCGCGCTCGATGCGCTGGACCAGATGTGGATTCCCATAGTCCACAGCTGGCGCCTGAATGAGCGTCATTACGGTGCCTTGCAGGGACTCGACAAGGCGCAGACGGCCGCCCGTTTCGGCGAGCAGCAGGTGTTGCTGTGGCGGCGAGCCTACGCTGTTGCTCCCGACCCGCTGCAAATCGATGATCCGCGCTGGCCCGGACACGACCCGCGCTATCGCAACCTCAAGCCAGAGCAGATCCCGCTGACGGAGTGCCTCAAGGACACGGTAGCCCGCGTGATTCCGTTCTGGAACGATTCGATAGCGCCGGCCTTGCAGCGTGGCCGGCGCGCCATCGTCGTTGCGCACGGGAACTCGCTGCGCGCCCTGATCAAGCACCTCGAAGGCATCTCCGACGAGGACATCGTTGAGTTGAACATTCCTACGGGTCGGCCCCTGGTGTACGAGTTCGACGAGGCGATGCGGCCGTTGCGCCGCGACTACTTGGGCGACCCGGATGAAATCGCCCGCGCCACGGCGGCAGTGGCAGCGCAGGGGCGGGCAGCCCCTCGTTGAAACGACGTCGCTCTGCACCGACCAACGTATCCGCGCTGCCTTTTTCCGTGTGGTGCGGACTCGGGTGCGTGGTTCTGGGAGCTGCGCTGATGAGCGCGCCCGTGGTGGCCCAGGAATCGGGGACCGGTGGCGCCAGCGAACCCGCTGTCAAATCCACCCGGGATACGGGAAAAACCTCGGACGCCGGCACGGCGGCCTCGCCGCGGCGCCAGCGCGAGCTGCAGGCCGAGCAGCGCGAGTTAAAGGCCAAGATTGTTCAGCTCAAAAGGTCCCTGGCTAAGACCGAGTCGGCCCACTCGGAGGCGGTCGACGCCCTGGCGGCGTCGGAATCGGCGATCTCGGCGGCGAACCGCCATTTGCAGCAACTGGCAGCGGCGCGTCACCAGGTCGAGCAGCGCATCGGCGAGCTGCAGGCACGCCAGCGCGACGCGGCCGCCGCGCAGAGCGCGCACGTGTCACGCCTGGGCCTTGCGCTGCGCAACGAGTTCATCTTGGTGCAGCGCCCGGAATTGCAGGAGGTGGTTGATCCTGGGCAGTCGGAACGGGATCGGCGCGATAGCGCCTACCTGGACGTGGTCGTGCGCGAACGCCTGCATCTGATCGGAGAATTGCATGATCGCCGTGCCGAACTTGCGGCGCTCGAATCGGAGTCCGTAAATCGCAGTGCGGAGCTGGAAAAAATCCTTGCGGAAGAGCGCGCGGGCCGGTCCCAATTGCTCCAGCAGGAGGCCGCACGCCGGGCAACCCTAGGGCGCCTGGCGCGCGAAATCGCCAGTCAGCGGCAGTCCGTGGCCAATCTGGAGCGCGACGACGCCCGCATGGCGAACCTGATAGACCAAATCGGAAAGGTTCTCGCCGACCAGGCGCGCCGCCGTGCTGCGGCGCGGGCCAAGACCCCGGCACAAGCGCGGTTGGGAACGATGGAGGAGCAGAGCTCGTCTAAGGGTGGTTTGGATCACGTCCAGCCACCGGCGGCAACGCAATTCGGGCGTCTACGGGGCAAGCTCCTGCTGCCCGTGCAGGGGCAGATCGACTCGCGGTACGGCGCCGCGCGCTTGGGCGAGGACGGCCAGCCTCAGGCCGGAGCCCCGGCGTGGAAAGGGCTATTTATCCGGGCGCAGGTCGGCAGCCCCGTGCACGCGGTGGCTGCCGGCAGGGTCGTCTTTGCGGACTGGCTGCGGGGGTTTGGCAACCTGATGATTTTGGACCATGGCGAAGGCTTCCTGTCTGTCTACGCGGACAACGAATCCCTGTTGCGCGGCGTGGGCGACCAGGTGGCCGCCGACGAGGTTATTGCCTCGGTTGGCAACACGGGGGGCAATGCGCAATCCGGCCTATACTTCGAAATGCGCTACCAGGGCCATCCATTCGACCCCCTTACGTGGACGGTGGCGCGCTAATGTTGTACCCGTCTTTGCCTCGATCTGGCAGGGCTGTGGGGTAATACGCATGGAGGTTTGATGAGCGGGCGTTTGCGCAGTTGGGGATTGATCGGGATTGGTTTGATCGCCGGCGTGTCGATCAGTTATGGAGTGACGGCCTACGCGTTTCGCGATAGCCGTTTTCCGATCCCGGTCGAGGAGATCCGCGAGTTCACGGACGTGTTTGGCGCGATCAAGGCCAACTATGTAGAGCCGGTCGGAGACAAGAAGCTCATGCAGGAGGCGATCTCCGGCATGCTGGCGGGACTGGACCCGCACTCGGCGTTCCTGGACGGCGATGCCTACCGCGATCTGCAGATCGGCACGCAGGGTGAATTCGGTGGCCTGGGTATCGAGGTTGGCGCGGAGGACGGCGCGATCAAGGTTATCGCCCCGATCGACGACACGCCGGCGGCGCGTGCCGGGATTCATGCCGGCGATCTGATCATCAAGATCGACGACAAATTCACGCGCGGCATGAGCTTGGCCGACGCCATCAAGCTCATGCGCGGCAAGCCGCAGACGCCGATCGCGCTTACGCTCGCGCGCAAGGGCGAAGCCTTGCCGATCGAAGTCAAAATCATTCGCGACATCATCCGTGTGCAGTCGGTCAAGGCGCACATGATCGAGCCGGGTTACGGATTTGTCCGCATCGCCCAGTTCCAGGATCGCACAACCGAAGACCTGGTGAAGCAGATCTCGGACCTCTACAAGTCAGGTCCATTGAAGGGCCTGGTGCTTGACTTGCGCAACGATCCGGGGGGAGTGCTCAATGGCGCGGTCGGCGTTTCCGCGGTCTTCTTGCCGCGGGATGCAACGGTCGTCTCGACCGAGGGACGCACCGAGGACGCACACCGACGCTTTGTCGCTGCGCCATCGGACTATATGCGGGGCGGCAGCGATGACCCCCTGACGCATTTGCCGAACGCGATCAAGACGGTCCCGCTCGTGGTTCTCGTCAACGGCGCCAGCGCGTCGGCGTCGGAAATCGTAGCCGGCGCCTTGCAGGACCACAAGCGTGCCGAATTGATCGGGACCCAGACCTTCGGTAAGGGCTCGGTGCAGAGCGTGATACAGATCCGCAACGATCGGGACAACCCGGCGGCCATCAAGCTCACCACGGCCCGGTATTTCACGCCCAGCGGGCGATCGATCCAGGCGCAGGGGATCGTTCCGGACCTGCTGGTCGATGACACGGCGGAAGGCAATTTTGCCGGCCTGAGCGTGCGCGAGGCCGATCTGGCCAACCACCTGGTCAACAACACCGGCTCAACGACCGCTGACAAGGCCGCCGGCGACAAGGGGGCCGAAAAGGCCCCGGGGGGCAAGGCCGCCCCCGAGCCGGAGGGGCATGCTCCGCTCACGGCGCACCGCTACGAGTTCGGCAGCGCCGAGGACTTTCAGCTCCAGCAGGCGATGAACTTCTTCAAGGGTGTTCCCGTGGAAACGGCCAAGGTCCACGATACGGTTGCGACCACGGAATCCCACGACTGAGAGCGGCTGGCTGCACGGGCAATTGCGCGCGGCAGGGCGCTGACTTGGCCAGCGCCGGGTGCAGGCGCTCGCAGCCGGGGGCTCTCGGCCAGCAGTCGCTTGCACCTGCGCCGCAGTGGCGGGCGCGGCGCGCCGGACCAATCAGTCACCGAACAGCTTCTGCTTGATTTCTCTGCGCTGCTGAGCTTCCAGGCTGAGCGTTGCCGTAGGGCGTGCAAGCAATCGCGGGATGCCGATCGGATCGCCCGTTTCCTCGCAGAACCCGTATTCGCCGGATTCGATCTGTTGCAAGGAGGCCTGCACCTTCTTCAGGAGCTTGCGCTCGCGGTCGCGCGTACGCAGCTCAAGGGCGTGCTCTTCCTCGATCGTGGCGCGGTCCGCCGGATCTGGAACGATCACCGTCTCGCGCAGATGCTCGGTCGTCTCGTCGGCATTGCTCAAAAGCTCCTGCTCGATCTTTTGCAGTCGATAGCGGAAGAACGCGAGCTGATCGCTGTTCATGTACTGGGAATCGGGCATAGCCAGCAACTGCTCCTCTGTCAGGAGCGGCTTGCCGTCGACCATCACCGGTGCTTCGCTGCGGCTCGCAGAACGAATCAGCAGGTATTCATGTGCCGAGGCCAGGTCCTTGGGGCTGACCACCGGGGCCGGCCGCGCCGTGGGCTTGGGTGGCGGCAGGGACGCGATCGTCGCCGATCCGGCCAAGAGGGTCGGATTTGCGGGACCCGTCGCTGACCTGGGGCTCGTCTTTGCGGCAGCGCTGCCCGCCGCCGTCTTGGCGGACACGGACTTGGCTGGGCCCGCCGGCGCCGCCTTGGCCGGAGAAATCTTTTGTGCTGGCGTCTTACCCGCTGTCTTGGCTGCCTTGGATACGGGACTGACCGCCCCGGAGGCCTTTTTCGTGCCGGCCGGCTTTGCCGCAGGCTTGCCCGCCGTCTTGCGGGCGGCGGCCGTGGCTGGCTTGCCGGCCGTCTTGGGCTTGGCCTTGCCTGCAGCCTTGGCTGCGCCCTTGCTTACATTCCTTGTCGCCCCAGCTGTCTTGGCCGGGGCCTTGGATTTCGTTGCCATTGATCAACCCTTCCTACCGCGAAACTGCATTGCGTTGCGGAATCCGACCCGCGGTCTGCTCCGACCGCCCTCCTCTTTTGGCGAGTTCAGTGAATCAGGCACGACTCCAGGCCCCGGATGAAGACCTCCTGCGGCAGATTGCGCCCGATGAAAACCATTTTGCTCGAGGGCGTGTCGCGGCGCTCCCAGCTGCGCCCGGGCTCAACGCCCATCAACATGTGCACGCCCTGCAGGATCATGCGCCGTCCGGAGCCGCGAACGAAAAGCACGCCTTTATACCGAAGCAGGTCCGGTCCGTAAACCTGAACCAGCGCGCTCATCGTATCTTCCAGGCGGCCTGCATCAAAGGGCCTTTCGGACCGAAATACGAAGGCTTTGATGGCGTCATCATGGGCGTGGTGATGGTGCCCATGTCCGTGCTCACCTTCGTGCTCGTGTGCATGCTCCTCTTCACCCGCGCCTTCGCATTGCTCGCAGCCGTGGTCATCGTCATGATCATGGTCCGCGCCGTGTCCATGCGCTTGCTGGCTGGCGCGCGCGCGCGCCGCATCGGGATGCTCGGCCGCCAGAAAATCGGGGTCGAGCTCGAGCACGGAATCGAGCTTGAATCCCCCAATATCGAAAATCTCGTCCACCGCAATGCGTCCCATGTGCACCTGCCGGATCGGCGCACGTGGGTTCATTCGAACGAGCCGATCACGCAGGGAGCGCAGCTCCTCGGCATCCACCAGATCCGTCTTGGACAGCAGGATCCGGTCGGCGAATCCGACCTGGTTCTGAGCTTCGGGCTGATGATCGAGCGTCGCGTGCCCGTGCTTGGCATCGACAACTGTGATCACGCCGTCGATGAGGTAGTTGCGGCCGACATCTTCGTCGACAAAGAACGTCTGGGTCACCGGGCCGGGATTGGCCATTCCGGTGGTCTCGATGACGACGCGTTCAAAGGAAATTTGGCCGGCATCACGCTTTTGCCGCAGCTCCCCCAGTATCCGCGCCAGATCGCCGCGCACGGTGCAGCACACGCAGCCGTTGTTCATTTCGACGATCTGTTCTTCGGAATCGTGCACGAGAAGGTCGTTGTCGACGCCGGTGGGGCCGAACTCATTCTCAATTACGGCGATGCGGTGTCCGTGCTGCTCGGCCAAAATACGGTTGAGCAGCGTCGTTTTGCCGGCGCCGAGAAACCCCGTCAATATCGTGACGGGCACCTGCTCGCTTATTTTCGCCTTGTTCACCGCCGATTCACCCTGCGCATTCATCCTTCTCCCGCCCGCATTGCCTGCCTCGGAATCCAGCCCTCTGGAGCCGCCGCGCCGGCCTAGGGCGCAACGCGCGCCTTCCTGGGCTCCGGCCCCGCCGGCCCCGGACCGGGGCAAATTGCGGGGCGCGAAGTGTAGAACAAAAATCCCGAAGGCGAGTGCGCTGCCGATCGCCCGCCTTGGACGCGCAAATCCGGGGTCCGGCGCAAATCGTGCCGATACAATCACCGGCTTTGGCGACGATGGGCCGGCAGCATGCACGAGCGCGCCCGGCGAACCGGGCCCTGACTGGGGAATGTTCAAGCTTTTGACACTGTTGTTTGCGAGCGCCAAGTTCGCCAAGCTTGCCGCCACTGGCGGCACCATGTTGCTGTCGGTCTTTGTCTACGCGCTGCTCTATGGCTGGCCCTATGCAGTCGGCTTCGTTCTGATGATCTTTGTCCACGAGTTGGGGCATTACATCGCTGCGCGCCGACGCGGGCTCGATGTCGGCCTGCCGATGTTCATCCCGTTTGTCGGCGCGTGGGTGCAGCTCAAGGACCGTCCGCACGACGCGGAAACCGAGGCGTATGTCGGCCTCGGCGGTCCGCTGCTAGGCACCGTGGCGGCAGTGGCGGTCTATTATCTCGGCCTGGACCGCAATTCCGAACTGCTGGTGGCAATTGCCTATTCCGGCTTCTTCCTGAACCTGTTTAACCTCATCCCTGTGCCCCCCTTCGACGGCGGGCGAATAACGAGCGTGCTCGGTCCGAAAATCTGGTTTCTCGGCGTGCCGGTTCTCCTCGCCGTGTTTTTGTACCGGCCCAGTCCCCTGTTGCTGATCGTGGCGATTTTGGCCGCACCACAGCTGCTTGCCGCCTGGCGTCACGATCCGAGCGCGCCCGAGTCGCTTGCCTACTACGAGGTGGGCAATGCTGCGCGCTGGCGCTACGGGATGTGGTACCTCGGCCTGGCAGGGTTTCTTGCACTGATGGCGTACGACGCGCACACGATCCTGCTCGGTGCAGGTCATTGAAAAACGGCCCAGCGGGCCGATTTGCCGCTCAGATGCGCTCTAGCAGCAAGCCCTTGAGGTATTCCCCCTCGGGGTGGGTCATGAGCGTGGGGTGATCGGCACCGGCCGCGAGCCGCGCACGCAGGTAACAACCGATCCCGGCGTCGATTACGGCGCCGGCGACGATCTTCTGAAACAACTCGACCGTGACCGCGCTGGAACAGGAGAAGCTCAGCAATGCGCCGCCGTGCTCCAGCAGGCGCAGCGCGCCGAGGTTGATGTCCTTGTAGGCACGCGCAGCGCGGTCGACCTGGTGCTGGTTCGTTGCGAACTTTGGCGGATCCAGCACGATCAGGTCGAAACACTCGCCCTGATCGCGCAGCGCCCGCAGCTGCTCGAAGACATCCGCGCAGCACCATTGGAGCTGCGCGCGCCCCGGCGCCCCGGCTAGGCCCCTTTCGTCCGGCGCCGCCGTCTGCGGTCCAAGGCCATTGAGCGCGGCGTTGGTGCGGGCCAGCGCCAGCGCGTCGGCGGAAGAATCCACGGAAATGACGGATCCGGCACCGGCACAGGCGGCCGCGATGCTGAATCCTCCCGTGTAGCAAAAGCAGTTGAGCACGCGTGGCGCGCGGCCATGGCGGCGCACGAACGTTGCGACCAGTTCGCCGGTGAGCCGGCGATTGTCCCGCTGGTCAAGGTAGAACCCGGTCTTGTGCCCTCGACGCACGTCCACGCGGTATTCGAGGCCATGTTCGCGGATTTGCACCTGCTCCGGAGGAGCCGCGCCGCGCAATACACCACCGCGCTCGCCCAAACCCTCGCGCGTGCGCAGCGCCGCGTCGGAACGGTCGAAGACGTTCTGGCACGCCGTGGCGGAACATAGGGCATCGAGCAGCAGCTCCCGTTGGGCATCGACGCCGGCAGCATGCACCTGCACCACCAGGAAGTCAGCATAGCGATCGACGACCAGACCCGGCAGGCTGTCGGCCTCGCCGTATACCAGGCGCACCGCGCTGGTGATCTCCTGCAATTGCCGGCGGCGTGCCACCGCGACATCGAGCTTGGCGGCAAACCAGTCGGCGTTGATTTGATCGGACTCGTCAAAACTCCAGCACCGCGCTCGTATCGCCGACACCGGTGAGTAGGCTGCCCACGCCAGGAAGCGCCCGTCGCTGGCGCGCACGGCAACCAGTGCCCCGTTGCCCGGAGCGCCTGTGACGCTGTTTACGGCACCCGCATAGACCCAGGGATGGCGGCGGGCAAGAGAACGCTCCTTGCCGGGCTTGAGCAGCACGGTCCCAATCGCAGACATGGGCGGCGCAGTGATTACGGGCCGACCGCTGGCGCCAGGTGCTCGGCTTGGGTGTCGCCCGGCGCCAGCGCCGCGGCGGCCAATTCGCCGATGCGCGCAAGCACGGCCGTTCCCAGGGAGGCTTCGAATCGCGCCGGGTCCGACGAGCCCAGAGCAATCAGTCCAAAGGCCTCGGAGCCCTCCGCGCGGCGCAGCGGTATGAGGGCGACACTTCGCGCATTCGTCCACGCCTCGGCCAGCCCGCGGATCGCCGTCAGTTCAATACCGGAGCCGCAGATCGGCGCGTGCATTGTCGAGACAAGTCGCGCGGCGCCGGCATCTTCCTCGCCCGGCTGCTCGTCCCACGTGCGGATTTCGGCAAGTGGCAGCGCAAAGATGCGCCTGAGTTCGTCGATCGCGAGACCGGCCGTCCGGCTGCGGTCGCGCTCGCCCAACAACGCCTTTGTCCACTCGAGCAGCTTGCGTGCAAGCGCGTCATTGTCGCGACCGATGCGCAGGAGTTCCGCAAGGCGGGCGTCCAGGACCTTGACCCGCTCGCGCAACATCAGCGCCTGGCGTTCGACCAGTGACACCGCATTGCCTTGGTGCGGGTCGGGCAGCAACAGGTCCGCTAACAGGCTGGGATGCTGCTGGAAGAAGGCGGGATTTGCCTGCAGGTACCGCGCGACCTCTTCGTCCGTCATGGCAACTCGATCTCACCATCGAAGACCTTGACCGCCGGCCCGGTCATCCGGACGCTGGAGGCCTGCGCTGGATTTGTGGGGCCGCTGGACCGCCCATTGCCTTGGCTACTGCCGACGCGAATGCGCTCGTCTTGCCAATCAATGCGCAATGTTCCACCCCGCGCATGAACCTGGACCGGCGAATCCAGTAGACCCAGGCGAATGCCGGCGACCGCCGCGGCGCAGGCGCCGGTTCCGCAGGCCAGTGTCTCGCCGGCGCCGCGCTCCCAGACGCGCAGCCGGATGCTCGACCGATCGACGACCTGCAGGAATCCGGCATTTACGCCGTGCGCGAACCGCCCCTCGTGCTCCAGCAAGGGCCCGACCGATGCGACGGGTGCGGTCTGCACGTCTTCGACGACCTGGACCGCGTGCGGGTTGCCCATGGAAACCACAAAAACCACGGTTTCCTGACCGCCGATCAGCAGCGGCCAAAGCTCGGCAAAGTGCTGATGCCGGGCCGAAAGCCCGCGCGTGTCGAATCCCGACGCGGCCGGATCGAAATTCGGCGCACCCATGTCGACGCTGACCTCGCCGTTTTCCTCCAATCGGGGTTCAATCCGCCCGCCCGCGGTAAGGACCCGGATGGCACGTTGCCGCGTCAGCCCCAATTGATGCACGAACTTGACGAAGCAGCGCGCGCCATTGCCGCACTGCTCGACCTCGGCACCGTCGGCGTTGAATATCCGGTAGCGAAAATCGGCGCTGGCATCGGGCGCGGGTTCCACCACCAGGATCTGATCGGCGCCGACGCCGAAGCGCCGGTCCGCGAGAAACCGCAGGCGCCGCGCGTCCAGGTCGAGCTGTTGGCCGATACCGTCGAGCATCACGAAGTCGTTGCCCGCCCCCTGCATCTTGGTAAAGCGCAATTTCATACCGGGATTATCGCCTATCGTCTGCACGCCTCGCACCGAGCGCCCTCGCCGTTCGAAGAACGGTGTAACGGCCAGCCGCACCGAGGTATCGATCATTTGTTCGCTCCGTCAATAAATGCTCGCCGCGCCCTTGGGGCGGGTCTTGAAACGACGATGGGTCCAAAGGTACTGATCTGGCAGGCGCAGGACCCAGCGCTCGATCTCGCGGTTCATGCGTGCCGTGTCTTCTTCCACCGATACGCCGGGGAATTCCGTCCAAGGTGCCTCGATGTGGACCAGGTACCCGCCCGGTGTCTGCTCGGTAACGATCATCATGACCTTGGCGCCGGTGCTGCGCGCCAGGCGCGACACGAACGGCAGCGTTGCTGCGTCGACACCAAAAAACGGCACGAAGATCGAGTTGCTATCGCCAGTGTCCATGTCCGGCAGGTAATAGAAGGGCAAGCCCGCGCGCATAGCGCGAATTGCGCTGCGCAGGTCGCCGCTGCGGCGTGCGATCAGCAAGGGGTCGCCGAAGCGCGAACGCACTCGCTGCAGCCAGTGATCCCAAACCGGGTTGGACTGGCGCGCGTAGATCGACACCCCCCGCATTTCGGACAGGAGCCGGATTCCGCCCAGGTCCAGGCCTACAAAATGGGGGGCCAGCACAAGGAGCGGCTGCTGGGCGTTTTCCCGCAGATGCTCCATACCTTCGATGCGCACGAAGTCGCGCACGACAGCGAGGCTGCCCTTCCACAACACGCCGTAGTCGAGCGCCGCGCGTGCAATGTTGCGAAACAGGCGCCGCACCAGCGTGCGCCGCTCCCGCGCTGTCATCTGCGGAAAACAGGTGCGCAGGTTGGCTTCGGCGATACGCAGGCGCCGAAGCACCACCAGGGAGGCCAGGTCGCCGACCACGGTGGCGACGCGCAGGCGCGTAGCGGCGGACCAGCTGGCGGCACTATCGATCAGTGCAATCCAGAGACGGGCGATCGTGGCGTTCATGGTCGCTTTCACGTCCCGGGCGCCTGCACGCCAACCGGCGTCTTGTAGCGGTTGTAGCTCCAGAGGTACTGTTCCGGGCAGCGCAGGATGAGTTGCTCCATGGCGCGATTGATGCGGGCGGCATCCTCCTGTGGCTCGCCGCTCAGCGCTTCCTCGAGCGCTTGCCAATGGATGCAAAACCCCGCTCCGCGTGCAAGGCGCCGGGCGAAAACCAGTACGACCAGCGCGTCATGCGCGCGCGCCAGTCGTCCGGGAAGTGTCATGGTGAACGCGGGACGCCCGAAAAACGGGGCCCAAACGCCCTCGCCCCGGGACGGCACCTGGTCCGGTAGCAGGCCCACGATTTCTCGGTTGCGCAAGGCCCGCAGCATCAGACGAACGCCGTGCAGGTCGGCCGGCGCCAGCAGCAACCCGTGGCGCGCTCGAGCCTGCTCGAAGATCGGTCGCAGCACGGCCTTGCGCGGAATCCGGTACAGGGCCAGCATGGGTCGCGATTTGCCCGCTGCGCTTGCCATATAGCTCTGGGCGATCACCTCGAAACACCCCAAGTGCGGCGTGAGCATCACCACCGCGCGATCCTGCGCCAGGATGGAATCGATCAGCTCGGGGTTGTCGGTCTGCACGCGTGCCAGGATCTGCTCTGCCGGCCTTGTCCAGACCCAGGCCAGCTCCAGAACCTGTTTGCCGCTTTCCGCGACCGCCTGGCGCAAAACGCGGGTGCGATTGGCAAGCGTCTGCGGCACGTTGGCCCGGATTCGGCGACGGTAGCCGGGCGAGGCCCAGTAGACGACCCAGCCCAGCATGCCGCCAACGGCGTGCAGGGCCCGCAGCGGCAGCAGCGACAGCACCCGGAATGCGAGCATCAGCATCGGAATCGCCGGGTCGCGGCCGCAGTCGGAGCGCGCTGCGCACCCAAGGCACGCAGTTGCATGCGTCGATTTGACATAAGAAAGCGAGATAGTACTTACGAATGCCGTGCAAGGTCGCGCGCCGGATCGCTTATACTTACGCCGCGAGCCGCTGATTTAATGGTCAACTTGCAGGGCGGATCGTGCCAGCGGCATCAGCTGTTGGCAGCAATATCTGCTAAAGCGTCACCCGCCCAAGCGGCCATGGCGCGCTGTTGGCCCAGGAGCGAAACATGGCGGGCGACTATCTCTTCACCTCCGAATCGGTGTCGGAAGGCCATCCGGACAAGGTGGCCGACCAGATCTCGGACGGCATTCTTGACGCAATTCTCGAACACGATCCGCGCGCACGAGTGGCAGCCGAAACTTTGGTGACCACCGGGCTGGTGGTGCTGGCCGGCGAGATCACGACCCGGGCGAGCGTTGACTATTCGAGCGTGGCGCGCGAGGTGATCAAGCGCATCGGCTACGACAACAGCGACTACGGCATCGATCACAAGGGCTGCGCCGTCATGATTTGCTACGACCGGCAAAGCCCCGATATCGCACAGGGCGTCGACGAGGGCAAGGGCCTGGACCTGGACCAGGGGGCCGGCGACCAGGGTTTGATGTTCGGTTTTGCCTGCGACGAGACCCAGGAATTGCTTCCCGCACCGATCTTCTACGCGCACCGCCTGATGGAGCGACAGGCCGATCTGCGCCGCGACGGGCGCTTGCCGTGGTTGCGCCCGGATGCCAAATCGCAGGTAACGCTGCGCTACATCAACGGTAGGCCGCACTCGATCGATACGATCGTGCTATCGACCCAGCACGATCCCGACGTAAGCCACGAGACCCTGCGGCAAGCCGTCATAGAAGAGATCATCAAGCCGGTGCTGCCCAAGCACTGGTTGCAGAACACCCGCTACCTGATCAACCCCACCGGACGATTCGTTATCGGCGGTCCGCACGGCGATTGCGGCCTTACGGGCCGCAAGATCATCGTCGACACCTACGGTGGCGCCTGCCCGCACGGCGGGGGCGCATTTTCGGGCAAGGATCCATCCAAGGTGGATCGGTCGGCGTCGTATGCAGCCCGCTACGTTGCCAAGAACATCGTAGCTGCTGGCCTGGCGCGCCGTTGCCAGGTGCAGGTGAGCTATGCGATCGGCTATTCCCAGCCGATCAACGTCACGGTCGACACCGCCGGCACCGGGGTGATCGGCGACGAAATCATCGCAGGACTGGTGGGCGAACACTTCGATCTGCGACCGAAGGGCATAGTGCAGATGCTCGATTTGTTGCGGCCGATCTACAGCAAGAGCGCGGCCTACGGTCACTTCGGTCGCGACGAACCGGAATTTACCTGGGAGCGCACGGATCGCGCCGCAAGCCTGCGTGACGCGGCCGGCCTGAAGGCAGCGTAGGCGGCACTTCCCGCGCGCCCAGACTTGGTGTGGAACGGACGTCCGGCGCGTGCCCTGGTATTCTTTTTTCCGCCGTTTCGGGGCGTCGCCCAGAAATGGCCTTGTTGCCATCGGCATGCGCGCTGATTCTGCGCCGGTGGGCGGGCCGCGGCGCCTGTGCGAGGCAGCGGCGCCGTATACTGCGCGTTCTGCTTCGAGGAGCGCTGCAACCGTGACCGATCGAGGGTCGCGAGCCAGGCTCGAAGCACCTGCCGCCACCCGCGGTGCGGATGCAACGGCGCTCGCGAACCTGCCTTTGCGAAAGGAGGGCGCGAGATGAGCGCCGTGCGAAAGCCCCATTCCGGTTCGGATTACGTCGTCACTGACCTTGGCCTGGCGGATTGGGGGCGCAAGGAAATCCTTATCGCCGCCACCGAGATGCCCGGCCTGGTGGCGACTCGCGACGAGTATGCCAGCCAGCAGCCGCTGCGCGGCGCACGCATCACCGGCTCCTTGCACATGACGATCCAGACCGCTGTGCTGATCGAGACCCTGCAGGCGCTCGGCGCCCAGGTGCGCTGGGCGTCGTGCAACATCTATTCCACCCAGGATCATGCGGCGGCAGCGATTGCTGCCGCCGGCACGCCGGTGTTTGCCAAGAAGGGGGAGACGCTGGAGGAATATTGGGACTATACCCACCGCATCTTCGATTGGCCCGATGGCGGCTACAGCAACATGATCCTGGACGACGGCGGCGATGCGACCTTGCTGCTGCACCTGGGGGCGCGCGCCGAGACCGATCCCAGTCGTCTTGGCCATCCGTCCAGCGAGGAGGAGACGGCGCTGTTTGCCGCGATCGGGGCGCAGCTTCGACGCCATCCGAAGTGGTATTCGACGCGCCTGGCGCATGTCAAGGGCGTGACCGAGGAAACGACAACCGGCGTGAAGCGGCTCTACCAGATGGCCAAGGATGGGATGTTGAAATTTCCCGCCATCAACGTCAATGACTCCGTTACCAAGAGCAAATTCGACAACCTCTACGGCTGCCGCGAATCCCTGGTCGATGGCATCAAGCGCGCGACCGACGTCATGATCGCTGGCAAGATTGCCGTTGTCTGCGGCTATGGCGATGTGGGCAAGGGCTCGGCGCAGGCCTTGCGCGCCCTGGCGGCGCAGGTCTGGGTCACCGAGATCGATCCGATCTGCGCGCTGCAGGCGGCTATGGAGGGGTTCCGCGTTGTGACCATGGACGAAGCGGCGGACAAGGGCGACATCTTCGTCACCGCAACGGGCAACTTCCATGTCATCACCCACGATCACATGATACGCATGAAGCATCAGGCGATCGTTTGCAATATCGGCCACTTCGACAACGAGATCGATATTGCCGGAATCCGCAAATACCCGTGGGAAAACATCAAGCCGCAGGTTGACCACGTGATCTTTCCGGACGGCAAGCGCATCATCTTGCTGGCCCAGGGACGCCTGGTAAATCTCGGCTGCGCCACCGGGCACCCGAGCTTCGTGATGAGCTCTTCCTTTGCCAACCAGGTGCTGGCGCAGATCGAGTTGTTCGCGAACACCAGCAAGTATCCGGTTGGCGTTTACGTGCTGCCTAAGCACCTGGACGAGAAGGTCGCGCGCCTGCAGCTGCGCAAGCTGGCTGCCAACCTGACCGAACTGAGCGACGCCCAGGCACGCTACATCGGTGTCGACAAGGCCGGGCCATACAAGCCGGATCATTACCGCTACTAAAGGGCGGCCAACCCCGACCCGCGACGCAGCGGGCGCGGCTCGCTCATGACCGCTTAGGATAGGCGCCGCATGCAATCACCACGAGTATTCAGTGTGGAGTTCTCCCCGCCGCGCAGCCCGGAGGGGGTGGAGAAACTGCGCGCGGCCCGCATGGAGCTCGAGCAGGTGGCACCGGCGTTTTACTCGGTGACCTTTGGCGCCGGTGGCTCGACCCGCGAAGGGACCCTGAGCACGACGCTGGAGATCCACGCCGCCGGCTTGCACGCCGTGCCGCATATCTCCTGCGTTGCCAGCACGCGGGCCTCGGTGCGGGAGCTGCTGCGCACCTATCGCGCCGCGGGCATCCGCCACCTGGTGGCGCTGCGCGGCGATGCGCCTTCCGGGATGGCCGGCAGTGCGGGCGAATTCCGCTATGCGGCCGATCTGGTGGAACTCGTACGGGCCGATTTCGGCGACTGGTTCCGGATCGAGGTCGCGGCGTATCCGGAGGCGCACCCGCAGGCGCGCTCGCCGGCCGAAGACGTGCAACACTTCGTACGCAAGGTGCGCGCCGGGGCCGATTCGGCGATCACGCAGTACTTTTACAATGATGATGCGTACCGGTACTTCGTCGACGAGGTGGCGAGGCTGGGTTGCACGGTGCCGATCGTTCCGGGGATCATGCCCATTACAAACTTCACGCAGCTGGCGCGTTTTTCCGATAATTGCGGCGCCGAAATCCCGCGCTGGATACGGCGGCGGCTGGAGAGCTTCGGCGATGATCGGGCCTCAATCCGGGCCTTCGGGGCGGACGTCGTGACGGCACTTTGCGAGCGCCTGCTGGCGCAGGGCGCACCGGGACTGCACTTTTACACCATGAACGTCGCGGCGCCGACCCTGGAAATCTGGCGTCGTGCCGGGCTGCCGGTGCCCAAGCAATGAAGCCCGGCCCTCAGCACTGGCAGCCGGCACGCGTTCGCGCGGCGGCGCTCGCCTTGGCCACGCTGCTGTTGCTGCCCCTGCCAGCGATTGTTGGGGCCAAGACGCCGGTGCCCGCGTCGGCGGTTACGGTCGCAAATGGAGTCGACGAGGCAGTGCTGGCGGCGCGCGTGGCGGCCGCCGATGGCGATGTCGATCGTGTTGCGGCGCTGGCTCCCCAGGTCGCCGGCACCTTGCTGGCCCCCTACCTGGACTATTGGCAGGCGTCGTTGCGCTTGCGTGGTCAAAACCCCGACGACTCGCTGGTGCGACCCTTCCTGGCGCGTTACGCCGGCACGGCCCTGGCCGATCGGCTGCGCGCGGACTGGCTGCTGGCGTTGGGCAGCAAAGGCGATTTCGCCACTTTCGATGCCGAGCGGCACCACCTCGTGATAGGTGGTGAGGACCCGCAGTTGAGCTGCTACTTCCTACTGGCACGGTACGCGCTCAACGACGGGCAGCGGCGCGAGCAGATTGTGCGCGAGGCGCGCCGCAACCTTGCCTCGACGACGGATCCGGGTGGCGACGGTTGCACCGCATTGGCCGAACGTCTGCTCAACGATGGCGTGCTGTCGATCTGGCCCCGCCTGCAGGCGTTAGTCGAGCGTAACCAGATTCCCGCAGCCGAGCAGGCGGCGGCGCGCTTGTCGCCGGCGGACGCCATCGCGATTAAGCGCTTGCTCGGGCAGCCGGGCGCGTGGCTGGCCGGGGTGGAGGCGCATCTGGACCGCATGCCCCATTCGCTTCCCTTGTTGGCAATCGTCGCATTGGCCCGTGATGCGCCCGACGATGCGGCTAAGTACGCCGAGCGCATCGACCCCGCTCTCACGCCGGAGGAGCGCGCGATCGTCTGGGGTCGCATCGGGCGCTTGGCGCAGCTCAAACTGCTGCCCGAGGCGCACGGCTGGTTCGGGCGCGGCGGCGACCTCGTCGGCGTTGGCATCGACTACGTGCGCCCGGTCGACGTACTGGAAGCGCGTGCGCGGGCCGCCTTGCGTCGGGGCGCCGGCAGCGCTGCGCCGGGCGCGTCCTCGGCCGGGGACGATCGCGAGCACCCGGTGGAGACGGATAACGGGCCGGACTGGACCGCCTTGCGCAAGGCGATCGCGCGCATGTCGCCCGATCAGCAGGCCGATCCGACCTGGGTCTACTGGAATGCGCAAGCGTTGATGGCGCAAGACAAGATCGAGGAAGCGCGTGCCGGACTGCGGTCGATCTCCGACCGGTTCAGCTACTACGGGCGCCTGGCGGCCGAGCAACTGGATCTGCCGCTGGTGCTCGCGCCCCGGCCAGAAGCGCCGGCATCGGAGCTGGTGGACGAGCTGGCGCAGCGACCGGGGTTCCTGCGGGCCCGCAAGCTATATGAGCTGGGCATGCGTGAGGAAGGCACCCGGGAGTGGAACTGGGAGTTGCGCGGCATGGACGACGCCAGCCTGCACGCTGCGGCCGAGCTGGGCAGGCGCCTCGGCGTGCTCGATCGAATGATCGCCTCGTCCGAGCGCACGCGCACGCTGGTCGATGTCGGGCAGCGTTACCCCATGCCCTATCGCGACCTGATGGCGGCGACGGTCGCCCCGCTGGCGGTCGATCCGGCGTGGATCTACGGCCTCATCCGCCAGGAGTCGCGTTTCATCGAGGACGTCCGCTCCAACGTCGGGGCCATCGGGCTGATGCAGCTGATGCCCTCGACCGCGCGTTTCGTCGCACACCGGATCGGCTTTGAGAATTATCGAGCCGACCGAGTTGCCGACGTGCAAGTCAATTTGCGGCTGGGTACGGAATACCTGAAGCTCGTGTTCGACGACCAGGATGGGCAAGCGCTGCTGGCCTCGGCGGCCTACAACGCCGGTCCGCACCGAGTACGAAAATGGCGCGCCGCGCTGGCGCGACCCTTGGACGGAGCGCTTTTCGTGGAGACCATACCGATCGAGCAGACGCGCGACTACGTAAAGCACGTGCTCTTTAATACCCTGGTCTACGGTGCCTTGCTCGATCACCCCGCGGAATCGCTACGTTCCATGCTGGGCCCGGTGACGCCCCAAAGCACGGCCGCCAGCGATCTTCCTTGATGTCAACTCCGCGCGCCGGCCCGGCGCCAGCGGAACGGGCGGCTAGAATGCGCGGTCCGGCGCGCCGCCTTGGGCGTATTCCTCGACCTCTCTCATCGGCATTGCAATGACGTACCAAAATATCTTGGTTCTCGGCGGGACCGGCTTCGTCGGCCGCTGCCTGGTCGATCGCCTGGCCGCACAAGGCCGCAAGGTATGCGTGCCGACGCGCCGGCGCGACCGCGGACGGGCCCTGCTGGTGTTGCCGACCGTCGAGGTGATCGAGGCCGATATCGGCGATCCGGCCGCACTGCACGCGCTGCTTGCCGGCCGCGATGCCGTGGTGAACCTGGTCGCCGTGCTCCATGATTCGGGTGCCGCTCGCCGGGCCGCCCTGGCGGGCGCCCACGCCAACGGTCGCTACGGGGCGGGATTCGCCGCGGCACACGTGGATTTGCCGCGAACCTTGGTGGCCGCGTGCCAGGAACGCGGTGTCCAGCGCCTGCTGCACGTAAGTGCCCTGGGGGCCGATCCCGACGGCCCCTCCGCATACCTGCGCAGCAAGGGCGACGGAGAACGGATCGTCCGCGACGCGCGGTCGATCGCCAGCACGGTGTTTCGCCCGTCCGTGGTTTTCGGGACCGACGACGATTTTTTGAACCGCTTCGCCGCCCAGGCGGCCTGGTTGCCTTTTTTGTTAATCCCGCGTCCACAGGTGCGCATGCAGCCGGTCTGGGTGCAGGACCTTGTTAGTGCGATGTGTACTGCGCTGGACCTGCGCGCCACCTTCGGGCGAAGCTACGAGATATGCGGTCCTGCGATCTACACGCTCCGGGAATTGGTGCAATTTGCGGCGCGCGCCGCGGGCCATCCCCGTCTAGTGATCGGCTTGCCGGATTTTCTGGCCCGTGCGCTGGCGCTTGGTTTCGAGCTGCTGCCGGGGCCGCCACTGCTTTCGCGCGACAACCTCCTCTCGTTGACGATCGATAATGTCGCCAGCGAGCAGCCGTATCGACCGGCGCCAGAGCTCGCAATCCGTCCTGCCCCGCTGGAACCAGAGGCCGCGCTGTATCTGGCTGGACTGCACCCGCGCACCCGCTTCGGTGGCTTTCGGGCCCGGGCAGGGCGCTAAGACACCCGGCCGGACCGCTCACGCGTGCGCACCAGCCGCGGTTTTTGCTATCGATGAAGACCTACATCGTCGGGGGCTGGGTACGCGATCGCCTGCTCGAACAGGACGGTCGCAAGCCGCCGCACACGGGTGACCGCGACTGGGTCGTCGTCGGCTCCAGCCCTGAGGAAATGCTCGCGCTTGGCTACAAGCCGGTCGGCCGGGATTTCCCGGTTTTTCTGCATCCGCAGACCGGAGAGGAGTACGCGCTGGCGCGCACCGAGCGCAAAAGCGCACCGGGCTACCGCGGGTTCGTCGTGCACGCGGCGCCGGATGTGAGCCTAGAGCAGGATCTGCAGCGCCGTGACCTGACGATCAATGCGATGGCGCTGGACGAGCAAGAACGGCTCATCGATCCCCACCAGGGGCACGCCGACCTGCGCCGGCGAATATTGCAGCACGTGGGTCCGGCCTTCGTCGAGGATCCGGTACGCATCCTGCGCCTGGCCCGATTCGCGGCGCGCTTCCCCGATTTTTCGATTGCCCCGCAGACCATGGAGCTTGCCCGCGGGATGGTTGCCGCCGGCGAGGCCGATGCACTGGTGCCGGAGCGCATCTGGCAAGAGATCGCGCGGGGCCTGATGGAGGACCAGCCGGCGCGAATGATCGAAGTGTTGGCCGACACGGGACTGCTTGCGCGCCTTGCGCCGGAGCTGGTGTTCTCATCTGCCGTACTGGCGGCCCTGAACCGCTGCGCGCAACACGGCGCCCCGCTTGCGGTGCGTGTCGCGGTCCTGGCCTCCTGCGCCGCATCTTCTGACGGCCTGCGCGCCTGCCTCGAGCGCCTGCGCGCCGACACCGATTCGTCACAGCTGGCGCGGCTGCTGTTCGATGTGCGCGCGGACCTTCACAGCGCCACGACGGCTCGCGAACTGGCGTCCGTGCTCGAGCGTGCCGACGCCTTGCGCCGGGCTCCTCGGTTTGCGCAACTGCTAGCCGCCTTTGCGGCCCTCGAAGGCCCTGGCGTCGAACGTTGGCTGGCGGCCGCTGCCGCTGCCAGCGCCGTCGATGCCGGTGCGATTGCAGCCCGTGTCGGCCCGGATCCGGCTGCCATTGCGCAGGCTGTTGCGGCAGCGCGTCGCGACGCCATTGCTGCCACCATCGCTACCGACCACTAAAGGCGGTGGCAGCGGTCGCCGCGTGCGAAGGCCAGTGGGATCGCCTCGAAATCGCGTCCCAGCGCCATCGCCTTTATCAGCTCCCCCATTTCCGCTTCGGACAGCAGCCGCTGAACGGCCCCCGCCGATGCCGGATCGAGCTTGTCGGCCAGCAGGTCGAGAATCCCGCAGTTCATGAGGAAATGCGCCTGCGAGGTGTAGCCCAACAGGTTCAGGCCTGCTGCGTCGGCGGCCTGGGCGCAGGCGGAGAAGTCGACGTGCGCGGTGATGTCGTTGAGTCCGGGCAGCCACAGCGGGTCGGCGTGCGCGTGCTGGCGATAGTGGCACATCAGCGTTCCCATCGTGCGCTGCGGGTGGTAGTACTCGCGCCGCGGGAAGCCGTAGTCAAACAGCAGGACCAGGCCGCGCCGCAGGCACGCGCCCAGGGCGGCGATCCAAGCGCTGGCGAGCGGGCACAGTTCCGATCCATATCCCTCGTGCAGCGGTCCGACCAAGGCTTCAATCGCCTCGACCTGCTGGGCCAGGCCCGGATCGGCCGCCCGCCCCTCCCAGCGCAGGGCCGAGCCGTCGCAGCGCACGCCGCGCTCGTATACGCCATTGGCCTGGCGCACGAACAAGCGCACCGGAAGCACATCCAGTACCTCGTTGGCGATGACCACGCCCTCGAAGCCCGTGGGCAAGCCGTCGAGCCATGTCACCGGCAGACCGGCCAACCGCTGCCGCTGGCGGGCGCGCAGGTCGGCCGAAACCTCGACGATGAAATAGCGCGCAACCGCGCACCCGCGGCGCTGAAGATCGACGATCAGGTCGTGTGCCAGCGCCCCGGTGCCGGCGCCGAACTCGAGCACCTGCGCAGGCAACTGCTCAAAGGCCTCGGCGACCTGCGCGGCGGTTGCCCGTGCGAACAGGGGTGAGATTTCCGGTGCGGTGACAAAATCGCCCCGGGCGCCGAATTTGCTTCCGATCGCGTCGTAATAGCCCAGCCCGGGCTCGTACAGCGCCATCTGCATGTAGTCGGAAAAGGCGAGCCATCCGCCCGCCTGTGCGATTCGCGCGCAGATGCGCTCCTGCAGGCGTAGGCTGCGCGCGCGCGCGTACGCGTCGGGCTCGGGCAGGACCAGGCCGGCGGGGCGATCCGACGGCCGGGCTATGGGTTGGGGCTCAGGCATCGTAGGCCGATGGTACCCGGCCGACCCGATACACTTCACGATGGGATGCATTCCACCATGACCGGGCACGCTCCACCTTCACGAACGGCGCTGGTTACCGGCGGCGCGCGGCGCATTGGCCGCGCCATTGCGCTCGCGCTGGCGCAGGACGGGTGGGATCTGGCGATCCACTATCACGGCTCGCATGATGAGGCGATGGCAACCGTGGCCGATATCCGTGCCCTGGGTCGGCGCGCACATGCCGTTCAACACGACCTGGCCGGGTGCGCAGAACTCGAACCGCTGATCGACGCCTGCGAGCGCGCCCTCGGGCCGCTGCAATGCGTCGTCAACAATGCTTCCTTGTTCGAACCGGATTCCGCCATGGACTTTGCGCTGACAGGATTCGATGCCCATATGCACACCAACGTCGCGGCGCCGGTGCGCCTGGCGCGTGCCCTGTACTCGCGCCTGGCAGCCGATGCTCAGGGCGTCGTCGTCAACCTTCTCGACCAGAAACTGTGGAATCCCAATCCCGACTTCTTCAGCTACACGCTGTCGAAATCGGCGCTGGAGGCGGCCACCGGTCTGCTGGCGCGGGCCCTGGCGCCCAGGTTGCGCGTCGTGGGAGTGGCCCCGGGGATCACCTTGCAGGCACGCGGGCAAACGCAAGCCGGCTTCGAGGCGGCGCATCGGGCCACGCCCTTGGGGCGCGCGAGCACACCCGAAGACGTTGCGCGGGCAGTGGTATTCCTGGCCAATTCGCCCGCCATCACCGGGACGACGCTGCTGGTCGATGGTGGGCAGCACCTGGTGCCCAGTGCGCGCGACGTCATGTTCCTGAAATCCTGAACGGCCATTCACCCCGACAGCCATGGCTACGCTTCTGAGCGATCCGCGCTTGGCCCATTGCCGGCGCATCTTCCTGCGCGATTGGACGGTCGATGCCAATATCGGCGTGCACTCGGCCGAGCGCAACGGCACCCAGCGTCTGGTGCTGAATCTGGATGTATACGTGGCGCTTAGCGCCTCGACGCCGTGCGGCGACGATCTGCGCGAAGTCATCGATTACGACTTCGTGCGCGCGGTGGTGGAGCAGAGAATCGCGCGCGGACATATCAATCTGCAAGAAACCCTGGTGGACGATATCGTGACCGAACTGCTGCGGCGCCCCGGCGTGGCAGCCGTTCGCGTATCCAGCGAAAAAACCGAGATCTATGCCGGCGTGGCCGGCATCGGTGTCGAGGTGCTGCGGTTTCGGGAGGCGGCGTGACCTCGGCACCGACCCGGCCGGACGGCGGGGCACCTGGCCAGGCCGAGGCCGCGCCTAGCGGCGCGGAGCTGCGGCGCGAACGGCGCTCGGCCTTTGAAGGCCGCAAACTGGAAAAGCGCCTGGTGCGTCTTACGGGACAGGCGGTAAGCGACTACGGCATGATCGGTCCCGGCGACCGGGTCATGGTCTGTCTTTCCGGGGGCAAGGACAGCTACGCGCTGCTCGACATGCTGCGCGTGCTGCGCGCACGCGCGCCGCTGCCCTTCGAGCTGGTCGCGGTGAATCTCGATCAGAAGCAGCCCGGATTTCCGGAGCACGTCCTGCCGGACTACCTGCGCGAGCAGGGCGTGCCGTTTCACATCGAGACCCAGGACACCCACTCGATCGTGCGGCGGCTGATCCCCGAGGGCAAGACCACCTGCTCGCTGTGTTCGCGGTTGCGCCGCGGCGTGCTCTACCGGGTGGCGGGCGAACTCGGCGCCACCAAGATCGCGCTCGGACATCATCGCGATGACATCCTCGGAACGTTCTTTTTGAACCTGTTCTACGGCGGCCGTATCAAGGCGATGCCACCCAAGTTGGTTTCCGATGATGGCCGCAACGTCGTGATTCGGCCGCTGGCCTACATTCCCGAAGACGATCTAGCGCGTTATGCGCAGGTAAAGCGGTTCCCGATCATCCCGTGCAACCTGTGCGGTTCGCAGGAAAACCTCAAGCGCAAGCAAATCAAGCAGATGATCGCCGAGTGGGAACGGCGTTTTCCGGGGCGCACCGAGAACAGCTTCCATGCCCTCGCGCACGTGACGCCCTCGCACCTGCTCGATCGCTCCCTGTTCGATTTTCCGGGGCTGCGCCCTAGCGGTATCCCCACCGACGATGGCGACATCGCCTTTGACGAGGAACCGGTCCCCGATGCGCCATCGCCCCCAGGCCGCTCCTGCGCCGATGGCCGCGACGACAGCGATGCGCGCTCGCGCCCGCAGCTCGTCGCGGGACCGCAGAGCTGGGATTCGTCTCCTGCGGTTGCAGCTACGACCGCTCCTGCGAGGCCTGGTCCATTGCCCGCAGAACCTCCGCGCATAGCTCCCGTGTCGGTTCGCAGCCCACAGCCAGGCGAATGAAGCCTTCGGCGACCCGGTCGCCCCAGCGCGCGCGGCGTTCGGCCGAAGAGTGCAAGCCGCCGAAGCTGGTGGTCGGGCGCAGATAGCGGCAGGCCTGCAGAAAGCGCTCGGCGGCGTCCTTGTTGGCCAGCGTCAGGCCGACCAATGCGCCGAACCCGCTCATCTGGCGCAGCGCAAGCTCATGTGCTGGATGGGACGACAGTCCCGGGTATGCGACTTGCACGGCCGCGCCGTGCCTTGCCAGGGCCTGGGCCAGGGCCAGGGCGTTGGCATGCATGCGCGTCAGGCGCAGTTCCAGCGTTTCCAGCCCTCGTTGCACCAGCCAGGTCTCGAAGGGCCCAGGGATCGCCCCGCACAGGCGCCGCCAGTCGAGCACCGCCGCGAGCAGCTCGGCGTCGCGCGAGGCGACGTGGCCGAAGACGACATCGGAATGGCCGTTGAGCACTTTCGTATCGGAATAGACGACCGCGTCGGCACCCAGGTCCAAGGGACGTTGACCCAGCGGCGTCATCAGCGTGTTGTCGATTACCAGGGAGCTGCCGCTGGCCCGGGAGCGAAGCGCGCAGGCGCGTATGTCGACCAGGTCCAGACCGGGATTGGATGGCGTCTCCAGCAGTATCAGCCGGTAGCCGTCGAACGATCGGTGCGCGATCTGTGCCGTCTCGCAGGTGTCGACCAGGACGCCGATCGGCGCGCAATACTTCTCGGCGGCCGAGCGTGTGCCCATGTACCCGTCGGATTGCAGCAGCAGGCGGTCCCCGGGCCGCAGTCGGCTGGCAAAAATCGACGCCACCGCGGCCGCTCCCGACGGGAAGATCACCGCGCCGGCGTCCTCCAATGCGCCGAGCGCCTGCTCCAGCGCGGTCCAGCCCGGATTGGCCCAGCGCGCGTATTGGTAGGCCCCGGACGGCTCGCTGGACAGGGAGTAGATCGAGGTGGGGACGATCGCGGGGGAGAAGGCCGTGCCGGGGGCCAGCCCTTTGGAGTTGCGATGCAGGAAATCGGCGAATCCTCTGCCCGCAACCGTCGAGCGCGCCGGATCGACCGGCGACCCGGACGTGCCTTCGGGCTGCCGCTGGCCGCCCGCGTCCCCACCCATGTCGTGCTTGCTGTCCTCACTCATCTCGTGCCTCGTACCGTGTGTAACCGTTTTGGGCGGTGCAAGCCGTGAAGATTACCGCGCTGGCTCGGTACTGCTACCCTAGTGCCCGCCGGGTTCGGACAAGAACACCGCATAACGCGAAATGCAAGGTGAACGCCCACGTGGATGCCCATTTGCACCATGAAAGTCATTTTCAGGCCAATGATCTCGTGCGCGACATCGTCATTGGCATGGCGGACGGCCTCACGGTTCCTTTCGCTCTGGCCGCTGGCATCAGCGGTGCGGCGGTACCCGTGAGCACGGTGATCACCGCCGGCGTGGCCGAGATCGCGGCCGGCGCCATTGCCATGGGATTGGGCGGGTACCTGGCGGCACGCAGCGAGTCCGAGCACTACGCCGCCGAGCTGGCGCGCGAGGAGTTCGAGATCGTCGAGAAGCCCCAGGCCGAGGCCGACGAGGTCGCCGAAATCTTTCGGCAGTACGGTTTGCGCCAGGAGCACTACGAGCCGGTCATCGAGGGTCTGCGCGAGCGTCCCATTGCCTGGCGCGACTTCATGATGCGCTTTGAACTGGGCCTGGAACGCCCAGAGCCCGCACGTGCCCAGCGCTCGGCGCTCACCATCGGTGCGAGCTATGTGGTCGGCGGTGCGATACCGCTGGCGCCCTACGTCCTGCTGCACTCGGTGGCCCAGGCGTTGCCGTGGTCGGCAGCGGTGACGCTCGTGGCCTTGGCGCTGTTCGGTTACGTCAAGGCGCGCTATACCGGTGCCGCGCCGCTGCGCTCGGCCCTGCAGACCATGGCGATCGGGGGCACCGCCGCGGCCGCGGCGTTCCTGCTGGCGCGCGCGATCAGCTGATTCCCAGGAACAGTTGGTATGCGCGGCTCTCGGTTTCGTCCTGATAGGGATATCCCAGTTCGGCCAGAAACCGTCTGAGCGCGCTGCGATCGCGCTTAGGAGCCTGCAGCCCGACGAGGATGCGGCCGTAGTCTGAGCCCTGGTTGCGGTAGTGGAACAAAGAAATATTCCAGTTGGGGGACATCGACGTCAGGAAGCGCATCAGCGCCCCGGGCCGCTCCGGAAACTCGAAGCGAAAGACCCGCTCGTCTATCGCCAGGGGCGAGCGCCCGCCGACCAGGTGGCGCAGGTGCAGTTTGGCCAGCTCATCGTCGGTCAGGTCGAGCGTGGCAAACCCGGCACGCACGAAGGCGCGCGCCAAGGTGCGGGCATCGTCGCGCCCCGCGGTCTGAATGCCGACAAAGATGTGCGCGGTCTTGCTGTCGGAGATGCGATAGTTGAACTCGGTCACGTTGCGCGTGCCCAGCAGGCCGCAAAAACGCTTGAACGAGCCGCGTTCCTCGGGAAGGGTGACCGCGAACAGCGCCTCGCGCTGCTCGCCGACCTCGGCGCGCTCGGCGACAAAGCGCAAGCGGTCGAAATTCATGTTGGCGCCGCTGGCAACGGCGACCAGGTTGCGGTCACGCAGGCGTTCGCGTTCGACGTAACTCTTGCAGCCGGCGATCGACAGGGCACCGGCCGGTTCGAGGATCGTGCGCGTGTCCTGGAATACGTCCTTGATGGCCGCGCACAGGGCGTCGGTATCAACGGTGACGATCTCATCGACGTAGCGCCGGCACAGGGCGAAGGTGTGGTGCCCCACCATGCGCACCGCGGTGCCGTCGGAAAAAAGTCCAACGTCGGGCAGGCGGACGCGCCGCCCGGCGGCGATCGAGCGTGCCATCGCGTCAGACTCCTCTGTCTGCACGCCGATCACCTTCACCTGGGGCTGCACCGCCTTGACGTAGGCGGCGATACCGCCAATCAGGCCGCCCCCGCCGATGGGAACGAAGATGGCGTAAATGGGACCGCCCTCCCGCGCGTGGTGCTGCCGCAGGATTTCCATGCCGACCGTGCCCTGGCCGGCGATTACTTCCGGATCGTCGAAGGGGTGAACGAAGGTCAGGCGGCGCTTGGCCTGCAGCTTGAGGGCGTGCGCGTAGGCATCGGAGTAGGAGTCGCCCAGCAGCACGGTCTCGGCACCGAGTGCCCGGACCGCGTCGATTTTTACCTGGGGCGTGGTCACCGGCATGACGATCACGGCCGGGCCACCGAGCCGCTGGGCGGCCAGCGCGACCCCCTGGGCATGGTTGCCCGCGGAGGCGGCGATCACGCCGCGCGCGCGCTCGGCCCGGCCCAGGCCAACCATCTTGTTATAGGCGCCCCGCAGTTTGAAGCTAAAAACCGGCTGCAGATCTTCGCGTTTGAGCAATACGCGATTGCCCAAGCGAGCCGAGAGGCACGCAGCGGGTTCGAGGGCAGTCTCGATGGCGACGTCGTAGACGCGCGCGTTGAGAATGCGGCGCAGGTATTCGTTGGATGACATAGCTAATAGGACAAGTGTCACGGTCCGTATCGATGGCCGCCGAGTGTACCGGGACTACTTGCGCGACCGTGACCGCTTTGGGACCTTTTGCCGAATCGACACTAGCCGTCTAGGTTATAGCGCCTCCGGGCGTGCTATCGACCCGTTGTGGACATACGTGCCTCTTGAGAGCGGTCGGTCCGCTGTTCCGTCGGGCTGCAGTCGTTGCCCGCCGCCATCGGTCCGACTCCGACATTGCGCTTTTCAGAGTTATCGCTCCACCAGATGCTAGACCGCAACATATTTACCAAGAGGATCGGGGCGTTCCATCGATTGGCGGCGCTCTCGTACTTGCTATTCCCGAGTAGCCATTGAACCGCTCCTACCATTGCGACTCGACGCGAATTTAGCTGTGCAGGAATGCGATCGCGTCAGCGGTCGTTCCGCTGTCGCTGCCCATGATCTCCACGCTTCCGGCGCCGATGACGTAAAAGACCACGCCGAGACTGCCGAAGACCGGTTGATTCAACGTGGCCGTGCCCCGGCCCGCCGTCACCAGGTAGTTCCCGGTGAGAGCCCCGGCGGAAGAGGTGCCCGTGATGGCGCCGTTGTTGAACGCTAGTTGCACGGTCGTATTCGGGGAACCCGACACCGGCGGAAACCACGTCCCGCCCGCGAGCGTGCCGTTGCCCAGCACCGAGTTCACCTGCGCCTCGAAGAAGCCGAAATCGGCCGTGGGCCCCGATGCGGCCACGATGTAGCCGTCGTTGAAGTTGTCCAGGTACAGCACGTAGTTGTAGGTGGTTGCACCGGACTTGAAGGACATCGTTGCCCGCCCGTTGGCGGCGATGGAATAGCTCCCGCCGGCAAGGCTTTGATTCAGGTTGGGCGCACCGCTGATCATTTGATCGAGCACGAGAGTGAACGTGCCGCTGGCGGGTCCAATCCCCGGGGTGAGCAGCCCGACCGAGGTGACCGACGTTGCGGGCGGCCCCGCCGCCGTGCCCCAGGTGCTCAGCACGACCGGGGCCGCCAGATAGCCGTTGCTGTATAGGCCCGGGTTTGCCTGCACGCTGACCAGCCCGCCCAGAACCGGCGTGCCGGCGCCCGAGTCCACGTCGACCGCGAACCCGCCGGAAGAGGAGAGCACGTAAAAGGCGATCTGAAACGTCGTATTTGGGCCAAGATGGAACGTCGCCGCGGAACGGCCGAACGCATCCGGGACGCCCACGGTCCCGGTGATCGCCACGCCCGCGGAGACGGCGCCGGCATCGTTGATGTCGCCGACGCCGCCGCTCAGCGTGCCGGGCGTGTTGAACTGGTTGTTGTTGCTGTCGGTGAAGCGGCCGGCCAGGCTCATTTGGCCGCCGCTGCCGTCGCCGCCGGTCATTGCGAAGGCGTAGTCGCCACTGAAGAAGCCCGACGGCGGGGCGAACGCGAAGCGCCCGGAGCCCAAGAGGCCGTTGGGGCCGCTCGTTGCCGCCAGGCGGCCCTTGCCGCCGGGGGCGGAGGCCTGCGTGACGAAACTGTAGGTCGACGTGCCCGCCGCGGTCGTCAGCGTGAGCGTTCCCTGATTGGCGATGGCGGGATCGTTCTTGCACGATCCCCCGGTGATCGCCTCGGCCGCCCGCGTGGCCGTCGTGTTCTTGAAGTCGTCTTCGCCCGTCACGTTGCCGCGCGCATCGACGCCGAAGTTCCCCCCGATCGTCACCGGGCCGCTTGCGTCGAAGCCGGTAAATACGAAATCGTAGGGGCCGAACAGCATGCAGGCCGACGATGTAAAGGCACTGACGGTAAACGCCAGCGCGTTCGACGGATTGGTCTTGGGCGTGGGGATGCTGACCACGATCGATCCCATCGTTCCGGCCGTCGTAACGTCGGCCGCTGGAACCTGGATCGTGACCTGCGTGGAAGAGACTAGCGTGTACGGTCCGAGCCCCGACCCGTTCCAGCTGACCGTTCCGCCGGCGACGAAGCCGGATCCGTTGATCGTCAGCGTGAACGTGGGACTGCCAGCTGGCACTCTCGAGGGTGATATCGAGGTAAGCATCGCGCCAGGGATGCCCATGCCGCCCCCTCCGCCGCC